>Ga0307285_10000034_pt1 | contig 41990 bp, 61 predicted proteins | sample ER_DNA_139_FD_194476 | JGI IMG/M metagenome (GOLD analysis project Ga0307285, IMG submission 194476) | Bulk soil microbial communities from the East River watershed near Crested Butte, Colorado, United States - ER_DNA_139 | ecosystem: Environmental > Terrestrial > Soil > Floodplain | place... | reverse complement strand
TCGGCGCGGAGAACGTGCACTTCGTCGTGGAGCTGGGCACCGGGGACACCTGGGGCAGCGTCACCGACGACGATCGTGCACGTGGCCAGGCGTACGCGCGTGCGGGACTGGCGGATCTGCGCGCCGCGGGCGTCCCCGATTGGGTGGGCGTCGCGGGCGCGTCGGACGCTCACGCCACATCCCCGTGGCAGATCACCGACACCGTGGAATTCCAGCAGGGCTTTATCGATGTGCTGGGCCTGGCGCGCACCGGGCACTACGGGTTCCAGGAAACTCAGGTCCGCGTGCACGATGCGGGCGCGGCCACATGGTTTTGGCGATGCGGTTCCGAACCCAGCATCGAAGACAAGAAATGGGTGAACGTCTGGCAGCGAAACCCGGGAAACCGCATCGGGCCCACCAGCGTCACCGTGTCCGGCGTAGCAGTCGACGTCAACCAGGTATACCGACCGATTTCAGGAGACATCGCTATGGCACTCGAGCTCACTACCGGGGTACCGCTGGTTACCAGCCTGCCGGATCACCCGGTCACGAAGTTGTTTCAGTCGATCGTGGCGGAAGACTACGCCCGGATTGCCAACCTGGAATCGTGGTTCCGGCCTGCCGGCGACCCCAACTTCCCGGAGGGCCCGCTAGCGAAAGCGCTTCGCGTGGCCGGCGACGCGTCGGCACCCGTGATCGACTATGACAAGCTGGCCGCCGCGCTCAAAGGGTCCGCCGTGGCCGCGCTCAGTGACGCGGACGTGGCCCGAATCGCCGAAGCTGTCCTGGACGAGCAACACCGCCGGGACGAAGCGTGAGCGCCTATCTCAAGGACCTGGCGGAGCGCGTCGCGACGTCGTTCGTCAGCGGCCTGGCCACGTCCGTGGCGCTCAACGCCTACACGGATCTGGGCTGGAAAGCGTGGCTCACCGGGATGGGCGTGTCCGGCCTGGTGTCCGTTGTCAAGGGCCTGGCCGCCAAGCTGGTGGGCTCGAAAACCAGCGCGTCGCTGGTCCCCACTCAGCACAACGATTACGGCTGAGGGTTGCCGGGCAACCGCCCCGTTCCCGACCTGGGGCGGTTGCCTGACACACAGCCTAAATATGTCACACCAGGGGAGCATAATGGAGGGGCTGGACGACGGAGAGTGATGGGGCCACGGGATGCTGACGCCAGAATTGATCGCGGCTCTCTTGGCGTCCCCGGTCCTCACCTCGATCGCGGGCCTGTTCGCAAAGCGCTGGAACGATCGGCGCACTCGCGCGCTGCAGGGCGAATCCACTGCGTTCACCCGACTCGAGCAAGAGAACGTGCGCGCCGCGGAACGCATCCGGGATCTGGAAAAACGAGTCAAGGAGCTCGAGGCGTCGGAGGACACGATGCGTGACGAACGAAACCGGGCGCGCACGGACGCGGCATACTGGCGCGGCAAGCGGGAAGGTGCGGAGGCGAATCCCCAGTGAACGACCAGCCCACACGGATGACCCCGAAGGGCAAAGAGCTCTCCGACCAGTACCGGACGCGGCGCAAGGTCAGCGCGCGGCAACCGGTGCTCAACGTGGTGGTCTTGGTGTCGCTGGCGCTGTTGCTCGCCTTCGCCGGCTGGGCGATCGGCGACCTGATGGCGACCGCTCGAGCCAACGACGATCAGGACACCGCCATCAGCCGGATCAATCAGAAGTTGCTCACCGTGTGCCAGAAGGTCCCCGCCGGCCAGCTCTCGCCGAACGAGAAGGACGGGTGCGTCCAGGCCTCCCAGTCGCCGGCCGTGGCCGAAGCCCCGGAGGTCACCGACGCGCGAATTCGGACGCTGGTCCGCGGAGTGCTGGCTGAAACCCCGCCGATCCCCGGGCCCGCCGGCCGCGACGCGCCTGCAGTCGACGTGGACGCGGTGGTGACCCGCGTACGCGCGCTGATCCCGACGCCGGCGAACGGCCAGCCCGGTCAGGATGCCCCCGACCCCTCCGACGCCCGATTGACGGGGCTGATCCGCACGGTGCTGGCCGAGAACCCGCCGAAAGACGGGAAGGACGGAGAGAGCCCTCCGTGCCTGTCGGAGCCGCGCCAGTGCCGCGGGGACGATGGCGTTCCCGGAGCTGCAGGCGCCGAAGGCCCGACCGGGCCGGCGGGGGCAAGCTGTCCGGAGGGCTACGCCTTCGCTCCCGGGCCGAAGCTACTGCCCACCGAACCGGACACGATGATCTGTACAGCGACCGGCTGAGCCCCCCTCGAGCCGCGCCCGGTTGTCCCCCGCACGGCCGCGCGCGAGAGAACCCCCGCACTGACCGGAGTCGTCACCGGTTGCTCAGTGCGGGGGTTCTCTGTTACTCGCTATTTCCCGTTGTCAGGGAACAGCAAATCTTTCAGCTTGTCGCCCAACGGCTTGTCTTTGTCGGACTCCGTCTCGTTCTGCATGTCCACCGCGTCGTCCGTGTTATCGACCTTGTCTTTGTCGGTCCCTTTGGGCATTAGGCAGGCCGCCTGCTCACAATGGCCCGCTCCGCCACGTTGCCGCACTGGGAGCACAGGGTTACCCGGTAGGTGATAATTTCCGGGCCTACCTTGATTTCTTCGGTGCTGACGGGCCCCAGGACATCGTGGGTGTGTCTCACGTCGGCCGCCTATTGGTGATCGAGCGGCGGACACCCTCGCCACACACGGAGCAATGAACGATGGTCCATGTGATCACTTCGTCGCGACCCGCCGCGTCTTCCGTGGTGATCGAACCGTTGGTGTCACAGGTGTGCGCCTCTTCTTTAGCCATTAGTTCTCTTTCACGGGGCGTGTTGTGGTGTTGCTATCGGTGACGTATCCGCACACCGAACAGTGGTAAATCTTCGTGGTGTACTCGAATCCATCGCGCACTCCGCCAAGTTCCAGACTGACAAATCCGGATTTGTCGCAAGTGTGTTCTTCGGGTTTCGCCATCAGGCCTATTCCTTAAACCGATTGACCTCACGGCGTGATATTTCGTAACCGCACCAACACAACGTAGTTTCGTAAACCACCACGTAATCACCCTCTTTAGCGGTGGCTGATCCGGTACTGGTCTGCTCGTGCGGACCCCTGTGTGCGGCCATTGAGGAATTTCCTTAGCTTCGTGGTCTGAACTTGTGAGGAAATAGTACCACGACATGCTCATTACTGTCTACTACTGTCTACTACTCCAGACGGGTGGCCGGCTCGAGTTTTCCGGATCCGCGCCCGACTAGCCCAGCGCGCTCGAGCCGGCTCTTACCTGGCTATCCTGACCCGCTCCGCTACCCGGAGTTGGCGACTGCGCCGAACACGATCACCGCGGCCACCCAACCGGCCACCAGCGCCAGGAACCCCAGCGCCAGGAATTCGTGATCCTCAAGCACGCGGCGCGGCGATCGTGGCCTCCGTCGCAACGCGTGCCGCGGGTTCCGGGTGTAGCGGACGTTCGCGACGAACAGCGCCCAGAGCACGGTGAGCGGTCGCCAGGCGATCGGCGGGACGATGGTGGTCACAACACGCCTCTTACCTGATCGCGCATCCAGGCCATGGCGTGAGCGGCGCACGCTTCGCACTGCGAAGGGCCCGGGCAGGCGGTCGGGTGCTCGAGCAAGGCCGACCGCTCCGGATCCGGCCCGTCGCCGATCCACCACCCGTGATTCGTCCGATCGGGTACCCGAGTGACGCCAATCGGCTCAGACCAGGCGCCCGAATGCTCGAGCTGGCCGACTGCAGGGGACACCGCGGTGTCGTCGTCGGCCGCGGGCGCGCGCCGCTTACCCACGTACGTCTCCGCGCCCGATGCGGCAACCCTCCGGCGAACCAAGCCCAGCGCCCAGTGGACCAGCTTCCCGTCCACGCGTTGCAAGAGCACGGTCGGCGCCTCCATCACGCCGACGCACACCCCGCGGTGGATCACGGTGTTCGGGTCGGCACCGCTGACCGCTTCGACCTCCGCGCCTTCGTTCGCCCACTGGCGCGCTTCGTAGGGGAACGGCCGCAAACCGACCGGAGCTGTGTTCGAATCGGCGTGCCGCTCGAGCACTGCAGTGGCGTGCTGATCGGCGCGGTGATCCGGGAGGTACTGAGCCGGCGAAAGCTGCAGCTCGAGCAACCAGCCCACCAGGCGGTGAGCGGTTTGTGACCAGTCGCACCCTTCGGCCGTGGCCAGCCGTAAGGCTTCGGTCATTCGCTCAGTTACATCGTCTGGAAGTTGAACGGGACGATACTTTGTCATAGCCTTCCCCGTATTTCTTATAGAGCGTGACGTCCACCATGAATTTCGGCAGAATCCCCGCGTCTTTGGCGCACAGCCGCGCCGCGTGTTCGTGCCTGGAACGCTGACCTATTTCCTCTCCCCGCGCATTGAAGACGTGATAGAGCGGAGTCGGGTGCCCGGAGACGCGTTGCACGCGGCCCAGCTGGCGACCTTCGCCGATATCCTTGCCCTCGAACACTTCCGCGTATCCGGGCTCCGTGAGCACCACGTGGATATCGCGGATCTGTTTGCGGGGTCCGTCGTGCCTAGCCAAGGTCGCCCCGGAGCGCCTTAGCTACCTCGCTGGCCAAGTCGCCGGCCACGATAAGCCCGTACTCCGGGCGGCTCATCTCCGCGGCTCGAACCATCCGCTCCACGACCACGCCCACCAGCGTGAGGCGTCGACACGCGGTATCGGCGCTGATGTCGGTGTCGACGGCCAGACTGTGCAGAGCCGCGCGCACGTCGTCGGCAGTGGCCAGAGGCTCCGTGCACGGGCGGATCTTCTCCCGCTCGAGCTTGCGATCGTAAAATCGGAGCACGTCGTCCGCGCGCTCGTGTGCGGCCTTGTTCGTGGCCACGTGGCCACACCAGGTGCACTTCCAACGGAACCCGCCCCCGCGATTCGTGGTGGGCTCCCAGCGGCGCGGCGGGATGGCCGGATTGTCGTTTGTCACTCTTGCACGTCCCTTTCCTGGGCGACCGCCACCGCGATGCGACGCCAGCGGTTTCGGGTGTGCGTGTGCTCCTTGTCCCACTGCTGAGATTCGGTCGGCAGTGCGGTGGTGTACGCGATGATGGCCAGAGCGGTGGCCTGTTCAGGGCTGATCCGACGCTTCGCCTTGATACGTATGACTTTGACCGCCCCGGGACGCGGGTTGACCGTAATGTCCTTGACTGCGTCGAAGTCCTCGAGCCACCCCATGCGCGCGGCCAGGACCACCAGGGAAACTCGGGTGCCCGTACCGGTTTTCTGCATGAGTCGGCGAACATGCGTTTTCACGGTGTCTTCCGAAATAAACAGCTTTTGGCCGATCTCTTTATTGGTCAGCCCCAGCGCCACCAGCTCGAGCACTTCCTTGTGCCTGGCGGAGATGAAGATTCTGTTCGCGTTCGGGTCCTTTTTCTTCGGCCCGTAGCTTTCACGCTCGTCTGGCAGAACCACCAGCTCTATGCGCTCCGGGGGAGTCACTTCGTCCACGTGCACGAGCCATTCAGCTCGAGGTACTGGCCGGCCTTGAGCGTGATCTGTGAAACGCCGGAGGTGTTGCCATTCGCGAGGATCGCGGCGAAGTCCCCCGAGTCGTCCTTGCGCTTCGCCCAGTAGCAGCTCCCGACCAGGTCACCAGTCTCCGGACCGGCGGTGTGATACGTCGCTCCCGCTTGCATCTCATCAGCGGAGGTCGGCGACGTCACCGCGTGGTACAGGCCGCTCCGCAACGTCCCGGGGCTCGAGACCTGCAGGGGCTCCGCGGGGATCGACTCCGCCGGCGGAGTCGGTGTGATCAGGATCGTCCCGGCCGTCCAGCCGGTCGCCGGGAAGCTGCGCGGCTGAGCGTCATCGCTGATCGCGATCGCGCCGACGATGGCGGCCACCCCCGCGGTGACGAGCAATCCGGTTGTCAGTTTACGCATTGTGATACTTCTTTCCTCACAGTAGTGGGTAAAGGGCGGGCGGCTCGAGCCAGTGGAGCTCCCCGTCTCGAGCCGCCCTATCGTCCCGCCAGGATTCGAACCTGTCACGCCCCCTGGGCCCGGAGACGCTTTCGCCGCGATAGTGCGGGACGAACTTTGTGGAGACAGGCCACCTCAGCGCCTCGATTTGCACGGAGCACCCGGAGCGCTCCGGATCCCCTACTCGGGTTTTGATGACCTGCCTCGCGTGGATCCGCCAGGACTTGAACCTGGACACCCGCTCAATGCCTCCCGGCATGTTGCGGCGCTCTGCCAATTGAGCTGTACGGACCCCCAACCGTCCCCCTGTTTGCCGCGTCTGTCGCCCAGGGGGACGGAGGCCTCTCCTCGGTCTGCAGCGGTAGGGGAAATTCCTCAAAACCCCGCCGCGCTGACTGTGGAAAGGGGTACTACACCTGGCGGCCGGACCACGAAGCGACGACCGCCAGGGGACTGAGGTTACTGCCCGGGGTAACCCTGCTGGGCCGGCGGACCGGCCTGCTGACCCTGGGGAGCGAACGGGTCGTATCCGGCGGGCGCGCCCTGCTGGGGGTAACCCTGCTGAGCGGGCGCCTGCTGGTACTGCTGTTGCGGTGGCGCGGCCTGCTGACCCTGGGGAGCGAACGGGTCGTATCCGGCGGGCTGACCCGGCTGAGCCGGCGGACCCTGGGGAGTCCCCGGAGCCGCGTACTGAGCAGGGTTGTATCCCTGCTGAGCCGGCGGACCAGCCTGCTGTTGCGGAGTTGCGGCCGCGACTTCGGCGGGACCGGGCATCCACGCGGGCTGACTGGGCGCCTGCTGGGGGTAACCCTGCTGAGCGGGGGGACCGGCCTGCTGGCCGGCGAACGGGTCGTAACCCGCGGTCGCGCCCTGCTGAGCCTGAGCGGGGTACCCGCCCTGAGCCGCGTATTGCGGTTGCGGTGCCTGTGCCGGCGGGCCCTGCTGGTACTGCTGAGCCGGCGGACCAGCCTGCTGACCCTGAGGAGCGAACGGGTCGTAACCGCCAGGCGCGCCCTGCTGAGCCGGCGGCTGGGCGGGGGCGTGCTGGGCCAGGAAGCTGGCTGAGGGCGGGGTGTACTTCGACGCGTAGAGGCGCCGCGTCTTCTTACCACCCGGAACGGGTTCGACGCCGACGAAGGCCATGTCGATCAGGCAACCGGGCTGGGGAGCACCGACCGCGCCGACGTCGGCCATCGCCTTGGCCAGAGCCTCTTTCATGCTCTTGCCGCTGATGAACAGCCGCCGGATCCCATCGTCGTTCGGGTCCTGGGGATTGCGCTTGGCGGTCTGCATCACCAGGCACATGGCCTCTTTCTTCTGGGTTTTCGCGTCGTCCCACCACTCGAGCTCGCCCGTGTCGAAGTTGCGGTTCTGAACGATCTGGGCCGGCTCGAGCTGTTGCATGCCCAGCCACACCGCATCCTGGTTGTAGGGCTGGAACCCCGCGGGCTGAGCCTGCAGTCCGCCGAACGACACCGCCTTCGCGCCGCCGCTCAGGAACGAATCGGGAGAGGTCATCTTTTGCTACTTTCGCTAGGAATTTCTGGTATAGCGGGAAAAATTCGGTGGGCCAGGGGAATCGAGTGCTTCGGGAAGACCCGATTCCCCTGACCGTGCCCCGATTTCAAGCGTCTCGCTTCGTTCGGGGGCGAAGGGGGAGACCCCTTACTGTCGTTTTCCGGGAGCCGCTTACCGTCTCCTGAGGCACAGTTTCAATCTACCTTATTGTCTTCTATTGTCAACCCGATATGCCCAGCTGTTTCATCCGTTCCGCGCCGATCGACGCCAGAGCGGGCGTCCACTGACTCACCGCGCTGGCCTCCCGGAACACGGCGCTCAACTCCTCCGTGCCCGGAGCGGACCTCAGGCGGTTCTCCCAGCCCTGTACGGTCTCGTTCGGCGCCCCGACGTCGGGCCCGTCCACGGGAAAGGCCTCCCCGGTCCGCCGCTCATACGCGGCATCTGCCGCCGCGACGGAGTTATCGCCGGCGGGCGCGGGATTCGGCTCCACGGGGCTCGAGCCCTCCGGAGCCATGATCCCCTGAGCGCGCAAGTGCGCCTGAATCCGCTTCGCCAGCGTCTTGCGGTGGCCGACGTCGGAGAGGTTCAGCAACTTCGCGTGTTTCTGCCACCAGGCCTTGTCGTGGATGTCGGGCGCGTCCCACCGCTCATCGTCCACAGCGGCACTTTTCGGGGCGTCCTGAGCTTCGTCGGCCGCGGGGGGCTCCGGGGTGCTCTGGGTGGCGGGGTCTTCCCAGGGCGGGGTGTCGGCCGCCGGCGGCGCGGCGGGCTGCAGGGTGGCGAAGTCGACCGGGCCGCTCGGGAACGCGTGCCCGTTCACCGCGGGAGGCTGCCCGCCGGCCGCCGGCGGAGTCGCGGGGGTCAGCGGCACGGACGGCCCGGTGAAGACCACGTCACCCTGGGGCTGTGCGTCGTGTATGAAGTGCCAGCCCTGGGGGGTCTGGAACCACGTCCCCGGAGCTCCGTTCTGCTCACCGCGCGTCGACGGGCCCCACTGCTGGGCGACCGGCTGTGCCGGCTGGGTGACGAAGTACGGGTCGTTCTGCAGCGCGGTGGCGGGCGCCGCGTGCTGAGCCTGCTGAGCCGCCACCGCGGCCTGACCGGCGGCCACCAGCGCAGTGGCGTCGACACGCGGCGTCGGAGCGGCGGGGGACTCCGCGGGCGCGCCCGGCAGGCCTGGGGTCGGGATCTCCGTCATCAGGTCTTTGCGGGTCCTGAATTCGCGAGTCTGGACGCACATGCGGGCACCCTCGAGCCCCTGGGCGATGTCGACGCGGTACAGCGTGCACCGGTTCGAGCCCGCCGGCATGTGGAACACCAGCGCGAAGTCCTTGCGGACTGGGGGCATCGGGACCAGTACCCAGTTCCCCACCGCGGGATCCCAGATGAACATGTGCGTGGCGTTTGCGTAACCGGCCAGCTGGATGGCGATGTCGTCGCGACCCCAGTCCATCGTGCCCTTGGTTTTCACGTCCGCGATGACCAGCGACCCGTCAGGCAGCATCACGATCCGGTCGAAGGTGCCGGCGGCCTGCAGCTCCGGGCAGATGCACACCTGTTCGATCAGCTCGGGGATCACGCGGAGCCCGTGTGCCCGGAGCATAGAGTCGTAGGCCCGGATGTCGCCGGCCCAGGGCTCCGGGACGTTCAGCGGCTCCCCGCGGTCGTGTTTTTCGGTGAACGTGTGCACCGCCGTACCCATGTTCGCCGCGGAGTTCGCCTGGGCCGCGTCCTTCGCGGACTCCGCGATCCCGTTGAGCTCTTTCTTGTCCTCGAGCGGGGTGGCCACCGCCATGGCGTAGAGATCCGGGCGCGCCGCGATGCCCTTGAGCACCATCCGCTGGGCCCAGAGCTCGAGGTTATGCCGGTCGCTGATCGTGCCGGACAGCGTCGTCATGCGCGTCCAGCTGGTCGGCGCCCCGGTCGCCGGATCCGGGATCACGTAGCGTTCCCAGCGGTCCCGCGGAATCTTCGGTTTTTCGTGGAACGGGGACTCTGTCAGGAAGTTGTCTACGGTGATGGGCACAGCGGGTACCTCTTTCGGTTGCGGCACAACGGTTTCGGGGAGCTTGTCGGAGGGCTCCACACTCAGCGGGAACAGCGCGGTTCGCTCCCAGGCTTCGACGTCGCTGGGGGTGCACCGGTCGGCGACCAGCGACCACGATGGGTGGCTCGAGCCATTCGACATCCAGATTCGCGAAGATCCGCTCACGGATCCCCCGACGTCAGGAAGTTTTCGATCGTGATGTCTTCCTGCTCACTGACTTCCAAGCTTTCGATGTCGGCGCCGCAACACTCCTCCCCGATGATTTCATCGAAGTAGTAGCGGATCTGGTCGCCTTCGTCGAACGGCTCGAAACACCCAGAGCACTGGCCGCCGTAGTTCGCCCGGAAGACCTTCCCCAGCGCGCTCACGCAGGAGTGTCATCGGTGGGGCGGGGCTTCGACGGGCGAATGCAGTGATGGTTCGCCCAGGCCGCGTGCCCGTAGTAGTCGGTTGGCGGGTCGCATCCGAAACAGCTGATCGCCGCGTGAGCCGAACTTTTCGGCGGTTCCACGACGTTGCGAGTTTTGGAGTACGGGATTCCGGCCCTGGTTCTGGGCTCTGCGATCGGCTGGGGTTCGTTACGCGGCATGTCAGCTACTTTACTCTAATGTCGTTTGTTGTCTAGTAGATGGGACGCAAAAACCAGGTCAATTCGCGCCGCCAGGGAAGCGTGGTCCAAAAATCCGGGGTCGATCCCCAGCGTTCGGGCGAACCGCTTCATTTGCTGGGGGGGAGGGCGCCCCTGGTTGCTCTTGTCGAACTTTTTGCTGGCAAGTTTCGGCTCGAGTTCTTCGGCGCGCGCGGCAACCAGCTCCGCCGCTTGCTCGAGCTCCACGCCCTGGGCGATGTAGCCCCCGCCGTGCAGGTATTTCGAGCGGGACTCCCCGACTTTCCAGAGCCCTGGAACCGCGGGATCCGGAATCAGGAACCACATAAACGTCCCCCCGCGCACGAACGGAGTCCCCCCGTACGTCGTCCGCCAGGTGACCGATGTCCGGCCAAAGACGTCCACGTCTTCCCAGCCCAGCTCCGCGTCCAGCGGATCGTCCGACTCGAGGAATTCATCCGCTTCGGCGGACTCCGCGCCCTCGAACGCCTCCATCAGGCTGAGGTCGCCCAGGCCGCCGATCCTCGTTTTCGACAAATCCGCCAGGCTGGCCAGTCGGTGCCGCCGGGTGACGCCGGCGACGTCCAGCAACAGCGCGTCGGCCTTCCCAGGCCACGGGCGAAGGATCCGGCCCGTCATCTGCATGTAGAGGCCCACGTGCTTCGTCGGCCGCGCGATCACCCCGCAACTGATCCACGGCGCGTCGAAGCCCTCCGTCAGCACCATGGCATTGCAGATCACCCGCGTGTCGCCGGCACGCGACCGGGCGTAGATGTCGCGCCGCTCCGCCAGCGGGGTCTTCCCGGTCACCACTTCGGCGCTGAAACCGGCGGTGCTCAGCGCTTCGGCGAATTGCCACGTCGTCGCCACGGTCGGCGCGAACAGGATCCCGGATCGGTCGGGGGCGTAGTCCTGGTAGGCCGACACGATCGCGTCCGCAGTCTGCTCCGTCCCGAGCAACTTCCCCAGGTCTTCGGCCGAGTAGTCCTTGAGCCCCAGTCGGTCGGCGCCCGACAGGTCGACATCCACCTTGATCGCCTTTGCGCGGACATCGCAGAGGAACTTGTGGCGGATCCCCCACTCAATGTCCTTGGTGTAACTGACTTTCTCCCAGACGTCGCCCAGCCCTTTCGAGTCGGCGCGGGTCATCGTCGCGGTGAACCCCACGGCGACCGCGCCCGTGCTCGTGAAGCACCCGAAGTGCTCGAGCACGTCCATGTAGGTCTTGCTGGGCGCGTGGTGACATTCGTCCACGATCACCAGGCCGACGCTCGCCAGTTGCCAGAGCCGCCGGCTGGACGCCAGGGTTTGGATCGACGCCACGATGACCTGAGCGGCGACGTCGTTGCGCGCCGCCTTGACTACGCCGACGTCCAGCGTTCGGTCCACGCTCAGCAGCTTGTCGACAGTTTGAGAAACCAACTCATCCCGGTGAACCAAAATCACCACGCGGAGCGGAGAGACCGACCGGTATCGCTGGACGAACCGCGACAGGATCACGGTCTTCCCCATGCCGGTCGGCAGGACCACGGCCACCCGACGAAGCCCGCCGCGAAGGTCATTCCACACCGCGTCGTTGCACTCCGTCTGGTAGCCGCGGTCCTGCAGAACGGTCGTCACCGCGCGGTCCCCATCAGCGTCGCGCCGACCAGGACCAGGGTGACCGCGAACAGCACAGCCGCGACGTAGACGCAAGGATTTGCGGCCCGAAGCCCGTTCCAGATGTCCGCGAACACGCCCCTCATCAGGCGCCTCACGAGGTGTGCTGGGAGGTCGTCAGCACGGACACGATGGGGTCGACCACACTGGACGCCACGCCCATCTCCCGGAGCGCGGCGCCCGCCTGCAGCACCGCGTCGTCCTTCGTCGCCGCGGTGTCCCGGTAGTAGTTCTGGGCCAGCCGGGCGACGACATCCACGCGGGCGCGGTGCTGCAGGTAGGCCCGCATGGCCACCTCATTGGCCAGCAGGGCGAACCGGGCCTCAGCCTGCCGGCGAGTGGACGGGTTGGGGTCGAAACGGAGATCATTCGCGATGCGCAAGGACTCTTGCAGATCGTCGTCCGTGTAGTGCTCGAGCGGACGGGGCTGAGCTGACGCGCGTGCGGGAATCGTCAGGCTCACCGATTGATCTTCGTTTCGAACCACCACCCGACGCACACCCTTGTCGAGGTGTTCGATGGAGTGCACCTGGCCGTAGACGAATTCCCCAGGCTCCTTGTCATAGCCTCGCATGGTCAATTCCTCGTTGATCTGGTCAAGGGACCTCTGGGTGACCCGCGTGACATCGGGGTCCAGCGTCGACTCACCGATTTCGGTCAGCCGCTTCGTCATCAGCTCACGTTGTTTGACCAGCTCGAGGGTGCTGAACGTCGCGAACGGGCGCGGGGTGTGCCAGGTCTTCGTGGTCGAAGTCATGCCGGAACCGTACACCCTGTTGTCCTCTGTTGTCTACTACTGTCTACTTGCCTAAGGCCTTGCTCGGTTCTCTCCGCCAGCCCAATTCGATCAGTTCGTCCGCGATGACGTCGCACTGGTCGAAGTCGTCGCGACCGCGGGATTCGCCCACCGCGGACACCAGCGCGTCGATCAGTTCGTCCCGGTCTTCCTCGGGGATCTGCGGGACGCTCACGGGTAGTTGCCTTCCTGAGGTTCGCAGAACGGGGTGACGTAGCGGACTCCGTCGCTCGAGCTCGAGGGCGGGTCTTCCCCCAGGCTGGTGACGCCCGCCGGCGGGCTTGGGGGCTTCACCTGCAGGTCCGCGATCCGGTCGAAGCCATCGTCGTCCAGGCCTGTGGCGTCTTCCGTCTCCGGATCCGTGAAGCCCTTGCCCGCAACAGCGTCGGAGAGCTTGGCGGTTCTGGGCGTTCCCGACAGTTTCACCGAGACGTCATCCTGAATCACCGCGTCGTCGGAAACAGGCTTGCGTGGATCGTAAATCGGTCCGCCGGTCGACTGAGCGAGTGCATCGGGATCCACCGACTCGGCACATCGCGGCGACTCCGTGAGCCCCATGCCTGCCGCCAAAGCGTCGGGGAGACCGATGGGGTGAAGTGCCGGCGGCAGGTTGTAAATCGGGCTGCCTGTCGACTGAGTCTGGCTGCGCGGGTGTGGTGTCGGGATCTTCGGCGCCAGCGCGTAGTCGGGGCCCTGTCGGAGCTTGTCCATTTCGGACTTCACATGCTCCGGGCCGCCCAGAGCCTCCATCGCTCGCTTCACCGCCATGCGGTAGACGCTGCCCTCCGCGTGCACCCACAGGGCAAGCTCACGGTAGATGGCGTCCAGCGGGTCCGCGGCGATGTCGCTCAGCTGGTCACGGAGCGTGTCGACCAGTGCCAGGGAGATCTTCACCGCCACCGTGCGCCGCTCGTGCACCTCGAGATCCCCGAAGAACGGGATCAGCTTTTCGAGCTCTGTCTTGCACGTCTCCGCCATGCCGGGCGCCAAGGATCGTGCGAGGTTGTCCGATCCACCAAAGGAAGTCACGCTATTTCTCCGTTCCAGTAGGTCATTTTGCGCTCGAGCACCGCGACGATCGGGAGGTTCGGAGGGCAGTCCGAAGCGACGACGAATAACGTCCCCTCCGTCAGGCCACGCAAGCCTTCCAAGGACGTGATCGCGGTTGAATGAAGGGGTGGCGCGGGAGAGTATTCCCGCAGCCACATCAGCCCCTTGTTCGAGTTTTTCGTGAGCACTACGAACCTCTGGCCCGGGGACCATGGCCCAACGGGCACCCCGGAAAGGTTGCTGTACGCCAGGTAGTCCATGGTGGGAGGGGGCTCTTTGGCGGGCGCGTTTTCGTCCTCTCGAATTGCCGTGCGACTCGCCAGCATGACGTTCAGACCCGGGACCAGGTTGACCACTCGAGCGGAATTCAGCAACAGGTCCAAAGCATCCTGGGCACCCGGGCACTTGGGGTCGTCGCAACCCTGGCAAGGCCCTGCCGGCGGCACTCCGTCGTTGAGCTCCGTCATGGTGACCTGGGTGACGTGACTCTGCCAGAAAGCCTTGCCTCGCTCCAATTCCACGCCCGCCCAGCGCCACTCGTTGCATGCGCACACCGCGCGCCAGCCCTGTTTCCCGTCCAGTCCTGGGATGGTGAAAAACTCCGCACTATGCGCCGTACCCTCGTTGAAAACTAGTGTGTCGCCCATTTTCCCCGCTTTCTACGATATATCGGTTTGTAAAGTCAGTTTACGAATTCGATCCGCTTCGTCGTCAGCTAGTTTCTTAAGCCTCGCTTCCTCTTTGCGACGCGCAGCGTCTAATTCCGCGTCCTCATCGTCAGGCGTATAATTCATTATTCAGGTCATCCCCGTGACGTTGCCCGGCATGATCACGCTTTGGCCGGCGAACATGCGGACCGATGCCAGCGCGAGGAAATCCGGACTGGGCAAGGGTTGTAGGGGCAGGATCGAGGGTGTGCCCTGCAGGATCTCCGGTTCGCAAAACCCCATGACGAAGTGCAGCCCCACCAGGTCGATCCGCGACGTTCCCGGCATCGAAGGACCGGGCTCCACGACAAGCCACTCCGACGCCACCCAGATGTCCCGAGAGGGCACCGTGTGGAGCCGAACCATCGAATTGCCCATCACCAGGGGGCGTAATCGCGCAAGACCACACCGCGCTGTGTCCCCGCGGTGGCCAGCCCGATCAGCGTGCACCGGGAGTAACGCGCCTCTCGCCAGGTGATCGACCCTTCCTGGCCACACACGTTCTCCGTGACGATCGCCTGACGTGCCGCGTCTTCCGATCCGGCCGCGACGACGAACGCGGCAGCCTCCCCGTGGTCCGCGACAGTGCCGATTCGCTCGAGCAAGTAGATGTTGATCATCCGGCGACTACCTCCCTGCAGAGGATCCCGGGCACCAAGTCGTGCGCGCCGAAACCAATGAAGGTGCACGAGGAGTCCAGCTCAGAAAGCCACGTCTCCGGACCTTCCGCGCCGTAACCGTCTTCGCCGATTACTTTGCCAGCGTCGACAATCGCCTGACGTGCCGCGTCTTCCGATCCGGCCGCGACGACGAATTCCACCGCACAGTCGTAATCGAGGCGAGAACGCCTCTTTTTCTCGAGTTTGTAGAGGTTCACTGTCATGCGATTACTCCCAGATTCAGCAATACGAGGTAGGTGATGCCGGCCAGCATTCCGGTGATGGGCCCGATCAGGATCAGGGTGAGTCGGCGTGCGGGGGAGTCGAAGGGGTTCACACCACGCCCCAGCGGCGCGCACGGCGGCAGTCCGGGTGGTCGCACGCCTCGATAGCGCCACGGTGGAGGTCGGCGTGGTACTCGAGCGCCAGGCCCCCCGCCAGCGTGCCCAGGCGCTCGAGCAAGCGGCACAGCGTCCACGTAGCGGCCATCGTCCAGGCGATAGCTGCAGCGAGGATGATCACTTTTTTCTCCTCCGGATCCGGTCCGCCGCGTCCATGACGATCGCCAGGCAGATCACTTTGATCAGGTGCCAGACGATGAAAATCATCGATTGCCCCGATCCTCATGCTGCAGGATCGCGCGCGCCTCCCGGTCGAAATTCCTCATCTCCCAGGCGACCGCCCTTGCCAGCGCCTTCCGGCGGATCATCCGGATGTCGCGCTGTTCGGCGACGAACAGTCGAGTCGCCTCACGAAAGCACAGGAACGCGATCACCAGGCCCACGACAAGGATCGTGGCGGCCATGGCGTACATCGTCGAAGTCATGCCGTGAGGTTACCCCCGTATGCACCCTATTGTCTACTACTGTCTTCATCCCGTAGGCTCACGATCATGGCAACAGCAGACAGCAAGGTACAGGCGGGACAGACCGACCTGATCGACCCGTTCGCACTCGTCTCGCGCAAAGAGGCGGCCGACATGCTGGGCGTGCACGTGCGGACCGTGGACCGCTACGTGTCGCTGGGCAGGCTGCAGAAAATCAAGGTGGGCAGCCTCCGCGCTCAGTCCAACGTCAAGTTCTACCGGTCGGAAGTACAGTCGCTTTTGACCCCGGTGGGAACGGAAACCGGGGGCGTTTCGGGCTAGAACTGGGTGCCTGATCACACACAGTTCGGACCACGGAGAAAGTAGCCCTGACATGCAGCTTTGCCGGTTTTTTGCGCCCTTGGTGAGTGACCTGTGACCAGCTGGGCGGGAATGCCGCTTACAGTCAATCACACAGCGTTACTCGAGGCGTCCGCTATCAAGCCTGAGGTGGCCCGCGCCGCGGGTGTCAGCTCGATCACGGATCCCCGCCAGCTCCCCGCGGGCGCGCCCGACTACTGGGCGGCCACGCTCCCCGCGGTGCTCTACTGGTGGGTATCCGTGATCGACGGCCGTGCGGTCCCCCAGCTGGCGCCTGACGTCCCGCGCATGGACGCGGCGGGCAAGACCGTGAAATACGAATTCCCCGAAGGTCACAGCGCTCCGGTCAGCCGGCCGATCCCGCGCCCGCGCGCGGACACCGTGCTGATCGTGGAAGGCACCAAACAGCACCTTGCGGCGGCCAGCTACGCCGACCCGCTGGTGGAAGTCCTGGGGATCAGCGGGCGGGACGGCTGGATGCGCGAAGGTGTGCCGGACCCGGGCCTCACGATCGTGGACGGTAAGCACGTCGTGATCATGATGGACGCCGACGCGGCCACCAACCTGGACGTCTACCGCTCCGCGGAGAACCTGGCCAACGAGTGCCAGGTGTCGGGCGCGGTGAGCACCAAGTACGCCTGGGTGCCCGGGGGCAAGAAGTCCGGGATCGATGATTACCTCGCCGCCCAGGCCGACGACACCACCCGCGTGGCGAAGCTCGATCGGCTGATCCGCGACGCCAAGAGCAAGCCCGCCAAGAATAAGCCCCTGGCCAAGCCGATCAAACACCAGCGCGCCCAGGCCGGATCGATCGAGGCTTCGGAACGCCGGATCCTGATCGACGTCGGGGGGGATCCCCTCGCCACGATGGACGCCATCACCACGCGCATGCTCGAGAGCTACGACGCTGACCGGGTATTCAACCTGGGGGGAGTCCTGGCCTGGCGCAACGGCCACTCCACCCAGGTGCTCGATCCGCACGTCTTCTACGACAAGCTGCAGCACGTCGCCAAAACAGTCCGCACCGACCTCGATCCGCTGACCGGGGAAACCGCAAACGTCTGGGGGGATCCCAGCGTGCGCGTGCTCGAATCGAGCCTTCGCCGCGCTGAGCGGTATTCCGCACTCAACGGGATCACCCGGACACCCTTCATGCGATCGGACGGGTCGGTGTGCCAGGAAGACGGCTACGACAAGGTGACCGGGACGTTCCTGGCGCTCGACCCCACCGTGACCTGGCTCGAGGTGCCGGCCACGCCGACGCGCGAACAGATAGACTACTCGCGCCGCCTGCTCATTGACGACTGGCTGGGGGATTTCGCGTTCGACGACGCGGAGGCACGAGCGAACATGCTGGCGTTGCTACTCACCCCGCTCACCCGGAGCATGGTCGACAAGGTCCCGCTGGCGGTCCTGGACGGCCTGCAGCCCCAGGTGGGCAAGGGCATGATCGCTGATCTACTCGCCATCATGGCGACCGGTGAGGCCGCTTCGCTGGCCTCTCTGCCCGGAGTCGAGGAAGAACGGCGCAAACAGCTCACCAGCATGTTCCTGGACGGCCGAGAGCTGGTGTTCTTCGATGAGGCGCACGTGCTCGAGGGCGACTCCCTGGCGAAGGCGCTCACGGGCGCGGTGTGGTCGGACCGGGTGCTGGGCGCGTCGAAGTCCGTGGAGATCCCCAACCGCATGACCTGGGTGGCCATGGGGAACAAAGTCGAGCTGGTCCGCGACATCGCGGAGCGCGTCTACCGGATCTACATCGCCCCAAAAGACGGCTACCGCCCCCAGGACCGGTCAGTGACGTCGTGGCGCTACCCGGACATCCAGGCGTGGACGCGGGCACACCGCCCCGAGCTGGTCCGGGCGGGCCTGACCCTGGCGCGCGGGTGGTTCGCCGCGGGACGCCCAGCGCCGCGCGAGGACGCCAAGACCCTGGGTGGCTTCGGCCAGTGGGCCCGGATCATGCACGGCATCACTGATTTTTCCGGCCAACCCGGGTTCCTCTCCGGGCGCAAGGCGTGGTCGTCGGAAAGCGACTTCGACCACCAGCACTGGACGGAGCACTTCGCCTGGCTCCTGGGCACCTTCGGCGCACAGGAGTTCAGTGCCGGCGACGTCGTCCAGGCGATGCTTCGGGACACGCTCAACGCGGCCACCCCGCCCGGGCTCGAGGACACGAACGCCAAGGGCTATTCCCGAACACTGGGTGCGCGGTATAAGCGCGCCGCCGCTCGATCCTACGGAGGAGTGACGCTCACCGCCCGGGGAGCTCACGACCACAAGAACTTATACCGTGTGTCACTTGACGATTACTCTGGATTCAGTTCAACCATCAGTAATTGGTTACTAACTTATAGTGAACCTCCATACTCTTAGTAAACCTGTTTCACTCTAAGTAAACCAGTTAGGGGATCTGGGGGTATCCGGGGGGATCCCCTACTACCCATATAGGCAAAATAAAACTAGTGTTTATAGTTAGGTATGCTAAATAAAAAGACGTTTTTTATTTTTACATATATAGAGGGGTAGGACACCCCCCGAATCCCCCCACTTCCCCCTAGAATTACTTGACCAGGCAAAACGCGATTTTGACCACGAAACCCATCGAAGGGCATCCCCCCGATGAAAATCTCTACTCCCCCCGTAGTCCTGGACATCGAAACCGGCGACGCCGACGACCAATACGACGTCCCCCCGGATCGCTTCTACCGGCTGGGCGGGGCTCAGTACGCCGGTCAGCCGGTCGGGTACGTCACCGACCCGCGGGCCCTTGCCTCGATCGCGGAGACCTCAGCCCTCACGGTCGGCCACAACGCCTTGGACTACGACCTGCCGTTGCTCGATCGCGCCCGCCGCGCCGCGGGAGGCGCACGGCTGGACTACATCGCGCTGGCGCGGGATCGGCGGATCCTCGACACCATGGTCACCGCGGCCACCGTGTACCCGCCGCCGGCGAACCTCAAGCCCGAAGCGGCGCGCAAACTGTACAAACTGGACTCAATCGGACCCAAACTCACCGGGATCGGCAAATCCGACGACCTGCCCGCGCTGGCTAAAGAGCACGGAGGTTACGGCCGGATCCCCCTGGACGACCCGCGATACCGCGCCTATCTCGCCGGCGATCTGCAGGCCACCCAGGCCCTCGCCAGCTACTTTCTGTCCCGCGGCCTGGTGACCGACTACGTCTGGCGGGAACAGCGCGTCGCCGCGATCGCCGGCCACATCAGCTCCACGGGGTTCCGCGTGGACGATCGACTCCTTGAGCAGAGGTTCGCCGAAGGCCAAGCCCGCAAGGCCGAACTGATCGATCAGCTGGTGAGGTTCTACGGGCTCCCGCTCACCGATGACAAGGGTGTCCCGTTCAAGTCCCCCGCGGCCAGCAAGAACGGCAAGGCCGCGCTGATCGACGCCTTCGCCCGTCACGGGATCGCCGAAGCCCAGCTACCGCACACACCGAAGGGGGCTGTGTCGTTCAAGGGGGAGACGATGCTGGAACTGGGCGCCCGCCACCCCAACCCCGCGGTGAAGACGCTGTGCGAGGCCATCGCGGCCCTGGTGGGCGTGCGCACCGTGTACCAGACCCTCACCGACCACCTGGCCGACGATGGACGCGTCCACCCCAGCATCTCCATGTTCCAGGCCTCCGGGCGCTGGTCCACCACCGATCCGGGACTCACCGTGCTAGGCAAGCGCGGCGGACGCGTCCGGGAACGCGCCGTGTTGCTCCCCGACGACTACGACGAAGTGCTGGTCGCCTTCGACCTGGCCCAGGTTGACGCCCGCGCGGTCGCCGTGCACAGCCAGGACCACAACTACCTGGACATGTTCCTTCCCGGCAAGGACATGCACGCCGAAGTGGCGAAAATGGTGTGGGGGGAGGTCTTGGTAGCCACCGACCCCGCCGGCTACCGGGAACAGGCCAAACCACTCAGTCACGGCTACAACTACCTGATGGGCGAAGAACGGCTCAGCGAAACCGCCGGCGTGTCCCGGGAGCTGGCCCACCGCTTCCACGTGATCATGCGCCAGCAATTCGCCAGGAAAGCGATGTGGAACCAAGAGGTCACCGCGCTGGCCAAGACCGGAGCCATGCTCGACAACGGCTTCGGCAGGAAGATGCGGTGCACCCCCGGCCGCGAACACACCCAGGGACCCGCCCTGATGGGCCAGGGCGCGACGCGGGACATCGTCACCGAAGGCATGCTCAGGATCGACAACGTTGCCCCCGACGTCGCACGCATGATCCGTGCTCAGGTCCACGATGAGCTGGTGTTCTCCATCCCGCGGCGCCACGTTGACGAGATCGAGCGGCTGATCGTGGACTGCATGTCCTTCGACTGGGCGCCGCCCGGAGCGTCGCGGCCAGTGCACATCCCCGCCGATAAGTCGAAGCGCGGCGACAACTGGGCGGCCTGCTATGCCAAGTGAGCAGGCCGAAGGCGTGATCACGGTATGGGTTCCCGGGGTTGCTCGCCCTCAGGGCAGCAAGAACGGGATCGCGATCGCGCGCGGGAGTAAGGCCAAGGGCACGCGGGTCTACACGGGCAAGGTCGTGTTGCTCGACTCCGCCAAGGGCCTGGACGAGTGGAGAAAAGCTGTGCGCGATGAGCTGATCCCCTGGGCACCCACACCGCCGTTCGCCGGCGGGGTGATGATCGAAATCTGGTTCGTCATGCCGCGCCCGAAGTACCTCAACGGCAAACCGACCCCTCGAGCCACCAAACGGCCCGACGCGGACAAACTCCTCCGCGCGGTGATGGACGCGGTCACCTTCGCGCACGTCTGGCACGACGACTCTCAGGCCACCCGGATCGTGGTGGACAAGGTGATCGCTGAGCAGGGGGAGACTCCCGGATGCCTGATTACCGTGACCCCGCTCAGCGACCCCTTGACCGGAACAGACGCCCTGACGACGTTCGCTCGAGCCCTGGCGATAGCCCAGGAAGACACCTGAGCACGCCTGGGCGGGGCTTACCCTAGCGGCATGGTGAGCAAACTCCAGTACGGCCAGGGCTCTCAACTGTGGGACTACTGGACGTCGGGTGCCGGCAAGGCCCTGTGGATCGGCGCGGAGCACAAATGGACGACTCTCCGTGGCCTGTTGCTCGAGCACGGTGTCCCCGCGCACGAAGTCGACGGGCTGACCACCAATATCATTAATCACGTTTTGCCCGGTTACATGGCGTTGTCGCATTCAGTCGGCCGATCGCTCAAAAAGTGAGCTGACCGACCACCTAAAACAGTGTTTGACCTGGGAATTAGTAATTTTTGGGCAAATTTAGCTGATGGGTGGTCGGTGAGTCGTCTGATCGTTCGAAACGCGGTATGGCTGACCTGCAGCGTTGTGTTTTCAAACTCGCCTGATCAGCAATTGAAACACCCCTGGTCGGTGGGTGGTCGGTAGGGCCTGACCAGCACGTTCAGGCCCTAGTAACCAGGATGAACGACCACCCACCGACCACCTGTTGCTAGAGTGACTTTTGACGGGTTTTCTAGCGGCGGGGGTGGACGATGGCCGGCCGACCATTCACCGACGAAGAACGCAACACGATCGCCGCTATGCACGCGATGGGCGCAACCCGCAACGCGATCGGAAAGCACCTGGGCCGGTCCGGATCCGCGATCGGGTACCAGGCTCAACTCCTGGGCATCACCTGGGATGCGAAGCCCGTGGCCGAAGCCACCGCGGTGATTCAGATCAACAATAAGGCGCGCCGCGCGGAGCTGGCCGCCAAGCTGTTGCTGGACGCGGAACGGCTTCGCCAACAGCTGTTCTCCCCGACGACCTTGCACAGCTTCGGCGGGAAAGACCACACTTACGAATCCCGCGACATCGATCAGCCGCTGTTCAAAGACCAAAAAGACCTGGTCACAGCTATCAACGTGGCCGCGGTGACCAGCATGAAGCTCGAGCTCCACGATGGCGAATCCGACGCGGACAATGTCTCGAGCCTGCTGGGCAGCCTGTTTGACAACATGGTGAAGGTCAACAGCGAACGGGTAGACCGCGTCAAGCCCACCAAGGGCCCGCGGCAACAGGCGCTCGAGGCTGAGCCCATCACGTACGCCGACACGGAGTGACCACCACGACAGAGAGCCCCCTGGCAAGCGGCCTGTTGCTCAGTGACGGCCAGTTCAGCTCGGTTGCGGAGTCTACCGCCCGGATCAACATTTGGGACGGCTCCGTGCGCTCTGGGAAGACCGTGGCCAGCCTGCTCCGGTGGCTGATGTACGTGGCCACCGCGCCGAAGGGCGGGGACCTGGTCGTCGTGGGCAAGACTTACGACACGGTCTCGCGCAACGTCTTCGGTCCGCTCGAGCAATTCAGCCTATTCGGGCCCGCGTCGAAGCTCTGCAGTTACGTCCGCGGCTCGAGCTATGGCCGAATCCTGAACCGCAAGGTCGAAGTGATCACCGCCAACGACGCTCGAGCGGAAGGCCGGCTTCGCGGACTCACCGCGGCGGGCGCCTACGTGGACGAAGCGACGCTGATCCCGCAAGAGTTTTGGAACCAACTCCTGGCGCGCCTGAGCGTCAAGGGTGCCAAGCTGTTCGCCACCACTAATCCGGACTCCCCAGGCCACTGGCTGCGAAAGAACTTCCTGCTCAAAGAAGACGAACTGAGCCTTGCGCACTTTCATTTCAAGATCGAAGATAATATAGCGCTCGATCCCGAATATGTTTCCGAACTGAAGAAAGAGTATGTCGGTCTTTGGTACAAGCGCTTTATCGAAGGCCTGTGGGTACAGGCTGAGGGCGCTGTTTACGATATGTGGGATCCCGACCGGCACGTGATCGACATCATGCCGAAGATCATGCGGTGGATCAGCCTGGGGATCGACTATGGCACCAAGAACCCGTTCGCCGGTCAGATGATCGGTGTGGGTGTGGACCGCAAAATGTACATGACCAACGAGTTCCGTTGGGATTCGAAGGCTGCACGTCGTTCACTCACCGACGTGGAGTACTCCGTCAAGCTCCGTGAGTGGATGGACCAGATTAAACAGCCTGGATTGGCCGACGTCACGGGCGTACGTCCCGAATGGACTGTCGTAGACCCCAGTGCCTCGAGTTTCATTCAGCAATTGTTCCGTGATGGTGTAGTGCCGATCATGGCAAACAACAGCGTGGCGGACGGAATCCGTGTGTTGTCGAGTTTGCTAGGCCAAGATCTTCTCAAGATTCACCGATCGTGCACGGGGTGGATCGAGGAGATCGGCGGGTACGCCTGGGATGACAAGGCTTCGGAAAAGGGGCTCGATCAGCCCATTAAGGTGGATGATCACCACATGGACGCGGGACGATACGGGATCTTCACAACGGAGGCCAGCTGGCGGCCGTTGCTCGCACAGCAGAAAGCGAAGGCAGCGTAATGCCACTACCAGTAGGAGACGCGAACAGCTCAGACAGCTGGCCGCCCAAGCCGTTGCACCACATTTACGAGAAAATCCAGACGTGGTCGGCGTGGTACTCCGGGGATCCCGACGACCTCCGGTTGGTCTACGGCGGGGAAGCTCGAGCCGCGGAGTACGCGCCGCCTTCGATCCGCGCTCGAGGGCTCAAAGGCATCCTGTCCCGGTGGTTCTGGGGTCAGGGCCCTCAGCTCAACACTCGATCGTCGAAGCTCCACATCCCCCTGGGTGGCAACATCGCGGCGAAGTCGGCTGACTTGCTGTTCAGCGACCCGCCGAAGTTCAAGCTCAAGGACAAGGCCACTCAGGACCGTATGGATGAACTGGTGGACGATGGGATGCACGCCGACCTGATCGAGGCGGCCGAGATCTGCGCGGGCCTGGGCGGGGTCTACCTCCGCGTGGTGTGGGACAAGTCGATCCGCAAGCGCCCGTGGATCACCGCCGTGCACGCCGACGCGGCCGTACCGGAATGGCGCTGGGGACAGCTTACCGCGGTGACGTTCTGGCGAGAGCTCGAGCGCCAAGGGCAGACCGTGTTCCGCCACCTCGAGCGCCACGAAGTCGGTTACGTGCTCCACGGGCTCTACCAGGGCACGGATGAACGCCTGGGCCGCAAGGTGCCGCTTACCGAACACAGCGATCTGGCCGGCATCGCGGAGGTGATCGAGGAAGGCGACCGGGTGCCAACCGGTATCGACATGCTCACCGCGGTGTACGTGCCGAACATGCGGCCCAACCGAGTGTGGCGCAACGTGCCGGCCGCCGCGTCGCTAGGCCGCGCTGACGTCTCCGGGAGTGAGTCCCAATTGGACGCCCTGGATGAGGTCTATACCAGTTGGATGCGCGATATCCGCCTGGGCAAGGGCCGCGTGTTCGTGCCGGACATCTACCTGCAGAGCAACGGCCCTGGCGGTGGTGCGACGTTCAACGCTGAGCGCGAAATCTATGAAACGCTGAATATGCTGCCCCAAGCGGACGGCACCAAACAGCTGACTATTTCGCAATTCGAAATCCGCGTGGCAGAACACCAGGCGACATCCACCGCGCTGATGGAAACGATCATCCAATCCAGCGGTTACGCTCAGGAGTCCTTTGGACTTAAGGGCGATGGTGTGGCCACTACCGCAACGGAGATTACTGATCGTCAGCGAGCGTCGTTCACCACACGGGATAAGAAGATCATGTATTGGAGGCCTGCTCTCAAACACATCGTCAACGTGCTGTTGCTGATTGATCAGCAGCAATTCAACAGCGCAATCACGCCCGCGGAACCCGACCTCACCTTCCCTGACGCGGTGAGCGAGGATCCCACCACCGTGGCCACCACGCTGCAGCTTCTCGAGACGGCGCGCGCTATGTCCACCAAGATCAAGGTCGAACGCTTGCACCCGGAGTGGGACGATGCGGAGGTGAAAGAGGAAGTAGACCGCATCCAGCTCGAACAGGGCTTCGGCCCAGGCGCGCCCGCGGACCCGATCACGGTCCTAGGCGACATGGCGGGCAACAATCCTCCGGGAGCCCCTGGGGGCGATGGTGGCAAGCCTGGCGACGCACCGGGAGGAAAGGGGTCCACGGGCACGCCCCCGACGCACACCGCGCCAGGAGCTCCGCCGGCACCGGGCAAGGCTCCCGTGATCCCGGGCAGCAAAACGATCGGCACACCCGCACCGAAGGCGCCCGCGCGTACGGGGGTGAACTGACATTCGCTCGCATGGGAAGGATAAGGAATATGGCAATGTGGGGATCCTTGGATCCGGACAAACACAAAGAGGACGTGGACTCGACAACGTCCACAGTGGACAACGAAGTGGAGAAAGACAAGTGACAGAGCCAAATCCCGTGGAGTTGACCACGGTGTACGTCTCGATCAGCAACAGCGACGACAAGTTGTCTCAAGCCCAGTGGGCGCAATTCTGTCGAGAGTTCCGCCAGATCTTGGACCGTTTCGCACATCAGACCTACGGAGAGTGGTTCTCTGAATCTAGCGCCGCGTGGCAGAACGCGTGCCGTGCGATCGCCATGCGCACAATCGATACAGAGCACCTCAAAACCACGCTCCTCACACTCCGCACCCGCTACAACCAGGAGTCAATCGCCTGGGCCATCGTTCCCGAAACGGAGTTCATCTAATGTCCGAAGAACTGCCGAAGATTTCGGGGTACCGCCAGCTCTCCACCGATGAAATTGGCCTGATCAACGCGATCAAGGCCAGCGAAGCTCAGATCGGCGAATTGTGGCGCCAGATCTTCGCGCTGGACGGGATTGATAAGCGTGCCGCGTCGATCGCGCGCACGGACCTGCAGACCGGATTCATGTGGATGGCCCGGTCGGTCGCCCAGCCTGAGGAAACGTTCTGATGGCCGACGTGGAGCACGCCGAAGGTGTCAAGGCGGAGCTCGAGCCGAGCGGCTACGCGGTCCCCGACGACGGTAGCGACGTCACGCCCGAAGGCACCGACCTGCCCGCGGAGCACTTGGCCGGCGGTCGCTTCTACATCCCGGGTAAAGGCGAGAGCTGGCGGCCAGCCTGATGGCACTTGACCCGACCGAAGTAGACGCCACGGCCGCCGCGGTGGCGGAGCTGTACCGGGAAGCTGAGCTCACCCTGCTACAGATGATCACCGACCAGCTCAGCAAGGACGTGGCGAACGATCGGGTCAGCGACCAGCAATGGGCTCAACGCAAGCTTGCCGCGGTGCAAGCCCTCCGCACGGCGGCTGACGCGGTGGTGCGCAAATTGCACTCCACGTCGGCCGCCGATATCCGGCAAGCTCTGATGGATGGTTACCGGGTCGGCTGGGAAACCGCCTTCTCGAACCTGCCTGACGGGGTGCTCACCGCCGAACAGGTGGCCGCGCTGGGCGCCGCCGCGAATGAGCTCAACTTCGGCTCCGTGGAGGCGCTGGCCAGCGCGGTGAACTTCGACGTCGGCATGCGCGCGGGAAACATTCTGCGGGACACCGTGGACGCGTTCCGCCGTGCGATCGCCCAGACCACCGCCGCGGTGGTCACCGGAGTCCAGACGCGGCGCCAGGCCAGTCAGGCCGCGTGGTCGAAGCTGGCCAAAGAGGGCCTGATGTCGTTCCGGGACAAGGCCGGTCGCAAGTGGGCGCTTTCGAGCTACGTGGAGATGGCCACGCGCACGGCGACAATCCGCACGGGCACCACCGCCCAAGTCGATCGGCAGACGGCCGCGGGGATGGACCTAGTCTACGTCTCTGACCACGTCCAGGAGTGCAAGCTGTGCCGGCCGTTCGAGGGCAAGATCCTGCAGGTCGGGGGTGGAGCGATCGGCGATGTCCTGGTTCGGCACACCCTCACCAATAAGTGGATCACCGTGCACGTGAAGAACACGCTGGCGGGCGCGCGGCTCGAGGGCTTCCAGCACCCTAACTGCCGCCACACGCTCAGCGCGTACCTCCCCGGGGTCACGGAGCTCCCGACCGGTACGGAAGACCCTGAGGGCGACCTGGCGCGCCAGCAACAGCGCGCGCTCGAGCGGGCCATCCGCGCGGCGAAGGCGGATCAGGCCGCCGCGATCGACCCGGAGGCCAAACGGCTGGCCGGCGTGCGAGTGAAAGCGGCACAGGCCGTTATCCGCCAGCACCTCGAGAATCACCCGGAGCTCAAGCGGCTCAGCTACCGCGAACAGATCGGCGCGGGGTCGAAGGGCACGCTACCCACCAGTAGCAAGTCTCCGACCAGCACCGACACCACGCCCTCTCCTCGAGGGAAGTCCGAAACCCCGACCAGCGCCGATGCCGCGACGCCAACTCGAGTAGAGCCGAAGCCCCGACCTGCAGTGACTCCGCCGAAACCGCCCGCACCGAAGGCGACGGAACCCTCGAGCACGCCGAAAGCGGCTCCCTCGAACGAGCAAAAGCCAGTGGCACAGTCCACTCCTGATCAGGGGTTGCCAGTGGCACAGGCCACTACGGAGTCGAAGCCCGCGAAGCTGGACAAGGCCCGGGCGCTGGTCCACGCCAAGCGCGTGCTCGAGGGTTTCGGAGGCGTCTACGACTTCTTGGGTAAAGAGCACAAGGCGCGTTTCTTAGACGTCGTGGCAACCACGTTTGTGGGCGTTCCAGAAAAGAAGGTGGCTGCACTCAATTCCGTGTTCATAGGTACGCGTGAGGGCAGGGAAGATTCTCTAGGTCTGTACGTGCCGGCTGAGCGCGTGATCTATATCAAGCCTGAGCTGTTGCTTGAGGAGAAATACTACGCCACGTCTAGAGATGCCTGGAATTCCACAGGGTTCTACTCGACTACGGGTGACCGGAAGTTCTTACAGGTAGCCATGGATCATGAGTTTGGCCATCACCTGGACTTCCTGCAGAGCCCCGTACAGAGAAGTAACCTTTACTACGATATAACCAGCTCTAATCCAGAGTGGAATCAAATACCAGAGGACGACTGGCAAGGGGTGCAATTCATAGCTCTGAATAAGGACCGAATTACCAAAGAGATTGGTATCTACGCCGCTAAGAATCAGTACGAAACAATTGCGGAGCTGTACGCCCAATCACGAGGAAACGGGGTTCACACGACCATGTCCATGGTTACGCGCGCCTTGCTCGAGGAAGACAACTTCACCCAGGAGACCACATCATGAGCACCGTGCTACCCAACCGCGCCGACATCCTGCAGGTGCTCGAGGCGCTTCGACGAAGCCCTCAAACCCCGGATCGGGATCAGGCGATCGCGAAGTGTGAACGGGCGCTGAAAGAGTTGCCTGATTCAGCCTGAACGCCCAGGTAGGGCCTACTGTTACAGTGAAATCGTTCAGCCTCGATCACGGTGGCCAGGCGTCACCCTTCACGCACCGGGAGTGCACCCATGTTCATCCACCGAAACCGCATGCTCCGCTCCATCCTCGGGTCCACGGCGGGGCGCTTCGCGCATGTCGGCCGGACCAGCGGTGAGGGAGCGGGTGGCGGGAGCGGTGCTGGCACGGGGGAGGGCGGCGCGGGAACCGGAGACAAGGGCACTGGTGAGGGCGACAAGGGCGGAGATGGCGCTGGGGGAGACAAGGGCGCGGGTGAGGGTGGCAAGGACGGGGAAACCGAAGCTGAGAAAATCGTTCGGCTCGAAACCGCGCTGACCGCCGCGCGCAAGGAAGCGGGCAAGGACCGCACCACCGCGAAGGCGAAGGCCGCCGAAGACGCGCGTAAAGCTCTCCTGGACGACGTGGCCAAAGCCCTGGGGCTCAAAGAGGGCGAAACCGTCACGGCCGAACAGTTGCAAGATCAGCTCAAAGAGGCGAAGGCCGCCACAAACGACTCCAAAATTCAGCTGGCGGTGTACCGTTCAGCCAGCAAAGCGGGCGCCGATCCTGACGCCCTGTTGGACTCCCGGTCGTTCTTGACGTCCGTTCGGGAGCTCGACACCACCGCGAAGGATTTCGATGCCCTGGTGGCGGCGGAAATCAAAAGCGCGATCGAGAAAAACCCGAAGTTGAAAACGACTCCGACAGGCGCGGGTCGTAGCGGCGGAGAGTTCCCAGGCGGAACCGGAGCCGGAACAGCACGTTCAGCGTCACTTGGTGCCGCCGTTGGCAAGCACTACACCCCCTAATTCCGGGAGTCTCCACCATGCCCATCACTCTCGCTCAGGCCCAGGTGAACGCCGCGGCCGATATCAACTTTGCGGTGATCGACAACCTTCGCCGCTACTCCTGGCTGTTCGACCAGATCGTGTTCGACGACACGGTCACGCCCGGGACCGGCGGCGGGTCGCTGACCTACGCCTACACGCGGCTGATCACCCCCGCCGCGGCCGGTTTCCGAAAGATCAACCAGGAGTACACCGCCGGCCAGGCGACGCGCGCCCGATTCTCGAGCGACCTCAAGCCCCTGGGCGGGTCGTTCGCGGTGGACCGCGTCCTTGCCAACCTGGGCAACGCGGCCACGAACGAAATCACATTCCAGATGCAACAGCTGATCACCGCGACGCGTGGCAAGTTCCAGCGAGAGCTCATCTTGGGTGACACCGCCGTGGACGACGCGGGCTTCGACGGCCTGAGCAAGGCGCTGACCGGATCGACCACCGAAGTCAACGCGGTGCTGACGGACTGGACGCCTACCGGCGTGAACACCCAGATCGCAGCCAACGCCCGCCTGGACGAAGTGGATGCCTGGCTGGCGAACCTCGTCCCCAGCCACGTCGGCGGCGGGGACCAGGGCGCACCGGGCGCGCTCCCGGTCGGTCAGCGCGCGATCCTGGGCAACACGAAGTCGATCGTCCGTCTCCGCGCGATTCTGCGCTGGGCCGCGATGTACACCAGCACCAAAGACGACCTGGGCCGCAACGTCGAACGGTACGGCGAGTGGGTGCTGGTGGACCTGGGCGACCGGGAAGACGGCGCCGCGCCGATCATCCCCATCACCGCCGGCGGCCTGACCGACATCTACGCAGTCACCTTCGGCCTGGACTCCTTCCACGGCGCCAGCGTCGCCGGCCACCCGCTGGTACAGACCTGGATGCCCGACTTCACCACCGCGGGCGCGGTCAAGTCCGGGGAGCTTGAGATGGGTCCGATTTCGATGGTGCTCAAGAACACCAAGGCGGCGGCGGTCCTCCGCGGAATCAAGGTGGTCTGATGGGTGTCTTTCAGATCACGTCGCCGAACACGACGTACTCCGGGGAAACCGGACACTGCCAGTTCAGCAAGGGCCTGTACCGCGGCACGGTCAAGGCCGGCACGCTGAGCTACTTCGCCCAGGCGGGGTACAAGCTCGAGCTCACCGAAGGCGACCCGGATGGCGACGACTTCGACGTCGTGGAGCTGGACGCGGGCTTGGTGCTCGAGTGGCTTCGCGCGGTCGCCGAAGACCACCCGTCCGATATCGACCGGCTCAGCGGTGTGCAGATCACCAAGCTGGCGCTCGAGGACATCGAACGCCTGACCCTGGACCAGAACGTCTCGGGGGAGCCGATCGAGGCCGGCGAAGACCCGCTCAAGATCAACGGCCACGATCGGAACAAGGCGCCCGACGCCGGATTCGACCCTCAGGTCGACCCGTTCGCCGGCCAGGAGAACGACCCCAAGCGCCCGCCGGTCAACGACCCCAAAGACGCCTGGGTGGAATACGTCGTGGCGCTCAGCGCCGCACGCGGTGAGCCGATCACCGCGGTGGATGCGAACAAGCTCACCAAGAATGAGCTGATGGACTACCAGCCGAAAGGTGACGCTTAGTCATGACGGTTCACGGAACGTACAAGGGCGTTGTCCGGGAAGACCTGGGCTACCTCAACACGGGCGGGCGTCCGCACGATGCACTGTTCGCCAAGGCCAACCTCCCCCGACTGGCGCTCGAGGACCTGGCGGCGCCGCTGGCAACCGGCGTGATGACCGCGGTTCAGCTCTGGCTTACCGCCGGCGACGTCATCACCAGCCTGTCGTGGGTGAGCGGGTCCACCGCGGCCGGCACGCCCACCAACTACTGGACGGCCCTCTACTCCGACGCGGCGGTTCCGGCCCTGCTGGGCCAGTCCGCCGACCAACTGACCGCGGCCTGGGCGGCCGACACGTGGAAGACCCTGGCGCTGGCATCGCCCATCACCGTGCCGAAGTCGGGGAAGTACTGGGCCGCGATCAACGTCACCGCGACGACCCCGCCGACGCTGATGGGCATGCAGGCCGCCAAGCCCGTGCTGGCCGGCGAAACCAACCTGGCCGTCACCTCCGGAACCGGGCTCACCGGGACCGCTACGGCGACGCTGGCCGCCCCCGCGTGGACCCGCAAAGTCCCGCTGGTCGTAGCCAGCTAGCCCGTGCCAGTCACCTGGCCACCGTGGTTCGGCGCTCCGCACCGGATTCCCAATCGGACGGAGCGCCGCGCCCAGGCCCGATCACAGGCGAAGCGACAGAGGAAGGCGACCAGTGCCCACATACGAACGAATCGACGCTGACGGGGTCGTTCTCGAGCGGATCATCACGGTGGACCTCTCCGCGGAGGATCGCCGGCTGACGGCCCAATCGCGGGATCCGGAATCCGGCTGGGCCGAAGCGGTGGGCTCCGTGCGGGACTACACCCCCGATCGTGAGCCGATTCGGCCGAAGTTCACCGAACCGAATCGGACGGACCTCAAACCGGCCTGGGTTCAGTTCGCCGTGGACACGCGGGCGCTCACGCGCGAGGAAGCGGAGCAGTTCAGCAAGGCGGAGCTCATCAGCCACCTGACCGACGACGAAGACGATGCGCCAGGCGAAGAATCGCCCGACGACACCACCCCGCCCAGTGAGCTCGAGAGCTTCGACGCGGACAATGAGATGGAGACCTGATGGCCGCTCGAATAGTCCCCACACCCCAGCCGTTCACCTCCCTGGGCCTGACGGCCGCCTACACGGGTCCGACCGTGGATGGTGATTCGATCATGAATAACGGGGCTCGACTGCTCCACGTCACCAACGGCTCCGGGTCCTCGATCAACGTCACGGTCAACCTGGGCCGCACGATCGACGGCCAGGCGATCGCGGCGAAGGTGCACGCGATCGCGGCGGGGGCAAGCAAGTTCATCGGCCCATTCGGCGTGAACTACAGCCAACCGACCGGTGAAGTCCTGGTGGATTATTCCGCCATCACCACAGTCACCCGTGCCGTTTTCGAATACGTCAAGCCGTAAGCCATGTCCCGGGTATATGCGACGCGGGCTGACCTGGTGGCGTTCGTCCCCGGGACCGCTACGGTTCCCCCGGACCCGGAGGCCACCCGGCTGTTGCATTCCGCGTCGCGCCGCGTCGACTCGGCCATGAAAACGGCTGTGTATGACGTCGACTCCGTGACGTTGCTGCCCAAAGACGCCGCGGTGATCGAAGTCTTCCGGGACGCTACGTGCGCTCAGGCGTACTACTGGTTTCCGGAGATCGGTGGCGACGAAACGGGGAGCGGTGGCCAGTTTTCGGCGGTGTCGATCGGGTCGGTGAGCTTGAGTCGCGGCGCGGTGGCGTCGGGGGACAACGGACTGCCGGCGGCCGACCAGCTGTGCATCCAGGCGGCCGAGATCCTGCTCAGCTCCGGGCTGTTGCCCGGGGTGATTACGAACTACTACTGAGGGGAGGTTCGATGGGCGCTGTTCCAGCCTGGCTGTTGCGCCACACGGCGACCATTGAGCCCTACCTGGGCAACAGCGCCACGGGCCCGCTCTACGGCCCTCCGGTGACCGTTGCGTGCTTCGTGGACGCCAAGCGCCGCATGGTGCGCGACGCCACGGGAACACAGGTGGTCAGCAACACCACGATCATCTGCCCGCTGAGCACCGTGGCGCCAGCCGAGTCGAAGGTGACGAACGCCAACGGCACCAACGGCACGGTGCTGCAGTCGCTTCGGCGGGATGGTGGCGGACTGCCGACGCCGGATCACCTCGAGCTGAGCCTGACATGAGCCTTCGGATGGAGTTCAAGGCCGGCGACTTCGCGCGGATCGAGCTAATGCTCAAGAAGGGCGAGAGCAAGGGCCTGCACAAGGCCGCGGAGCATGTCCTGGGGGAGTCCCGTAAGCGGGTGCCGCTCGAGGAAGGAACGCTCAGCGCGTCGGGGAAGGCCTCCGTGGACGATGTGGCGCTCCGGGCCGCAGTGTCTTACGACACGGTGTACGCGGTTCGCCAGCACGAAGAACTGACATGGCGGCATGATCCCGGGCGCACGGCCAAATATCTCGAGGCGGTGCTGATCGAGCAACAGCAAACGGTGGCCGAAATTATCCGCGCTGAGCTCAAGTTTGGATTCGGGCGATGATTCTTGAGGAAGCGTTCGCTCGACTGTTAGCGGACAAGGGGCTGGGCACGTTCTCCTTATCGGATGCGTCCGGCACCATCTACCTGATTACGCTCCCCCAATCCCCTGATGAATGCATGGCGGTGGCCACGTATGCGGGAGTGGAAAGCGATTCCCGATTGCCCTACGACGAACCCAACATCCAAGTTCGGGTGCGGGGAACGAAAGACAACGCGCCTTCGGTGAAGATGCGCGCTCAATCTGTATACGACGCGATTCACGGCTTGGGGAATTACACCTTGGCTGATGGGTCCGTAATACAGCTGGCGGTAGGTAACCAGGCGGGCCCGATATACATCGCTCGGGACTCTCTGAATCGTCATGAATACACCGTAAATTTCCGTACCGAAATATGGCGGCCTACCGTCAACAGAGCATGAGAGGCAAGTCATGACACTTCGCAAGATCAACGCGCGAGACGTCACCATTCAAGTGGCACTGGTGGACGGAACCACCTGGGTGGAAGTCGGCGGGCTGAACAGCGCCACGCCGAAGCTGGCCGAGAACGAAGAAAGCGTCGACACCACCACGTTTTCCAGCCAGGGCAACTACGAGGGTGAGATCATGCAGCGCGGCGCGTCGCTGGCGCTCGAGGGCTTCGTTCTCAAGGACGACATCACCGGGGCGCCGAATCCTGGTCAGGACCGGTGCACTCAGCTGGCCCTGTTGACCGGCTACGCGTCGCTGGGCAAGATTCGGTTCCGCGCCCCGGTCGACACCAACTGGACTGTGTGGAACGAAGCCACGTTCTCCGTGGGAGAGCAGGGCGGCGGAAACAACGACAAGATCAGCTGGAAGTGCGACATCATGCGCTCCGGCCCGTCCGTGCTGGTGTCGGTGAGCTGACCATGACACAGCCTGGCGGGGAAGGCATGGACACAGGTTTGCCCGCGCCCACAGCGGAGGAAATCCGTGCGTGGCGCGAGTTCCAAGCGGGTGAGCGCGCACGCCTGGCGCTCGACATGATCAAAGAGGCGGACGCACGCGCGCTCACCGCGGTACCGGATCCCGACGATGCCGACGACATCGTTCACGACTTCGACGCCGACTGGGCCGCGCGCGACGCGAAGGCGCCCAAGGTCAAAATCTGCGGGAAGGTGTACCGGCTCCCCGGGGAAATTCCCGCGAAGATCATCCTGTACGCGGCCAAGGCCAAGAAATCCGGGCTCGCGGCAACCGACGTCGTGGACGAAACACAGCTGGTCGACATGCTGAATTCGTTGCTGGGCAAGGACAACGTCGCTCAGATCATGGACGACGGCTTGGGTGTTCGCCAGATGGCGGACGTCATGAATTACTGCATGGACACGTACAAGGACATGATGCCAGGGGCGGCCACCACGGGGGAAGTTCCAGCCCCGCTACGGGGCAATCCGACCACGCCATAAAGATGATCTTCAAATACTGGCGCTTCCTCCGCGCGGACTGGCGAAGGGAGTACCGCGTAGAGCTGATGGACGACCTGGACGCGGGGATCTCCTGGACGGAGTTCTCCACGTTCCTGTTAGGACTGTCGGCCGACGCGGTGTGGCGCCAGGTCACAGCGAACGAGCCCGTGGAGATGTCGTCGGAGGAAGCGTCCAGCATCCTCAGTCGGCTGTAGAGGAAGGGGTACCCGGTGGCGTTGTCTATCGGTGAGCTTGTCGGGTACCTCGATCTCAAGGACACCGATTTCTCTCGCAAAATGGTGGAAAACCGCGCGAAGATGAAAGCCTTCGCCGCGGATCTCCCCAACACCGATGGCTTTGAGAACGGTCTGAAAAAGGTCGGAACAGCTCTGGTCGGTGTGGGTGCCGGCATGTTCACGCTCAAGGGCTTGGCGGCCTCCCTGGGCCCTCAGCTATTGGCCATGGTCGCCCCGACGCTACCGGCCCTATTGATCATGCCGGGCGCGATCGCGGCTATCGCTGGGGCCATGATCACGTGGAAGCTGGGCGCTGACGGGGTCAAGAAAGCGTTCGAGGCGCTGACCCCGACTCTGGACAAACTCAAGGCGAACGTCTCCGCCACGTTTGAAAAGGGCATGGCGCCCGCCGTGCAAAACCTCAAGGGCATTATCCCCCAGCTGACTTCCGGATTTCAGGGCGTCGCGGGCGCGATCAGCGGCGTGGCCGTCAAATTCACGGAAATGCTCAAGCAAAAAGCGTCCGTTGTCGACCTGCAGGCGATCCTTAACAGCTCCAAACTGGTGGTGCAAAACCTGGGTGCGGCCTTCGCCCCGATCGTGCAAGCGTTGCTGGACATAGCTTCTGTCGGCGCCAACACGTTCCAGGGCCTCACCGAAGGTGCCGGCGGGCTGGCTCAGCGCTTCGCTGATTTCATCCGTGCGGCCAAGGAATCCGGCCAGCTTCACGACTGGATGCAAGGCGGTATCGAGGCGATCAAGAGCCTGGTGGCGTTCTTCGGCCAGCTGGGGTCGATCGTTGTCGGCGTATTCTCCGCCTTGCACGCCGGCGGGATGGGCATCGGTTCGTGGCTGGGCCCAGCGGTGACCATGCTGGACGCCTTCGTGCATAGCGCCGAAGGGCAGGCCGCGTTCACCGCGCTGGGCTCCGCCATCGCCCTGGTGGGCAACACCGTATCCACCGTGCTCAAGGCGGCGCTCGAGGCCATCGCCCCGGTGATCCCGCCGCTGATCGACGCCTTCACCCAGCTCATCGAAGGCCTGCCCTGGGGTGCGCTCACCGACGCGCTGGGCCTCACCGGGCAATTGCTGGGCCTGGTGGCCCGCTTCCTGGCCGAGAACATGTCGTGGATCGAGCCGCTGGCTATCGGGTACGCGATCCTGACGGCCGCAACCTGGTTGCTCAACTACGCCCTGGACGCAAACCCCATCGGGGTGGTGATCATCGCCCTGGTGGCGCTGGTGGCAGTGGTTCAGCTGGTGATCGAGAATTGGTCCTCCATCGCGGGTTTCTTCACCGATTTGTGGAACACCATTTGGAAGTGGACGTCGGATCGTATTTCCGATATCCGTGATTTCATTGTCAACACGTTCAACAATATTGTGTCATTCTTCTCCGGTCTGGGATCGAGCATTGCTACCGCGTTTATGGCGGTGCTCGATTGGTTCGCCAGCCTGCCTATGAAGATCGGCGCTTTCCTGCTCACCCTCCCCGGGATCGTCGGGAACGCACTGCTCTCCGCGATGCAATGGGGCTTGAACGCGATAGTCCAGGGCGTGGAGTGGATCATCGCGGCGGCTATCGCGCTCCCGCTCCGGATCATCGAAGCGGTGGCCACCTTCGGACCGATGATCGTGCAGTGGGCGATCGACGCCTTCGTGAGCCTGATCGCGACTGTCGTGGAGTGGATTGTTCAGCTGGTGGCGTGGTTCCAGACGTTGCCGGACCGGATCATCCAGGCGGTGGTGGTCTTCGCGATCATGCTCCGGGACTGGATTGTGGGCGCGTTTATCGAGCTGTACAACGCCGCTGTGCAGAAAGCGGCGGAGCTGATCGACTGGGTGCGCGGCCTGCCGGGCCGGATCGTGGACGGGATCCGCAACCTGGCGAACATGCTGGGCGATGCCGCGCGCAACGCCTGGAACGCGTTCAAGGATGGCGCGGTAACGGTGGGCTCCGCCCTGCTGGACTGGGTGCGCAGCATCCCGGGGTGGATCATGGACCGGCTGGGCGACCTGGGCAACCTACTGCTGGGCGCGGGCAAGGCGATCATCAATGGCCTGCTCAACGGAATCAAGGCCGCGGCGGGCGCGGTGTGGGACTTCGTCAGCGGGATCGGCGACAAAATCGCCTCGCTCAAGGGCCCGCTCCCCTACGACAAAACACTGCTGATCCCCGCTGGTCTCGCGATCATGGCTGGTCTCCACAACGGCCTGGTGACCGGGCTGGCTCCGGTGCTCGACATGGTCAGCGGCGTAGCCGATCAACTGGTAACCGCGTTCGGCGGGCCCACGTTGTCGGTGGGCGTCAACGGGGCGGGCGCCAGCCTGGTGGCACCGAACGGCGCTACGGGGACGCCTGGGGACAGCTCAGCCCGTCCGCTGGTCCATATCGACAACTACCATCCGCCGGCCGACGCGTCGCCGGATCAGGTGGCCGTCGATCTTGACTGGCTGGCAAAGAGCGGGGGCAAGTGATGGCCGGCGAACTGGTGACACTGGACGGGGGAATCCAGTGGCGGGGACTACTGCTGGGTACGGGGTCGGTGTACGGCACGACGAAGCTCGAGGGTCTTCGGGACCTGCCGCCCCAGCGCGGCGGAAACTCCCCGCTCCCGAACCGCCACGGGTCTTATCCGGGCCAGCGGCTCAGCGGAGATCGGACGATCACCTGGTCATTCAAGGTGTCGAAAATCGCGCTCGAGGCCTTCGGCGGCGCGATCGACGACCTGTTGCGCGTGAGCGCGCCCGACGAAAACCCTGTCGAGGAGAGTTTGGTTATCCAACTGGATGGCCGCCAGGTATACACCGAAGCGCGGTTGGTTCGCCGCGCGATCACCGCGGACAAAAACTACCTCCGCGGGTACGTGGAAGGCGCGGTCGCCTGGGAGTCCACCGACCCGCGACTCTACGAAGTGTCGGAAAGCTCGAGCTCCGCCGCGCTGGCGGTCGCCGCCGGCGGTGGCCTGGACTTTGGGTCAGGTGGCCTGGACTTCGGGGTGCCTGTCACGGAAGGGCTCGACTTCGGCGCGGGAACGTCGGGGGGCGTGCTGAGCGCGGCGGTCGGTGGCCACGTACCCACCTGGCCACGGTTCCAGATTCAGGGCCCGGTCACCGGTCCGCAAATCACCTACGGCGGCCGGACGCTGGCCTTCGACCCCAGCTGGACGCTTCCCGATGGCCCGCCGTTGATCATTGACACTCGGCCGCGCTACCTCTCCGTGACGCTGAACGGGGTCAGCCAGCGGAACCGGTTGTTCTTCGCCCAGTGGACCCCGTTCCTGCCCGGGGTCACTACCCAAGTGCAATTCTCAGCCGCCGCGTACTCCGCATCCGCCCAACTCACCGCGTTCTGGCGCGGCGCGATCCACTAGAGAGGTTTGATCATGGCTGAGCGCGATAGCTGGGCGACGATGAACGGAGCCACCCGCGTGCTGGACGCGGAGGACTCCCGGATTGCTACGGGCATCTTCCTGACCCCCGGAGCCACTGCCCTGACCGGCCGCCAGGGGATCCGGCTGGCTCCGGGCAACCCGTTCGCGGTGACTGCGACCGGCACGCCCGACGCAAATATCCACATCGCCAAGGGACAACTGAACCTCACCGCCACCCGCGGATCCGGGGCCTACCTGTGCACGCTGGACGCGGACAAAACGATCAACGCCCTGGCGACGCCGGCACACGCGACGAACGCGCGGCGGGACCTGATCATCGCCCAGCAAACCGACACCTACTACGGCGATCCGGCCCCGACGTCGTTCGTGCTCCGCTACATCGTCGGCACGCCCGCCGGCTCCCCGGTGGACCCGGTCGTGACCGGCTCCCCGGACTACATGCTCATTGCGCGCGTGCGCGTCCCCGCGCTCACCACCGCCATCACAAACGCGCTGATCGACGATCTCCGTCCCGCGTGGATGGTGGCACTGGGCGGGGTGCTCCCCGTCTCGAGCGCGGCGGAGCGCACAGCGCTGAGCGCGTACGAAGGCCAGGTCGTATACCGGCGGGACCTGGACATCCTGGAATTCTTCGACGCGGTGGCCTGGCGCTCCGTCGGTACGCCCGCGGTGAGCTCCCTGGCCTCGATCACCGACCCCTACACCGACCAGCTGGCCATCCTCACCACTGACCATCAGCTCTACCGGTGGACCGGGTCGGTGTGGATCCGCCAGGGTATGTCGAACGCGGGGGGCAAGCGCTATGTCACCCCGGGCACGCTGGCCACGGTCGGTGGTACGCCCATCGCTATGGGTATGGATACGGGCTCGATCACTTTTCTCGCGAACTGTGAGTACAAGATCAAGTTCGTCGCCAGTTTTCAGGTCACCGCAACCGGAGACATGTTCGACTTCCAGATCTGCGATACGACCATTGCGGGCGCGGTGATGGCGAACAACCTGTGCAACGGGAGCGGATTGCCAGGCGGGCCCCTTCGGCAGATCGAAATCCAGTGCGATTACAAGCCCGGAGCGTCCAATGTCACCAAGACCTTTGTCGGTCGCCTGCAACGCTGGGCGGGAACAGGCACATGCTCCGTGATGGCGGTCGCAAATGGACAGACGTATACCGAAGTGATCTGTACCGGCATCGCCACCAACACTACGGATGTGTGAGTGATGGCTGACCACGTAGCGGTCTACTCCTACATGATCCACGACCTGGTGACCAACCGACCGATCTGCAACGTTCCGTTACAGGGAGCCAAATATTCGAAGGTTCTCAACGATTCCGGGCAGGCCAGCGGAAAGTTCCAAGTCGAGAGTCGCGATCAGGGTCGGCGCATGGTCGAAGACCCTTACGACGCAACGACTCCGGGACGCCGCTCCCTGGTGATCTACCGAGACGAGCTACCCGTGTGGGCGGGGATCATCTGGACGCGAAAATACGATTCCACCAGCGGCATGGTGGACATCGGGTGCGGTGATTTCTGGTCCTACTTCGACCACCGCAAGGTGCTCCCCGTGCTGGGAATGCCGATCAACCCGACCTATGACATCGCGGGCGCCAAGGTCATCTATCCGAACACGGAGCAAAACCAGATAGCCCGCAACCTGGTCGCCTTGGCTCAGACGAGCACCGGGGGCAACATCGGGATTGTCTCCGACGCGTCCACGTCCCTGATCAACCGGGACCGGGAATACGACGGTTACTCGCTGATCGACACAGGGACCGCGCTCCGCAACCTGGCTTCGGTGATCGACGGCCCGGATATGGCATTCGACGTGGGCGGGCCCGACGCGAACGGCCTGCCGATCCGCCAGTTCCGCCAAGGCGTGCCGCGCCTGGGCCAGAGTGGGTCGGCCTGGGTGTGGGAGCTGGGCGGCAATCTGGTGTCCTACAACTGGCCTTCGGACGCTGCCCGGTACGCGTCGCGCGCGTTCGCGCTGGGGGAAGGCACCGTAGAGGGGACCATGATCGCGGTGAGCGAAGACACCAGCCGCTACAGCCAGGGGTTCCCGCTGATGGAGGTGGAGACCAGCTATCCCACCGTGAGCGATGTGAGCACGCTGCAGGCGCACGCCGACGCTGACCAGCGAAACTCTCGGCTCCCTGTGGTGCTCCCGACGCTGATCGTCCGCGGCGACCGCTCACCGGTCGTAGGGGAGTGGGGCCTGGGCGACGACGCGCGGGTCATTATCGACGACGATTTCATGGTGTACGGGGTCGACACCAGTATGCGTATTGTGAAGGCAGAGGTCACCCCCGGGGAAGACCTCGAGACGGTGGCACTGACGATGGCGCCGTTGCTGGACGACGTAGCGTAGAAGCGGGGAATTATGGGTGTGGTCAACGTTCCGACGAACGTGCTCGATCGGGTCATCGCGCTCGAGCAAGGCTTGGAACAGATCCGCAAGCTGGCGGGGCTGACGTCCGCGATCATCCGGCGTGGCGGGCTGACGTTGCTGGACGATTCGTTCATCAAAATGGTGGACGACCTGGGAACCCAGGTGCTCTACGTCGGACCAAACTCGGGTGGCCAGCAAATTTTCCTTCTCAAGCGAGAGAACGGTTCCGCGGTCCTGCAGTCGGACTATTTCGCCGGCCAGCCGTTCTTTGCCATGCGGGATCAGAACAACGTGATTCTGTTCTCCGACAATGCGGCGGGGCTGGGGGGGATGGCGCGGCCGTGGCTCCCGGTCCCCATGCAACCCATGTTCCGTGACTGGGCGAACAGCACTCCCGTTGCGCCACAAGGAGAATTCTTCCAGTACCACGTTACCCGGAACGATCTTATCGCCAGCGAGATAGCGATTTACCAGGGCGCCGCGTCGATTCTCCACAAGTTTATGGAAGTCACCGGAATTTTCGGATTTGCGGTGGGATCCAACGCAGTGACGTACCGGCTTCGACTCAACGGAACGGTGGTCGGGACCTGGACGGCCAACTTCGGCGCCACCGGGATGACCACACCTCGATTCGATGTGAGTGCGTATCTTGATCTGAACGCAGTCCAGGTTCAAGTTACCGCCCAGGCGGGCGGTGGCTCTGCAGGTCTGTCCTCCGTCCAGGTGGACAGTGTCTACATGCGACAGTAGGAAGGCAAACTAATGACAGTCCGAATCACCGCCAAAGCTCGGTGCGAAGGCAACAGCCCCAGCGACTACCCCCCGGACACCCACCGAGTCTCCTTCGCCCCCGACTACCAGGATGGCCGCAATAAGGAGTGGGCCGCGGCCACGCCGACGCTGCAGATCACCTTGGGCATGCAGAGCTCCGTGGCGGAGAACTTCGTCGTCGGGGACAAATACACCGTGACGTTCGAGAAGACGGAGGACTGATCCGGTGACGCTGTGGGGCGACTATTCCGGCGGCCGGCCCTCCGGTGACGCCCTTCTCCGCGGTGGCTTTAGCGGGGTGATCCGCTACGCCGGAATGGGCAATGCTGGGAAGCGCATTACCGCGGCGGAATACAAGGACCTGGTCGCCACGTTCGGCGCGGAGAACGTGCACTTCGTCGTGGAGCTGGGCACCGGGGACACCTGGGGCAGCGTCACCGACGACGATCGTGCACGTGGCCAGGCGTACGCGCGTGCGGGACTGGCGGATCTGCGCGCCGC
>Ga0307285_10000032_pt1 | contig 44906 bp, 38 predicted proteins | sample ER_DNA_139_FD_194476 | JGI IMG/M metagenome (GOLD analysis project Ga0307285, IMG submission 194476) | Bulk soil microbial communities from the East River watershed near Crested Butte, Colorado, United States - ER_DNA_139 | ecosystem: Environmental > Terrestrial > Soil > Floodplain | place... | reverse complement strand
AGCTCAACCACACTCAGGTGAGTAAGGACTCGCCGACGTAGCCGCCGGGCGGGGCGCCGGGGGGGACGGCGAAGAGGGCGCTGCCGACGTGCTTGACGTACTCATTGAGCGCGTCTGCCGAGCCGAGCCGCCGCTGGATCGCAACGAACTGCTCGGGGTCGCGCTGGAAGCTGATGAAGAAGAGGCCGGCTTCGAGCTCGCCGAGGCTCTCGTCGACCCCGTCGGCGAAGGAGTAGCCGCGGCGGAGGATGCGGGCGCCGCCGTTTTCGCGGGCCGAGGCGAGGCGGACGTGGGCGTCGGGCGGGATCAGCGGCTGGCCGCCGCGCTCGGCGTCGAGCGGCAGCGGCTCGAACTCCTCGCGCCCGCCGAGCGGGGCGCCGCTGTACTTGTGACGACCGATCGTCCGCTCCTGGTCCTGCAGCGGGGCGCGGTCCCAGACCTCGAGCAGCATCCGGATCCGGCGCGTGACCATGTAGGTGCCGCCGCGCATCCACGCGGGCCCTTCGCCCCCGACCCAGACGAACTTCTCCATGTCCTCGACGTCCTCGCCGCGGATGTTGGCGGTGCCGTCCTTCATCCCCATCAGGTTGCGCGGCGTCTCCTGGCTGCGGCTGGTCGAGGCGGTGCGGCCGAAGCCGAGCTGGGACCAGCGCACCGCCACCGTCCCGCGGCCGATCCGGGCCAGGTTGCGGATCGCGTGGAAGGCGACCTGGGGATCGTCGGAGCAGGCTTGGACGCAGATGTCGCCGCCGGATTCGGCCGGGTCGAGCTCGTCGCCCGGGAGCGGCGGCAGCGGCCGCAGCGCCGCCGGTCGCTTCCCGGCCAGCCCCAGGCCCGGCTTCTCGAACAGGCTCGGGCCGAAGCCGAAGGTGACGGTGAGGCGGGAGGGGAGGAGGCCGACGGTCTCGCCGGTGTCGTCGGGCGGCGCCAGGGCGACGTCGTTGACGTTGCCGACCATCTCGCCGGCGCTCGCTTCCGCCGCCGCCACGGTCCAGGCCCGCATCAGCTCGCGCAGCTCCGTCGGGTCTTCGCTCAGCAGGCCGAAGGCGACGAAGTGAAGGCGGTCCTGGGCGGCGGTGCCGATCCCGGCCTGGTGATCGCCGTAGAAGGGGACGCTGCCGGTGCCCTCGCCGTTGGCGTCGGCGAGCTGGCGCCCTGCCAGGAGCCCCCCGCCCCCGAGACCCACGGCCGCGGCGCCCACGCCGGCGGTTGCCAGCAGGCGGCGGCGCGTGAGTTCGGTGGTCGGGGGCAAGGGGTCCTGGCGACTGGTTTAGGGCACCCTAATTAGGGCGCCCGAAAACCTACCAGGACGCTAGGGATTCAGTCGCCCGGCAGCCAGGGATGGGCCCACTGGCCCGTGCCGTGGACCAGCTTCTCGGCCTCTTCCGGACCCCACGTCCCCTGCTCGTAGCGATGAACCGGACCCGGTTCGTCGAGCAGCGGCTGGACCACGCGCCAGGTCTCTTCGATCGAGCTCTGGCGGGTGAAGAGCTGGTGCTCGCCGGCGAGGGCGTCGGCGAGCAGGCGCTCGTAGGGCTCGGGGTCCTCGCCCTTGACCCGCTCGAAGAGCACCGCGAGGTCGGCCGGCTGGAAGGCCTCCTTGGCGGCTTCCTTCGCGTAGAGGCGGATCCGGGCCCCGGCTTCGGGCTCGATCCGGATCGTCAGCTGGTTCGGTTCCGGGGTCTTGCCGGGCCCGACCCCCAGCCGCGGCGGCCGTTTGAAGAAGACCGTCACCTCGGTCGCCTTCACCGCCAGGCACTTGCCGGCGCGGACGAAGAAGGGCACCCCGGCCCAGCGCCAGTTGTCGACCGCGAGCTCGATCGCCGCATAGGTCTCGGTGGTCGAATCCGCCGCCACGTCCTTGACGTCGAGGTAGCCCTCGTACTGGCCGCGCACGTAGCGCTTCGGGTCGGCGGCGCACATCGCCTTGAAGAACTCGAGCTTCTTGTCGCGGACGCTGTCGGGGTGGTTGCCGGTCGGCGGCTCCATGCCGACGATCCCCAGCACCTGCAGGGCGTGGTTCTGGATCACGTCCCGCATCGCCCCCACCGCGTCGTAGAAGCGGCCGCGGTCGGCGACGCCGAAGTCCTCGGCGATCGTCATCTGCACGTGGGAGACGTGCTCGCGGTTCCAGACCGGCTCCAGCAGGGCATTGGCGAAGCGCAGGTAGGTGATGTCCATCACCGGCTCCTTGCCGAGGTAGTGGTCGATGCGGAGGATCTGCTCCTCGCGCAAGACCTTGCGCAGTTCGTCGTTCAGCTCGCGCGCCGACTCGAGGTCGTGGCCGAAGGGCTTCTCGATCACCACGTGGGCGTTCTCGGTCAACCCCGCCTCGCCGAGGCCCTTGACGGCGGTCGCGAACAGCGACGGCGGGATCTCCAGGTAGAAGACGGGCCGCTTCGCCTCGCCGACCGCCTCCTTGACTCGCTTGAAGGTCTCGGGATCTTCGTAGTCCCCCTGCACGTAGCTGAGTCGCTCGGCGAGGCGGCCGAAGACGTCCTCGTCGGGATCGCCGACGGTGTCGCCGATCGCTTCCCGCGCGTGCTTGCGCAGCTGCTCGTCGTCCCACTCGTCGATCGCGACGCCGACGATCGGGAGGTCGAGCTCGCCGCGCTCCTCCAGCCGGTAGAGGGCCCGGAAGGTCATTTTCTTCGCCAGGTCGCCGCTGATCCCGAAGATCGCCAGCACGTCGGCCGGGTCGTCCGAGCGGGTGGCTCCGGCGTTGCCCATCGGCAGCAGGCTATCGTCCGCCTGTCCCTGCATCGTCACCCAGCGGAGGTCTCATGGAACTCGGAATCGTCGGTCTCGGCAGGATGGGAGCCAACATGGCCCGGCGCCTGATGCGCGACGGCCACAAGATCGTCGCCTACGACGTCAATCCCGAGGCGGTCTCGACGCTGGCGGGCGAGGGGGCGGAGGGTGCCTCGTCGCTGCAGGACATGGCCGCGAAGCTGAGCGCGCCGCGCTCGGTCTGGATCATGGTGCCCGCCGGCGAGATCACCGAGAAGACGGTCACCGACGTGGCGGCGGTGCTGGAGTCCGGCGACGCGATCGTCGACGGCGGCAACTCCTACTACCGCGACGACATCCGCCGTGCCGAGAAGGTGGGGGAGCGGGGGATCGACTACGTCGACTGCGGGACCAGCGGCGGCGTCTTCGGCCTCGAGCGCGGCTACTGCCTGATGATCGGCGGTCCCGACCGCGCGGTCGAGCGGCTCGACCCGATCTTCGCCAGCCTGGCGCCGGGGGTCGGGGCGGCCGAGCGCACCCCCGGTCGCGACGGCGACCCCACCCCGTCGGAGAACGGCTACCTCCACTGCGGCCCGAACGGGGCCGGCCACTTCGTGAAGATGGTCCACAACGGGATCGAGTACGGGGTGATGGCCGCCTACGCCGAGGGGCTGAACATCCTCAAGAACGCCAACGCCGGCAAGGTGCAGCGCGAGGCCGATGCCGAGACGGCGCCGCTCGACCACCCCGAGTACTACCAGTACGACCTCGACCTGCCGGAGGTCGCCGAGGTCTGGCGCCGGGGCAGCGTGATCGGCTCCTGGCTGCTCGACCTGACCGCGGCGGCGCTGCAGGAATCCGGCGACCTCGAGGAGTTCACCGGCCGCGTCTCCGACTCCGGCGAGGCCCGCTGGACGGCGATCGCGGCGATCGACGAGGGGGTGCCGACGCCGGTCCTCACCACCGCCCTGCACGAGCGCTTCTACTCGCGCGGGCTCGGGGACTTCGGCGACAAGGTCCTCTCGGCGATGCGCAAGCAGTTCGGCGGCCACGACGAGAAGGCGAGCTGAGCGTGCCGATCGAGCTCGAGGTCGCCGGCGACGAAAAGGCGGCCTCGCGCCGCGCCGCCGAGCTGATCGCCGAGGCCGGCGCCGCCGCGGTCGCCGAGCGCGACCGCTTCGACCTGGCGATGAGCGGCGGCCGCTCCCCCTGGGCGATGCTGGCGATCCTCGGCGAACTCGAGCAGATGCCCTGGGACCGGACCCAGCTCTTCCAGGTCGACGAGCGGGTCGCCGCCCCCGGCGACGAGGCCCGCAACCTCACCCACATGGTCCTCGGCCTCTCGATGGACCACCAGGCGACGCTGCGGCCGATGCCGGTCACCCAGCGCGACCTCAACAGCGCCGCCCGCGACTACGAAGCCACCCTCCCCGAGCGCTTCGACCTCGTCCACCTCGGCCTCGGCCCCGACGGCCACACCGCCTCCCTGGTGCCCGGCGACCCCGTCCTCGAGGTCGCCGACCGCCGCGTCGCGATGACCGGCGAGATGTACCAGGACCACCTGCGCATGACCCTCACCTATCCCGCCCTCGCCGAAGCCCGCCGCATCCTCTGGCTCGTCACCGGCCCCGACAAGCGCGAGCCGTTGCAGAAGCTGCTGGCCGGCGACGAGTCGATCCCGGCGGGGCGGGTTCGGAACGAGGAGATGCTGGTCGTCGCCGACGAAGCAGCGGCTGGGTAGTCACTGCGCTGCGAGATTCGATTCGATCTCCCGCAACCTGCTCATCCGCGGGTTGTCCTGCCCAACCATCCGCTCTAGCCAGTCCTTGACTTCCTTCAGATCGAAGGGGGAGGTGGCGACGAGCATCTGCTCGATGTCGAGCCAGTCCTTCGGACGGTCAAACATCGCCTTGCAGACGGCAAGGTGCTCGGGAGCCAGGATCGGGATCGTGGTCCCGTTGAACGGGACCTTGCGGGCTCCGCTGCGCATCTCGTCGTGGAAGGGGTCGTAAGAGAAGAAGAGGTCGACGGGGTTCCGGTCCCACCAGAGGCGAACCTGGCCGTCCCGGTTCAGCTCTTTCTCGTCGACCTCGACGTCGACTCCGAGGGGTGCAAGAGCGTCGCGGATGGCAGGCCATCGGTCGGTCTGGACGAAGACGTTGATGTCGACGTCGATAGTCGATCGCGGCTCCGCGTAGTAAGCGAGAGCAAGGGCGCCTCCGATCGCATGGGGGACCTTGGCTTCCTCCAATGCCCGGTGAATCGCCGTTACCTTGTCGGGGAGCGAAGGGGCATCCTCGGGGGGGCGCGGATGCTCGGGCTGCCGATCGGCCATGGCTACACCGATTTCAGTCGCGGGAAGCCGATCTCGGGCGGACGCAGCCTGATCGGCAGGGCATCTGCCAGCTCGAGGAGTTCGCGGAGGGCTTCGGCCTTCTCCTCGACGCCGACGCCGATCCATTGGGTTGCAGCCCGCGCTGCGTCCGAGACCCTGCGCTGTGGAGCAGCCCGCCGGTCGTTGAGGTCTTCGTCGGCAAGGGCGTCTAGAAGCAATTGGCGCAGCATCGGGTCCGGACGCTCGCCGCTGGCCATCAACCGCAGCGTCTCCCTTGCCGCCTCGTCTAGCTCGGATCCCCGTATCGGCGCTCCGGCTTTGAGCGCCAAGCGAGTCAGCTCCTCGGCGGTGGGAGGCTTCTCGGCGCGCCCCTGGACCTTCTCGACAACCTCGCCGGTCAGCTCGCGAAAGCTCGCAAGCGTGCGGCTACGCGGGCCGCTGGCGGTGCTAGTCGACTCCCGCACCTCGAAACGTCCTGGCTTGGTCGCCACGACATAGGCCATAGTGGGTAAATAGTACCACTAGAGGTCGTTCTGCCTGCCTATATGCCCTAAATGGCCGCGTCCAGCGAGACGGCGTGGTTGCCGAAGATGCGACCGTCGGGGTCCCACTGGCGCTTGACCTCGGCGAGGCGGGAGCAGACGTCGGGCGGAAGGATCGCGTCGGTGTCGCAGGGGCGGTCGGAGAAGTTGAAGTAGCCGCCCTCGGCGCCCCACGGCTCCATCGCCTCGTGCATGCGGTCGAGGCCGGCGCTGACGGCTTCGCCCATCTGCGGGCTCATCACCATCCCGACCCCGTACATGACCCAGCCGGCGCCGAGGTGGGAGAGGGCGCCGCCGTCGGGGTCGGGCCGGCCGAGGGCGCCTCCGAGATGGCGCAGCTCGGAGAGCAGCAGCGGCGTGCCCGAGCCTGGGCCGACGGCCGCGACCCAGGCATCGATCGCCTCGTCGGATAGCTCCTGCAGGACCCGGTGGTGACCGAAGCCGGGCACCGGCTGCTCGGGGTCCATGTGGATTTTGCAGAGGCCGGGGGCCGGGATCTGGCCGAAGGTGTCGAGGACCGGCTCGCCGATCTCTCGCAGCGGGGCGATGGCCGCCTCGCCGGCCGCCTGGTCGCCGATGCAGGCGGCGTCGATCACCAGCAGCTCCCTGCCGCGCAGGAACTCGGGGACGTCGGGGATGTCCGGCGGCCGCAGGAAGCGGATGATCGAGGTCACGTCTTCGGAGACCCCCGCCGCCCAGTCTCGGTAGGCGCGGACGCCCGCCGCCCCGACAGCGGCCGGGAAGATCAGCGCTCCGGCGTAGACGTCGGCCAGCGGCACCAGTCCCAACCGCAGCGCGGTCACGATCCCGTAGTCGCCGCCGCCGCCACGCAGCGCCCAGAAGAGGTCGGTCTCGGTCTCGGCGTCGACCGTCCGCGCCTCGCCGTCGGCGGTGACCAGCTCGACCGCCTGCACTCGGTTGCAAGCCAGCCCGTACCGCCGCCCGAGCCAGCTCAGCCCGCCGCCGAGGGTGTAACCGGTGACGCAGATGTCGGGTGAGGATCCCGGCAGCGAGGCGAGACCGTGCGCGGCTGCCGCCTCGGCCAGCTCCAGCGAGAGCACCCCCGCCTCGACCCGCGCGGTTCGCGCCTCGGGGTCCACCTCGACGCCGCGCATCCGCTCGGTCTTGACCAGGATCGTGTCCTCCGAGAGCCGCAGCGAGAGGGCGCCGTGGCCGCTGCCCTGCGCGGTTACCCGCAGGCCGTTCTCGGCGGCGAAGCGGACGACCGCGGCGGCGTCCCCGGCGCTCTCGACGAAGGCGACGGCGGCCGGGTTCTGGTCGGCGGCGAGGTTCCAGGCCTGACGGGCCTGGTCCCAGTCGGAGTCGGCGGGGGTGGCGATGCGGCCGGCGATCGCGAGGGCGCTGAAGTCGGTCATCTGGGGAGCCTCCTTTGGATCAACTGAAGCTGGTGCGGTTGACGGCGTCTCCCCTTGCGACGTAGACGTCGCTGACGATATCCGGAGGGAAGAGGCCGTGGGCGGCGACGCCGGGATCGGCCTCCAGGCGCGCCGCCAGCGCCGCCGGGTCGTCGAGGCCGGGACCACGGTAGTCGGCGATGACGCCGCCGTCGGGGCTGCGGGGGGCGTCCCGCAGCTCGACGTCGCCGCCGAGCCGCTCCAGCGTCGAGGCGGCACCGAAGCCGAACAACTCCAGCGGCACCGGTCCCCGCAGGGCGTCGACCGGCTTGCTCGAGTCGCAGACGACGACAAAGCGCTGGGCTGCCGCGGCGACGACCTTCTCGCGCAGGTGGGCGCCGCCGCCGCCCTTGATCAGCCAGCCGTCGGGCGTCACCTCGTCGGTGCCGTCGATCGCGATGTCGAGGCGGGTGAGGCTGTCGAACTCCTCGACCGGGATCCCCAGCTCCCGCGCCTGGTCCTCGGTCGCTACCGAGGTGGCGACGCAGCGGATCCCGGTGAGGCCCCGCTTGGCGATCGCCGGCAGCAGATGGGCGACCGTCGAGCCGGTGCCGAGACCGACCGTCATCCCGCTCTCCACCAGCTCCGCCGCCGCCTCGGCGGCGAGCCGCTTCTCCGTGTCCGCCGTACTCACGACCGGCACGCTACATTGCCCAAATGACTTCAAGCACCGCAACCGCAACCGAGACCCAGGACTACAAGGTCGCCGACATCGGCCTCGCCGACTTCGGCCGCAAGGAGATCTCCCTCGCCGAGGTGGAGATGCCCGGCCTGATGCAGACCAGGGAGGAGTATGGCTCCGCGCAGCCGCTGAAAGGCGCGCGGATCACCGGCTCGCTCCACATGACGATCCAGACCGCGGTCCTTATAGAGACCCTGGTCGCCCTCGGGGCCGAGGTGCGGTGGGCCAGCTGCAACATCTTCAGCACCCAGGACCACGCCGCCGCCGCGATCGCCGCCGCCGGGATCCCCGTCTACGCCTGGAAAGGCGAGACCCTGGAGGAGTACTGGTGGTGCACCGAGCAGGCTCTGATGTGGCCCGACGGACAGGGCCCGAACATGATCCTCGACGACGGCGGCGATGCCACCCTGCTCGTCCACAAGGGGGTCGAGTTCGAGAAGGCCGGCGCCGTCCCGGACCCCGACTCTGCCGAGTCGGAGGAGTTCAAGATCGTCCTGCAGACCCTGCAGCGCTCGCTCGAGGAGGACCCGCAGCGCTGGACCCGCGCTTCCGCCGGGATCAAGGGCGTCACCGAGGAGACGACGACCGGCGTCCACCGGCTCTACCAGCTGGCCGAGACCGGCGACCTGCTCTTCCCGGCGATAAACGTCAACGACTCGGTCACCAAGTCCAAGTTCGACAACCTCTACGGCTGCCGCCACTCGCTGATCGACGGGATCAACCGCGGCACCGACGTGATGATCGGCGGCAAGGTCGCCGTCGTCTGCGGCTACGGCGACGTCGGCAAGGGCTGCGCCGACTCGCTGCGCGGCCAGGGCGCCCGGGTGATCGTCACCGAGATCGACCCGATCTGCGCCCTGCAGGCGGCGATGGAGGGCTACGAGGTGCGCAAGCTCGAGGAAGTCGTCGAGACCGCCGACATCTTCGTCACCGCCACCGGCAACAAGGACATCATCACCCTCGACCACATGCGGCGGATGAAGCACAACGCGATCGTCGGCAACATCGGCCACTTCGACAACGAGATCGAGATGGCCGCGCTGGAAGGCTCCGGCGCCGAGCGGATCACGATCAAGCCGCAGGTCGACGAGTGGAAGTTCTCCGAGGGCCGCTCGATCATCGTCCTCTCCGAAGGCCGGCTGCTGAACCTCGGCAACGCGACCGGGCACCCGAGCTTCGTGATGTCGAACTCCTTCACCAACCAGGTGATCGCCCAGATCGAGCTCTTCGGCAAGCGCGAGGACAAATACGGCGGCGCTCCGAACGTCTACGTGCTGCCCAAGCACCTCGACGAGAAGGTCGCCCGCCTGCACCTGGCGGCGCTCGGCGTCGAGCTGACCGAGCTGACCCCCGAGCAGTCCGCCTACCTCGGCGTCCCGGTCGAGGGGCCCTTCAAGCCGGACCACTACCGCTACTAGCGACCTCGCCGAGTTTTAGTCTCGGCGAATGGATCCGCGACTCTGGATCTCCTCCAGCGGTGAGGCACCGCACTCCGTCGCCCTGGCGGAGGAGCGGACCGTGGTCGGGCGCTCGCCCGAGGCCGACGTCGTGCTCTCCGACGAGGCGGTCTCCTGGAACCACCTGGAGATCGAGCGCCGCGGCGACGTGCTGATGGCGACCGACCTCGACAGCCGCAACGGCACCGCGCTCAACGGCGAGCCGCTCGACCGGCCGCGGCGCCTGCGCGACGGCGACACCCTGATCGTCGGCGGCCACCGCCTCGAAGTGAAGACGGGCTCGGTGACCCCGGTCGGCGCCACCGTCGCCGCCGGACAGCCCTCCGTCGCGCTCAGCGAGGAGGAGCGGGCGACCGCTGCGGCCCTGGTCGCCCCCTACCGCAGCGAGGGCGCCTTCGCCGGCCGTCCCGCCACCCGGGCCGAGATCGCCGCCGAGCTCCACGTCTCCGAGCGCACGGCCCAGCGCCGCCTCGACGCCCTCGCCGCCAAGCTCGACGTCCCCGGCGACGCCGGCCGCGACCGCCCGCGCCAGATTGCCGCTCGCGTGATCGAGCTGGGCCTTGACCGGCCGCGCTAGCCGCGAGACCGCAAAAACCCTTCCTCAAGAAGGAATTTTGCGGTCTCGGTGAAGTGGCACCCACCGGGCCACCCGTGGCCCGGTGGGTGGCGCCGCTGTCGTTGGCCGGCACGGCTCCGGATCCGAGCATTGGTGCATCAAGTCACCGACTGCTCGCGAAAGGAGCATCCGATGTTCAAGAAGACCCTGATCGCACTGTCCGCGCTGCTCGCCCTCATGGTTCCGGCAGCGGCCTCGGCGGCGTCCAACACGGGCGCGGTCGTCTTCTCCAAAGCCTCGACCGCCAAAGGCGTCGCCAAAGGCGGGCTCTTCGCCGTCAAGGAGGACCACCTCAACCAGCTGACCGAAGACCCGACCGACACCGAACCGAACTTCTCGCCGGACGGGCGCACGATCGCCTTCGTCCGTGGCGGCGACATCTACTCGGTCCGGCCCGACGGCTCTGGGCAGCGGCAGCTGACCAGCGGCCCTGAGGTCGACTCGCTGCCGAAGATCGCCCCCAACGGCAAATACGTCGTCTTCGAGCGGCGCGGCGCCCTCGGCGGCCCGGCCAGCCTCTACACCGTCGGCGCCACCGGCGGCGGCCTGCGGGCGCTGACCAGCGGCGGCGACGACCACGACGCAGCCTTCTCGCCCGACGGCAAGACGATCGTCTTCGTCCGCACCGCCGCCGGCGCCGAAGGGGGCAACGACGACGTCTACTCGATCCGGCCGACCGGCTCCGGCATCGCCCGCCTGACGAAAACGGAGGCTATCGACGAGTTCGCGCCGCGCTTCTTCGCGGGCGGCGTCATCTACAGCCGCGGCGAGAGCAGCGAAGGCCCGGCCGCCTACGCCGACATCTACACGATGCGGCGTGACGGCACCCGGCCCAAGCCGCAGGTCGCCGGCGTCGGCTCCGCCTACGTCGAAGACGTCTCGCCGAACGGCAAGCTGCTGATCTTCCGCCGCGCCCAGGGCCTTTGGGCGAAGAAGATCGGCCCGGGCAAAGCCCGCAAGCTGAGCACCCTGCCGGACCAGTCGACGACGAGCTCCGTCTTCTCCTCCGACGGCAAGCGGGTTGCCGCCTTCGTCCAGGCCGAGGACGAACAGCAGCTGGTCTCGATCAACGTCGAAACCCGCCATGCCAGCCAGCTCGCCTCCGGCTACAACTTCGACGAAGGCGAAGGCACCGTCCTCGGCCCGGTGATCGACTGGCAGCCGGTGCCGCAGCGCCGGTAGCAGCGCTTTTTCCGCAGCGACCAGTCGGCGTTCCCGTCCCCCATCCGGCTATAACGGCCGGGTGGGGGATTTCTCTCTTGGCGACGAGGTTGCCGGCTACCGGATCGAGGAGCAGATCGCGCGGGGCGGCATGGGCGTCGTCTACCGCGCCACCCACCTCGGGCTCGAGCGGCCGGTTGCCCTGAAGGTGATCGCCCGCGAGCTGGTCGACCGGCGCGGCTTCCGCGAGCGCTTCCTGCGCGAGTCCCGCCTTGCCGCCCGGCTCGACCACCCGGCCGTGGTCCCGGTCTACGACTCGCGCGAAGTCGACGGCGAGCTGATCGTGGCGATGCGGCTGGTCCGGGGCGGCGACCTGCGGCGGCTGATCGACCGCGAGGGCCCGCTGCCGGCCCACCGGGCGCTGAACTACCTGGCGCAGGTGGCCGACGCTCTCGACGCCGCCCACGCCGCCGGCATAGTCCACCGCGACGTCAAGCCGCACAACATCCTCGTCGAAGGCGATCGCGCCTACCTCTCCGACTTCGGTCTCGCCAAGGCGGTCGACGAGAGCGGCGCCGCCTCCGGCGCCTCGGTCGTCGGCACCGCTCAGTACATGTCCCCGGAGCAGTGGCGCGGGGACTCGATCGGGCCGGCTGCCGACGTCTACTCGCTCGGCTGCGTCCTCTACGAGGCGATCACCGGGACCCCGCCCTTCCAGCGCAAGGAAGCCGACACGCCGCCGCAGATGCCGCACGGGGTGGAGGCGGCAATCCGGCGCGCGGTCGCCAAGGAGCCGAACGAGCGCTACGCGACCGCCGGCGCCCTGATCGCCGCCGCCCGCGCAGCGGCGGGGTCGGAGGTGCGGCCGACCGCGGTCCTCTCCGAAGACCGCAGCGAGCGCAGCACCGTCCCCAATCCCTCGCGGGGCTTCTTCGGCCGCTTCGGCGGCCGGGCGACGGCCTGGATCCTCGCCGGCGTCGCGATCTTCCTCGCCGCGATGGCGGCGGCCGTCCTCTTCCTGCTGCTCGGCGACGACGGCCCCGAGGTCTCGGCCCCGATCGCGATCGGGGCGCCACCGCTGCGGCTCGACGCCGGCCCGAAGGCCGTCTGGGTGACGAGCGAAAAGGACGGGACTGTGACCCGCCTCGATCCCGAGACCGGCGAGGTCGTCGGCAGCCCGCACGAGGTGGAGAAGGGGGTCGCGGGGGTCGCCGTCGGCGGCAAGTGGACCTGGGTCACGAACCCCAGGCGGGGCCGGCTGCTGCGCCTCGACCCCTTCAGCGGCAAAGTCCTGAAGCGGATCAAGTTGCCGGGCGAACCCGGCCCGATCGCCCTCGGCGGCCAGCGCGTCTGGGTCGCCGACGAGGGGGGCAGGGGGATCACGGCGGTCAACGCCGAAGCCGGTGAGATCGCCCCGCGGGGACGCGGCCTGCCGCCTCAGGCGCCGGGCCTGCGGCTCGCCTGGGGCGCTGAAAGCCTCTGGACCACGATCGCGGACGCCAACGTCGTCCGCCGGATCGCGCCGACGACGCTCGCCACCAGCGACCCGATCCGGGTCGGCGGCGGCCCGGCCGGGGTGACCGTGGCCGGCGGCTACGTCTGGGTGGCGAGCAGCCGCGCCGGCCTCGTCTCCAAGCTCGACCCCCTCTCGCTCCAGGTCGTCGAGCGGATCGAGGTGGAGGGGCATCCCGGCGGCATCGACGGCGGCACCAGCGCGGTCTGGGTCGCCGACCGCGAGGACGGCGCGGTGCGGAAGATCGACGTCGGCAGCGGCGAGGTCGAGGGCGCCCCGATCCAGGTCGGGCCCGAACCGGGCGCGGTCGCGGTCGGCGGCGGCGCGGTTTGGGTCGCAAATAACGGAGATGGGACCGTCACCCGCATCGAGCCCTGAGCCTCGGCCGGCTGCGGGACGAGGTCAACATCTAGGATCGGTCTCCATGACTCAGGACATCGATCAGCTCGCCATAAACACGATTCGCACCCTCTCGATGGACGCCGTCCAGAAGGCGAACTCCGGCCACCCGGGGACGCCGATGTCGCTGGCACCGGTCGCCTACGAGCTCTGGCAGAACCACCTGCGCTACGACCCGGCGAACCCGATCTGGCCCAACCGCGACCGCTTCGTGCTCTCGGCCGGCCACGCCTCGATGCTCCTGTACTCGATGATCCACCTCGCCGGCGTCCGCAAGGTCGACGAGGACTACAACGTCACCGACGAGCCGGCCTGCTCGCTGGAGGAGATCGAAAGCTTCCGCCAGCTGAAGTCGCGCACCCCCGGCCACCCCGAGTACCGCTGGACGACCGGCGTCGAGACGACGACCGGCCCGCTCGGGCAGGGCGTGGGGACCTCGGCGGGGATGGCGATGGCCTCGAAGTGGCTCGGCGCGACCTACGGCCCGGAGCTCTTCGACTTCGACGTCTACGCGCTGGCGGGCGACGGCTGCCTGCAGGAGGGGATCTCCCACGAAGCCGCCTCGCTGGCCGGGCACCTGAAGCTCGACAACCTCTGCTGGATCTTCGACAACAACCACATCTCGATCGACGGCGACACCGCCCTCGCCTTCTCCGACGACGTCCTCAGCCGCTTCGAGGGCTATGGCTGGAACGTGCTGCGGGTCGGCGACGCCAACGACACGGCCCTGCTCGGGAAAGCCTTCGACGAGTTCAAGGCAGAGACCGGCCGCCCGACCCTGATCGTCGTCGACAGCCACATCGGCTGGGGCTCGCCTAACAAGCAGGACACCGAGTCCGCCCACGGCGAACCGCTCGGCGACGAGGAGATCGAACTGACCAAGGAGGTCTACGGCTGGCCCAAGGACGCCAAGTTCCTCGTCCCCGACGGCGTTCGCGAGCGCTTCGACGAGGTGATCGGCAGGCGCGGCGCCGAGGCGCACTCCGCCTGGGTCGAGCGATTCGACGAGTTCAAGAGCGGCAACGCCGAGAAGGCGGCCGAGCTGGAGATGATGCAGCGACGCGCCCTGCCCGACGGCTGGGACGCCGAGCTGCCGAGCTTCGAGGCCGACGAAGAGAAGGGCCTCGCGACCCGCAAGGCTTCGAACAAGGTTCAGAACGCGATCGCAGAGCGGATCCCGTGGCTGATCGCCGGCTCCTGCGACCTCACCGACTCGACCTCGGTCCGGCTCAGCGACGCCGACCAGTACGAGCCCGGCAGCTTCGACGGCCGCCAGGTCCACTTCGGGATTCGCGAACACGCCGCCGCCGCGGCCTGCAGCGGGATGTCAACGGCGAAGCTGCGGCCGCTTTGGTCGACCTACCTCACCTTCTCCGACTACGGCCGCGCCGCGATCCGCCTCTCGGCCCAGATGGAGCTGCCGGTCGTCCACCTCTTCACCCACGACTCGATCGGCCTCGGCGAGGACGGCCCGACCCACCAGCCGGTCGAGCAGCTCGCCGGCCTGCGGGCGATGCCGGAGCTCGACGTGATCCGCCCGGCCGACGCCAACGAGGTGGTCGAGGCCTGGAAGATCGCGCTCGACCGCACCCACTGCCCGGTGGCGCTGGTGATGACCCGCCAGAACGTGCCGGTCTTCGATCGCTCCAAATACGCCTCGGCCGAGGGGGTTCAGCGCGGCGGCTACGTGCTCGCCGACTCCGAGGGCGGCGAGCCGGAGCTGATCCTGATCGCCACCGGCAGCGAGGTCCAGCTCGCCCTCGGCGCCCACGAGCGGCTTGCGGCGGACGGCATCCGCAGCCGCGTCGTCAGCCTTCCCTGCTGGGAGATCTTCGAGAAGCAGGACCAGTCCTACCGCGACGAGGTGCTGCCTCCGGAGGTGACCGCCCGGGTGGCGGTCGAGGAGGCCTCGCCCCTCGGCTGGGAGCGCTACGTCGGTACGGGGGGCGCGATCATGGGTATGAGTACCTTTGGACAGTCGGCTCCGTTCGCGGACGTCGAGGCCGAGTTCGGGTTCACCGTCGACAACGTCACCAAGGTGGCGCGCGAGGTCGCCGAGCGGGCGGCCAAATCAACGACTTAGGAGGCTCGAGATGAAGCCGACGCAGCGCCTGCACGAACTGGGCCAGAGCCTCTGGCTCGACAACATCACCCGGCCGATGCTGCGCGAAGGGGTGCTGGAGGGCTACATCCGCGACCTCTCGGTCACCGGCCTCACCTCGAACCCGTCGATCTTCGACAAGGCAATCTCCAGCGGCGACGCCTACAACGAGCAGATCGCCGAGCTGGCGCCGAAGGCGGCGACAGGCGAGGGCGTCGGCGCCAACGAGAACGAGAAGGTCTTCTTCGAGCTGGCGCTGGCCGACCTGCGCGACGCATGCGACCTCTTCGCCGACGTCCACCGCCGCACCTCCGGAGTCGATGGCTTCTGCTCGCTCGAGGTCTCGCCTCTGATCGCCGACGACGCGGCGGCGACGATCGAGGAGGCGAAGGCTCTCCACGCCAAGGGCGAACGCGACAACCTCTACATCAAGATCCCCGGCACCCAGGCCGGGCGCGAGGCGATCGAGGAGTCGATCTTCGCCGGGATCCCGATCAACGTCACCCTGCTCTTCGACGACAAGCAGTACCTCGGCTCCGCCGACGCCTACATGCGCGGGATCGAACGGCGGATCGAGGCCGGGCTCGACCCCGACGTCGCCTCCGTCGCCTCGCTCTTCATCAGCCGCTGGGACGTCGCGGTCGGCAAGGACGTTCCGGACCACCTTGTCAACCGGCTCGGGATCGCGGTCGGGGGCCGCGCCTACCGGGCTTACAACGAGTTGCTCGAATCCGACCGGATGCGGCGCCTGATGAACGAGGGGGCGCGGCCGCAGCGGCTGCTCTGGGCCAGCACCGGGACCAAGGACCCCGATGCCTCCGACACCCTCTACATCGAGGCCTTCGCCTCGCCGCTGACGGTCAACACGATGCCGGAGCCGACCCTGCACGCCTTCGCCGACCACGGCCAGGTCACCGACCTCTTTCCCAAGGACGGGGGCAACGCCGAGCAGGTCCTGGCCGAGTTCGTCGAGGCCGGGATCGACGTCGCCGCTCTCGCGGCGCGCCTCCAGGAGGAGGGCAAAGAGGCCTTCAACAAGTCCTGGGAGGAGATGCTGGAGACGATCGGCTCCCAGAGCGGGGTCAAGGCCGGGTGACCGAGCCCTCGGCGCTGCGCCGGGCGCCTGCCTGGGGACAGCTCCAGCGCCACTACGAGGAGATCCGCGGGAAACACCTACGCGACCTCTTCGCCGATGACCCGGAGCGCGGCGAGCGGCTGGTCGCCGAGGGCGCCGGCCTCTACCTCGACTTCTCGAAGAACCGGATCACCGACGAGACGCTGATGCTGCTCGGCGGGCTGGCGCAGCAGCGCGGTGTCTTCGAGCGCCGCGAGGCGATGTTCGCCGGCGAGCACATCAACGTCTCCGAGGATCGCGCCGTCCTCCACGTGGCGCTGCGGATGCCGCGCGAGCGCTCGCTCGTCGTCGACGGCGTCGACGTCGTCAAGCAGGTGCACGAGACGCTCGACCGGATGGCCGCCTTCTGCGAGCGGGTGCGCTCGGGCGAGTGGCGCGGCCACACCGGGAAGCCGATCCGCGCCGTCGTCAACATCGGCATCGGCGGCTCCGACCTCGGGCCGGTGATGGCCTACGAGGCGCTCAAGCACTATTCGAAGAGGGGGCTGAGCTGCCGCTTCGTCTCCAACGTCGACGGCACCGACTTCGCCGAGAAGACCCGCGACCTCGACCCGGAGGAGACGCTCTTCGTCATCTCCTCGAAGACCTTCACGACGCTGGAGACGATGACCAACGCCCGTACCGCCCGCGACTGGTCGCTGGCCGGGCTGGGGGGCGACGAGGCCGCGGTCGCCAAGCACTTCGTCGCCGTCTCCACCAACGGCGAGGAGGTCGGCAAGTTCGGGATCGACACCGAGAACATGTTCGGCTTCTGGGAGTGGGTCGGCGGCCGCTACTCGATGGATTCGGCGATCGGGCTATCGACGATGCTGGCGATCGGGCCGGCCCGCTTCGCCGAGATGCTGTCCGGCTTCCACGCCATGGACGAGCACTTTCAGAGCGCCCCCACGGCCGCCAACCTGCCGCTGATCATGGGCCTGCTTTCGGTCTGGTACGCCGACTTCTTCGACGCCGAAACCCAGGCGGTGCTGCCCTACGATCAGTACCTGCACCGCTTCCCCGCCTACCTTCAGCAGCTGACGATGGAGTCCAACGGCAAGCACGTGACGCTGGACGGCGCCCACGTCGACTACGAGACCGGCCAGGTCTACTGGGGGGAGCCGGGGACCAACGGCCAGCACAGCTTCTACCAGCTGATCCACCAGGGGACGCGGCTGATCCCCTGCGACTTCATCGGCTTCGCCAACTCGCTCAACCCGCTCGGCGACCACCACGACATCCTGATGTCGAACGTCTTCGCCCAGGGCGAAGCTCTCGCCTTCGGCAAAACCGCCGAGCAGGTGCGGGCGGAGGGGACGGCGGAGGAGGTCGTCCCGCACCGGGTGATGGAGGGGAACCGGCCCTCGAACACGATCCTTGCCGAGCGGCTGACGCCGGCGGCGCTGGGGTCGCTGGTGGCCCTCTACGAGCACAGCACCTTCACCCAGGGAGCCGTCTGGGGGATCGACTCCTTCGACCAGTGGGGGGTCGAGCTGGGCAAGGTCCTGGCGAAGGCGATCATCCCCGAGCTCGAGTCCAGTTCCTCTCCGGAGCTGCGCCACGACAGCTCCACCAACGCGCTGATCCGGCGCTATCGTTCGCAGCGCCAGTAGGCTCTTCATATGAGCCTCGACCTGCTGCCGCTGGCAGCGTCGGAGTCGAATCTGCTCGCCGCCCGCGAGCAGATGGCCTTCACCCTCGCCTTCCACATCGTCCTCTCCTGCCTCGGGGTGGCGCTGCCGGCGACGATCCTGGTGGCCAACTACCTCGGCCTGAAAAAGGGGGACGGGGCGGCGATGGAGCTGGCCCGCCGCTGGTCGAAGGCGATGGCGGTGACCTTCGCCGTCGGCGCCGTCACCGGCACCGTCCTCTCCTTCGAGTTCGGCCTGCTCTGGCCCCAGTTCGAGCATCGCTTCGGCTCCGTCTTCGGAATCGCCTTCGCGATCGAGGGGATCTTCTTCTTCCTCGAGGCGATCTTCCTCGCCGTCTACATCTACGGCTGGAAGCGGCTGCGGCCGTGGGCGCACTTTTGGTCCGGGGTGCCGATGGTGGTGACCGGGATCGGTGGCGCCTTCGCGGTCGTCGCCGCCAACTCCTGGATGAACCAGCCGCAGGGCTTCACCTTGAACGGCGCCGGCGAGGTGGTCGACGTCGAGCCGCTGAAGGTGCTGTTCAACCCGGCGACCGGCTACGAGGTCCCGCACATGATCCTCGCCGCCTACATGGTGGTCGGCTTCCTCGTCGCCTCGATCTACGCGGTCGGGATGCTGAAAGGGCGCCGCGACCGCCTCCACAGGCTGGGGGTGGTGATCCCGCTGACGATCGCCTGCATCGCGACCCCGATCCAGCTCTTCGTCGGCGACACCGCGGCGCGCGAAGTCGCCGACCACCAGCCGGCGAAGTTCGCGGCGATGGAGTGCATCGAGAAGACCGGCCCCGACCAGACCGAGTACATCGGCGGCATCTGCACCGAGGACGGGGTCAAGGGGGCGATCGGGATCCCCGGCCTCGACTCCTTCCTCGTCGGCTGGAGCACCGACACCGAAGTGACGGGTCTGAACGACATCCCCGACGACGAAGAGCCCCCCGCCCACACGATGCTGCACCTCGCCTTCGATGCGATGGTCGGGATCGGCAGCGCGCTGCTCGCCCTCGGCGCCTGGTTCGGCTTCGCCTGGTGGAAACGGCGCGACCTCCCGCGGACGCCCTGGTTCCTGCGCGCGGTCGCGGTCTCCGGGGCGGGGGCGATCCTGGCGCTCTGGTGCGGCTGGATCGTCACCGAGGTGGGGCGGCAGCCGTGGATCGTCCAGGGCTACATGCGCACCTCCGAAGCGGTCACCGAGGCGGAGGGGATCTGGTTCAGCTTCGTCCTCGTCCTCCTCCTCTACGCGGGCCTCGGGACCGGCGCGGTGCTGGTCCTGCGGGCGATGTCGCGCCGCTGGCGCGAAGAGGGCGCCGACGTCGAAGGCGAAACCCCATACGCCCCCTCATCGCCGACGGGACGAAAATACGCCTATATGGAGGGAAATCGGCCCGTCGACGGGGGTGGGTCGTGAGCAAGGCCGACGCCGCGGCGGCGATCCTCTGGGTCGGGGCGACCTTCTACGCGCTCTTCGGCGGCGCCGACTTCGGCGGCGGCTTCTGGGACCTGGTCGCCGGCTGGGACGAGAAGGGTCAGCGCCCGCGCGACGTGATCCAGCGCTCGCTGACCCCCGTCTGGGAGGCCAACCACGTCTGGCTGATCTTCGTCCTCGTCGTCCTCTGGACCGCCTTCCCGACGGCCTTCAGTGCGATCTTCACGACCCTGTACGTGCCGATCGCGCTGGCGGCGCTGGGGATCGTCCTCCGCGGCGCCGGCTTCGCCTTCCGCAAGTCGATCGTCGGCCTACGGGGGCGGCGGGCGATGGGGGCGACCTTCGCGATCTCCTCGGTCCTCACCCCGTTCTTCATGGGCACGGTGGTCGGCGCGATCGCCGCCGGCAACATCCCCGCCGAGGGCAACGGCGACGCCTTCTCGAGCTGGATCCAGCCTCTGCCGCTGCTGATAGGGGCGTTGTTCGTCGCCACCGGCGCCTACCTCGCCGCCGTCTTTCTCGTCGGCGACGCCCGCCGCGGCGACCACGAGCTGGAGCGCTACTTCGAGCGCCGCGCCCTCGGCGCCGCGGTCGCCGCCGGCGCCCTCGCGATCGCCGGCATCTTCGCCCTCCACTCCGAAGCCCGCTACGTCTTCGACCGCCTCACCGACCAGGGCCTGCCGCTGGTGATCCTCTCCCTGCTCTGCGGCGCCGCTCTGCTCGCCGTCCTCGTCCGCGGCGGCCGCCGCCCCCTGCGCCCACTCGCAGCCGGCGCCGTCGTCGCGGTGATCTGGGGCTGGGGTGTCGCCCAGTTCCCCTACCTGCTGCCGACCAGCCTCCGCATCGACCAGGCCGCCGCCCCCGACCCGACGATGACGATCATCTTCATCGTCTTCGCAGCGGCCGCGGTCGTCGTCCTCCCGTCGCTCGGCTTGCTGTACACGCTGGCGCAGAAAGACCTGCTCGAGTCAGAGCACTAGGCTGCCGCGCGTGATCAAGGCGGTGCTCTTCGACATCGACGGGACCCTGCTCGTCACCGGTGGCGCGGGGGCGGTCGCCTGGCAACGCGCCTTCCTCGAGCTGTACGGGGTGGAAGCCAACATCGAGGAGCACACCCACGCCGGGATGACCGACCCGGAAATCGCCGAGATCGTCTTTCGCGAGGTGATCGGTCGCAACGGCAGCGCCGAGGAGCGGGCGGAAGCGATCGCCGGCTACCTCTCCCACCTTCAGGAGGCGGTCGACGAGTCGCCCGGGTACCGGATCATGCCTGGGATCGAGGAGCTGCTGCCCGGTCTCGCCGACGACGGGATCCTCCTCGGGATCGTCACCGGCAACATCGAGGCCGCCGCCCATATCAAGCTCGCCCGCGGCGGCCTCAACCGCTACTTCGCCTTCGGCGGCTACGGGTCGGACTCGCGCGACCGCACCGAGCTGACGAAGAAGGCGCTGGAGCGGGGGGAGCAGGTCTCGGGCCATCCGCTCGATCCAGCCCAGACGATCGGCGTCGGCGACACCCCGCGCGACGTCCGCGCCTGCCACGGCGCCGGCATCCGCGTCGTCGGCGTCGCCACCGGCTCCTACGGCATCGACGAGCTCACCGACGCCGGCGCCGACTGGTCGCTCGAGGACGTGACCGACGGTTTCCCGCTCTAGGGCTTGCTGCAGCGGGCCTGGTAGATGTTCAAGAAGCCGTTTTCGAAGCCGTTGCGCGCCATCCGCAGGTAGAGGCGCCAGACGCGCATCCGTTCGGCGCCGGCCAGGCGCTCGCCCTCGGAGCGGTTGGCGTCGAGGTTGTCGGCCCAGTGCTTCAGCGTCTTCGCGTAGTCGGGGCCGAAGTCCTCGACGTGGTGGACGACGAAGCCGGCGCGTTCGAGGGCGAGAAGGTTGCGGGAGAGGTGGAGGGGGGCGGCGTCGGGGAAGACGTAGCGCTCGGAGAAGTCTCCGGCCTCGGGGTCGGTGTGGCGGAGGCGGGTGATGCCGTGGTTGAGCAGGCGGCCGCCGGAGTCGAGCAAGCTGGCGAGGGTCTCGGCGTAGAGGTCGATGTTGGCCGAGCCGACGTGCTCGACCATGCCGATGCTGGCGATCGCGTCGAACTTCTCGCCCAGCGAGGGCAGGTCGCGGTAGTCCATGACGCGGATGTCGACGCGGTCGGCGACCCCGGCCTCCTCGGCCCGCTGTCGGGCCTTTTCGGCCTGCGGGGGAGAGAGGGTGATGCCGACGACGTCGGCGCCGTACTTGGTCGCCGCCCAGAGCGGGAAGCCGCCCCAGCCGCAGCCGACGTCGAGGATGCGCTCGCCCTCCTTGATCTGGAGCTTGCGGGCAACGGTGTCGAGCTTCTCCTCCTGCGCTTCCTCCAGCGTCTTCATCTCGCCGTCGCGCCAGATCGCGCAGCTGTAGACCATCGTCGGCCCGAGGAAGAGCTCGAAGAACTCGTTGGAGACGTCGTAGTGGTGGCGGACGGCGCGGGCGTCGCGCTCTTTGCTGTGGCGCTTGCCGCTCGGGCGCAGCTCCGAGGCCGGGCGCGGCGGCGGCTTGACGATCCCCATCGCCCGCACCGCGGCCAGCATCAGCGCCCGCTGGTCGGCGCCGTCGAGCGAGGGCGGCTGCCAGCCGTCGAGGACGCGGATCACCTTGTCGATGTCGTCGACCTCGATCTCGCCGCTGACGTAGGCGCGGCCGAGGCCGAGCTGGCCGGGCGCCCGCAGCGCGTGGGCGATCGCCCGCGGCGAGCGGACGCTGAAGACGGGGCCGCCGTCGGCGGCGGTGCTGGGGAGGCTCGATCCGTCCCAGAACTCGATCGTGAAGGGGCGCTCGGGGAGTCGGGTCGCGATCTCCCGCCGCAACGGCGCGGTGTTTGCGAACGGCATCGCGGGGGAGCCTACCCAGAAGCAATTGGCCGCGAGGCCAGGACCGCGCCCCCTATCATCGGCAGCCATGACGACCGTCGGACCGCTTCCCTCAGACATCCAGCCCGTCGAGAACGAGACCCGGGACCGGATCATCACCGGCCTGGTCACCGTGATCCCCTTCATTGCCGTCATCGTCGCCGGCTGGCAGGTGTGGGGGAGCGCCCTGAACTGGACCGACGTCTTCCTCTTCGTCGGCATGTACCTGCTGACCGGGCTCGGGATCACCGTCGGCTTCCACCGCCTGCTCACCCACCGCTCCTTCAAAACCAGCCCCTGGCTGCGTGGCCTCTTCGGGATCCTCGGCTCGGCGGCGATCGAGGGGCCGGTGATCTCCTGGGTGGCCGACCACCGCAAGCACCACACCTTCTCCGACGAACACGGCGACCCCCACAGCCCCCACGTCGACCACGGCGGCGGCTGGAAGGGAGCGATGAAGGGCCTCTTCCACGCCCACGTGGGCTGGATCTTCATCCACACCCAGCGCGGCAACAAGGAACGATTCGCGCCGGACCTGATCAAGGACCCGGTGATCAACTGGGTCGATCGCACCTTCATCTACTGGGCGATCGCGGGACTGCTGCTTCCCTTCTTCCTCGGCTGGGCGATCGGCGGGAGCATCGCCGCCGGCCTCACCGGGCTGCTCTGGGGCGGGCTCGTCCGGGTCTTCGTCCTCCACCACTTCACCTACAGCATCAACTCGCTCTGCCACACCTTCGGCAAGCGCGAATTCGAGACCACCGACGAGTCGCGCAACCTGGCGCTGATCGCGATCCCGACGCTCGGCGAGGCCTTCCACAACAGCCACCACGCCTTCCCGACCTCCGCCACCCACGGCCTGCGCTGGTACCAGGTCGACGTCTCCGCCCTGGTCATCGACGGCCTGGAGAAGGTCGGCCTCGCGTGGGACGTCGTTCGGGTCAGCCCCGAACGGATGGAGTCGAAGGCCGCCTAGGGCGCTTCGGCGGCTTCGTACCAGTCGATCCAGGCGTCGCAGGCTTGGCTTAGCGGCACCGTGCGGTGGGGTTCGGCCGGGACCGCGACCAGCTCGCCGAGGTAGGCCTTGCCGGTGTAGCCGCTGAGGCTCTGCAGGGTCGAGGCGTCCTCGGTGGCGATCGTGAAGCGGACGCTGCCGCCCTTGCTCTCGTAACGGCCGGCTGGCCATGACTGCCCGTTGTTGCCGAGGCTGATCGTGTTCGGCCGCTGGCCGTCGAGCGCGGCCCCCAGCTCTTCGCTGAACCCGGGCGCGGAGAGGGTGAGGTCGAAGGGGGAGAAGTACTGCAGCGAGAGGTTCCAGCTGCCGGCGGGCAGCCGCAGCGTCTGCGAGGTCTCGGCCCCGGTGCCGAGGATGCTGCCCCCGTCCCAGTCGCCTTTCTGGCCGATCACGGCATCGGGAAAGAGGCCGGCGCGGCCTTCGCCGCCGAGGAGGATGCGGATCTCCGGCGCCGCGCAGCCGGCGTAGGCGCCCGCCTCGGTCCCCTCGAGCAGGACGTGCCGGTCCTCCGGCGTCGGCCCCGTCCGCTTCCAGAGCACGTAGGAGGGGGTGGCGTCGACGTGCTTGAAGTTCGGCGGCGCCTGGCTGTTCCAGGCGGCGCGGCCGGTGATCACGTAGGGGGAGCGGTCGAGCGTCCCCCGCGAGAAGGAGTCGAAGTCGATCGGGCTGTAGGCGTCGCCGGTGTCGAAGGGCTTTTCCGGGTTCGGCGAGACGGCGTCGTCGGGGAACTCGACCAGCGGCACGTGGGTGTCGGCTCCGAGCAGCTCGTAGGCGGCGTAGCGATCTTGGCCGGCGTAGAGCACGGGCTGGCCGTGCAGGATCGGCAGGAAGGCCTGCAGCTCGGAGCCGTGGCCGGGGGGGCCGACGGGGGCGTCTCTCAGGGCTAGGAAGGACGAGTAGACGGCGCCGGCGATGAAGGCGACGGCGAGGAGGGTCCATCCAACGCGCAGGGGCCGGGGGAGGGGGGCACCCACGCCAGACACAACACGCCGAGCTCGAAGTTGAGTGTCTGGCGCCGGTGCCCCCCTCCCCCGGCGGACCAGGCGCGGAAGTTCCTCGAGCAGGGGGCGTGCGATGACGAGCATTGCCAGGGGGGAGACGATCATCAGGGCCTTGGCCTGGGAGTAGTCGCCGGCCGAGGGGAGGGAGAGGAGGTAGAGGAGCCAGGCGGCGCCGAGGGCGATAGGGATGGTCGGTTCACGGCGGCGGACCCACCAGGCGACGCCGACCAGCAGGGCGAGGATCGCGATCGCGCCGGCGAGACCCGGGAGGCGGGCGCCGCCGGCGGCGTCGAGGCGGTAGTTGGAGGTTGGCCAGATCCCCAGTGCCTCGAGCGGGGAGATCGGGCCGTAGGTGTTACTGCCGGCGACTTTGTTGAAACTGCTGGCGAAGCCGAAGGGGCCGACCAGGGTGACGAGGACGGCTAGTCCGGCGAGCACCGCGATCGCCAGCAGGGTGGTCGGTCTCAGGAGGAAGCGCAGCAGCGCTCGCGGGCGCAGGGCTTGGCGGACCTCGGGGAGGGTGAGGCTCCAGAGCGCCAGGATCGCCACTGGCCAGGCGATGCCGGCGAACGAGTAAGAGAAGAAGATGCCGCCGGCTAGGGCCAGGGGTGGGAGGAGCCAGGTCAGGGGGGGTCCCACGCCAGACACATCTCGCCGTGCTCGATGTTGAGTGTCTGGCGAAGGACCCCCCCTGACCTGGCTGTCAAGCGTGGTCAGCCAGATGGCGAAGGCGAGGACTAGGAGGGCCTCGGCCAGCTCCTTGAAGGCGGCTTGGGCGTAGTAGGAGGCGGCGAGGTAGGGGAGGGCGACTAGTGCGGCGGCGATGGTGCGGCGGGTGGGGGTGAGGGTGCGGAGGGCTCCGAGGGCGGTGAGGCCGGTCAGCACGGCGATCGCGACTATCTCGCCGAGGAAGGCCTGGCCGAGGCCGATACCGGGCACCGCCGCGGTCGCCACCGCGAGGCCGTGGGGGCCGAGCGGGTAGCCGGGGTCAGGTTCGGGGCCGAAGCCGCTGCGCAGCCACTCGGCCCAGGCGAGGTGGAGGCCGAGGTCGTTGTTGAAGCCGACGCCGAGCAGCCCCCAGCGGCCGCTGACCGCGAACGGGATCGCCAGCACCAGGGCGACGACGAGCGCCACCGGCAGCCCTTCTCGCCACGGTGCCTCGGCGTTCGTCCTTTGTCGGTTCTGGCCCGATAAAGGACGAACGCCGGCCCGCCAGAGGACCAGGGCGGCGGCGAGGATCAGGAGGGCGAGGCCCAGCGTCGCCGAGGTGCCGTGGCCGGGCGCCCTCGCCAGCAGGCCGGTGACGGCGAGGACGGCGCCGAAGCCGACCGCGGGCTCCAGCCACGACCACTCCCGCCTGCCGGCAAGGGGGAGGACGGCGCGGCCGACCAGCAGCGAGACGGCGCAGATCAGCGCCGCCGAGGCGTAGGTCGCGATCATCAGGCGCTGGAACTTATGGCAGCGGGCGCTTTCAGTACTTCTCGGCGGCCCGTTCGAGCGTCTCCCGCAGGTTCTCCCCCCGCAGCGGATGCTCGTGCCCGGTGCCGACGACGCGCGGTTCCAGCGCCGCCAGCCGCCGCAGCGACTCCTTCGCCTTCGCGTGGTCCCAGGCCCAGGCGGGGTGGGGGACGCTCGCCTCGCCCTCCGGCAGCGGCTTCAGCCGCGCCGAGTCGACCAGGTAGACGACGTCGGAGACCAGCGCCACCCGGTCGCTCTCGCGCCACAGCCCGATCAGCCCAGGCGCGTGCCCGGGGAGGTGGAGGACCTGGAAGCCGGCGACCTCGTCGCCTTCGATCACGGTGTCGGCGATCCGCACCGCCCCCCCGTCCCAGCGCCGCAGCAGCAAGGGATAGAGCCAGCGAACCCAGGCCACCGGCAGCTGCGAGAGGTCCATGTAGGGGGTGATCGCGGCGTCGCTTTCGGCGTCGGCCCGCTCGTCGGGGTGGCAGAGGACCGGCACGTCCATGTAGGGCGCGGTGCCGCGGTGGTCGGCGTGGGCGTGCCCGAGCACGACCCGCTTCAGCCCGCCCAGCTCCGCCGCCGTGGCCTTCGCCTTCTTTCGCATCGCCTTCGTCCCGGCGTCGAACTGAATGACCCCGTCGCCGTCCTCGAGGAAGTAGATGTTCATCGCCCCGCGGAAGTCCCCGCGCAGGAGCCAAACGCCGTCTGCGACCTTCTCCAGCGCCATCGCCGCCCACCTTAACGCGGCACGACGACCATCTAGGGTTCCCCCGTGCCCTGGATCTGGAGAGCGGGAATGGTCGTCCTCGTCGTCTGCCTCTTCCTGGCGATGGCGATCGCCGTCTACCGCCTGGCGACCACCCCGAACGAAATCCTCGGCGACGGCTTCCGCGGCCTGCCGGCGAAGGAGCAGCCCTGAGCGATTAGTATCGAGCGCGTTCAGGATCCGGACAGAGGAGGCGGCGTGTTCACTCGCATCGTGGTTGGGACCGATGGCTCCGAGACCGCCGGGCAGGCGGTCAGCCAGGCGATCGAGCTGGCGCAGCTGAGCGGTGCCAGGCTGAGCATCGTCAGCGCCTACTCCCCCGCCAGCGGCCGCCGCGTCGGGGCCGAGGCGCAGGAAGCGCCGGCGGACGTCCAGTACGAGCTGGGCCCGCGCGAGGACGTCAACCTCGTCCTCGACGCCGCCGCGGCGGAGGCGAAAGAGGCGGGGATCGAGGTCCAGACCCACCCGGTCGAGGCCGATCCCGCCGACGCGATCCTCAACGTCGCCGAAGAGGTCAAGGCCGACCTGATCGTCGTCGGCAACAAGGGGATGACGGGCGCCCGCCGCTACCTGCTCGGGAGCGTCCCTAACAACGTCTCCCACCACGCGCCCTGCAGCGTGATCATCGTTCGCACGACCTAGCTGCCCTCAGCGGTCGTCGACGAAGACCGGGAAGGTCCCGGTCGCCTTGGCGGCGTCGATCAGGCCGGCACCCTGCTGGGTTCGCGGCAGGCCCAGGTCCCGGGCGGTCTGGCGCAGCTTCCTGGCCACGACTTCCACCCGCTTCGCCGGCGGCAGCACTGGGTTGATCGCGCCGCTGGCGAGGACCATCGCGGCGACGCCGGAGACGTGGGCGGCGGCCATCGAAGTGCCGACGTAGTAGGCGGGGATCCCGAACTCCTTGGTGCTCTTCGGCTGCAGCGTCACCTGGTAGATCGGGCGCGCCGCCACCGAGGGGCAGCGGTCCTGCGGCACGCCGCCGCCCGGGGCGACGAGGTCGATGCCCCGACCGGCCAGCGAGTAGTTGCCGAGGCAACCGCCCTCGGTGGTGCCGCCGACGCCGATCACCCTGGGACCGGTCGCCGGCGCCGAGACGCAGCTCTCCGAGCCGAGGTTGCCGGCCGAGGCGACGGTGACGACCCCCGCTTCGAAGGCTTCGTGCAGCGCTTCGTCAACCAGCGGCACCTCTTTGCCGCAGTCGAAGTTGAAGCTCATGTTGATCACCTGGGCGCCGTGGCGGGTGGCGAAGCGGATCCCCTTGGCGATGTCGAGCGCGTCGCCGAGGCCGTTGCGGTCCAGCACCCGCACCGGCATCAGCTTCGCCCGGTAGGCGAGGCCGGTGACGCCGACGCCGTTGCCGGTCTTCTCGGCGATCGTCCCGGCGACGTGGGTTCCGTGGCCGCTTTCGTCGAGCGGCAGGCGGTCGTGGTCGACGAAGTCGTAGCCGGGGACGAACTGCCGCGGGCCGAAGTCGGGGCTGCGGCGGAAGCCGGTTCCCAGCGATCGATAGGCGACGCCGCTGTCGAGGACGGCGACGACGGTACCGGCGGCGCCGGGGCGGCCGCGTTCGATCAGGTTGCGCCAGGCGCCGGGGGCGTCGATCCCGCCGGGGGAGACCGGCATCCCACCCACCTCGGAGGCCTCGTGGGCGAGGAAGTTCCACTGCTTGTAGGCCCAGTCGCCGGAGCCGCTGGAGGGTTCCGGGGCCACTCCGGCGAGGCTGCCGGTGTCGTTGGGGTCGAATGGGGAGGGGTTCGGGTCGTAGGGGGGTGGGGTCACTGCCGAGGCCGAGGCGATGTAGTTGGGGACGGCGTAGACGACCTTCGGGTTCCGCCGCAGCGCCCGCGCCGCCTCGCGCACCCCGACTCCGGGTCCGAGACCGATCGCCTGCCCGTGCCGCTGCCCCTCGAGCTTGACCAGCAGCTGCCGGGGCGCGAAGCCGTGCGCCGTCGCGATGCCGCTCGCCCCCTGGGCGGGTGCGGCGACGAGGGCCATGCAGGCGATCGTCGCCGGCGGCAGGAGGGTGCGCAGAAGTCGTCTCATCGTCTCTAGGTGCGAACACCGCGCTGCCGCGGAAGTTGTCGGCGGACATACTCCCGGATCGTGAGCGCGGGCAGCTTCGAAGCCGGGATGGAGGTGGCGATCGCGGAGGCGCGCAAGGCCGAGGCGCACGGCGACGTGCCGATCGGAGCGGCGCTCTTCCGCGGCGAGGAGCTGCTGGCCAGCGCCGGCAACGAGCGCGAGCTGCGCCGCGACCCGACCGCCCACGCGGAGGTGCTGGCGATCCGGGCCGCCGCCGAAGCTCTCGCCGGCTGGCGCCTGCCGGAGACGACGCTTTTCGTCACCCTCGAGCCCTGCGCGATGTGCGCGGGGGCGATCGTCCTCGCCCGCGTGCCGCTGGTCGTCTACGGCACCGCCGACCCGAAGGCCGGCGCCGCCGGCAGCGTCCTCGACGTCCTCTCCGAGCCTGCCCTCAACCACCGCCCCCAGGTCGTCGCCGGCGTCCGCGAAGCCGAGTGCGCGGCCCTTCTGCGCGAGTTCTTCGCCGCTCGCCGCGGCTAGCGCTTCCGGCGGCTGCCGCGCCGATACCCTGTCGGGACCCGGAGAGGTGTCCGAGTGGCTTAAGGAGCGCGATTGGAAATCGCGTGGGCGGGGTTAACCCGCCTCGTGGGTTCGAATCCCACCCTCTCCGCTTTGCGGAACCTGGTGGTTCCTTAACGAGGAACCCGCCGACCGGTTTGAGGTCAACTCTATACTCAGGGATGTAATGGAGCTCTCTCTGACGACGCTTCGTTGCAGCGCGGGAGGGCCGGCATTTCTTGGCCGATAGTGCCGGTCCTCTCCATTCCCCTGGCGAAGGCTCAGCGAACCGCCGCGTCAGCGAAGGGTAGCGGGTCAGGCCTGGCGCAGAGCCGGTATCGAAGGCCGCACCGGGACCGGCTCCTCGCGGTAGTCGTCGAGCGAGACGACGATCGCTTCCGACTCGGGGATCGGAGCCGCGGGACGGCGCCCGCGCAGGCGCTCGTGCGTGCAGACGACGTAGCACCACTCCATCAAGCGCAGCCTCGCCTCGGGGTCGATCTCGCGAATCGTCGCCCCGATCAGGAAGCTTCCCTCGACCTCGCGGCAGGTCCTGACCTCGACCTTGGCGGCGACCTCGTGCTCGCTGCCGGCGGCGTCGGTCAGGGTCAACAGGACAGCGGGTTCGCTGCCAGCCTCCAGCGGCGCCGCGGCGACCAGCCCCACCCCGGCGGCCGAGGCGTCGACCAGACGGGCGGTGGTGTGGGCCGCCGGCGTGTAGACGTCCGCCGGGGCGTCGCCCTCGAAGCGGTAGACGAGCCGCCGCTGTCGCCGCCGGCCGACCGCGGCGAGCGTGGCCAGCAGCCGCCGCAGCTCGTAGAGGCCGAGCAGCGGGACGACGACGGCGGCGATGCCAGGCAGGTCCGGCAGCGGCCCTACGCCGGCGAGGTCCAGCAGGCGCATCGCCGTGCCGGCCGCGAGCAGCAAGGTGCAGAAGAGGACGAGGCGTAGCTTGCGGACGGCGTCGAGGCCGCCCCCGTCGCGCCCCTGCTTCGGCGTCACCTTGAAGGCGGTCTTGCCGGGGACGAGGGCGCAGCGCAGGGCGCGGGTGTAGATCTCCATCGTCAGCAGCTCGTAGTGCGCGGACTCGGGGACGCGCATGTAGCCGCGGGCCAGCGCCGCGCCGGCCCCAAAGTTGAGGATGACGTACGGCAGCCACAGCGCCGCCAGGGCGACGAGGCTGATCTTCATCGGCAGCTCGCCGGTCCAGAGCACGAGGCCGAGGGTGAGCAGCAGCAGCAGCCGCATCGGCGGCGCCAGGTAGGCGAGCAGGCTGGCGAGGAAGGAGAGGCGCTGCATCGGGTGCAGGCTCTTCGCCCGCAACGGCGACTCCGGCAGCCTGAAGACGGCGAGGTTGCCGCGGGCCCAGCGATCCCGCTGCAGCAGGTAGCCGTCGAGGTCGTGCGGGGCCAGACCCTGGACCAGGACCTCGTCGTGGTAGCGGCTGCGCCAGCCGTGGCGCATCAGCCGGATCGTCGTGTGAAAGTCCTCGGCGATCGTCTCGGTGGCGACGCCGCCGATCTCGAGCAGCGCGTGGCGGTTGATCAATGCCGCGGAGCCGCACCAGTAGGCGGCGCCGTGGCGGTCCTTGCCGGGGCAGACGACTCGGTAGAAGAGCGACTGCTCGTGGCGGCCGACGACGTAGTGCTGGACCGAGTCGTGGTTGAAGAAGTCGTGCGGGGTCTGCACGAGCGCCATCCGGTCGTCGTCGAAGTAGCCGACGAGGGCATCCAGCGCGTCGGGCATCGGCACGTGGTCGGCGTCGAGCACGAAGACGAGGTCGCCGCCGGTTCGCGGCAGCGCCGCGTTCAGGTTCCCGGCCTTGGCATGGGAGTTGTCGGGCCGGGTCATGTACTCGGCCCCCGCGAGCTCGGCCAGCTCGCGCATCTCCGGCCGCCGGCCGTCGTCGAGCAGGTAGGTCGTGTGCGGGTAGGTGAGGGCGCGACAGCCGGCGAGGGTCGCCATCACGACCTCCACCGGCTCGTCGTAGGTGCAGACGTAGACGTCGACCTTGCGACCGGGCGTCGCCGGCGGGCGCACCGCCGCCGGTCGCGACCAGGAGAACCAGGTCAGGATCGCCAGCGCGTAGAGGCCGTAGACCTCGGTCGCCAGCAGCATCCCGAAGGCCACCGGGCTGGCGCCCTCGCCGCTCCAGCCGATGCGCCAGGTCAGGTAGCCGAGGCCCCAGACGAGCGCGACCAGCGCCAACGCCCGCAGCAGGCGCGGGTGGCGGTCGAAGAAACGCCCGAGAGGGGTCTGCTCGCCTGCGCTCACGCGGTTTCTTCGGCAGCGCGGTCCACCGCCTTGAGAAACGCAAGCTCAGCGGAGGGGGTGGGATTCGAACCCACGAGCCCCCTTACGAGGGCCAACGGTTTTCGAGACCGCCCCGTTCAACCACTCCGGCACCCCTCCAGGAAGCCGGGGTGGATTCTAGGGCGCTTTCGGTTTCGCCCCGGCCCGCCTCCTCGACACCACTTGGTGCAACCCTCAAATGGGCTGTACTTGTTGTCTAATTTTAGTACTCTGGATCTAGTTGACCGCGAATGCCTCAGCCGCCGCCTCGTGACCCTCGTAGGGAAGTACGACGAAGTACATCAGCGAAGGCAGCAGTGCCTCCAGCTGGTCGTACTCGTGCTTGCAGAGGCGCGAATAGAGCAGGGATTCGACGCCTCCGACGATTCCCGCAGCGGTCACGGGGTTGCCGCCGGCGCTCTCGGGAAGCAGTTCCCGCGCCTGCGCCTGGAGGCACCGCGCGAACTCGTCCATCAGCTCGACACGGCGTTTAACCGCAGCGGCGCTGGCGGCCCTCGCCTCGACCACCATGGTGCGGGCCGTGGCGGGCTCGCGGCTGGCGAACCTGAGCAGCGCTTCGAGGCCGAAGCGGATCCGATCGCGCCACACGTCCCCGCCCCTGCGGCCGGCGGACGCGACTTTGTTGCGCAGACGCTCGGCGCTGGTGTCGAAGGCGGCGAGGAAGCAGTCTTCCTTGTTCGAGAAATGCTCGTAGAAGGTCGGCCTGGAGACCCCTGCCCGCTCGATCACGTCCTGGACGTTGGTTTCGAGATAGCCGAGATCGGCCGCGGCGTTGAGCATCGCTACGATCAGGCGCTCCCGCTGGATCGCTCGAATCAGCTCGGCGGGAAACCGCCGGACCCCCGAGGGAAACTTCCCGCTGCTGTTGGCGAGCAACTCGAGGGCGGCCTCGACTTGGTCAGGTGGCCACTCATCACCGATCGCAGCGAGAAGGGTCTCTTGGCTCAGCTGTATTCGATCGACGGACACCGAGTAACTCACAAGTTTCCATTAAAAACAATGAAAGTTTCATCACGGTACCAGAACATTGGTTGGCTGCACACCCCTTTTGGCGACGCAGCCGCTTCGCCCGCCCCCCGAACTTCGGAGCCGGTGCGATGAGCCGCACCCGGCCAGAGCTGCCGCGCGAGTTCGTCGCCAGCCACAAGCGGCGCCGGATGATGGACGCGATCGCCGAGCTGACTGCGGAGAGCGGCTATGAGGCGACGAAGATTGCCGACATCGTCCGCCGCGCCGCTGTCGCCCGCAAGACTCTCTATGACAACTTCGACGGCAAGGAGGACCTGTTCCTCTCGGCGATCGACGCCGCTGTGGCCGAACTGCGACTCGCGGTGGAAGAGGGGTGCAAGGGGGACGACGGCTCTTCGGAGAAGGGGATCGTCGGCGGCTTGGAGGCGCTGCTGGAGTTCGTCGCCGAGCGGCCGGCCGCTGCGCGGATGTGCCTGGTCGAGGCGATATCCGCCACCCCCAGCTCGGCCCGGCTCTACGACGCTGCAATGCGGGATTTCGTCGCGCTGTTCAGGAAAAGCGTCCCGGAGGACATGGACCTGCCGGAGACGATCGAGGAGTCGCTGGTCGGCGGCGTCGCCTGGATCCTCCAACTGCAGATCCGCCGTGGCGAGGCCGAGCAGGCGGCCGATCTTCTCCCCGAACTGTCCCAGTTCGTCCTTTCGCCGTACCTCGGCGTCGGCGGGGCGATGGACGGCAGTGGCAGGCGCGACTGAAAGTTCGGTGCCAGACTTTGCGGTGGGATGGAGCGACTACCACGCGGACGTCATGGGCTTTCAGCGGAGTTCGTCGCGCGCAATCAGCGTGAGAGGCTGATTTCCGGCCTCACCCAGGCCCTGTACGAGGTGGGGTACCAGGAAACGACCGTCTCCATCATCGGTCAGCGCGCGGCCGTCTCCAAGAGTGACTTCTACAAGCACTTCGAAAGTAAGGATGACTGCTTTGTCGCTGCCTACGAAGCGGCGATCGACCGGATCCGCGCGCGGGTCGTCTCTGCCTGCGAGGGGGCGGAGGGGAAAGATTGGGCCGAGCGGGTGCAGGAGGCGGTAGGGGGGCTGCTCGACCTCTTCGACGAAGAGCCGGCGCTCGCCAGCATCGCCCTGGTCGAAGGGCTGAGGGCGGGCCGCGGCGTCTACGACCGCTACCAGGCGGCGCTCGAGTCCTTCGTCCTCCTCCTCGGGCGCGGAGCTCCCCGTCCCCTGGTCGGGGGCGAGGTGCCGGAGGCGACCGACGAGGCGGTGATCGGCGGCATCACCTCCCTGATCGGCCGCCGCATCCTCGCCGGCGAAGGCGAGCGATTGAGTGACCTTTTTACGGAGATCGTCGAGTTCACCTTCTCCGCCTACCTCGGCGGGGAGGAAGCGCGGCGAATAGTCTCCGCGGGATGAGCGAGCTCAGGCCCGGCGTTCTCCCCTCGCAGGCACTCAACCAGGCGATCGAGGCCGAGTGGATCGGCTCCGGCGAGTACCGGATCCGGCCGCAGGCGGTGCAGCCGGCGAGCATCGACCTGCGCCTCGGCGACTTCGCCTGGGCGCTGCGCTGCTCCTTCCTGCCCGACGTCGACTCGACGGTGGAGGAGAAGATCGACGGGCTCGCCTTCCAGCGCGTCGACCTCCGCGACGGAGCGGTGCTGGAGCGCGACCGTCCGTATCTGGTGCCGCTGATCCAGCAGCTGAGCCTGCCGGAGGACGTGCGGGGGAAGGCGAACCCGAAGAGCTCCACCGGGCGCCTCGACGTCTTCACCCGGGTGATCACCGACCGCCACCACCGCTTCGACGACATCCGCGCCGGCTACCGCGGCCAGCTCTACCTGGAGATCGTTCCCCGTTCGTTCGCGATCCAGGTGAAGACCGGGCTCTCGCTCAACCAGCTGCGCCTGGCGCGGGGCGACGTCCGCCTCTCCGACGAGGAAATTCGCGAGCTACAGAACGAGTTCCCGCTGCTCTACCTAGACTCGCACGCGCTGCGCCAGTCGGAGATGGCAGTCTCAGACGGCCTCTTCCTCAGCCTCGACCTCTCCGGGCCGACGGACCGCGTCGTCGGCTACCGGGCGAAGAAGAACAGCCTGCCGGTCGACCTCTCCCGGATCCGCGCCTACCGCTGGACCGACTACTGGGACCCGGTCTACCCCGAGCCCGGCAGCAGGGTCGTGCTCGAGCCGGAGATCTTCTACCTCCTGCTCTCGGCCGAGGGCGTCTGCATCCCGCCCCAGATCGCCGCCGAGATGATGGCCTACGACCCGACCGCGGGAGAGCTTCGGACCCACTACGCCGGCTTCTTCGACCCCGGCTTCGGCTACGACCCCGAGGGGGGGCGCCACGGCAGCCGGGCCGCGCTCGAGGTCCGCGCCCGCGATGTCTCCTTCATGGTCGAGCACCGCCAGCCGGTCTGCAAGCTCGGCCTCGAGTGGATGTCGGCGCCCGCCGAGCGCCTCTACGGCTCCGACCTCGGCTCGAACTACCAGGGGCAGGTGACGATGCTGAGCAAGCATTTCGAGGAGCAGACGGCGGGCGTCGCCATCCCGGCCGACGCTTGACCGCCCTGGCCGAGGACGCGGGCAGCAGCCGAGAGTTACACCAGATCCTGTCGTAACAACTAGGCGGCTTGGGCCGGAGCGCGCCATGGCCTAGCGAAGGCTCTACCTAGGATGTCCTGCGATGTGGCGCACCCTTCGATCTCCGACGGTAGCGGCCCCCTTTGGCTGGGCGGCCAACGATCACCTACTCTCGGAGCCGTGTCACGTCTACGAACAGTAGGGCGCTCGGTGAGTTGATTGGAGCCGGAGAAACCCGCCTCGGGCGGTCGCCGCAAGACTTCAGGTCGCCGCAAACGGCCTTCCCAGATCGGCCTCGAAGGGCTCCGTCGCCCCGAGCGTGGCGGCCAGGTCCCCCTCTACTACCAGCTTGGCGAGATCCTCAAGCAGAGGCTCGAGGGGGGCGGCTGGGAACCCGACACCCTGTTCCCTTCGGAGCGCGAGATCGAAGAGTACTTCGGCGTCTCGCGCGCGGTCGTTCGTCCGGCCCTCAGCCTGCTCGAACGCGACGGAGACATCTACCGTCGCCGCGGTTCGGGGACCTACGTCTCCGCGCCGAAGCGCCGGGTGCCGATCAGGGGCCTGATCCGCTCCCTGAGGGAGGACCCCTTCAGCCAGTCGCGGATCGGCGTCCTGCGCATTCGCCGCCAGACCAACGACCAGACGATCGCCGACTTCCTCGACGTCTCCCGGGGGGAAACCGTCGCCCAGGTCACCTCGATCTTCCGCATCGACAAGCCGATCTGCATCATCGATTCCTTCTTCCCCGTCGCCCGGGTGCCCTGGCTGTTGGGCGCTGCGATCTCGCTGCAGGGCGGCGAACAGCCCGTCCTCGACGAGTCTCCGAAGCTGGGCCGGATCGACGCTTCGTTCGAGAGCTCCTCCTGTGGGCCGTGGACCGCGAAAAGCCTGGGCGCCCGAACTGGGGATCCTATCTTCATCAGCCGCCTCTTCCAGTACGGGTTTTCGGCGGACCGAAGCCGCGAACGGCCTGTGGAGCTGACCCGCATCCTCGCCCGCAGCGACGTCTCGCAGCTTCACTATGAGGCCGCCACCTCGATCGAGCGGGGGCGGAGGCCAAGCGGGTGAACGCATGCTTAGGATGCGGATCCAAGAGCCTCACCAGTCCACTATTGGAATTTCAATGCGCCGAATCGCAAAGCTGGCCCCACTGTTGTCGATGATCGCCCTGGTGCTGCTGGGCGGTTGCGGGAGCAGCGGCAAGTCGGCCGAATCCTCCTCTCCGACGGGGCTTCCGGAGGAAATAGTGATCGGCGCCGCGATTGCCAAGACCGGCTACATGGCGGTCTACGACGACGCCATCGTCGCCCTCGAACAGCTCGCGAAGGAAATCAACGCTCGCGGCGGGATCGACGGCCGCAAGCTGCGGGTGATCCAGGTGGACACCCGCTCCGATCCCCAGCAGGCCGTGCTGGCGGTGCAGAAGGTGATCGAAGAGGGCGCGGACGTGCTCGTCTTCAGTGGGGAGGGGCTGACCGCGGCGGCCGGATCCCCCCTCGCCGAGGAAAACGACAAGCTCAACTTCGCGATCGTCAACGAGCCGGGCTTTGGGCCCCCGACGTCCGGTCGTCTCTCCTTCACCTCGAATCCGAGCCTGCTCAGCGAGGTGAGCGCGGCGGCCTCGTTCCTCTACGGCAAGGGAATTAGACACCCGTTCCTCTTCCGGGACACGACGATCATCTACGGCAAGGCGGCCTGCTCCGGCTTCGAGCAGAGCTGGGAAGAGCTGGGCGGCACGATCGCCGATTCCGTCGACTTCGAGAACACCGACGCTTCGATCTCGAGCCAGGTCAGCAAGCTGAAAAGCTCCGATGCCGACGCCGTCGTCATGTGCTCCTATCCGCCGGGTGGTGCCGCGGCGATCAAGCAGATCCGCGCCGCCGGAGTCGACTTGCCGATCTACGGGCCAACCGCGTTCGACGGCCTGTTCTGGTTGAAGGGCATCCCCAACACCGAGGACATCTACTTCACCTCGAACGGATCGGTCTACGACCCCCCGAACAAGGCCAGCGCGAAACTGCTCGACCACCTCGGGAAGGCTGGTATCGACACCGACATCGCAACCAACCTCCTGGCCTGGTACGCCGCCGGCCAGTTGATGTTCGGGGCGATCGAAGAAACGCACAGCGTCAGCGGCAGCGTCTTGGCGGATGCCCTCGAAGCCAAGCCCCACGACACGATCATCGGAAAGATCTCCTACAGCGCCGACGATCACTACCCGAGCCGGATCTGGCCGATGTACGTTCTCTCGAACGGCAAGCCGAAGCTGGTGGCCAAGGTCAAGCCGCAGTTCATCCCCGAGTACGGGGAATGAGTTCAGCCCGCCGTCGCGGCGGCTAGAGCGCTGCGCTTGGCGAGGACCTGGTTGACGAAATCCGCGAACGTCTCCCGGTAGGCAAGCGTGTACCGATCGGCAAGGGTGTTGATGTCTGCATTGGGATCCAGCGACAGCTCGGGGGGCTGGACTTTCGAGAGGACGGCCACGTCCTCGGCGTAGATCCCGGCGTCGTAGGCGATCACCGTCTCGAGCCGCTCCTCGTCGTAGTTCTCGAGGCCTCCCTCGATCCAGTAGTGCACCGACTCGGTCGCGCTGACGGCGCGGGCGACGTGCAGCAGGCAGCGTTCGCCTTCGTCGGTGAACAACTGGGCCGAGGTGAAGTTGGGCGCGATCGAGTGGTAGTACATCTCCCGCAGCGGGCCCCACACCGCGCTCGCTTCGTCTCCCCATTCCATGTTCCGGCGGAGCCTCACCTCGAGGCCGTTCCGCTCCGGCGACAGCGGCTCGATCTCGGCCGGCTGGGGTCCAAGGGTGGCCTCGTGGACGAAGGCGAAATGGGCGACGTCGCGGAAGTTCTCGATCATCAGCCCGAAGGCAACCGGGAGCTCGAAGGGAGGTCCATGGCCCCAGGTCCACGCGTCCGGATCGAACCAGGGAACGTCGGGCACGTCGGTCAGCGGCTCCTCCAGCGTCGTCCAGACGAGCCCCCAGTGCAGGCGGGCGGGATAGGACGGAATCCGGGCCAGCGGGGGGATCTGACGTTGGTCGGCAAGCGAGGGAATCCGGGTGCAGGAACCGTCGCCCGCCCACTCCCAGCCGTGGTAGGGGCACTGAACGCTGTTCCCGCAGACCTTGCCCATCGAGAGCGCGGCACCCCGGTGAGCGCAGCGGTCGGCGACCACCGCCGCCTCGCCTTCCTCGGTGAGGAAGACCGCCAGCGCCTCGCCCAGCAGGACCGCTCGCTGCGGTCCGTCCTCGAGATCCTCCACCCTCGCCACCGGCTGCCAGCAGTGGCGCAGCGCCAGCATCACGTCTTCGCTACTCGGCGGTGAGGAAGTCGAGGGGTCGGTCATAGCTGCCTTCCCATGTAAGCACGCAGGACTTCCGGGTTGCGCTGGAGCTCCTCGCGCCTGCCGCTGGCGCGGACCCTGCCGCCGGCGAGCACCAGGCTGCGCCGGCAGAAATCGATCGTCCGCGCCGCGTTCTGCTCGACGAGGAGCATCGTCACCCCCTCCTCGCGGAGCTCCTCCAACAGCCCGTAGACGACGTCGATCGTCTTCGGCGCGAGGCCGAGCGAGGGCTCGTCGAGGATCAGCAGCCGGGGCTTGCGCAGCAGCGCGCGAGCCACCGCGAGCTGTTGCTGCTCGCCGCCCGAGAGCCGGTCGGCGCGCTGTTCGGCCCGCTCCCGCAGGACCGGGAGGCGCTCCAGGATCTGGTCCATCGCTCCGCTTCCGTTGCCTTGCGCGGCAAGTCGCAGGTTCTCCGCCACGGTCAGGGTGCCGAAGATCTGGCGCCCCTCGGGCACCAGGGCGATGCCCAGCCTGGCGATCTCCTCCGGTGCAAGGCCGCGCAGGGACCTGCCCTCGAAGCTGATCTCCCCGGCGCTGGAGCGGGTGAGGCCGCAGATCGCCCGCAGGAGTGAGCTCTTGCCGGCGCCGTTGGGGCCGACGATGCCGACGACCGCCCCCTCCTCGACGCTCATTTCGACGCCGTGGAGAACCTCGACCCCTCCGTAGCCGACCGTCAGCCCGCGCAGCTCAAGCATGGGCGTCCTCCAGGTAGGAGGTGCCGAGGTAGGCCTCGACCACGGCGGGATGGGCTTGGACTTCCTCGGGGTTTCCGACCACGACCGTCCTGCCGTCGTCGAGCACCTGAACCCGCGAGCAGAGGTCCATCACCAGGTTCATATCGTGCTCGATCAAGAGGATGGCGCAGCCGAAGTCGTGGATCACGCCGCGCAGAATCGCCGCCAGCTCCCGGCGCTCCTCGTCGTTCAGCCCGGCCGCAGGCTCGTCGAGCAGCAGGTGGCGGGGGGCGGTGGCGAGGGCGCGGGCGATGCCCAGCAGCCGCTGGTTCCCGGGCGGCTGCAAGCCGGCCGGTCTCTGCGCCTGCTCGCTCAGCCCGAGGCGGTCGAGCACGTTTGCGGCGATGCCCACGGCGCGTCTCCGGCCGATTCCGACGCCCATCGCGCCCACGGCGACGCTCTCGATCACGCTCAGCCCCGCGAACGGCAAGGCGGCTTGGAAGGTGCGTCCGAGCCCGGCTCGCGCGAGCCGGGAAGGCGACCACCTGGTGACCTCGACGTCGCCGAGCACGACCCTTCCCGCATCGGGCGCCTGGAAGCCGCTGAGGACGTTGACGAGGGTGGTCTTGCCGGCGCCGTTGGGGCCGATCAGCCCGAGGGCCTCGCCGGGAGGCAGCTCGAGGTCCACTCCCCGCAGGACGTGCAGCCCGGAGAAGGCGAGGGATATTGCCTCGGCGCGAAGGCGCCCGGACGCTTCCCCGGCGGGCCGCGTCGCTGCGGCGGGCGACGGCGACGCAGGCCGAGCGGGCAGCCGGCGCCGGACCGACTCGATCTCACCCGCCTCGCGGCCGCGGCTCAGGCCCTCCGGCAGGGCGACCATCGCCACCAGCAGGATCAAGCCGAGGCCGATGGCGGCAAGGCCCGGCGTCTCGCCGATCGAGAACAGGCCGAGCACGGAGGCGCCTTCCTCGAAGTTGCGCAGCAGCTCGTTGACCGTCGCCACCGCAAGGGTTCCGACGACGGCCCCGAGAACGCTGCGGGCGCCGCCCACCACCAGCATGGTGAGCGTCGTTACCGAGGCTGCGAAGTAGAAGGTGGTGGGGGAGAGGACACCGGACTGATGCACCGCCAGGGCACCACCGATTCCGCAGAGGACCCCGCTGATCGTGAATGCGATCAGCCGCTCCCGCATCAGGCCGATCCCGATCGAGCGGGCCGCCACCTCGTCCTCGCGGGTCGCCTGCAACCGGTAGCCGCTCGCCGACCGCTTGAAAGCGAGCGCGACGACGACCGCCACGCTGGCCCAGAGCGCCGCCGAGGTGAGGTCGGTGGTCCTGGGGATGCTGACGAGCCCGCTGCTGCCGCCGGTGACCTCGTCCCAGTTGGCGAGCACGTTGTAGGCGACGATCAGGAAGGCGAAGGTCGAGATCGGGATCGCCAGGGTCGAGGTCCGCATCAGCGGCCAGCCCACGACCAGCGCCAGCAGGCCGGACGCCGCCCCGGCGATCAGGGTGGAGAGCAGGGGGGTGAGCTCGGCGTCGGAGATCAGCTTTGGCAGCTCGGGCGTCTGCAGGGCCGTGAAGGCCGCGGGGATCGTCAGCAGGGCCGCGACGTAGGCGCCGCTGGCCGCGAAGCCCAACTGCCCGAACGAGTAGACGCCGCTGTTGCCGATGAAGACCTGCAGGCCGAGGACGACGATCAGGTTGCAGAGGATCAGCGTCACCGTCTCCTCGAAGGCGGGAGTGCCGCTCGCCCCCACCGCCGCGGTCAGCGCCACGAGGACGAGCGGGACGATCAGGGAGACGGCCGCGGAGGCCGGGGAGCGCAGGCCGCGGCCGTTCATATGCGCGCCTCTCCGCTTGCCGCGCCGAGCAGGCCCTGCGGCCTGACGATCAGGATCGCGACGGGGAGGGAGAAGACGATCGCGTCGCGGAACGGAACCAGCCCGTCGGGCAGATAGGTGCCGAGCAGCGATGAGAGGGCCCCGAGCGCGAGCCCGCCGATCACGGCGCCGGAGATCCTCCCGAAGCCGCCGATCACCACGGCGATGAAGCCGACCAGCACCGGCGTCAGTCCCATCGTCGGCGAGACCTGGCCCGTCTGCATCACGATCAGGACGCCCACGGTGGCCGCAAGCGCGCCGCTGATCGCGAAGGCGACCGCGATCACGCGGTTGGCGCGGACGCCGAGCAGTCGAGCCATCTCGAAGTTCTCCGCCGCCGCCCGCATCTCGAGGCCGATGCGGGTCCGGTAGAGCAGCCATCCGAGGCCGCCGAGGACGATCGCGGTCAGGGCCAGGGTGAGGATCTCGAGGTTCGGCACCGAGAGGGAGCCGACCTGGCTCGATTCGCTCACCAGCGCGGGCGTGGCCACCGATTGGGCGCGGCCGTCCACCGTTGCGCTGACCAGGCTCTGGAGGATGGTCGCCACCGCGAGCGAGGTGACGAGCTGGGCCGACAGATCGGCGTTTCGAACCGGGCGGAACGCCACCCGCTCGGCCAGGACCGCGATCGCGATCCCGGTTGCGAGCGCACCGCCCACCGCGACGGCGAACGGCACGCCGGCCAGGACGTAGAGGGCGTAGGCGGGAAGCATGATGAACTCGCCCTGGGCGAAGTTCATCATCCCCATCACGGTGTAGATCAAGGTGACGCCGATCGCGATCAGCGCGTAAAGGCCGCCGAGGGCGAGCGCGTCGATCAGGCTTTGGGCGAGCTCGGTCATCGTCTAGGCACCGGTCAGTGCCCCTCGTCCAAGATTGCCAGAGCGAGCAGTGGCCGCGGCCGGCCAGACGAACAAGGGATAACTACTGGAGCACAGCCCGGCTCTGCCGTCCCAGGAGCTGGACCATCGCCGCCACCGCATCGATGCCGCCGCAGACGAGCGCCAGGTCGCGGATCAGGGTCAGTTCCGGCGATTTGAAGGTGGCGGTCGAGAGGACGGTGGCGCCGACCACGATCCATGCCGGCCGCGCGAGCCGGGTCGTCCCAGCGCTGAGGACCACCGCCGCCAAGCCCAGCAGCCAGACCATGTACTGGCTGCTGAGGACCGGGCTGAGGACCACCACGACGAGGACGACGGCAAAGACGAAGTCGCGGCTCACCGCGGGGTCCGCCAGGTCCTCGCGTCCGGTCCGAATCGCCCGCGCCCGGAACCGCCACCAGACGGCGGCGGCGGCCAGCGCGGCGAGCGTCAGCCACCGCAGCAGGGTCGCGACGGCGTCCGCGGTCGGGCTCGCGATCTCCCAGGCCCCGGACCGGATCGCGCGAGGGTAGGGGTCGCCGCTGACGATCTGCCCGAGCTGCCAGGGGATGGTTGCCGCCGCTTCCTCCTGCAGGCCGCGGTCGCCGCCATGGGAGAGGAACCCGGTGGTGTCGCCGAAGGCGATCGTCGAGACGAGGAAGACCAGGGCAACCGCCGCCAGGGCGGCGCCGGCCGAGCGCAGCAGCCGCGGCCGGTCCCACTCGCCGAAGAGCAGCAGCGCCGGCCAGACCTTGATCACGGCTCCCAGCCCGACCAGGGCGCCGAACCAGTTGGGCCGGCGGTGGATCACCAGGAGGGCGGCGATCGCGATCACGGTCGGGACGAGGTCGAAGCGCAGCACCGCGAAGGTCCCGAGCAGCGGCAGCCCCAGCAGCCAGACCCAGACGCCGGTGTCGTTGCCAGTGCGCCGGCCGAGCCGGGCCAGGAGCACGAAGCCGACGAAGTCGACCAGCAGCATCAGTCCGACGAAGGCGCCCCCGTAGCCCACCGGGAAGATCCGCGGCAGCAGCATCAGCAGGCCGGCGCCGGGCGGGTACTGCCACGCTTCCCCGCCCGGGAGGGCGTGGTGGCTGCTTATGTAGTGAGACCAGGTCTCGTAGTTGTTGACGTCCTCGAAGCGCGGATGCGAGGTCGCGAAGAAGCCGACCTCGGCGAAGATCAGGGCTCGGGTGGCGATCCAGACGGCGAGCCAGATCCAGGTCCTGCGGTCGCGGAGGATCGGGCGCACCGCGGGTATTCCAGCAGGATCGACCCCACTAAGTCGCATGCGCCCTAGCCCATCTGCCCCATGTGCGAACATCTGTTCGTATGAGGTGGGATGAGCAAAGGGTCGAGAACGACCTCCGCATACCCGGCGTGGGGGCGGGCACGGTCGTCCGCACCTTCGACGCCCCGGAGGCGATGGGGATCAACTTCCACGAGGTCCGCGCCCAGTCGGCGCTGAACCACGTGCCGGGCAGCCGCTACGGCTTCAGCTGGACCGTCAACCCCTTCAGGGGGTGCAGCCATGCCTGTGCCTACTGCCTCGACGGCGAGACCCCGATCCTGATGGCAGATGGGACTACTCGACCACTGGCAGAGCTGGAGGTCGGGGATCGCATTTACGGGACCATCCGTCGAGGCAGCTACAGGCGCTACGAGATCACGGAGGTCCAGGCCCATTGGGAGACCCGGAAAGAGGCCTACCGTGTGGTTCTCGAGGATGGAACGGAACTGGTGGCAAGCGGCGACCACCGTTTCCTTACCGATTGGGGCTGGAAGTACGTCACCGGAGCTGAACAGGGATCCGAGCAAAGACCCTTCTTGACAACCAAGAACAAGATGCTGGGACTCGGTACTTTTGGCCCGTCCCGCAAAGCCTCAGATGAATATCGCCGCGGGTATCTCTGCGGAATGATCCGGGGCGATGGCCACGTCGGTTCGTACTCATATGTTCGACGGAGGCGAAGACGGTGCGATCACCATCGCTTTCGCCTAGCCCTGACAGACCAGGAGGCGATGGATAGGGCGCGCAGGTATCTGGCGGTCTCGGGAGTTCCGACGCGAGAATTCCAATTCCTTCAGGGCAACGACCGTCAACGCCCGATGCGGGCCATCAGGACCTCGTCAAAAGACGGCGTGGACCGCGTCCGTTCCCTGATCTGTTGGCCGCGCTCTCCTGACCTCGAGTGGACGCGGGGGTTCCTTGCCGGAATCTTCGATGCAGAGGGCAGTCGAAACCAGTCTCTTCGGATCTGCAACAAGGACAAGGAGGTCATCGAACGAACCGCCGCGGGCATCAGGAGTCTTGGGTTCGAGGCGAAGATCGAGAAGCCCAACTCCTGTGGCGCCCGGAACGTGCGGCTGCTTGGAGGCTTGCGTCAGCAGATGCGGCTCTTCCAGCACATCGACCCTGCCATCTCGCGCAAGCGATCCATCGACGGCATCGCGCTCAAGTCGGACGCCAAACTGCAGATTGTCGAGGTCGAGCCCTTGGGGCGGCAGATCGAGATGTTCGACATCACCACCGGAACGGGCGACTTCATCGCCAATGGGGTGGTGAGCCACAACTGCTTCGCTCGCCGCACCCACACCTATCTCGACATGGGCGCGGGCCGGGACTTCGAGCGGGAGATCGTCGTCAAGGTCAACGTGCCGGAGCTGCTGCGGGCGGAGCTGAGGCGGCCGAGCTGGAAGCGGGAGCTGGTGGCGCTGGGGACGAACACCGACCCCTACCAGTGGGTCGAGAGCCGCTACCGGATGATGCCCGAGATCCTCGCGGCGCTGGAGGAGGCGGAGACCCCGGTCTCGATCCTGACCAAGTCGCCGCTGGTCCTGCGCGACGTCGAGATCTACGAGCGGATGGCGAAGAAGCTTCCGGTCTCGGTCAACCTCTCCGTCCCCACGCTCGACGAGGAGGCCTGGCGGGCGACCGAGCCGCACACCCCGAGCCCCGCCGCCCGCCTCGACGCCGTCGCCGAGCTTCGCTCCCGCGGCATCGACTCCGGCGTCCTGATCGCCCCATTGATGCCCGGCATCAACGACGACCCCGCCCAGGTCCAGCCGATCGTCGACCGGGCCAAAGAGGCCGGCGCCACCTTCCTCGGCGGGGTAGCGCTCCATCTTCGCGGCGAGGTGAAGGACGTCTTCTTCGCCTGGCTTCAAGCCAAACGCCCCGACCTCCTCCACAAATACGAGGCCCTCTACGGCAACCGCGCCTACATGCGCCCCGAGCAGCGCAAGCACGCCACCCGAGCGCTCAAAACCTGGGGCCGCTCCCGAGCAAGAAGAGCCCTCGCCGACGGCTCCGGATCAAAAGCGTCAACCCCAGCGGCGCCTCGGGCGGGTGTCGCGGGCGCCGGGGACCCCGAGCATCCAGCGCAGGGGTCCCCGAACAGCCCGCGACGGGGGGGCCCC
>Ga0307285_10000030_pt1 | contig 45311 bp, 77 predicted proteins | sample ER_DNA_139_FD_194476 | JGI IMG/M metagenome (GOLD analysis project Ga0307285, IMG submission 194476) | Bulk soil microbial communities from the East River watershed near Crested Butte, Colorado, United States - ER_DNA_139 | ecosystem: Environmental > Terrestrial > Soil > Floodplain | place... | reverse complement strand
GTCACTGGCCGACCCGGTCAAAACGGACATTGCCCCCCGGGGTGGCATCACCCTACGTGATCGTCACTCTCCGACGTCGCACCCTTCGAGCTGTTGCATGATCGACATAGCACGAGCAGTGGCTGACCTTCGTCGCCTCCACGTGCGTGTGCATGTGGATGCTCAGCAGTGAGGTCGCCTCGCTCCACCACATGGGCCTCGCGCTTCCAACCTGGACAGATCAGCCCTTGCTCAGCAACCCAAGCATCGACTGCTGCCTTGCGCCTGTCCCGCTCCCCTGCTGTGTAGGGCCTGCGCTGCCTACGCTCCCTGGTGCGGGTGGTCTCGTGGGCAGGGGCACAGGTGGCGCATCGGGGGGTGGTGGTCAGTGCCCCGCAGGTGTGGCCTTGTGCTGTATGGCCTGCCCCGTCAACACCAAGGCAGCGTCGCAGTGGCATGGTCACCACCCACAGACGACGAAGCGCCGACCATCAGCCGGCGCTCGTGTGACCTGATCTAGGAACCGTCGCCAATATCCCATTCGGACATCTCGTTGTCAAGCATGGTTGACGCGGTCGCGTGTCGCCCTCATGTCCTCGACGTTGTAGTACACCTCGCGGTGTCCGGGTCGCTTCGCCGTACGCCAGCCGTATCGAGAGGCCAGCCGGTAGATCACGGCCCGGCTGACGCCCACGAACTCCACCGCCTCCGCGACGCAGAGGTAGCCGGGGACGTTGGCGACGGTCACCTGGTCTCGACCAGGTGACGCGGGCACGTGTAGAAGTGCGACCGCCACAGCGGTATACGGCCAACCACGTCATCCGGAATGACCGATGTCGCCCTAGCCTTACGGCGGTCAGAGTGAATGACGGTGTCTCCGTCATCGGTCGGGTCGCGGTCGAGAATGACCGCGCCATCCGTGACCACGGTGTGACCGCAAGCGGCGCAGGAGCCTTCTCGCCAACCCTGCGCCATCAACTCATCGATCGATCCGATCCATTCACTCATGCCGCCGCTCTCCTCTTCGCCATGACCTCACGGTCCAATTGCCGCCACTGGATCGCATCCCATTTGTGCTCCCCGACCAGATCGCAGGCCACCTCGGATGGAAGCTTGTCCTGGTCCTGCTCGCGCACTACGGCCACCAGGCAGCCCGAGCGGTTCGGTGGCCCGATGAAGCCGAGTGGCAGCCGCTGGATCGCCTGCCCGTGCGGTCCGGGTACGCCACCACAGCGGGGACACGGACCGACACGGATCCGCCTCGACCCCGACGGGTACGCCAGACCGTACGCCCGCGAAGCCAGCCCGGCCAACTCGTCGGCCACCTCATCGGCGTAGTCGCACGCCGCCAGCCACTCCGCGTGCCTGACCAGGTAGGCGGCCAGATCACCCGTGTCGTTGCCGGGCAACGAGATCCCGCGCTCCTCCGACACCAGCCGGCACCACGACACCAGCACGTGGCGGATGGTGGCCCGCTGCTCCACCACCGCGTCCCGAGGCGGGCCACCGGAGCCGGGCTTGTTGCTGGAGCGCTCACCGCGACCGGCGGCCTTGAGCACCAGGGCGAGATCGTCGTACAGCTCGGCCGCCCTGGTCGCGTTCTCCCCGATCCGCCGGGCGCACACGGTGCACAGGCGCAACCCATCCGCCGCGCGGGCCGGCAGGCAGCCTCGGCAGGTGGGCTGGTCGCACCCCTCGGCGTGGCGACCGGGCAGGCGGCACCTCGGGCTGGCACACAGCGGCTGGTCGCTCACCGCCTCCTCCTTCCGTACGCCGCGTGCATCCGCGAGGTGGGCACGTGCCGCTCGTGCTGGCGCTGTCCGAGCCGCCGCCTGGCGGCCTTGCGCTTGAGCCGGTCGTAGCGTGCCCAGGCACGGCGGAGGGCGGCGCTCCAGGGTGTCTCACCCACCGTCCGCCCCGTTCTCCTCGGCCGGCTCGGAGTACAGGGTTGGCAGGTCCCACCACGCGTCGAGCGGTTCGATGCGCGCCGCCTTGGCCTTCGCCCTGCGCAGCGCCCACTTGGCGGCCCACATGGCGCAGCGGATCCCCACCAGCGAACCCTGCGGGTCGATGACGTGGTACGACCAGAACCACGCGCTGTCACGGACGATGCGCCACTCGCCGGTCCCGTTGATGTTGCTCACGGCGCCTCCCCGACCACCACGACGAACCCGCGCAGCGGCATGTTCAGCCACATCATCAGCGTGCACAGAGCGTCCGCGTCCGGCCTGTTGCCGGCGGCGAGCCGGCTGAACGTGGACGGCGAAAGCTCGGTGTGGTGAGCCACGTCCCGCCAGCTCTGGCAGTTGTGCTGGCGGATCAGGTCAAGGGCCGCGTACAGCTTCGGGACGTCGAGCCGATAGGCGCTCACAGCGTCTCCTCGACCGGCTGTGCGGGTAGCCGGATGACCACCCGTAGCGCGGTGACCTTCGGCGGCCCGTCCCCGTAGACCGGCTGGCCCTCGACCACCACCCCGTCAGCGCTCAAGATCGCGTCGGCGTACTCATCGGCGTCTTCGCAGAAGGTGGCCGCCGTGTCCAGCGCCCGGGCCAGCCACGCTCGCGCCGTCTCGCGGGGATCAGCCATCGATGGCCACCCTCCCCGCCGCGTCCCGCAGTCCCTGCCCGTACCCGGCCCGCCACGCCGACAGGACGCCCCGCCCGATGACTATCTTGCCGCCGAGGTCGTGGCGCTCAGGTGCCGGCATCGCTGCCCTCCTCGTCCTCGCGGACCAGCCCGGGCGCGTGCGGGTCGCGGGACTGGCCCGTACCGGTGATGAGGACCGGGGCGGCCTTTGTCGTGCCGCAGAACAGCAGCCGCGAGGAGTGCCCGGGGCAGCCGGGGACCTGGCAGCGGTGCGGCGGGCCGGCGTCGGACAGGGCGTCCACGGCGCTGATAAGCCCGACAGCCGCGTCGTGCATGGTGGCCCCGCCGCGTAGTGTCCGATGCTCAGCCCGCCACGCCTTCGCCGCTTCGATGACCGGCTCCAGACGCCGTACGGTCTCGGCCAGCCGGAGTTGCTGTGTCGTCGTGCACGCGGCGACCAGCGCCAGCGCGTCATCCCGCTCAACCTGTAGCTGGCCTACGGTCTCGGCCAGCCGGTCCCGCTCAACCTGTAGCTGGCCTACGGTCTCGGCCAGCCGGTCCCGCTCGGCCTCTACGTCGACCTGGAGATCCTCGACGACGATCTGCCGGCGGCGTGCGCTGTCCAGCTCGGCGACGAGAGCATCCACGTACTCGGTCATCTGGGTACGCCCGTCGTCTTCCAGACCGAGCGCGACCAGGATCCGGGTGCGGAGAGCGGCCATCGTTTCGGCGGCCAGCAGCCGGGTTGCGACGAGAGCGCTGTGGGCCTCGTCCCGCTCGGCCTCGGCGGCCCGCAGGGTCTCGCGGGAGACGAGGTGGATCCTCGTGCCGGCGAGGTCGGCGATCCGGCCCGGCTCGTCCCCGAGGCCGACGGCGGCGTACGCGGCGGCGTCCCGTTCGGCGAGCGCTTCCCGGCGTGCCTCCATCTCGCGGGCGTCGGCCTGGACGATGTCGGCGGCTTCGGCCCACGAGATGCCCCGACCACCGGAGTCCGCCTCAGGCGGATCGGAAGCCGCTACCCCTACCTCAGGTACCACCGACCCAGTTTCGGAGCTCTCCGTCGAACTGCGCGGGCCGGACGGTACCTTCGCGGCTGGCTCCTGCCACGAGCACGGGCACTGCTCGCCGTCGAAGCACTCCCCGGCATCGTGGCTGGCGAACGCGTGACCGCACCGGCAGACGGTGGCGGGGGTGGTTGCGGCCAGGCTTCGGACCGTGTCGGCGCGCTCGCCGAGAACCGCGACGGGTCCGCCTCCCGCATCTCCGAGTGCGCCGAACGCCAACCCGGCGAGGTGGTCGGCCGCCTCGTCGAGTACCTGCCCGCGGTGCAGGGGCAGCACGGCGGCGAGGATGACAGCGACGTCCAGCAGCACGTTGAAGTCCGCGACCTGCCTGGCGATGAACGCGTCCAGCTCCGGCGGGTCCAGCGTTGCGGCGTACCCCCAGCGGTTCGCGCGGTCCTCGGCGACCGCGCGGGCGGCCACCTCGCGCAGGTCCGGGACAGCGGGCTCAGGACTGGTCGCCGTACAGGTTGCCTCGCTGCTTCCCTCGCAGCTACACCAGGCACCGTCCAGGCCGCTCGGGTGCCCGGTGTACGTGTGGAGTGGCTCAGGACTGGTCATCGGTGATCTCTCCCTGCGTGGTGACGGCGGGTGCAACGGTCAGGGCCTGCAGGGCATCCAGCGCGACCGCCCACGGGTTGTGGGCGCTGGAGTGCTCCCCGATGTCGACACCCATCAGCGCGCTGACCGCCCCGGCGAGCCGGTCAGCCCATCCCTCGGCGTGGTCGCGCTCCCGGATGGTGTCGACGACCGCCTGGTCTTCCTCGGCAAGCAACGCGCGACATCCGGCAAGCGCAGCCAGCGCCTCGTTGCGCTGCTTGCGGGCGTCGCGGAGCTCCACCACCTCGGCCATGTACGCCGCGGCGGTTCCGTACAGCGTCCCCGCCTCGGACCGCAGCCGCTCGACCTCGGCGGCGAGTTGCGGGACCAGCGTGCGGGCGGCGGCGATGAACTCGGCGGTCGCGCGCCCAATCACCGGCCCCAGCGTGGCGAGGGGAACCTCGGCCATGACCGTTCCTGTGCCGGCCTGTCGAATCAGGGTGCCGTCCTCGACCCCCCAAGGGCCGTCCGGTATGGCCTCCCGGTCAACCCGCCGGCGTACCTCGTCGAGGTCAACCGGTTCGGGGCTCACCGCACTGGGCTCGGTCATGACGTCTCCTCGGGGTGTGCGGCCAGCCATGCGCGGCCCTGGTCGGTCAGCAGGTAGCCGTCAATGCCGTGGATGCTCCTGAACAGGCCGTAACCGCACAGCTCGGCGGCGGCGTTGCGGTCGGTCCTGGCCTGCGGCCACCACGCACCGAAGCGGGCACACTCGACCAGCGCGGTCTTGTGCTCGGCGGCCAGCAGCGGCGTCGGGCTGGTCCCGGGGCTCACCGGGTCACGCCCCACTGCGCGGCGAGCCCGGCACGGATGGCCCGCAACTCGGCGGCGACCCGATCGATCAGGTCGCTCGCGTCCTCGACCGTGAGATCATCGAGGGTTTCGGCGAGCGTCTCCCCGATGCCCATCGCGTCGTCGATCTGCTCCTGGATGTTGTCCAGGGCGATACGCCGGGCGGCGGTGGCGATCTCGGCGTCGGTCACCGGGCACCTCCAGCCGGCGCGGCGGGAACGGCGTCACGGATCAGGTACGCGGCGACGTCAGCGGCGGTCGCGCCGTGGTGCAGCGTGACCTCGGCGCCACCCGGGGTGGTGAACTTCAGCCGGTAGTCGACGTCGAGCGCGCTGGGCATTCTGATGGCCCGGTATGCCTCCTCGCCGAAGAACTCGCGAGCGGACGCGGCGACGTCCTCGACCCGTACGGTCGTGGCGGCCAGAAGCGCGGCCACCTCTGGGCTGGTGGTTGAGGTGCTCACTTCGTTGCTCCTTCCGCCGGCCAGCAGGCCGGGCTCACGCCGCACCGGCGTGGTCGAGGTCGAACAGGGTGGGGGCGTTGCCGAGCGGACGGTTGGACCACAGGACTTCGGTGCGCGCCTGCCAGCCCTCGCCCTGACCGGTGCCGGTCGGCAGGTCGATGCGGTGCCAGCCGGCGTACACCTCGTCGTAGAGCGGCGACGGGTACCCGGACAGGACCACGGCGGCCCGGGCCGCCCGCAGAGCCTCGGCGAGTTCCCGGTGCTCGGCGTCACCTGGCATCTCGTGGCGGTAGTTCGTACCCGAACGGGTCGAGCGCAGGTACGGCGGGTCGACGTACAGCAGCACGTCGGGGTGCCTGCCGTAGCGGGCGATCAGATCCAGGGCGGGGCGGGCCTCGAGGGAAACCTCGGCCAAGCGCACCGCGGCGGGGTGCATCCGGTCGCGGTAGGCCTCGAGGTAGTCCGGCATCGAGATGGACGAGCCGGCGGGATCGACGTAGTGCCTCCACCCGGTGCGCCGCATCGACCCCGACCGGCCTTGGGTGAGGCGTACCCAGACCCGGCGGGCGGTCTCCAACTCGTCGACGGCCGGCTCGTAGGAGGCCTGGTGTTCGGCCCGGGAGTGCGGGGTGAGCGCGGCGGCCCGGGCCAGGTCATCCGGGCGATCGCGCAGCACCCGCCAGAACGTGACCAGCTCCCCGTCGAGGTCGTTGACGGTTTCCATCTTCGACGGCGGCTTGGCCAGCAGTACCGCGAGCGACCCGCAGTACGGCTCGACGTAGTGCTGGTGGGCGGGCAGGAGTCGCACGATCTGGTCGGCGAGGGTCATCTTCGACCCGTAGTAGCTCACCGGCGGTTTCATGGTCGGCTCCCTTCGTCGTTGGGCCAGCAGGCCGGGCACAGGGTGTGGGCGTACCGGGCGATGGTGCTGACCCCGGTCACGGTGCGGCGCGTGGTGCATGGCGGATGCGGATCACGACGCCGGGGGTGTCCAGGGCGTCCGGGTCCTCCCCGGCGTAGACCTTGGCGAGCCGGTCGTACTCGACAATCCGGGCGTCATCGACGATCACCCCGGCGTCCTTCAACGCGTCCTCGGTGGAGCGGGCCAGCTTCGACAGGTCCGGGGGGCTGGTCGGTCGGGCGGGTGCCCCGTCGCGCAGCAGGGCGGCGTTGCGTCCGGTGCGGTAGTGGCTGCGGGGCCGGACCGTGGTGAACACCATCTCGACGGCGAGCGGGCCGTCCAGCGGGCCACCCCAGCCGGGCAGGTCCGCCGCGGCAATGGCGGCCTCAGTGCGTACGGCGTCTCGCCACGGACGGACATTCTTCGACGACTCGATCATGACGCCGTGCCCGACGTGGCGCTTCGAGCCCTGAGGGGCGGGCGTGCCGCGGACGTGGATGGTGATCATTGCGGCTCCTTGGTCGGCTGCTGGCGGCACAGCGGGCACAGCGGCTTGCCGGTGGCTGGGTGCGGGAACGCACCACCGGGGTCGCCGTGACGGCACGGCGACCCCCGGCGTGCCGCGGCGATGAGTGCCGCGATCTCGCTTCCTTCGGCGTTGCGGCGCAGGTCGGCGAGCATCTTGGCCAGCTCGTCGTCGGCGAGGGATCGAACGAATCCGGGCAGGTTGCGGGGTTTGCGTTCCTTGGCGACGAGGGCGGCGACGGCCTCGGCCTCGGCCGGGGTTGCGTCGGTTCGATCGACGATCATCGCAGCAGCGGCAGTGAGCCGCTCGCCGTGCGGCGCCTCGGCTCCGCTGCTGTCAACTTCCCCTGCTGTCAACTTCCTACTGTCAACTTCCAGCACCCGGGGACTCAATGGCGGCTCACTGTCCGGCTCACTGCTCGATTCAGTGAGTGACTCATGCACCGGGCAACGGGGGATCACTGAGCGCGTCGGGCGGTTCGGGTGTTGGTGTTCGTCGAAGTTGACGCAGTGGATGTACCGCCGGCCAGCCACCTCATACCGGCAGATCGGCGGCGGCCTGGTCGGGTCGACCTTCGTCTTGGCCATCAGGTCCAGCCAGCGGTTGATTTTGGCCGGCGGTACGTCCTCGTCGTGCGGGAAGCAGTCGCCCGCGATGGTCTTCGGCACGTCCAGTCCGCGCCCATCGTCGTCGAGGTATCCCCAGAGCAGCACGAAGAAGTACCGAACCTCCCGGGGCCATGAGGCGACGACCTGCGAGGTCCGCAGGGCAGGCTTGACGGATCGGATTCGGGCCACGGGTCAGCCCTTGACCTTGTTTGCTTCGGGGTAGATGAGCCCGCGTAGCGCCTCGTTGACGGTGTCGAACTCCGCGCGCATCTGCTGCTGGGTGAGCTTGCTGTTGCCGAGCGCCTGGCGGCCGTAGTCCGTCCACCGCTCAATACCGACGTGCAACCGGGCCGCTTCGGTCGCGTTCACGCTCCCGGCCAACTGCGCGAGGGTGTTCTCCGACAGCTCTATGTCGTTGTCTTCGGTGAGTTTCCCGTACGCGGTGCGGTGGGTGTGCAGCGCTCGCAGCGCCTCCCGGACGTCGTCTTCGAGATTGTCGGAGGCGACCTCCAGGTGTTTCACGGTCAGGGTGACCGCCGGCTCCTTGTCTTCGTCGTCGGCGATCTGGTTGCGTTCGGCGGCGGACAGCTCGGCGATGACGACGATGCGGGTGCCGAGGCTGGCGTAGAGCCGGTTGACGTGGGGGCTCAGGGCTTCGAGGGCGGCGTTGGCCACCGACCCGTTGAGCTTGATCTTTGTCACTGGTCTCCTTCGTGTTCGCCGAGCCACCGTGATTCGGTGTCTCTGACGTGTGCTGGTACGGCCGGGACCTTGTGGACCGCGTTGGCGACCGGCATCCCGCAGGTGCACGGGTGGTCGGCTTCGCGCAGGGTCCGTGCGTCCGGGTCCGGGTCGGCCTGGTAGTGGTGGGTCTGGGTCACGCTGCCGCCTCGCCCGTACCGGATTCAAGCGCATCTGTGGACAGCGCTTGGGTATCTGTGGACAACGGCTGGGTTCCGAACCGCTCCCTGAGGTGGGCGTTGATCACCGAGAGGCACTCCGCGCACGGCACCTCGCGGGCCCGCTTGTGCCGGTGGTAGCCGTTGACGGTCCCGCACGGGTTCTTGTCCGTGAGCACCCCCGCCGGCCGCCGGTACCCGACCTCGGGCCGCTTGGTCGGCAGCGCCGTGCGGGCCGGGTCGACCGGTACCGGCGGGTTGCGGCTGGGTCGGGGTGTGGTGTCGACCCGCTTCTCGTCCTTGCCGCCCCGGGTCCAGAACACCCCGCCGTACACGGCCTGGTCGACGAGTTCGCGGTGCCCCCGCGCCCATTCCAGGCACTGCTGAGCGACCGCGACGGGGCAGCGGTGCTGGCACACCCAGACGGCCGCGCCGAGCTCGGTGCGGTCCGTGGAGGTCCACCAGTCGGGGTCGTAGGCGTTGCAGGCGCCGGACGGCCGCCAGTTGGGCGCCTCGGGTCCGGAGTCCAGGCCGAATGCGGCCATGACCGGCTGGTCGTAGAGGTAGCCCATCACTCGCCACCTTCCGGCGCGAGCTGGTCGGCCCAGCGCTGCAACGCTTCGATGACGTGCCCGGCCTCGACCTTGGTCAGTTCGCTGGAGGAGGCGATCTGCCGGTCCGGTCCCACCTTGTCGGCGAGCACCTCGTTGACGTAGGTCATCCGGTCGCCGCGATCCGCGATGCCGACCTCGCCGAACAGCGCGTGTATCTTGCCCTGCTGCGGCCGAGTCATCCCGTTGCCCTCTTCGCCGGGCAGCGGCGGTCCAGCGGGCCGTTGGGTACGCTGCGCGGTCGGCCGGTCCTGCCGCGCCGGGCTGGCCGTGTTCAGCGCCTGCCGACGTGCTGAGGCCGCGCGTTGGGCCGATGGCGGGCCGCCGGCCGCACCGTCGTCGTCCTCGTCCTCGGACACGATCCCGGTGACGGCGAGCAGCGCGTACCGCCGGCCGTACGTGGTGGCCGATCCCATCTGCTGCGGGTTCTCCGACAGCTTCAGCGGCCAAACGCCGGCGTGCTCGGTGCCGGACGGGACGTGCTTCAGCGAGTAGTGCAGACCGAACGAGCCGTCTTGCAGGTGTGGTCGGCACGTCCAGATCGTGTGCATCGCGTTGAGGCGCTTCAGGACCACGTCGTTGACCTGTACGAGGTCGGCGTACTTCGTCTTCTGGTTGCCGACCTGGCCGCTCTTGCTCTTGGCCAGCACGGGCAGTTCGGCCTGTAGGGCGAGGATCACCTCGTCGATGTTCTTCGGGTCGGTCATGGCTGCATCCCGTCCGGGCCTTCGGTCCAGCCCTCGTCGGCGCCGGCCTTGGTCAGCACGTAGGTGGACGCGTTCGGCGGGACGATCGGGTCGCCGACCAGGTCCCGCAGGCCGTCGACGATCCGGGCGACCTCTTGGACGTACAGGAAGTCCCGGTACGTGTCGTCCTCGCACAGCAGCGGGACGCAGGTGTAGCCGTCGGGACGCAGGTGGATACCGGCGCAGAAGTCGACGCCCGGCATGTCGATGACCGCGCCGTCGGGCAGGATCATGAACTCGGAGTGCCGGTACGGGGCCAGCTGCAACGCGACCTCACCGAAGATCCCGGACTTGCTGGTCTTCCAGTCGAACAGGCCACGGGAGTAGCCGTCCTCGTCGCGCGGGATGTGGTCGTACTCCGGCATGTCCGGCAGGCGTACGTCGCCGATGAGGTCGAGGGTGCCGACGTGGCGGTGGGTTTCGGAGTAGACGACGGCTTCGACGTGCACGGCGCGCAGGTCGAACTCGTCGAGGAAGCGCACGCAGGCGCTGACGTAGCCGTCGAGGCCGTCGGGGATGGTGACCCGCTCCCCGGCGATGAGCCGCTCGGCGAGCTTGTGGACCGCGGTACCCTTCGCCTTCGCCTTGTCGGTGCTCTCGTACCGGCCTTTCTTCATCAGGTTGAGCCGCTCGGACAGCGGGAGTCCGGCGAGCTTTTCCCAATTGTCGATGGCGTATGCGGCGGTGGCGTCGCCGGCCCAGTTCAGGAGGGCGGGCTTCGGCAGGCCGTTGCCGGTCAACGTGGTGACGCCGGGTACGCGTGCGCCGCCGTTGTCGAGGTCGACGTACCAGTGGTTTCGACCGCTCTGCTTCTTGACGATCCTCACAGATCCGCCTCCCTCTTCTCCTCGAGAATTTCGGCCAGCTCGTCCGCGTCGAGCACCGTGCGCACCGTCTGGACGCCGCGCAGCGCCGGTCCGGGGAGGTTTCCCCAGAACTCGCGGTCGGAGACGATGTCGTACTTCCCCGCCGGCTGGTGCCAGACCGCGTTGCCGCCGCGCTGCGAGGCGATCAGCCCGGCCGAGGATGGGCGTACGCATTCCCCGCCGCGCCGGTGCCGGTCGAAGTTGGACACGGTCGTGAACGTCTCGTGGCATCCGGCGCAGTGTGAGGTGGTCAGCCCCGTCCAGCGGGTGGGGCAGCCCCGGCAGGTGTTCACGCCGTCACCTCGGCGCGGCGGGCGGTGATGTAGGAGCGCCACGCTTCTTCGAGGTCCGGCCAGTTGTCGTAGTCGTCGGTGTAGTCGAGGTTGAACCCGAGCGCGCCAGGCAATCCGCAGTTTTCTTCGGCGTCGGAGAAGAACGTGCTGTAGTTGGCGACGGCCTGCCCGACGATGCAGGACTTGCAGTCGTTCATGTCGAGCTCGTCGAGGTCGATCCGCTCCACCCACTCGGGGTAGCGCTCGTCCAGAAACGCGGCGCCGGAACGCACGCGGTCGTCGACGGTGGCCATCACGCCGTCACCAGCCCGTCGTCGGCGCCCAGCAGTTCCCGCAGCGCGGTCGCGTCGAACTCCCCGGTCTGCTCGGCGGCGGACGCCACCCGGATCCGTACCTGCGGCAGGTCGCGCAGGAACACGTCCAGGAGGCGGTCAACCTCGAGGTCGAAAGCGGCGACGGCGGTGCCGATCGCGGCCATCCCGGCGTGGTCTATCACCATCTGCTCGGCGGGGGTCCGCAGTTCAGCGCACGTCGCTTCCCGGCGCATGGCGTTCAGCTCCGCGCCGTAGCGCCGGTCCGCGCCCTGGTGGCGGACAGGCCGGCGTACGCCCGGTGCCTTGCCGGCAGGGGTACGCAGAACGAGCAGCCGCAACCGTAGAGCCCAGCGGGCGGCAGGGTGGCGTAGCGCCGCAGAGGGGGGCTCCGTATCGCGCGGTGCCCGTGCTCGGGGGCGCGGCCAGTAGCGGGCCAGCAGTCCGGCGCCGAAGAGGGCGGCGCCCCCGCCGATCAGGCACAGACCGGTCAGGATCAGGAAGGTCTTCACGGCTGGGTCTCCTCGGTGGTCATGGCCCGTAGCTGGTCGGCCAGCTCGGCGAACTGCTGGAGGTAGTCGGCGGGCAGCTCCGGTGCGAACGCGGCCGGCACCCCGGGCACGTACGGCCCGATGTCGGGGACCGTCAGCGCGCACGCCTGCTCGGCCGCCCGCTTGTCCAGCCGGTCCCGTACACCGCGGCGGATGGCCCACACGGCGACCCAGACGATCGCGGCGAAGGAGCAGCCGGCGAAGATCCCGGTGATTACCTCAGCGGGCATCGGGCGCCTCCGCCCGTTCGGCGGCGGCCAGCAGCGCGGCGCGGACCTCGGCCTCGGTGCGCTGCTCCTGGTCGTTCCAGAAGACCAGGCTCCAGGTGTCGAGGTGAACCTTCAGCACGGTCCGGGCACGCCAGGTGACCTCGGTGACCCCCTTCGGGGACGCCAGGGCCAAGGCCTCGATGAGGCACAGGCGGGTGTCGGTGCAGTGGATCGGCCGTGGTCCTTGCCTCCACCCGCGTACCCCGATCCGGAGCTCGGCACGGCGTAGCACCTCGGGGACGGTCAGGTCGGCGCTACTCATCGCGGTCTCCCTCGATGCGCAGCAGGTACGACAGGATGATCACGGTGGTGCAGATGATGGCGATGGTGGCGACGATCACGAACGCGTCCGGCCAGCTGGTCACGACGCACCACCGCTCTCCAGCACGACGTGGCCAGCGCTGGTGAGCTTCCAAACCACCATCCCGCTGGGATGGTCGCCGAGGTGAACCCAGCCGGCCTGCTCCAGCTCGTACATGGCCGAGGTGACCTTCGCGGTGCCGCTGATGTAGGACTGGCCGGTGGAATCCCGGAAGACCTGCCCCGCCTTGACGTCGCGCAGGAGCCGGAGCCTAGTCTTGGTGGGATAAAGGCTCATGGGTGCACCGTCGCCTTGTGGTTGCCCTCATGGCCGTACTCAAGTCGGCACGGGCCAGCGTGGCGCTCGCCCTCGATCGTGAGCACGAGAAGGCCACCGCATAGTTCGCCCGGGGGCGTCTCGCCGTGCTCAAGGGCATCGACGATGGTGGCGTGACCGCGCTCGGCCTCAGCGCGGGTGTGGTAGCGCCATTGCCACTGGTCGACCTGCCCGCCGCCGAACGTCATCGTCTCGAACAGGACCGGCGGACCAGCCAGAGTGTGGCTGTGGTCTAAGCCGAGGAACACGGTCGACACCTCGACGTCGCCGACCTGCGTCAGGCCGATGTGCTTCTCGGGACCGTGCGTCTCGTACCACCGGCCCCACTCCATGAGGCTGACCGGTCGGATCTGGTTGCCGTCGAGCACGTAGTGGTTCATGCCGGGTGTTCCGCGCTCAGGTCGCCACCGGGCGCGACGTACTCGGTCAGGGTCTGGTCGGGCGGCACAACGACCAGCGGCAAGCCACGGAGCAGGCACGGTTCGCAGCAGTGGTCCCCGTTGTCGTTGGCGTGGTAGTGGTCGTCCTGCGGGGTGCAGACGTAGTCCCGGCCGCACCGGTCGCAGTGCACCGGCTTGTACGCGTGGCTTTCGGTGCACGGCGCGCTCACTCGGTCACCGCCGGGTCCTCGTAGCCGGTCAGGACCGTGATCGTGTCGCCGCGCCCGAACGGCGTGCCGGGGAAGTCCGTGGACATGCGCGGCGGCACCGCGTCGGTCCACTTGAGCAACCCGTTGGAGTGCTCCAGTTCCTTCCCGGCACCGCCCTCAGCGTGGCCCGGCGGCTTGATGCAGGGCGGCTGGTCGGCCAGCCCGAGGCCGTGCCCACCGGCGTACACGGCGCCGCACACGTCCGGGTGCGACGGCCCGCCCAGCTCCGGCAGCGGCTCGCCGGCAGCGGTGAAGACCGGTGGCGGGTTGTCGGCACGGAAGGCCCGCACCTCGTGGCTCAACCTGCCGATCTCCTCGGCGACCGGGGTGGGCTCGGGTACGTAGTCGCTGGCGTGCTTGTAGGTCGCCGCGACGCTGTAGGAGAACCCAGCCGAGTCGTGGTAGCGGGCGTACAGGCCACCGTTGTCGCTGTAGTACCCCACCTCCACGCCGAGCGCGCCGGCCGCCTCGGTGACCGTGGCCTGCTGGTTGGCGATCGTTCCGCTAACGATGCTGTGCTGCACGTCGATGCGGTCGGGCAGCGGCAAGTCGTCGCGCTTCTCGATGAACTCGGCGAGCGCGAGGAGTTGCCGTACGAACTCGGCGCGCTGGTCTGGCTTCGGGCCCTCGGGTATCGTGCTGGTCATCGGGCTTGATCCCTTCTCGTTGATGGATCTGGTCTGGGGGCCCCGCCGCTCGGACGGTTGGGGCCCTTTCGTTCGGCCGGGTCGGGCGGCGGCGATCTGGGGAAGCTCGCCGCCCGACCCGGGGCTCAGGTGGTGAAGACGGCGATCACGAACGCGGCGGCGAGCAGGATCAGCACGAAGGCCACGTAGGCGCGGCTCAGCGGCGGGGTCGGGCTCATGACGCACCCTCGAACCGGCGGCTCTTCTGCCACAGCCGCCGATCCTGCCGGGCCGTCAGCAGACGGCTGCCGTTCTGTCGCTGGTAGTTGGCGCGGCGCTGCGCGAACGTCAGCGTGGTGGCGTGGCCGACCTTGCCGGGTACGGGCGGGCGCGGGGCCGGCGGCGGTGGGGGCGGCGGGTTCAGGGGCGCGGGGATCGTCGCGGCGGTGGGCTGGGTCATGACTTGTCCCACCGGGTGACCTCGTAGCGGCCGAAACCCTGCGAGCGCGAGGCGCCGATCCCGTTCTGCTCCCCGCACGTCCAGATCGCGGCCCATTCCTTCGCGGCGAAGTCGTGATCGGCGATGACAGTGAAGTCGACCTTCGCGTCCTCGACGTACTCCTCGTACTGGATCCCGGTACCACGGAAGGTGTGCACAAACCGCTGCGCGATTCCGGACGCCTCGGCGACCCCGAGGTACAGCCGGTCCTCGACGACGAAGACATGCTCGGCGAGGTATGAGAGCAAACCCTTGTTGGTCTTGCCCCACCCGCGCGAGGTGAGCTTGCCGGCCGCGACGGCGATGCTGGCCGCTTCCTTCAGCGCGGCCTTCAACTGCCGGCCCTCGATGTAGAGGCCGTTCTCGTCGCGCTTGAATCCGTTGAGGTGCTTGGATTCGTTGACGGCGGCGGTGGCCTCGTCGGCGGTCAGGCCGCGTTCCACCATGACCTCGGCGACCTTCTCCCGGATCAGGTCGTCCTTGTCCAGTCCGAGCTTCGTCTTCAGCCAGCCCTCGGCGACCTTCGGGTCAGTCGGGGTACCGCCAGCGATGACGCCGACGTGGAGTTGGCCGGTGAACCGGTACGGAAACATCTCGTCGCGGTATTTCTCAAACACGCTCATCTATGACTCCTGGGTAGTCGGGGCGGGCGGGGCCGGAAGGCCGTGGCAGGTGGCGGCTGGGGACGTCGGGGAGGGCGCGAGAGGGGCGGGCTCGGGGTGACTTGTCGTACTGGGGCGGGATGGCGAGGACGGTGGGGGGCAGGCAAGGCATGTCGGGCTGGGACGAGCAGGGAGGGGTAGGCACGGGCAGTCGGGAAGACATGGGAAGGCGTGAGCTGGGTAGGTACGGGACGTCGGAAGCGGGCCGGAGTGGGCGGATCTGGATAGTCGGGACGGGGTGTCGGGTGGGACGGGGTGGCAAGGCCGGGGCTGGGGTGGGTAGTCGGGTGGGACGGGTCGGGAGGCGCTGGGTGGGGGCGGGGGGGGGAAGTCGGGACAGGCGAGGGCTGACGGGGGCAGGTCTGGGGTGGCATGGGCAGTCGAAAAGGGACGGGATGGACGGGCAAGGATGGGGCAGTCGGAGTCGGGACGGGGGGGCAGGCGCGGGGCCGGGTTGGGAGGGCAGGGGCTGGAGCGGGGCGGGTGGTCATCGGTCAGCCGCCGCTGATGGAGTGCCACATCGCGGCGAGCTTGTCGTCGTCGAAGACATCCGCTACCTGCCGGGCGCCAACCTTCTTGGCCAGCGCGCGGAGGAACGCCTCTTCGAGCAGGTTCTCGTTGGCCTGCCGGCGGTAGTCGTCGGCTGCGAACAGCAGTTCGGGCTTACGCATCTCGGCGAGCCGGGTACGGGTGTGCTCCTCGTCGACGACGTAGCGGACGTCGAGGAAGCTGGTCAGCGCGGTGGAGTCCCCATCGTCGTGCTCGCGGGCAGCGTCACCGAAGACCGAACGGCCCCGGGTCGCACGGGCCGACGCCTTCTCCGACCGCGATCGGGTGCTGATCGCATCGCGCAGGATCCCGACCGCTTGCAGGTCGAGCCAGCCGGCGAGGAGTTCGGGGTCGGTGGCGCGCAGCTTCTCCACGATGTGCAGCGCGATGACGGCGGAGACGTACGGTCCGTCGCCGATCTCGGCCGTGATGACGCTGGTCATGTCGGCGGCGAAGTCGCGGGTCGCGACGGTCATGACGCGGCCCTCCTCGGAGTGGCAGGCTTCGGGCCGGGAGGCGGGGGCGGCGTGCCGGGACCGGCGGGCGGCTTGCCGGCGTACGTCGAGTCGATGTAGGCATCGAGGTCGGGCTCGGCGATGCGAATGCGCGGTCGGCTCTTGCCCAGCCCGATGTGGTGAGGCGTCAGCAGGCCGGCATAGAGCAGCCGATACACAGTCATCGGCGACGCGTCCAGGCGCAGCGCGGCGGCCTTAACGGATAGCAGGTTGGTGGTCATGAGGCGGCGTCCGGCCAGAGCACGTCGATCTCGACGTCGAGGCGGGTCGCGAAACGGCGCGCGACCTCCAGTCGGGGGTTGAGCTCGCCCTTGCGGTAGCGGTGCAGGCTGACCCTGTCGATACCGACGAGATCGGCTTTCGCCTGCTCGGTGGCCCCGTCCCCGAGGATCCGCCGACAGCGCTCGTCGAATACGGACCCGTCGAGTCGGGGTGTTGCGCCTGTGGCGCTCGGGGCTTGCTGATCTGTTGCGGACACGACATAACCGTAGGCGCAGTTGACCTGTTGCGCTAGCGACACAGGGTCATCCTTTCGGTTGATTTCTGTAGCGTCCCGGTGGCCTAGCGTTGCGTGTATGCAACGGGCCCAGACCACTGCCAGTAGCCATATCAGCCGCGAAAAGCTGCGCGACCAACGCCAGCGCGCCGCCCTGCGTCGTGAGCGCAACAGGGCCAGCCCACAACCAGGCCGACCGGAACGGAGGCCGCGACCGAGCACCTATCCTTTGCGTGTGCGCAACAACCCGCCCGCAGATCGTGTCGCCTGGGCAACGTTCGCCAAGGCTGCGCGGGAGACCGCGCAAGAAGGTCGCGGCATGTCCCAGTCCGAGCTCGCGCGCCAACTCAAGGTCGACAGGGTCACTGTCTGGCGCTGGGAAAACGGCCAGCAGCGGCCCGAGGACGCCGGCGTCGTGGCCCGCTTCGCCGCCATCCTGTGTCTGGACGAGGAGGAGGCGCTCGCGGCAGCCGGACTGCGCCCGGGCGTTGCGGCGCCGACCGAGCCGACCCGCGAGCGCGACGAGGAACTGGAGGAGATCCTCGTCGCGGACCTCCCGCAGCGCATCAAGCAGGAGCTGATCGAGGCGGTCCTCGCCGAACGCGAGCACGACAAGGAGCGCCGCATGCAGATGATCCAGCGCCTCATCCGCGCCGAGCGCCGCCGGGCCGGCTGATGGCCTGGGTACGCCGGCTCGACTCCGGCCTGTGGGCGGCCACCGTGCGCACCCCGGTCGGGCGCATCACCGAGACCGACCGGCTCAAGGGCGTCGTGGACAAGTGGGCGGCGGATCAGGAAGCCAACGTGGCGCGCGGGGAGTTCATCGACCCCCGGCTGGCCGAGACCGCGCTGGAGGTGATCTGGACCAAGCACGCCGGGGCCCGGCGGCTGGAGATGGCCAGCCGCAAACGCGACGCGAGCATCTGGCGTAACCACGTCCAGCCACGGTGGGGGAGCGCGCCGGTCGGGACGATCCTGAAGCCCGACGTGCAGGAGTGGGTCAATGACATGGAGGAGGCGAAGGTCGGCGGGTGGGTCATCATCGCGGCGCTGAACGTCCTCAAGGCCGCGTGCGAGCTCGCCGTGGATGGCGGGTACGTGCGGCACAACCCCGCGCGCCGGGTCCAGCCGCCGGTGGCCCCGGAGCACGTCGACCGGGTCCTCACCTCCAAGGAGGAGCTGCTCCTACTGGCCCGGCTGGATGACCTGTTCCCGGACCGCGCCGACGCGCGGCTGTTCGTCGAGGGGCTCATCGAGACCGGCGGCCGGTGGGAGGAGATCGCGGCGGTGCGCCGGGAAGCGGTCGACCTGCGCCACGACCTGGTGCACCTCGGCCCGGTGATGGAGCGCGACGGGACGATCCGCGAGTACCCGAAGGGGGCGCGGTCGCGGCAGTCCGCCGGGTTCAGGCCGGTGCCGATCAGCCCGGGGTACGCGGCGCGGCTGCGCCCGGTGGTCCTGGCAACCGGCGCGGGCGGCCTGGTGTACACCGCGCCGAAGGGCGGGCCGCTGGACTACACGCGGTGGCGCGCCCGGGTGTGGGTGCCGGCGTTGCACGGCCCGTATGACGGCCCACCACCTACCCGCCAGCCGGGCCAGCGCGGCCCGGTCAAGGCGCCGCTGGGTCCGCGCCTGCTGGCCGACCCGCAGCCGACCCCGCACGATCTACGCCACAGCTATGGCACGCGCCTGGCTGAGGCCGGGGTACCGGAGCACGACCGGATGGAGTTGATGGGACACCGGGATCAGCGCTCGGCGCGGCGCTACATCCATTCCAGCGACCAGCGGTTCGACCGGGCCCGGCAGGCGCTCGCACGAGCCCGGACCGTCCAAGATCATGAGTCACCCATGAGTCAGGATCTTGGTAGGTCATGAAAATCGTGAGACATGGTGAAACTAAGTTTGTGCAGGTGGGGGATCACGCGGAGCGATCTTCCGAGGTGGCGGACTATGCCTGATATTCCCTGACACGGAAGAGGTCACAGGTTCAATCCCTGTATCGCCCACACAGTAAAGGGCCAGGTCAGAGCATATCTGACCTGGCCCGTTTCTGATCTTGCGTGGAGATCATGAGTCACCCATGAGTCAGCGCGAACTCCCGCCCTCCGCTCGCCGCGCCTCGACGCGGCGCCCGAGCTCGAAGGACTCCTTCGTGAGCCGCCGGATGTCGTCGGACACCGCGCTGGGCATCGCGCCTAACGGCGGTGGTGCCGCGCGCACCAACTCGGCGGCCAGCGCGCCTAGAGCGGCGGCGGCGATCGTGATGAGTCCGATGATGGCGGCGATAACGGCCCCGGACGTTCGTTCCTGTCGTGGCGCGGACATAGCACGGCCCCCTCTGCATTGAGCGGAAGCCCCGGCGCCTGTCCCGTCGAGGAGAAGATCTGAACGTAACGCTGGCCAGCGGTAATCGGGACCGGCCGTACGGTCACGGCCGAGGGGCTAAAGATCCCGTATCACGCTCGGCGTCCCTCGGCTATATCGGCCGAACGACTGAGGGGGGAATGATGTGGTCACCCGGACCGGGGCTGGTGAACAGGACCAGCCCCGGTCCGGGCGCTATGGCAGCTCTCGGGCAGCCGCGCGGGGGACCGGGGTCTGGGGGCCCGTCGATGGATCAACGATGCGAAGAGAGCTCGGGTTACTGCACTGGCGCGTGACTGCCGGCGGCGCCGACGACGCCGAGGATCAGGCAGCACAGCGTCGGCAGGACGACCAGCGCGCCGACGATAATCAGCGTGATGTAGATGGCCGCGTGCGGTCCGGTCAGCCCCTTGCGGGCCACAGGCTGGACGTACGTGACCTGTTGCGGCGGTGGCAGCCACCCGCCGGGTTGCGGCGGGAGCCACTGCCCTTGGAGCGGCGGCGGGCTGTAGGGCACGGGTGTGCCCGAGGTGGGTGCGGCGGGCGAGCCGAGGGGCTCGGCGCGCGGTGTCCAGTCGATCGGTTCCTCTGGGGTGGTGGTCACGTCGGCCAGTGTGACCACCTGTGTCTAGAGGGTGTCACTAGGTTGATCGGCTACGAAGACCCCTCGTCCGGGTGACCCGACGATCAGCCCCCGGTCGTGCAGCAGTCCGTACGCGCGGCTCGCGGTCGCGGTGCTCACCGAGTACAGCTCGGCTAGTTGGGCGTAGGACGGCAGCTCATAGCCTGGCGGGTATTCGCCGTTACGAATGCGCTGGGCAAGGTCGTTGGCGATCTGGCGGTACGTCATTTTGACGGTCACGGTGGGACGCTCCTGAGTCGGCACCCCCGATCCCATCATGATCACCTCACTTACTGCAAGAGCGTAGTTGACTACCGTCACTTAGTGACCATAGTCTAGCCGGACTGGGACCGGCCTGAGTCGGCAAAACCCGGGATGGGTCCCACGGAGCGGCGGTCGGGGCCGGAAAACCACCTTCGACCGGTGAGGGGCGCGGGTGGGTCGCCTCGACCGCCGCTCACCCAGAACCTCCCCGTCAGGGAGGGGCAGGCGGGGTCCGCGTCCTGAGGTCGAATTCGAGGCGCGGTCCCCGCCGTGAGCAACCCGGAGGTGCCCATGCACACGATCAGCGTCATCCTTGCCGACCCCGCCATCCTGGCCCTGCTCGCGGTGGCCACCCTGGCCCTGCTCATGTGGGTGGGTCGCCACAGCGAGGACGGCCGCCGGGAACGCCGCGAGTACCGCCGAGAGACCCGCCGGCACCGCCGCATCGAGCGGCGCTCTCACGACAAGCAGGGCCGGCGGTATCCGCTCGGACTACCCCGGTGACCCCCGGGCAGGTCCACTGCATCCGGGCCCGGGCCGCCGGCATGGCGGACACCGCCGAGCACCACCAGCTCACCGACGAGGGGTACTGCGGGTTCTGCTACCAGGTCAAGGCCGTGAAGATCTGGCCGTGCGGACCCCGCGACGCGGCCCGCCACTTCGTGCACCAGGCGCAAGACGTGCTCGGCCTGGCGTCGCTGTGAGCGCCCCATTCTGCGAGCAGATGTTCTGCTACACCTGCGGGCACGGCCTGGACTGCCACCGGCCGCCACCGGACGTGGAGGTCTTCGGGGTTCGCTCGGCGCTGTACATCCGCTTCCCGCAGGGGCACTGCGGGCACTGCCCGGGGCGGGTGTGCCAGGACGGCGACGAGGGACAGCGGTACCGTGCGGCGATGGGGATTGAGGCGAGCCGATGACGGCTAATCGACGGCTAGCGACGGCCAACCTAGCCGTGGACCGCCACGGCGACCGGTGGACATACGACGGGCAGGTCCTGACTCGCACCGACGAGCCGGTGGTGGTCCTGACCGTCGAGGAGTGGCGGGTCGGGTACGGCCCGGTGCCCGAGGTGCGGTGCCCGAGCTGCGGTGCCGCCGTCCCGATGTCCTGATCATTGCGACACCCGCGCGCGGTCCGGTGACCTGCCGCGCGGGCGCGTCTCCCCCCTTGCACGGGGTCGAGACGCCAAGGAACGGCCTCGCCTCGGGGGGAAACTGAGGCGGGGCCGTTCTTACTCTGCGGTGAGCCCGATTCGTTCCGGACGGCCGCCGGTCTGTCCGTTTCCCGTGCCAACCTTCGACGAGGTGTCCAGTTCGCCCAGTGGTGGACGTCCACCGATCGGGCAGAGATGGCGGCCGAGCGGTGATCCATGTCCGATCCGCACCAGTCCACAAAGGACAGTCCACAGTGGACGCGGCTACTCCCCGTGATCCCGCCCCGCTTTGTCCGGTTTCCCGGCGCGCCACGGACGGGTCGGCATCGCGCGGCCGTCGAGGTAGCGGGCGAGTAGGTCGGACAGCACCTCGGAGCGCTTCCCGGCGCCGACCCGCTCGTCGAGGCGTTCCAGCAGGTCAGGCGGGGCGGGGCGGTACGGGTAGTTGGTGGTGCGGTGCCGGTCGAGCGCGCGATCCTGGGCCATGCGGTGAGGGTAGCGGGTGGACGTCCACTCTGCTAGCTTGGTGGACGTCCACCGATGAGGGAGCAGCCATGAGAGCAACCACCGCCGCACTCGACGCCCTGCGTGACGCCATCCGCGCCGAGGTCATCGCCGAGATGGTCGAGAAGCTGCAGGCCGTCCTCGCCGTCACCGAGGAGGACGGGTACCGCGACGGCATCGGCGACGCGATCCTCACCCTCCAGGAAGCCTGAGCACCCACCACCTACCGAAGGAGATCGACATGAACGCCAACGACGAGACCGACTACGCCGAGATCCACGCCAACCGCAGCGAGATGGAGGCCGAGGGCCTGGCCGAGATGCGCGAGGAGGCGCTCGGCTTCGAGCAGACCGCGACCGGCTACCGGGCCACCGACGCGCAGGATGAGTGGTGGAAGGCCCGCGACACCTGCCCCGCCTGCGGGACGGCCGTCTCACCGGCCCTCGTCAGAGCCGGCCTCAAGTACTACAGCCACGACTGCGACGGCACCGTCACGTGGTGGTCCGCGTACTCGCCGGCCGACACTGCCGACCTAGTCTGAGCGCAAAGAAGCGGCCCGCCCGATCCTGTGAAGGACCGAGCGGGCCGCTTGCCATACCGAGCCGCGAACCTGACCGAGGCCAGCCTACTTCCCGACGTACTGACCGGTCACGCCAACCGGCGGGCGCGGTGAGTTCGGTACCCGCCACGTCGCCAGGCCGGCGGCCACCCCGAGGCCGGCGGCGGCCAGGACCTCCGGCCAGCCGAGCTGCACGGAGCCCTTCTGTACGCCGGCGGCGATCAGACCGGACGCGAACGCGCCCAGACCGGCCACGAGCGCTTTGCGGACACGAGCCAACATGGTGCTCTCCTTCATCTCGGCTGCCAGCCCCGGCGCAGCACCCAATCAGCCCAGTCCCCAGGAGTCGTGACCCGCCTGGTGGTGTCCGGCTCCGCGAGGGAGACCCGGTGGTACAGCCACGCGGCGAGGGAGGAACAGACGACGTGCGCGGGCGGACCGTCGCCGAAGTCCTTGGAGCGCCAGAGCGTCCCGGCACCGATCGCGGCCATGCCGTCCGCGACGATCGCCGACCAGTCGTACGGTGTGCCGAGCAGGCCGACGGCCAGGGCGCACACCTCATCGCGCTGGTCTTGGGTCTTGGGCTGCTCGGCGTTGTGCAGCAGGTACGGGTTGTCGTACTGCTGGGCTGATGCCCAGCCGACCCCGCCGGGCCGACCCTCGATCACCCATAGCGTCCCCGCCGGGTCGACGTGGTGCACGATCGCGACGTGGTCGTCCATGTTGGGCTGGTCTCGGGTCGCGGCGCCGAAGCGGATCAGCCGGCCGATGAGGCGGGCCCACCACCCGCCGGTGGTCCGCACGATCAGGACGTCCCCGGGGAGCAACGCGGGCAGGGTCACGGGGTCGGCCCCGGCGAGCGGCGCCAGTCCGACCACGGGATGAAGCCCCACGCGAAGTGCAGCGCCCAGAATCCGAGCGCCAGCCACACGAGGTTGACGGTGCCGGCGTGGACACCGAACGCGGCCAGGAACAGAATGATGGCGGCGATCAGGGCGAACATGCTGTCCTACTCTCTTGGTACGGTGGGGTGTTGCCGTGGGATCCCAGGAGGGGCCGAGAACGGCACGGCAAGCGGGTTCAATTCCCGCCCGGCCCCTCCACCAGCGCCGCAATCAGCACCCGAAGCTGCGCCGCAACGAGTGCATCCCCGCCGCTATCTGCTTGCCGGTCTCCGTGGTCGGCGGGTTCGCCACGTACGCGTTGTCGACGGTGACGATGACCGCGCACCACGCCTGCTGCGACTGGCGGGTGTTTTCGTCCGCGCGTTTCACGGCGTCACGACCCACCTTGTCGGCGTACGTGATCGACAGGATCATCGCCACCACCGCAGCGAACACGGCAGTGGCCGCGACGCGCAGCACCGTGCGGTTCGCCGGGGTGTTCATCGCAGCACCCCGGCCACCTCGGCCCACGCCAGGATCACGGTGGCGAGGGCCGCCGCGCCGGAGATGGCGACGACGACGCGGGAGTACCTTCGTCCGCCGGCTGTGTGGACTTGCCACGAGCGAGCTGGATCAGGGCGATGATCGACGGACCCCCGAGCAGCGACGCCGCGAGGGTGATCAGCTCCGGGTGTACTCGGCCGGACAGCTCCTCCGACACCACGATGAAGATGCCGACTCCCATCGACACGACGTCCCGGCATACCGACCGGAGCGCTGAGACTCTCACTCAAGATCTCTCTCCCTGCTCTCGCGAGGTGCCGCGATGGGTGCGCACGCCGGGGGCTAGAGCGTGCGATGGTGCGGGCGGATCAGGTGCGGCGTGCGCCGAAGCGCAGGGCGATCCCGGTAGCGGCCAGGAACACGGCGAGCGTGACGAGCAGCCCGACCGGCGCGCCGGTGACCGGCAGGTCATGCCCGGTCGTGTGGTAGACGGGCGTCGCAGAGGTGCTGGTCCACGGTCCGGGGCTGTGCGTGGTCACCGGGGACGGCGGCGGGCTCGACGGGTGCGGGTGAATGAACGTCGGCACCGGGTGCGGGCTGAACGGGGTCGGGGAAGGGGACTGGTACGGGCTGCCCGACGGGCACGGCGTGCTCGGGCTGGGCTCGGTGTAGCTCACGGGTCTCCTCAGGTTGGTGGGTCAATGCAGCGCCAGCCACGCCAGGACCAGGCCGACGGGCACACCGACCGCGGCGACGACGGCGAACAGCTTCTGCCACGGCGACCACGACTGCTCGGTCCTGGCCCGCCGCGCCTCCTCGGCGTCCTTCAGTGCGGCGGCCGTGGTCACCACCGTGGCAGCGTTGGCAACCTGCTGGTCAGATATCCGCTGCAGGGCCAGCAGCACCCCGTGCAGCTCGTTGGCCGTCTTCTCGATCGAGCCGTTGATCGTCTCGAAGTGGCGGTCCATCTGGTCGAGGCGCGCGTCGACCCGGCCCCGCTTGTACGCCTCCTGCGGGGACTCGGGCACGGTTGGTCAGGAGTCCTCGGCGCGCTGCGCACCACGGAACGCGGCGTCTTCGATCTGCTGGAGGGTCGGCACCAGCCCGGCCAGCGCGGCCACGATCGCGTCGCGGTCCGCCTGGCTCATCGACACCGACACGGGCGTCGTGACCGCCGTCCTGATCGCGTCCAGCTTCGTGTGCAGCGAATTCCCGGTTGTGCGCTGCACACCGTCGCTGCCCAGGTAGGTGGCCGGCTGGGCACCGGTGATGGCAGCGGCGCCCCACCGGTCGCCGTTGTCGGCCTTGCGCTCGATCTCGTCCACGTTTCCTCCTCGGTTCACGGCGGCGATGAACGCCGACCAGTCGAATGAAGGCCCGGGGTCGTCGTGGTCGCCCACGCCCAGACCCCGGGTGATGTCGTAGTGCCCGCAGATCCCCCGCGCTCCGGCCGCGACCTGAGCGGGCGACAGGTGCGTCTTCGGGATCCCGGCCAGGTCGCACAGGACGGCGGTCAACGCGGCGGTACGCGCGATCGTGCCCGCCGGGACGGCACCCGGGGCGCCGGCGTTCATGCCGCACATCTCCAGGTGGATGCCGTTGGCGTTGGCGTACCCGAACGCGGCCCACGCCTGCTTGCCCAGCGACAGGGAGCCCAGCGGGCCGCCGCCGTCGATGTAGGCATGGCAGCTCGTCCAGTTGGCGCGCGGGTCGTTGCGGGTCGCCGCGTAGTTCGCCTCGGCAGCTGCGCTCGCGGTGTTGCCGGTGTCATGGATGACCACCAGCCGCGGCGGCCAGGACAAGGCATACGCGGCGGACTCGGACCGGGGCGCGCTGGCGTACGGGATGCCGGGGATCCGGGTCGGGCTCATACCACACCCGGTCCGGTATGCGTAATATCAGCCATTACGGGCTCCCTCAGGGGTAGGTGGTCCGTCAGGCCCCGGGGCGTGGCGTGCGCCGCCGGGGCCGCCCTATGCGACGTCAATCCAGTTCGCGCTGTCGCCCAGGTCGAGCAGCTCCGCCCAGCCGCGGTTGAGCGTGCCGCTCGCGCCGAAGTACGCCAGGGTTCCCGTGCCAGCCGACCGGATAACCGATAGGTACAGCGACGTGTAGGTGGAATCTCCCAGGAATACAAACTCCAGCGTCTCTTCGGCTCCGGTGCTCGACCTGGTTGGGTTGAATCCCGTCAGCCCGATCTGAGTGCCGGACACGGCGGTGTTGACGCGGACCTTGAAGTCGAAGCTGTCGCCGGCCACGGTCTTTGTGTAGGTGATGTTGTAGCGCAACATGTAGTACCGACCGGTCGTCAAGGTAAGGCCGGTGAACTGGTACTTCGCCAAGTCCATTTCGGTCCCTGCGGAAGTGGTGGCGATCGGCGCCCCGGTGTTGGTTATCCGGAGGGCTTTGATCGGAATCACGAGCGGTTGCAACTGTTTGATAGCCGCGATCCACTGATTCACCGTGGTCGTCGGGATGGTGCCGCCGTTGAAGTCGGCAAGGGTGATCAGCGCCACGGCGGTCTCCTAGAAAGGCACGACATCGGTACCGCCGGTCACTGATACGTCGGTGCGGAACCACGGCCCGACCTGCCCGGCGGCCTGCCCGATCAGCGGGTTGCAGGTGAACACCACAAGCCTCTGGTCCAGGCCGACGACGTGGGCGATGCCATCGACGAAGGTCGACACGCACTGCGCCGGGAACGAGGCCGGGGTGTTGACCAGGATGATCCGGGCGCCCTCGGTGACAGATAGGATCCGCCACTGCTCCGCCGCGGTACGGGACAGCAGGTCGAAGACCAACTGCGGCGGCCGTTGCAGGAACGAACCCTGGTAGGTGGTGTTGAACACGGCCAGCGAGGTGATGTCGGCGTCCAGAGATGTGTCGAGGTTGACAGCACCGGGGTCGAACACGCCGTACTCGGTGACACTCGCCGTGTTGGTGGCGTACGCGGACGCACCGCCCGTGCGGCTGATCGTCTGCGAGTTGACCGGCGGGACCGGGCGCAGCGCCATGCGCTGCACCACCCACGTGTAGTCCAGGACAACCGGGGTCGGGAAGATTGAGGATCCCCACACATAGTCGTTGATGAGGTCGTCGGAAACGGTGTCGGTGCTGTCGAGTCGGCCGATCATGTCGTCGACCTCGAACAGCACCGAGTCGAAGTCCAGCAGCGCCTTACCCTGCGACGGCATCAGCCCTGCGCCCACGAGCAGGACCCGGCGACCGCTCCCAGCGCGGTGCCGGTCGGCCAGTACACCAGCTGCAGCACGGAGGAGTCCCACACGGTCGGCATGCCGAGGTTGGCGAACCCGGCCACGTTTGCCACGTTGGTGTTGGGTGTGGCGAGCTCGGCGACGAGCCGGAAGGCGACGAGGTGGACCTGACCGGAGATGTAGGAGGTGCCCAGGGTGATGGACTGCACGGAGCGCACCCCGTCGTCGCCGGCCTGCAGGGAGAACATCTGCCAGGTGCCGGCGACCGCCGTGATCGGCCAGGACGACAGCGTGGCGGTGCGCCCCGAGGTACCGGCCGAGTTGGTGTAGGACACGGTGGTGTTGGTGATCGCGCCCGCATTGCCGGTGGCCGCGCTGCACTCCAGCGCCAGGTAGATTTTGGCGCCGTTCGTAGACCCCGACGCGTCGCGGTTCGACCAGTTAGGGGACACGACCGCCTGCGAACCAGTGGTGGTGACAACGGGAACGTTGCCCCAGTTCTTGTCGATGACCCAGACGTTGCCGATGTTGCCGGTCTGGGTCAGAGCCAGCCGGGTCATCCGCACGGTGGTCGAGGCGACCGCGGCGGGGATCGGGATCTGGCCGGCGACCGTGCCGATGATGAGGTTGCCGGCCAGCCCGCCGGTCGGTGCGGCGCCGGCGGGGATGATCCCGGTCTGGTACCACGGGGTGTGCGCCTGCCCGGCGGCCTTGGCGGTGCCGGAGTCTTTCGCGATGACCTGGTAGATGCCCAGGCCGTTGGCGACGAGGTCATCGACGCGGGTGAAGCTCACGAGTTGTACCTCCGGGTACGCGGGTCGAAGACAACGAGGCCGGTGCCGTTGGTGCGTAGCCGGCCCTGCTCGGTGGTTTCCGCCTCACGCATCGCGGTGAGGGGCGCCTTGCCTGCCAGCAGCGCCTTCGACATGGTTGCGGTACCCGGGTCGATGAGGCCGAGGTCGGTGGTGGGTGCCCCGGCGTAGCGCGACAGGGTCACGATCCGCTGTCCGGTGGCTTGCCCGGCCAGCCCGGTGAGGCCAGCGGCGTACTGCGCGGCGTGCGCGGCGAGGTTGTGGTCAGGGCCGTTGAACACAACGCCCTGGTGGATCTGTACGTGCCCGACCGAGCCCATGAAGGTGGACCCCACCACGATCTGTACCAGGGAGATCGAGGTCGGCATGGTGCCGGTGGAAACGGTGGCGTCGTAGCTGATCCCGTTGACGTACAGGTTCAGCGTGTTCGCGCCGATGTTGACATGGGCGGTGAGCAGCGTCGGGGTTGCCGGCGTCGGCCCGCCGAACGCCTCGGCAGTGAACGTGGCCCCGTCGTCACGGAACGACGCCTTCCACACCTGCCCGGGCGTTTCGGTGGAATCGGTGCGCCGCAACCGAAGTAGACCGGTCTGAGCACCACCCGACCAGGAGAAGTAGATCCGGACGATCTCCCACACCGCATCCGGGGCGGCCGGGTCCGGTGTTACCCAAGCGCTCACGGAAATGGCCTGATTGCTGGCCGGGGTGATGTTGGGGTTGATGAACGCTTGAAGCTGCGTCTGAGCGAACGCCAGCGCCGGGGTACCGACGAGTTGCGGCGCGAACCGGGGCAGGGCCAGATCATCACCGGGCAGCGCCGGGGAACCGCCGGCCGCGAAGTGGTTCTGCGCCTGACTTGCCGTAGGGTCTGTCGACGTCACCTGCAGTTCGGCCAGGGCCGGGTAGGTGCTGGTGTTGACCAAAGGCCGGTAGGTCGGGCCGACCCGCTCCCCCAGCGTCCAATACGCGAGGAGGGTGGCCGCGCTGTTGTAGCGGATGTACTCGGCGAGCGTGGAAACGAAAACGGGCGCCGCCGCGGCCTTCCCGAGCCGGTCGACGGCGGTCAGGGTCACCGCCTGGTCCATGCCCTGCTCGGCCCAGTCGTCGGTCTCCGGCGGCTGCATGAACCCGGAGAACTCGCTGAACCGCCTACCGTTGATCGTCTCGTAGTGGCGGATCCGCCGGCCCGGCTTCCAGTTCGGCCACAGCGGCGACGTGGTGTTGCCGAAGGTGAACCGGTGGTCGGTGTTGTCCAGGCTCACGGACATCGTCGCCGGCTGGCTGGCGGACCCCATCCCCGCCGGGGAGCCGGTCGTGATGCTGATCGGTGAGCCGCCGCCCTGCGCCAGCGCGTACGGGGTGATGTCCAGCCACGTCGGCTGTACCGGCGTCACGTTGGTGATGGTGGCCTCGTCAACCCACCACGGGTTGGCTGCGGCCGGGATGCCCGGGTCGTTGGTTTTGATCCGCGCGTACACGGCGTTGGATGGTGCCACGTAGGTGACCGGCCCGTACTGCGTCCACACCCCTGCGACTAACGCGGTGCTGACCGTGTTGGCCGAGATGAACGCGTGCCCGATGTCGAACCAGAAGATCCCGGCAACCCTCGTCGCGGCGGACGTGGTCCGCAACCAGGCGCTGAAAACGTAGGACTGCCCCCCGACGATGGCAACGTCGTCGCTCTGCGCCTGAGGCACGGCGGTCACACCGTCGGGAGTAACCAGGAGGGACTGCGTACGCTCGTGCGGCTGCGCCGAGGACACCGCGATGGTGGCGTTGTTCTGGGTAGACCACCCGGTGGTGTTCAGCGACGGCTCAAACCACGGGTTGCTGTTCATGACCACGATCCCAGACAGCGGATCCGGCGACCATTCGAGGTGGTAGTTCTCCCACGCGGTCATCGAGCCGAGCCGACCGGGATCAGGGAGTTGAACGTGGTGCGGTTGGTGCTGCGCCCAACGGCGACAATCTTGCGGATGATCTCGTTGCCGTCCTCGGACTGCACGACCACGGTGATCGTGCCGAGGTCCTGCCCCCCGCTGTTCGCCGCGCCGTTGATCGCGCTGTTGGGTGTGACGTACATCGGGGCCGTACCGGAGCCAACGGACAGGTACTCGGGGCCCATCTCGCCGACCTTGATGATTCCCGCCCCGGTGATCGAGCTGCCCGAGGCATGGCCGTGGTAGTCGTTGCCGCCGGTGTAGGTGGTGCGGTGCTCCTCCTCGATCGTCAGGTGTGACACCCGGCCGTCGAGGTGGTTGGCCAGCACGATTGTGTCAGTGAGGCCCTGGATCGCTTCCGTCAGGCCGTGAGTCGCCACATCGGTATCGATCTTCGTGGGGATCGCCTTATACGAGCCAATCAGGCTGTCGATCTGCGCTTGCGTGTAGCCGGCCTTCTTCAGCTGCCGTTCCAGCGCGGCGGTGTTGTCGTCGTACTGTTTCGCGGCGTCGGATGCGGCCATGCCAGCGGCGACATTGGATTGGTAGGTGGCCATGTTGCCTTGCGCGACAGCGTCAATCGCCTTACGGTTTTCGATCCCCGCCCGAGTGTTGTCCGCCACGAGGGCGGTGTGCTTGTCGATAGCGAGGTGGTTCTTCTTCAACGCGTCATCGAGGTCCAGCAGCGAGGAATGCCAGTTAAGATTCGCCTGATCAACGTTCATGATCGTGGTGAACATCTTGTTGGCCATGGCCGCCTCAACGCTGTCCATGGTGGCCGTTGTCTTACTCAGGTCCTGAGTCAGTTGTGCGAAGTCGTCAGAGGTCAGCGCGGCGGCGGCGCCCACGCCGTGCAACGCCTTCGCCATCTGCTCCGGCGGACCGTTGATGATGTTGTCGAACCCGGTGCGCATGTCGTCGAGCTTGTCTGTGACCCCCGCGAGCGCTGGGTACTGGGTTTGCAGGCCGAAAGAAATGGCCTCCAGGTTCGACGTGAACGCCAGCCCCCGGCTGGTTACCCGGGTGTACCCGTTGGACAGGTTCTCGATCAAATTCCCGGTGCCGGTGATCACGGACTCGGTGAGCATCAGGATCGTCCGCAGACCCTGGACCGCGCCCTCCTCGCCGCCGGCCATCGAGTCGAAGAAATCGGAGATCGCCGAGCCCAGGTCCGGCATATCCATCGCGAGCTCGTGCAGCAGCGGCGCGGACTTCTCCACTGCGGCATCGAACCCGGGAAGCATGTTCGTCAACGCACCGCCGAGCCCGGCCGCGAGAGGCTCGACTTCCTTGCTCAGGATGTCGAAGTCCTTTTTCAGGGCCGGCATGACCTCGCCGTGGAACGTGTCACGGAACATGTTCGCCGCACCTGCGAGCGGGATGGCGAACGACGACGTGGCGTCGTTGAAGTCGACACCCAACTCCCGACCCAGACTCGCGATCGCCGACTGCACGATCGGGGCGTGGATCTGCCCGACGATGCCCATGGCCAGACCGCCAGCGCCGACACCGAGGAGCAGGGCAGCGTCAACGGCGGCACCGACCATCGGGGCCGCCGCGGCGATGCTGACCGCGAGGCCGATACCGAGCGCTGGTCCGCTGAACGGGTTCGCGGAGAAGCCCTCCATCGTTGCGGAGAACTGCTTCGCGAACGACTGCCCGAAGATTCCCCCGGCCCGAGTGCCGCCGTCCTTGCCGCCGTCTTCGAGAGCCTTCGCCAGGTCGCCCTTGATGCGCTCCAGGGACTTGACGTTGGACTGCGCTCCGCGCAGCTTCGCGAAGACGTCCTTGTCGCCGGTCTTCTCGAACTCCTCGCCGAGCTCCTTGACCGTGGTCTTCGTCTTCTTCAGCTCGTTGTCGAGGAACTGGCTGAAGGTGCCGGTCTGGTGCATCTTCTTGCCGGCGTCGTCGGTCTGCTTGGCGAGGCGGTCGAACTCATCGGCGAGGGTCGACAGGTCCCGGCTGTTTTTCTTCGCGACTACGTCAAGAACAAGGTCTTTAGCCACCGCCGGCCTCCCACCTGTCCACGCTCGCCCGGCACGCAGCCCACAGTTCGTAGGGCATGTCGGGTATTTCGGCGTACGGGATGCCGGGGAACCAGCGCATGAACCGCGTCATGTACTGCTGGACTAGGGCGTCGATGTCGGTGCTGGCGCGCTCTCGCTCGGCGGCGGCGGCGGCGCGTCGTCTTTTCCCGGGCTCGCCTCGGGGTCGGTGTCTTCCTCGGCGCTGGTGGACTCGTCGCCCTTGTATGTCAACTGGTCGATGTCGAAGTCCAGCTCGGCAACCGGCACCGTGATACCGGCACGGCGCAACGCGAACCAGACGAGGAACACCCAGCCGGCGAAACTCCACGGCGGGGTACCCAGCGCGACCCGCCACGCCCCAGGCGTGGGGAAGGCCGCCTTCTCTCCGTCCAGGTCGAAGCCGCGCTGCATGACCGCGGCCTCCCGGGCGGTGACCGAGTTCAGGTCGATGTCCAGCCACTCGGGGCAGCCGAGGCGTTCCCGATCCTCGTCGGACAGCCGGATGTGCAGCACTCAGCCTCTTTCCAGGAACTCGCGGGTACGGTCCAACGCCTTGTCAATCTCGCCCCTGAACGTGCCGAGATTGCGCTCGATCGGCTTCCAGAACCACGGGTCACCGCGCTGGCTGACCCACACCTCCCGGTTGCCCATCACCGGGTGGCGGAACGTGCCGGGACTGTCGAGGTTGCGGGGCATGTTCGCCAGCTCCGGCGGGAGGCCTTTGCCTGTGCGGAACCGCACCCGGGGGTTCTCGGCGAACACGGACACCTGAGCCTCAACAGACTCGGCGACCTTGTGCCGCAAGCCTTTCGGCGGCATGACCTTCGTAAACGGGTGCTTCGCGCCGGGCTTGCGGACCCCGGTCGTCTTCAGGCTCTCCGCTGAGTCGCGGATGTCCTTCAGCGTTGGGGTGGCCGCGTCCTTGATGGCCTTGTTCAGCTCCCGGCCGAGGACTTGCTTGTCGGCCAGGCGCAGTTGGATGGCCATCTCGCGGAGCTTGTTCGCACCCTTGATCTGAACATCGAGTGCCATGACTAGATTGCGGTGTCCTGCGACTCGTACTCGAACTGGCACAACGGGTTCAGGCCGTCGTCCTGCTCGTACGCCGTGAACGACACCTTGCCATCGACGATGTCGGGGCCGCCCACGTCGGGGTTCCCGCTGTCGAACTTGACCTTCGGGTAGATGACCCTAATGACCGGCTTGTTGCCGGACCCGTCATCCGTGACCCCGGTCCACGTGAATACAAGGGTCGTCGAGGTGTCCGGGTCGAACAGGTCCACCAACTGGGTGCGGTCGGCGAACTCGACGTCGAGGTCCCCGGTCAACATCCTGAAGTCGTTCTCGGCCTGCTCGATCTTGACCCCTGCGCCGCCGGCCACCCGCCGGTCGGTGCGGAGCTTGTTGCCGATCTTCAGGGAGATCCCGCGCAGGCCCTTGATCGCGGTGCCACCCGAAACCGTGGTGCGGCCGGCCGACGTGCTCGCCGTCGCGCCGACCGTGGCGGTGACCTGGCTCCAGTTGAACTCTTCCATCGTGCCCAGGTACGCGGTGGTTGCCAGCCCGGTGGCGTTCGTCCAGTTCCAGCCATCGATGCTGAGGTTCATCTTCAGCAAGCCGTCGATCTGGCAGGCCAACTCCAGATCCGTTATCTTGCAACCGTTGTAGGTGAACGGGCGCACGGTGGTCGAATACGACTCCTGAAAGCCGCCCTGCATCGTCATGCCCTTGCCGGTCAGGTCACCGACGAGGTGGATCTGCCGCCACGTCGGCGTCGCCGCGATCTGCGCGATCGTGCTGCTCCCCAGTGCATGGGACAGGAAAATCCCGAAGCCCTTGCTGAACACCGTCAGCGACGTGGAGAGTTGCACGCCCTTGCCGGTGATCGTCCGGTTCCGCTCGCGGTGGCCCCGGGCGGTCGCCCGCAGGCCCTGCGACACAGCGGTGATCTTCTGATGCGTTGGGGACAGCTTGTCGATCTCGTAGAACCGGGTCACGGTCAGCGGTGTGCCGACCGTGACTTCCGGGATGAGACCGAGCTGGGTTCCGAGACCGGAGCCGGGCATTTACTTCCCCTTCGCCTTCGTGTCCACAGTGGACGGTGCCTCGGTGACCAGATCCCACACACTCATCGGCCAGCCGCGCAGTTGCCCGTCGGCGCCGAGCACCCAGATGTAGCCGCCCACGTCCGGGGGCAACGCCACGTAGCCGGGTGCGGACGGGTCGGTTGGGATGCCCATCAGCCGCCGGTACTCGGCCTCATCGGTGACCAGCGTGCCGGGCACCTCGACCACGTCACCGTGATCCGGGTTCGGGCCGGGCACATGGTCGAGCTCGACCGGATGCCCGTAGTTGTTTCGTAGCCTCACGACATCGGGCATCTGTGCTCCTAGAACAGCCGGGACTTGAAGATCACGTGGTAGGTGATGTGGGACTCCACGCCGTCGTCGTCAGCGGAGTTGTCGAGCTCCCCGCCCTCGATCCCCGCGTAGCGCAGGCCCGGGATCGTGCCGCCCAACTGCACGTCGTTGGCGATGAGGGTTTCGACCACCAGGCCGATGGCTACACAGGCCGCGTCGGTGTCCTCGAACGCACCGCCGGGCTGATACACCGACAGGTGCAGGTCGATCGTCAGCACCTCATCGCGGGGCTTCGTGCCGCCACGCAGCGCCGAGTAGTCCTGCTGGAACGTGGACTTGCCGCCCCACAGGTATTGCCGGGAAGCCGAATCGCTCTTCCCGACGTAGGCGTAGTCGACGAGGGTGTTCGGTGGTGGTGACGCCTTGATGAGGTTGATCAGCGCTAGCTTCGCGGCGGCGGCGTTCGTGCCGGCCACTACCGGATCCCGCCGTGGAACAGGGCGTTGCGCTGCGGGTCGTAGTTCAGAGTGCGGCTGGCCGGGTACCGGGCGCCCTGATCAGCGCCCGCGTTGGCCTGAACCCGCCGGGAGTACCGGGAGTACGCCGCGTCGACCTCGGGGATACCCGTGCGGAAGGCGTCCGGCAGGAGGATGCGATACGTGCCGCCGTCGGCGGCGGTGAAGCTGGATGCCCGGTCCGGGATCGCGGACTTGTTGAACGTCAACCTGCTCCGGAACCGGGTCTTCGCGGCCTTCACCAGTTGGATCGGCGGGACGTCCAGGCCGAACTCGTACTCCACGACCACGTTCTGGTCGCCCTCGGTCCAGATGTTGGAGTCGACCCGCTTCAGCGTGGAGTCGGCCTTGACGACGAGCGCGGCCAGTTGGGCGCCGGTGAGCGCGACGAACGTCTGCCCCGCCCGGGGTGCCACCGACACCGACCGGATGGTCCGCACGTCGGGGTCCGGCAGGGTCAGGCTGGCGCTACCCGAACCGTCGAGCAGGACCCGCCGGTAACGCGGGACGAACGCTCGGTCGCAGATCCACTCCGCCTCAACCTCGACCTCCGTCAACGCGCAGGCCAGATCCACCCACGGGTACTTCGTCACGTCCGAAAGGGACGCGTCGGAGGCTCTGCCTTCGGTGAGGGTGAAGAAGAACCCGCCCACCACTTCGACGAGATCCTTCTCCACCACCGCGGCGGTCGCGATCGTCGCTGACCACGCCACCGTCAGCAGCGCGAGGTTCGCCTGCGGTGGCAGCGCGAACGTGTACACCCCGGTCGCGCCGTGGGCGGCGTTCCCGGACGTGACCGCTGTGCCGTTCGCGTCGGTGACTGCGACCGTGACCGTGGTGGTCGAGTCGGTCGCGGCCTCCGACGCGGTGCCGGTGCCGGCGTAGAAGGTGTGCGTGAGGGTGGCCGCGGCGGTCTTGGCCACACGGGTCAGGGCTGCCACGGCTCACCTCACCCGATCCTGACGTGCCCGGTCAGCGCGGCCGAGGAGACGACGAAGATGCCCTTGGTGCAGCGCATCCCATCGCTGACGTTCTCGGCTGCCCAGCCCTTAGCGCCGAGGGTGAACGCCGCCAACACCAGACCCGCGGCAGACGTGTTGTCGTAGATCACGACGTCGGCGCCGGCCACGCTGGCGATGGAGAAGCCGCGCCAGGTGAACGGGCCCGTGAAGAGCAGCCCGAGCGCCGAAACATCCAGCGGCGTGGATTGGTTTGCCATCAGGCGCTCGCGATCGTCGCGGTGAACGTCGGATCGGTACCGCCCGCGAACGACACCAGGTTGGCCCGCACGTGCCTCAGGGGCATTCCCGTCGGTGCGGTCGTATACGTGGTGTACGGGTCGGCGATGCCGCTGTCGGCCGTCCAGGTGACCTCCTCGCAGGCGGTCCAGTGCACACCGTCCTGTGAGCCCTCCAGGGTGAGCAGGACATCCGTCGGCGACCCCGTGATGAAGGCGATCATCATGTGGTTGACGTAGGTCTGCTCCATCTCCCGCGAGAAACCGGCGCCGACCTCCGTCACCGCGTTCAGCGAAACGACCGGGAGCATGTGGATCCCCCGATCAGCGGAAAGTGGCGTTGAGGGAGACGACGCCGCCGGGGAAGGTCAGGCCCGTACCCGTGGTGGTGATTTCCACCGCGAGCACGTCACCCGCCGCCGGCTGAAGGTCCGTTGCCGTCGTGGATAGCGTAAGGACCACCGGGGTTGCCTTCGTGGCCACCACGCCGCCGGAGGAGTAGGCGATCGCGGTCGCCCACGCGATGGTGCCCGCACCGGTCGTGCGGTTGAAGAACGACACGGTGATGAAGTTGGTTGCCTGACCGGTCAGGGTCGCGTTGACGACCAGGCTCGCCGAGACGATCTGGAGCTTGCCGGGACACACCAGGTTCCCGCCGCCCGCCGCTGCCGAAGCGCCGACGATGTAGGGGACCGGGATCTGAAGACCGAGGTTCCCAGAGAGTTCGCTGAGCTGCATTGGTCTACCGCTTCCCTATCAGCTGTTACCGCGGTAGAAGCCGCGGAAGTCGAGGACGGCACCGGCGTAGATGTGCCGGATCTTGTAGGTGAACTTGTCGGCGTTGAACATCGAGCCGACCGTCTGGTCGGACTGCGTGAACAGTTGCGGGTCGCGCTGACCCTGGTAGAAGCCGACCTCGACGGTCGGGATCGAGTTGACGTCGGCGACAACCGCCCACTGGGTGGCCGAAAGGGCGTCCCAGTAGTCGATCACCGAGTAGTCCAGGCCCTGGTGGATGTTCGGGGTGTTCGCCGCGCCCGCCGGGGTGGCCGGGATCGCGACCGCCGAGGTGCACAACTGGTACGCGAGTTCCTCCAGGGTCGGGGGGACCAGTAGCAGCCGGGGCGTGGCCGACAGGATGTTCTGTACGTCGCCGTACCCGGACTGCTTGCGCATCCCCGCTCGCGCGAGGGACAGGTTCGTCTGACTCAGGGCGGTCGCGGCGGTGTTGTTGTGGCCGGCGACATACAGCGCCGACGAGTCGTAGATGTTCGGGTTGCCCAGGGTGCCCAGCGGGCCCGCGCCGGCCGCTACGGGCCGCACGAGCTCGAAGACATAGTCGAAGATGGTCCGCTTCGCGGCCAACGCCAACCGCAACGGAATCTTGCTGATGGAGCGCACGTCGTCGTTCGCGATCGTCTCCAGGGTGACGTCTTCCGTGCCGCCCCGCTTCCCGATCGTGTAGGTGACCTCTTCGTTCGTGGGGCTCGTCAGCGGCTGGTACGGGCCGCCCTGCGCGACGACCGGCAGGATGCCGTAGCCACCGAGGCGCTCGATGCGCTGGGTACGGAAGTCGTTGATTGGCGGCATCGACGAAACGATCTTCATCCAGTCCATCAGGGCCGGCGTGTTGTACTCCGCGATCAGCCGGCGGGTGACCGAGTCGCCGAGCACCAGGTTCCACGAGCTGGACGACAGCGATTCCGTTGCCCGGGTGCTGTTGTACTCGTAGTCCGGCGCGAAGGACTCCCGCAGGATCTTGCGGTTGAGGTCGGCGTCCAGGAACTGCGGGCGGTGGCCGGTGAAGTCCAGGTACGCCTCCCGGAACGACTTGTAACCGTTCTGGAAGTCGGACTGGAAGAACGCGTCGAGGGCCTTGACCTTCTTGTCGAAGGACTCGGTGACGACCTGCGCGGTGACCTGCGGGATGAGGCCGGCGCGCTCGTAGTGCGCCTGCGCTTCCTTCATGGTCGCGATCCGGCCGTCGAGGTCGGACTCGGTGAACCGGTCCGGCAGCGAGCCGAGGAACGACTCCGACACAGCGGACAGGCCGGCGGTGGCCAGCTTGTCCTTGGCGATGAGCCGGCCGAGCGCGGAGTTCTTGTCGAACCCGCCCTCGGTCACATGCTCGGCCGCCTCGACCGCCCGAGTGGGCGGCGTGGCCGCGACGAGAGATTCGGTGGTGGGTGTCGGTGCCCGCGAAAGGCCAACCGCGGCGAGCTCGTCGTCCGTGGCTTCCTTGAACGCGGCCAGCACGTCAGCCTTTGTGGGCACGTCTGACTCCTCTTCGGTGTTGGTTCCACCGGCCACGGCCCGAACGGCCATGCCACCGGCGGATGGATTCGCTACGACGTCCGCTGATTGGACGTCGACAATTTGGGTTGCCTCCTGCAGGCGGCGCCCGGCGTCGTTGACGGGCTGGAAATGCGCCATCACGTCGTGGGACACGCCGACGATCGCCGGCCTCCCGGCCGCCTGCGCGGTCAGAGTTTCGTCGAGGCATTCGGCGGTGTGCGTCGCCGAGGGAAGGAGGTGCAGGTCCGCGTACAGTCCGTCAGCGCCGGCCTGCACGTTGCGGTAGGTGCCGACCAGTCCGGTCAGCGTCGAGGAGGTGAGCTCCTGCGCGGTGCGGTGGTGGTCGTAGGCTTTCGCGCCCTCGTACTTGGACACCGCCTCCTGCATGACCTTCGCCGGGTAGCGGCGGCCGTTGCGGGAGTCACCGAACTTGATGATCCGCATGTGGTAGACGCGGCCACCGTTCTCGTCGGTGCCTTTCGCCTCCAGTACCCGCCCCGAAATCCGGTCGGATTCGGTGGTCGGCTCGGCGCCTTTCTCATCTTCCGGCGGCCCGACCGCCTCGCGGACCGCCGCTGCGACGGCCTGCTCCAGCGCCTCGCCTTCGAGCCCCACGAGCGGGTCGAGGGACTCGACGAAGGACCGGGAATCCAACAGGGCGTACGGGTCAAGGTCGACCTGTTCGGCGGCTTCGTGGACTGCGGCGATGACGGTGTCCCGCCACGTAGTCGGCGTGCTCACCTGCAACCTCCTACGCATTAGATACGGCTATCGAGTTTGTTTCCTGAGCGCTGCTCGTAAGCAACTTCAGGAGCTGGTCGAGTTCCGGGGCCGTGAATTCGGTCTCGGTCGAGTCGTCACCCAGCGACCAATCCGGAGGGGAATTCGGTCGGCGCACCGCGATGCGGTAGCTGACCCCCGGAAGGTCGTTCATGGTGGCCTCGTACGCCAAGTCGCCCCAACGGCCGGAAATGACGCCACCGGCCAACTCGCCGCCGTCGATCAGGTCGAATCGCTCCTGGTCGACACGCTCCAGCTCGGCGGACGTATTCGCCAACTCAGCAGCATCCTGCGGTGAAAGCGGAACCGGGTCGCCGGTCAACTCCTCGCGACGGGCCTGCGAACGGTCCCGCTCCTCCATGAGGTTGTCGAGTTGTTCCTTGCGCCGCTTGTACATCGCGACGAACCCAACCTTGGCCTTGCCGGACGTTTCCCGCTCGTTGTGGAGATTCGCCTGATTGTCGAGCAGGTCACCGATCTGACGGTCGAGGGTCTTCGCCTGATCCAGCAGACCCCTATCGCGTCCGCCGCCGGCCCAGAACTGCTCGTAGAGCTTCCCGCGATCATCCGAGATCTGCTTGATTTCGGCGTCGACGCGCTTCCATTCGGCCTGGCTCTTCGGCGACAACTCGGAAAACCCGCGATGGTTCTGCTCCCGCATACTATCGATCCGAGAGGCCATCTCAACGTCGCGCGCATCGATCTGGTCGAGCTCTTTGGCCTGCGCCTTGCTGAGGTTCGGGTACTGCCGACGGATCAGGCCGCGCTGCTTGCGGGACAGCGCATCGGAGCGGGAGGTCAGCGCCTTCTCCCGGGCCATGCCTTCGGGCCCAGCGGCGCGCATCGAGGTGATCGCGTCGGTGAGTTTCGCGACCCCACCCTCATCGAGGACCACGGTGTTTCCCCGGTCGGCACCCTGCCAGCGCTTCTTGTCCTCCGCGTTGATTCCGATACCGATACGCAGCGTGCGACCCGACTTGGTCTGTACCCAAGCCACCGGGACAACGCTGCCGTCCTCGGTGGCCAGGACGTCGCTTCGTACGAGGTGCTCGCCGACGTCGAGCTTGATACGACCGGACAGCTTCAGGGTGTCCTTGGCGGCGCCTGGCCCACCGTGGCCCCACTTACCGGTGTGCGGTTCGCGGGGCTCGTTCGGGTTGAAGGCTTCCAGCGCCTCCCGAGCAGGAGAGGATCCGAACAGCAGATCCGCTGCGCTCAGCGAAGCCTTGGCCCGACGTCGGCGGCGGACCGGCTTGGGCGGCAACGCTTTCAGGCCCTGCAACTTGGCCAGGAACGCCGCGTCGACCCGACCGGTCGGGGCCATCCCGAGGCGAACCTGCGCCGACTTAACCGCCTGCGTGGTCAGCGGGCCCAGCTTCCCGTCATCGACCAGGCGCCGGCCCTTGCGGTCGGTGACGCCGAGCCGGGTCAACGCCTCCTGCAACTGGTGCACGTGCGGGTCGCCGTGAGGCGAGTCGTACCCGGGACCGGTGTTGTGAGCCCGGTCGTAAGCCAAGGTGCCCTTCAGTGGGCCGGTGGCGGGGTTGGTCTTGGACGCGGTTCTTGGGGCCACCCGATGCCCGGTCCTCGGCGCGGGCTTGGTCGCCGCGCCGCCGCCGGAACTGCTCGCCGCGAACTGGCCACCGGCCGGGGAACCGGCACCCGCGCGCGGGTGCATGTCCTCAGACCAGTACGCCTCACGGAGCAACTCGGCGGCGGTAGGCATCAGCCGGCCAGCTTCTCCAGCGCGGCGACGAGACTCTTGCGCGTCGAATCGCCCTTGGCCGCCTCGACGTCCAGCGCCTTCGCCGCCCGGTCCTTGTCAGTGCCGACCCATTCAAGGATCTGGAGCGCGGTGCCCTCCGGTACGCCGTCGCCGTCAGTGTCGACCGCAGGTCCGGCGTCCTCGTCGTCTTCGCTGGGCTCGTCCTCGACCAGGACGGCGCGGTAGCGCGGCGGCGTCTGCGTCGGGTTGGTCCGCACCCAGTGCGCGACCTGACCAGCCGGCACCTCGTGCTGGGATCCGTCTCGGGTGGTGATGACCCCGTCGGCGACCGCCCTTACCTCGAAGACCGGGCAGCCGAGCAGCGCGGCGGCTTCTTTCCTATCCATGTCTCTCCTTCGATCCGTCAGCCGGGGCCGACGAGATGGCCGCGCGGCGGCTTGCCGTGCGCAACACGATTCAGATCAGCGCCGGGCCAAAAGCCCATCACCGAGTGGAACCACTCGGCCGCCGTTCGTTTCGCCTTGTCCGCCGGCATGAACTGCACCAGGTGGTGTTCCAAGGTCGTCCACGGCTGCGGGGCGTCCGCCCACTTCGCCAGGCCCTCACCGTGCGTCCAGTAGTCACGCAGCCGAATCGCGCCGCGCTCACCGGCTGCGGTGTGCGCCTCGGTCGCCGACGACGGAGGGGTCAGGGTCTTACCGTTGTTGTCCTCGATGTGGGTGGCCAGGTCGTCCGGGTTCGTCTTCGGCCCGTCCAGGTCGGCGGTGTATGGCACGCCGACGAACTGCTCCCATGCCTTGCGGGCGGCGAGGTTCGCTGCCGCCGCCGACATGATGCCGTTCTTGACGAAGTTCCCCAGCCCCGTCGACAGGTTCAGCAGCACCTGAGCGGTGACCTGACTGTCGGCGGCGGCGATCTCCGGCCCGGTGACCGTCACGGTCTGGCTGGCCGGGATCTGGTACTTCGCGCCCGTACGCGGATCCGTCGCCTCCACCGTCGCAGGTAGACGCCCAGCGGCGACCGCCCGGTCCACCGCGAGGCGCACCAACTCGGTCATGTAGCCCAGCCACGTCTTCTGCACACCACCGACCCGGCGGCGTACCGGCTCGGCCATGGAGTGCGACGTGGCCCGGTTCGCGCCGTCCGGCTCGGCGAGCCAATGCTTGGACAGCCCGGCCCCACCGGCGATCTCGGTCAGCACCGTCCCGGCGGCCTGCGAGTCCTCCATCGCCCCGGTCGGGGCCGTCTTCGGCTCCCAGACCACGGACTCGTTGTGGACCTCGACGGAGCCCGACTGCGGGATGTGGATCCCGCCCCGGGACGTCACGAACGCGTCCACGGCGTCCTGCCCGCCGGTCACCGTCACATCCCAGACGAGGTAGCGGGCCAGCGCGGTGCGGTCGATGAGGTTGGAGATGATCGTGTCGTACGCGTCGAGTTGGTCGACGATCGCGGACATGAACGGCATCCCGCGCCGGTCCGTGACGAGCGCTTTCCATGGGGTCCAGAAGATGGCCTCACCATCACGCAGCCCGGTCGCGTCATCGACCATCACCACGGACAGTTCCCGGCCCTGAGTGCCGGCGGTCATGTTCTGTCCCAGCACCACGGCGGAGGGCCACAGCGGGTTGCCGTTGAGGAGCTTCACGTTGACGATCCAGCTCGGGTCGAACGGGGAGTAGCGCACCACCCCAGACCCGGCGCCCTGCATGATCTCCCACGCGGTTTCGCCGTTGAGCATCAGATCCCGCAGGAACAGATCCTGCATCTGTAGGCAGTTGCGCGGGTCGTTCCAGAACTCCTCGGCGACGATCCGGACCTCGGGGTTCGTCACCTGCAAGGTGACCCCGGAGTCGCCGACGCAGAAGCTGGTGTAGGTGTCGATAATGGCGCGGGCCATCGGGTTGATTCGGTACGCGGCGATCGAGTAGGCGCGGGCCTTCTCCTGCGACCAGTACGGGACCTCGCGGCCGACAGAGCCGTGGAGCTTCCAGCCGGTGTCCCCGTCCACGGGGTCGCGGCCCCACGAGCCGATGACCGCACCGGAGGCAACGAGTTGATCCGGGGTCGCCTCGACCGCGCGTGCGGGCTGCGCGGCTTCCACCGCGCGGGTCCGGGCCGGGAAGAACAGGGGCCTCACGCGGACCACAGCACCATGTCGGCGTCCGCCACCTTCAGCGCCGCAGCCGCCATCTCCTGAGGCTCGGGATGACCGCCTGCAATGGCTCGGAGCGCGGCGAGGAGCAGGCCGTCACGCTCGCCGTGGTCCGCCTCGGGGTCGTCGCCAGCGCCAGCGCGAAGAGCCTCGACGCGTGCCTCGACTTCCCCGATGGAGATCACCGGTCAGCCGGTCGCTTCGACCCGTGGGAACTCAGCCTGAACGCGCTCGGCCTCGGCCGCGATCCGCGACCGGGCAGCGGCGATCGGGGTCACCGACGCGCCCGCCGGGGTCGCCTGCGACTGCTGCGCCTGCGCGATCACCGTCAACACCACGGCGAACAGGCCAGCGGTCAATACGCCCCACCGCCAGTTCGTCAGCGAGCCGATCGCGAACACAATCGCGAACAGGCCAGCCACGCCGAGGAGGTTCGTCAGCGCGCCGGGAGAAATCTTGGGCAGGGGCACGTACACGGTCGCCTCCTATATTCCGAGTCGAGAGCTCGGGCGGAAGAACGCGCCCGAGGCGGCGGAGCTTGGCGACGAAGGGGCCGTGGCTGGAGCGTTCGGGCCCGGCTCGGGCACCTCGTGCAGGATCCACAGCCCGATCACGAGGGTGATCGCGGCATCAATGTGCCGCTTGGACTTGCCCTTCGAGAGGGTGAACCCGCGGTCCTGCTCCCGCTTCGCTGCGGACTTAATGTGCGCGCCCAGGTCCGGATCGCCATCGTGAACCACTCGCTTGCCGATGATCAGCTCGAAGGCGAGGCCGCACGCCGGCGCCATCCGCTGCGGGGTCTGGTCGAACTGGATCGCGAGGATCCCCGAGTCCTCCAGGGTGCGGGCTGGCACCTCGAAGAACCGCGGGTCGTACACCACCCCAGCGAACCCGGTACCGACGGCGAGGCCCTTGGCGTAGATGAACACGTCGAGGTGATCGATCGGCCCGTCATCGGGTAGCCAGATCCGCGACGTGATCGCGAACCGTCCGTCTGGCAACTGCTCGATGCGCGACACCGCGACCGAGTCGTGCTTCAACGCCATGTCGACAGCAACTACGAATGGGTTGGCCTGATCCGACGTCCAGGTGCCCTCGCAGTCCGCCCACGCCGACGGGTGGTCCTTCAGCCACGAATCCTCGGCGATGTCGACCCACTTGTTCGCGTAGTAGCGCAGCCACTCGTGCGACGGGAACGCCGGCTTGCCCCAGTCCGCGACCCGGTCCGCGACGTTCCACAGCACCCCGGCCGCGCCGGATGCCGCGGCGACCGCGCGTTCGCGGTGCGCGGCGAGTTTGTAGTCCAGGCCGTCCGGAGCTTCTTTCCAGTCGAACAGGAACCGCGGCGCCAGCGCCGGATCCCGCCGGGCCCTGACTCCCAGTTTGTACAGCGACCCGAGGAATGAGTGGTCCTTGTCGAACCCGGCCGTCGACAGGCTGATGATCCGTCCGCACCCGCGCGTGGTGCGCCGCTTACGGGTCGACTTGCCGATGACCGTGGCGACGCGGGCCTTCGTCGAGCCGTTGTCGCCCCACTCGTGCAGCTCGTCGCGTACGAACAGCGACGGCAGGCCGCCCTCGTTCGTGCCAGCTACGGCGGCGACCCGGAAGATCCGACCTGGGCGCCCGTCCGCGAACTTGATCTCCGTGTCGTACACCTCGAAGAACCCGCACAGCGGAGATTCCCTCGCCGACTGGTCCCGGCCTCCGCACATCGTCGCGACCGTGCCGAACAGCAGGTTCGCCTGTTCGAAGGACGCCGCGGCGATCGGGATGTTCGGCGACCGGACCGAGATCTGGTCGGGGCCGGCGAACTCCAGCACCACCACGGCGGCGATGAACGTCGTCTTACCGCCACCGGTGGCCTCACCGCGGAGCGCCTCGTCGAAGTGCCACTGACCGCAGCGTGGGCAGAACTCGTACCACCGGTAGAGGAACCGCCGCTGATCCAGACGCAGCACGATCTTCTGGCCATAGAAGTCACCCTCGGCGCAGATGCAGTTGTCCTCGATCCACTCCACGGCCATACCTCCGTGGCTCGGCCACAGATCCCCGAGGACCGGCTCCCAGCCGCACGCTTGACAGCCCGGATCAGCCGTCGATGACCCGGGGGTCGTCGGCCGGGACGGAGCGGAGACCGTCATCGACGACACCCCCGTACCGGCTGTTCATATCCGCGAGGGACTTTCGCTCGGTGATGACCGCGATGCCCAGCGCCGATCGGTTCAGCGCGCCCATCCCCATCTGGCGCTCGACGTAGCGGACTTCGTTCAATGCTGCGTAGGCGATCTTGTAGAGCGGGTTCTCTACCGGCTGTCCCTGCGATCCCGACACGATCGGCGAGGCGTCAGCCTGCGCGAGTAGCCGGTGATAGCGATCCATCTCGGTGACCCAGCGGGTCAGGATCGAGCGGTCGACGCGGGTGTGGACCTGGGCAACAGCGTCGGCCCAGTAGTCCTCCCAGGCCGCAGCGGCTTCGGGGCACAGGTTCTCCGGCGGCTCGAAGCGCTCGCCGCCGAGAACCGTCAGGTCGGCGCGACGCCCGTTGCGGGGATCGACTGCGAGGCCAGCGGCTTTCCTGGTCCGAGGCATAGTCACCATCCGTGATGGCCGAAGGGTTACCCTAGGTCACTGTCACGCGTAGTAACATTCTGGCCTGGAAATTTGACTCTCTGTGGTACCACGGCAAGAGGCGACC
>Ga0307285_10000021_pt1 | contig 54972 bp, 79 predicted proteins | sample ER_DNA_139_FD_194476 | JGI IMG/M metagenome (GOLD analysis project Ga0307285, IMG submission 194476) | Bulk soil microbial communities from the East River watershed near Crested Butte, Colorado, United States - ER_DNA_139 | ecosystem: Environmental > Terrestrial > Soil > Floodplain | place... | reverse complement strand
CGCATTCCCACAATTTTTCTAGCAATTTGCTAAATCTGTAGAATTTTCTTCCAACAACCGCAGGAGCAGAAAATTCCAAGTGGTGGATACCGTGCACAAGGCGGACGGCCCCGGCTCAAGGCCAAGGCGCCGAACCCGGTGCCGAAGGACATTGTGGCGGACGCCAAGGCGGCCAAGATGCAGCCGCTGGAATACATGCTGTTGGTGCTGAACGACCCAACCGCCGACGAGGTCCGGCGGGACCGGATGGCGATGGCAGCGGCCCCGTATTGCCATCCGCGGGTGGCGGACAGCACCAGGGGCAAGAAGGATCTGCAGGCCGAGGCTGCGGAGACCGCGGGCGCCGGCACGGCGTGGTCTGGCGACCTGGAGTTTGAGGGCCGGGCTAACTGATGCTGACGCGGTCGTGGGACACGGCGGTGGTCGACTGGGAAGAAAGGTTACTTGCCGGCCGCTCGCTGGTACCCGAGCTGCCGCTGTTTCCGGCCGAGGCGGCGAAGGCCCTACGGGTGTTCAAGCGGCTGCGGCTGCCGGACGTGATCGGTACGCCAACGATGGGCGAGGTTTGCGGGCCGTGGTTTTTCCCGATCGTCGCGGCATTGTTTGGTTCCTACGATCCCGCAACCAATACGCGGCACATCAGCGAGGTGTTCCAGCTCATTCCGAAGGGGAACAGCAAGAGTTCGAACGGGGGTGCGGTGATGGTTACCGCCCTGATCTGCAATAGGCGCCCCGAGGCCGAGTATCTGTTCATCGCGCCGACGATCGAGGTGGCGACGATCGCCTACCGGCAAGCGAAGGGCACGATCAAGCTCGATCCCGAGCTCACGAAGCTGTTCCAGGTTCAGGACAACCTCAAGAAGATCACGCACAGGGTTTCGGGCGCGACGCTGCAGATCAAGGCGGCCGACACTGACGTTATCACTGGCAGCAAGGCCGTGGGGACGATGATCGACGAGACGCATGTGTTTGCCAAGAAGGCGAACGCGGCCGACATCTTCATCGAGTTGCGCGGCGCGCTGACCAAAAGGCCGGACGGGTTTCTGTTTCAGACGACGACGCAGAGCAAGCAGTCGCCGAGTGGCGTGTTTGCGTCCGAGCTGGCGATGGCGCGCGCGGTGCGCGACGGACATGCGCCCATGCCGCTGCTGCCGGTGCTGTACGAGCTGCCGGATCGGCTCGCGCGCGACAATGGGTGGAAAGAGCGGCGCTATTGGCCGCTGGTCAATCCCAATCTTGGGCGCTCGACCAACGAGGACTTTCTGGCGCGCGAGGTGATGCGGGCCGAGGCGGACGGGCCGGGTGCGGTGGCGCTGATCGCGAGCCAGCACTTCAACGTGCAGATCGGGCTGAGCTTGCGCGAGAACGGCTGGCCTGGCGCCGAGTATTGGGAAGCGGCCGAGGACGCGGCGCTGACGCTCGATGAGATCCTGATTAGGTCCGAGGTCATTGTGGTCGGCATCGACGGCGGCGGGCTCGACGATCTCTTTGGCCTGGCCGTGGTCGGGCGCTGTCGTGAGACGCTTGATTGGCTCGTCTGGACGCATGCGTGGTGTCATCGCAGCGTGCTCGATCGGCGCAAGTTGATCGCATCGCGGCTCGAGCAGGCGCAAGCGGCGGGCGAGCTCACCATCGTCGAGCATGCGGCGCAGGACATCGAGGAGATTGTCGAGTTGATCGCCGATATCCGCGACAAGAAGCTGCTGGCGTGCGTGGCAGTAGACCCGGCGGGCCTGGGCGAGTTCATCGAGGCGTTGCGCGCGATCAAGATCACGCAGGAGGGCGAGCAAGTCGTCGGCGCGCCGCAAGGCTATCAGCTTATGAATGCGATCAAGACGGCCGAGCGCAAGGTCGAGAACGGCACGCTCAAGCACGCGCCAAACGCGCTGATGGACTGGTGCGTGGGCAATGTGAAGATCGAGCCGACGGCGACGGCGATCCGGGCGACCAAGCAGAGCGCGGGCGACGCCAAGATCGACCCGTGGATGGCGCTGATGGATGCGGTCACCGTGATGGTGCGCGATCCGAAGCCGCAGAATACGCCCGAGTATAAGTTGTTCTTTGCGTGAGTGAGTTCAACCAGGCAACCAAAGGAGCAAATTGCCATGGCACAGCAGGAAGGTGGACAAGGACAAGGCGGCCAGCACGGTCAATATCAGGGCAAGAACATCCGCAACATGCGTGACGCGCAAAAGGGTGATCAGGGGTTTGCTGACGGTCAGGACCAGGTTGTTGTCACGCTCGAGGACGGCACCGAAAAGGTCGTCAAGCGCAGCGAAGTCCAAGAGCGGCGCTAAAGCCGCTTCCTGCGGGAGGTCTGGGGGCTTACGCCCCCAGTGCCCGTTCCCTGGCCTTGGAGCCGTCCCAGTGGCCCCGGTCGATGGCCTGCTGCTCGAACTCGTTCTTGGCTACCGGAAGGCTCCAGCCGTTGAATGCTGCGCAGTGTGCGTCGAGGTAGGCGCCGGTCTGCTTGATGGGGTCTTGCTTGGTCATGCCTGTCTTCCTTCGTTCCAATACTTGTAATGTACTTTGATTTATCAAGTAATCAATGTGTTCGCAGTAGTATTTGTGCTCTATTATTTGGACAACGTAGAACAGGCAAGTAAAGCAATGATAGACCACGACGTGGTGATAGCGACGGGCCTCGCCGCGCTCATCGCCGCCGTGGCAATCGTGTTCGCCGTCGTGATGTTCCGGTACTGAAAAGGTCAACCGTCATGCTCAACCGAGCGTACAGCCTGCTTGCCATCAAGCAGGTCGATGAGGATGCGCGCGTCATTACTGGCATGGCGACGACGCCGACGCCGGATCGGCTCGGTGATGTGGTCGAGCCGGACGGCGCGCAGTTCAAGCTGCCCTTGCCACTGTTGTTTCATCACGACTCGCGGCAGCCGATCGGTCACGTCACCAAGGCCACGGTCACCAAGGACGGAATCGAGATCGTCGCCAAGATGGTCAGCATCGCCGAGCCGGGACAGCTCAAGGATAGGCTCGACGAGGCCTGGCAGTCGATCAAAGCCGGGCTGGTGCAGGGCCTCTCGATCGGCTTCAAGTCGCTCGAGCATTCCTATCTCGAAGACGGCAATGGTATCCGTTTCATCAAATGGCTTTGGCTTGAGCTCTCGGCCGTGACCATCCCGGCTAATGCGCAAACCACCATTGCCACCGTCAAGTCGATCGACGTCGCGCAGCGGGCCGCGCCTGGCCGCATGCAACGCGCTGTCGTGCATCTCAACCCACCCGGCGCCTCGGGACGAACATCAGCCCAGGAGGGCGCCATGAAGACCATTGCAGAACAAATAACCGCGCTGGAAGCGAAGCGGATGGCGAGTGCCACCCGCATGGAAGCCGTGATGCAGAAGACGCTCGACGAGGACCGCACCTCGGACGCGGCGGAGTCGGAGGAGTTCGACCGGCTCGAAGGCGAGGTCGCGGCCATCGACAAGGATCTGGTCCGCTTGCGCCAGGTCGAGAAAGCCAAGGCGTTCGCGGCTCGGCCGGTGACCAAAGCCAACACCGCGCAGGAAGGCTCCGACGCGCGCGGCTCCTCGATCATCGTCAAGCCGCAGCCGAAGCTGGAGCCTGGACAGTTGTTTGCCCAGAAGGTCAAATGCCTGGCTCTGTCGCAGAAGGTGTTTCGCCCCGCCGCCGATATTGCTGCGGAAATGTACGGCCCCGATAGCGCCGTCGTCGGTGAATTCACCAAAGCCAACGTCCCGGCCGGCACGACGGTCTCCGGTAACTGGGCCGCTAATCTCGTTGGCACGGATACCAATGCGGTCGCCGCTTTCCTGGAATATCTTCGGCCGATGACCATCCTCGGCCGCTTCGGCATCGGCGGCGTGCCCGCCCTGCGTTCAGTGATGTTCAATACGCCATTGATCACGCAGACCGGCGGCGGTGCGGGTTACTGGGTTGGCGAGGGCAAGGCCAAGCCGCTAACCTCGCTGAACTTTGCGCGTACGACGCTCGCTCCGACGAAAGTGGCGAACATCTGCGCGCTGACGGACGAGTCGATTCGCTACAGCAACCCAAAGTCGGACATGATCGTGCGCGACAGCCTGGCGGCGGCGTTGCGGGAGCGATTGGATATCGACTTCATCGATCCTGCGAAGACCGCGGTGACGGGAGTATCGCCAGCCTCGATCACCAACGGGGCCGCAACGGTTGTATCGTCGGGTGATGACGCCGACGACATCCGGCTCGACATCCGGTCGCTGTATGCCAAGTTCGCGGCGGCCAATAATCCGGTCTCGAGCGGCGTTTGGATCATGTCGTCGAACAATGCAATAGCATTGGCGATGATGACCAATCCACTCGGACAGTCGGAATTCCCCGGCATGAGTATGGCGGGCGGCACACTCATCGGCATGCCGGTGATCGCCAGCGATTACATCACCAAGGCGATGAATATCGTCGTGCTTGTCAACGCCTCGGACATCTTCGTGGCGGATGAGGGTGACATTGCGATCGACGCAAGCCGCGAAGCCTCGCTCGAAATGTCGGATGCGCCGGCGCATAACTCCGGTACGCCAACCGGTGCAACGTCGCTGGTCTCTATGTTTCAGACCAACACCGTAGCGATCAGAGCGGAGCGCATCATCAACTGGATGCGCGGACGGACGCAGTCTGTTGCGTATCTGACCAGCACCGATTGGGGCGGCCCGGTTCACACCGCGTAACGTCCCGGCGAGGGCGGGCTTGTCCTCCCGCCCGCCCTCGATGTCTGGAGCAATCAAAGATGGCCATGGGGACTGAGTAAATGACGCGCAAACTGATCGCGACGAAGTCGTACAGCTACGCCACGCGGCGGCTCAAGGCCGGCGACGAGTTCGACGCGACCGACATGCACGCCCGCATCCTGGTTGGCGCCCGCAAGGCGCAGTTCGCCGAAGACCGGCCGAGCGCCAAGGCGGCCACGGCCAAGGCACCGGTCAAGATCGAGGAAAAGGCGCAGGCCGCCGAGACCAAGGCGACCACCGATCCGCTCGACGATCTGCGCGCGCAAGCGCACCGGCTCGGCATCGAGATCGACAAGCGCTGGGGTGCTGTCCGGCTGCAGCACGAGATCTCGAAGGTTTCACGGGAACCACGCTAGTGCGCATCTTTGGCCTGCCGATCCCGTTCACCGGTGAGAAGCAGAAGGCGTTGAGCTCGGTATCGGAAGGCCGCGGCGGATGGTTCCCGATCATCCGCGAACCGTTCGCCGGGGCCTGGCAGCGCAACGTCTCGATCACCACCGACACGGCGTCGAGCTTCCATGCCGACTTTGCATGCAAGACGTTGATCGCGCGCGACATCGCCAAGCTGCGAGTAAAATTGGTCGAGCAGGATAAGGACGATATTTGGACCGAGACCACTAACTCGGCGTTTAGTCCCGTCCTTAGACGACCAAATTCCTACCAGACCCGCAATCAGTTCTGGGAATGCTGGTTGCTCTCAAAACTCAGCCGCGGCAACACCTACGTGCTCAAGGTGCGCGACAATCGTCAGGTCGTCGTCGGCCTGCACGTCCTCGATCCGACCAGGGTGCAGCCGCTGGTGTCAGACGATGGCGACGACAGCGCCGTATTCTACCGCCTGAGCAGCGATAACCTCGCGGGCATCGGCGAGATCGTCGTCCCGGCGCGCGATATCATCCACGACCGGATGAATTGCCTGTTCCACCCGCTGGTCGGCACGCCGCCGGTATTCGCCAGCGGCTTATCCTCGATGCTGGGCCTCAACGCGCAGCGGGCTTCGGCGCTGTTGTTCGAGAACTCGTCGACACCTGGCGGCATCATTACCGCGCCGGGCGAGATCAGCGACGTCCAGCAGACGCGGTTCAAGGAGCAATGGGAAACCCGCTTCGGGGGCGCCAACTATGGTCGAGTCGCCGTGCTGGGCGGAGGCTTGAAATACGAAAAGGTCTCAATGACCCACGTCGAGGGCCAGTTGATCGAAAACCTGAAATGGTCGGCCGAGGTTGTGTGCTCGGTCTATCACGTGCCGCCGTACAAGGTCGGCGTCGGTGCGCTGCCGAGCTACAACAACGTCCAGGCGCTCAACGTCGAGTACTATTCGCAGGCGCTGCAAAGCCACATCGAGGAGATCGAGGAACTGCTCGATTATGGCCTCGGTCTTGCGGGCACGGATCTCGGCACCGAATTCGACATCGAGACGCTGTTGCGGATGGATTCGATCACGCTGGTCACCACCGTCCGCGATGCGGTCGGCGCCGGTGTGATGGCGCCGAACGAGGGCCGCGGCAAGCTCGACCTCAAGCCGGTCAAGGGCGGCGAGTCGCCCTACCTTCAGCAGCAGAATTACTCGCTAGCGGCACTGGCCAAGCGCGACACGCAGGACGATCCGTTTGCATCGAAGTCGCCGCCGGCCGCACCGCCTGCAAATGACCAGGCGCCGCCAACGCCGTCACCGGCTGATGCTGAGAAGGCAACCAGTATCGCATTGCTGGCGACTCGCCGCTATCGCGATGAGAAACTGCGTCGTGCGGCTTAATAAAAGTGGCGACCGAAATGATTGGGACACATCTCGGCCGCCATCCTTTGCCTTGCCCTACCGTGTCTTGCCCTGCCTCGCCACGTCTATTCGCGTCTTGTCACGTCGCGTCGCGTCAAGTCCCGCACAGCGTCGTCAATGTCCGATTCGGAAAGAGGTGAGTCAAGTCTGCAATGACTGACCAAATAAACTGGGCCAAAGTGCTGGGCGAGTTGCTCGCCGATCACGAACAGCAGACTGCGACCGTCATGGCCGATGCGCTGGCGCCGCTCGCCGCGCGCCTGGCCGAGATCGAGGCGCGGCCGATCGAGAAGGGCGACGCCGGTGAGCCGGGGCCGCAAGGCCAAAGCGGCCCGCAAGGCCTGCAGGGACTGCCAGGGCCGCAGGGCGATCTCGGGCCGGAAGGGCCACCAGGGCCGCCAGGAAGCCCAGGGGCGCCCGGCGAGAAAGGAGCCGATGGCGTGGTCGAGCCGCTGACGCCGATCGTGCAACAGTGCGTCGGTGAAGCGCTGGCCAATGTGGCGGCGGCCGTGCTGCCGCCCGAACTCGCCGTCGAGGTTGCGAGCGCGGCCCGCCTGCTGCACGAGCTGCCGCCGATTGTGTCACGTGAAACGCCGGCCCCCAGGGTCACGCGCATCGATCGCGACGATAGCGGCGCCTTTGTGCCGGTCTACGAGCCATGATCGTCAACCTGTCCGAGGCGGCGAGTAATGCCATGCTCGACGTGCTCGCCGAGATGATGAACGGCGGCAGCATCGAGCTGCTGTCGGACACCGGCACATTGGCAGTGCTGCCATTGTCCAATCCGGCCGCCCAGGAAGCGGTCGGCGGTGAGCTGGTGTTCAACAGGATTGCCGAGGAGGACGCCGCAGTGGCGCAAGGCAATGCAACAGGCGCGCGCATCACGGCAGCCGATGGCAGCCCGGTCTTTTCCTGCGATGTCGGCGACGAGAATTCTGACGCGGTGATCAAGCTGAACACGACCAGAATCTTCCGCAACAGCCCGGTGCGACTGCAGTCGTTTCGATTGGTGATGCCGAACGATGACCGTTAATTACGCCACTTCATTGAAAAGCGTTCGGATGGCGGCGGTCATCACCGCTGTCGATGCCGGCTCCGGTCCCGGCACGCTGGAGATCTGTACCGCGGCATATGCGTCGGTGCTGGCCACCATCACGCTCGCCGATCCGTCGTTTACCGAGAGCGGTGGTGTGATCACGATGGCGGGCCTGCCACGCAGTGACACCTCGGCCGACAATACCGGCACCGCTGCGATCGCCCGCATCAAGGATAGCACCGGCACCGTCGTCATCTCCGGGCTGACTGTGGGCGCCGGCAGCGGCGACATTCAATTGAACTCGGTCTCGATCACGGCGGGCCAGAACCTGTCGATCACCGCAGCCACGATCACGCACTCGGCTTGAAATGCCCGATCACGTCCGAACACAGCAGGGCGTAAAAGCTCAGGGCGGCGGCAGCGGCAAAAAGGACACGGGCGTTGCCACGTTGGCAGCGGCCGAGGTTGCCGATGCTGCGGCATTGGCTGGGTCGGTTTCCTGGCGCGCGGTTTTCACCGCCACCGAAGCAAGCGATGCCGTAGCGTTTGCTGGGGGCGTCGCCGCTGCCGGCACACTGGCGGCAACCGAGGCTGTAGACACATTCGCCGGCAGCGGCACGCTGGTCGGCGCTGGCATCGCCGGCACATTGGCCGCGGTCGAGGCCGCCGATACGTTCGCTGCAGCGGGCGCGATCGTCGATGCCGGGGCAGCGTTCGGTGTGCTGGCCGCCACCGAGGCCGCCGATGCGGCTGTCTTTGCGGGCGAGGTCACTGGCGAGGTCGCCCAGCCGCCGGCCTATGGCGGCGGCTGGTTGCCGAAGCCGCGGCCGGTTCCGGTCGAGGGCGTCGGTTACGGAATACTCCCGGCGCTTGAAGGCGAGGCGCACGGCGTCGTTGTTGCGACCAGTGTCGGCGCTGGAGTGCTGTCCAGTCTTGCTGGCGAGGCCGCTGGTGCGGCCGGCGCCCGCGGCCAGGGCCAAGCACCTCTCACGGTCAAGGCGGCAGCCAGCGGCGTCCGTGGCGCGAAGGGGGCGGCGGCGGCCGTTCTCGGCCTCGAGATCGACGGTGCGGGTTCCATCGGCGTGCGCGGCAATGGGTTCGGTGTGATTGGCGGCCTGGAAGCAGTTGCGGCTGGCCGGCAGGACGATGACGACGCCGTGGTCGTGTGGCTGCTGGCAGCATGAGGGGCACGGCATGAGCGAGAAGCCGGCGGCCATTCCCGCTCCGTCATATACGCTGTTCGAGGGACTGGGCACTGGCCTGGCGCTGGCACGGCGGGCGCTGGACGAGGTTCGCGCACTGGCGCGCGCCCCTGGACCGGAAGGCAAGCGTGGGCCAAAAGGCGACGCGGGCGACAAGGGCGAGCGCGGCGAACCGGGGAAGCCTGGCGTGGCAGGAGCCGCCGGCCTCGACGGCAAGGATGGCGCACGCGGCCAGAAAGGCGAGCCGGGCCGCAATGCGAGCGACTTGACGTTGCTGCAGGAACACATCGACGAGCGGATCGCGCAGGTGCTGAAGGCCGCCAAGGTAACCTCGGTCGATGGCGGGCGCACGCTGCAGGTATCGCTCGCCGGCACCGTTCACGAGATCAAGACGGCGCTTGTGCTCGACGCCGGGGTCTGGACCGAGCGGGCCTATGTGCAAGGGGACGCCGTCAGCCACGGCGGGTCGCTGTTCATTGCCCAGGTCGAGACCAGTGCGAAACCCGGCAAGTCGGACGACTGGCGCCTCGCCGTCAAGCGCGGCGCCGACGGCCGTGACTTTCGGCCGGACGACAAGGGCGGGCCGCTCGAGCCGGTCAGGTTCAAGTAGATGCACTCGATCCTCGAGATCATCGACGAGTCGACCGACAGCGCCGGGCCGGACCTGGTCAGCCTCGACGACCTCAAGCTCGCGCTCGGGATCGAAGGCAGCGCGGACGATGCGGCGCTGCAGGCCGCCATTACGTTTCAATCACGGCTCATTGCGGAATATTGCGACCGGCGGTTTGGGCGCGCGGAATGCCTGGAAACGTTTACGTTCGATCGCAACGAAGTCTTGCCGACGCGGCAGGCGTTGACGCTGTCGCTCTATCCGGTGGTCGAGGTGATCGAGATCTCGACACTGGGCGCCACCGCGGCCGACTACGAATTCGACCCGCCGACCGGACGCATCTGGATGCCGGACGGCGTCTGGGAGAACAAGATCACGGTCGCCTATTCGGGCGGCTACGATCTGCCGGAAGGGGCGCCGGCCAGGCTCGCCAAGGCAGTCATCGAGGCGGTGTTCGAAGTCAGGTCATCCGGTGGGCGCGACCCGAGCATCCGCGATATCAGCCACGGCGATACGCGGATCAGTTACTTCACCTCGGCGACGGCAACGGCGAATTCCGGGTTTCTGTCGGCACCGGTGATCGATCTCATCCGGCCGTTCCGGCGGCTGGGTGTCGCATGACCATCAACGGGCATCCGATATGAGCGAAGATGCATTGGCGGATCTGAGAGAAGAAGTCCGCAAGCTGAAAGAGCAAGTGCGCGAGTTGCGCGAGGAAGTAACCAAACTGCGCGGCGCGCGGTCCTGGGGGGATTACACCAGTGCGTCAGCTTGAGGACTTGGAGCGGTTGCCATGTCATTGACGGGACTATTGCTCGGGCTGATCAATGCCGCAATCGTGGCCGCCATCTTCGTGCTGATCGGCGCGATCATCGTCATGGTCGCGAAGTGGTTCAGCTACAGCATCGACTGGAATGTGCAGCGGCTCTACTTGCTCGTGGTGCTGCTGATCGTTCTGTACATGATCGTGGCCATGCTGCTGGGATTGCCGACGTGGCGCATTATCCATGGGTAAGTCGATGCCGTTCTGGTCGGTACCGCGCGAGTGGCCGGGGGAATGCTGCTTCGTCATTGCCGGCGGTCCGTCCGTGCTCGCGCACGACCTCGAGCAGTTGCGCGGGCGGCGCGTGATCGTCATCAACTCGAGCGTCCATGCGGTGCCGTGGGCCAACTATCTATATTTCGGCGATTGGCGCTGGTGGAACGAACCAGAGAACAAGGCAGCGGTCGCCGGCTTTGCCGGCCGCGTCGTCACCACATCGACTATGTTAAGCGATCAACCGAAAGTCCTGCTGTGCCGCAAAGGCAAGCCGCCTGGACTGGCGCGCGCGCCCGACACCCTGACGCAGAAGTGGACGTCGCTGACCGCCGCGACCAACCTGGCGGCGCACCTGGTTGGCCAGGGCGGCACCATCGTCTGGCTCGGCGCCGACGGCAAGGCGGCTCCGGATGGCACGGTGTGGCACCACAAGCCGCACCGTTGGGGCCCGAAGCCGGAACGCTACGATCGCCATCGCGGCGATATCGCCACAATGGTCGAGCCGTTGCGGGCCATGGGGATCACGCTGCTCATCGCCGGTCCCAGCGCCTACGCCGACCTGTGGCCGGTCGTCGAGCTCACCGACGTGCTCGAGCGGCGGGTGGCGGCATGAAGATGACCGCGCCGATCGTGTTCGATGGCATGCACGGGCTCGGCGACAACGTGCACCAGCGCGCGCTCGTGCGCCGCGTGCTCGCGACGTCGGATTCGGACGTGTGGCTCCACACCCCGTGGCCGTGCCTTTATCACGACCTCGTCGGCGAGCGGTTTGCGGTATTGCCGCCGGCCCGAACGACGCTGCGCACCCAACGCAAGAACGTTCTGCGCGAGAGCGAAAGCTATGCGCGCCTGCGGCGGACAATCATCCCGCCAAAGAAAAAAAAGATCTGGTACGACACGACGTGCATTCGCGCCTCGGGCTCCATCCTGGGCGGCATGCTGCGCTATACGCTGCGTCAGGAGCTCGACGGCGCGGACTTCTCGTTGCCGGTGCCGCAGGCATGGCGCGCGAAGGCACTGCACATCGTTCGCCCACGGCCCGGCCGTCCTATCATGGTGCTGCGCCCGCTGGTCGACCGCACCGAGTGGGGCGGCTGCGCCACCCGCAATCCAGACCCGAAGGCTTACGCGGCGATCTACAACGCCATCCGCTCCCGGTTCTTCGTGGTGTCGATCGCCGACCTGGTCGACGGCGTCGAATGGATTTGTGGCGACCATCTGGATGCCGACGTTGTCCTGCACGCGGGCGAGCTGGACGCCGAGGCCATGATTGGTTTGATCGCATCCGCTGCGCTCACCTTCTGCTCGCCCGGCTTCGCGTTGATCCTGTCGCAAGCTGTCGGCACGCCGGTGATCGGTGTCTACGGCGGGCGCGAGTCGTCGCGCTTCTATGCGTATGGCGCGCGCTTCGCGCCCACGCTCGGCATCGACCCAGTGCGGCCGTGCAACTGCTTCCTGCCCCAGCACCAGTGCAACAAGGACATCGATCTCGTCCAAGCTCACGCACGCATCGCTCATTTCGTGGACACACATGCATGTCGCTGCCGACCGTTCCGCAATCGCGATTTGACGTGCGGCCCATCGATTGGGCCGGCTTGCCGCGGCGCTACATGAACCCCGGCGAGCTCGAGGTGCTGATCGCGCTGGTGCGCAGCGTGTCGCCCCGCCACGTCATCGAGATTGGCGTCAATGCCGGCCGCACGGCCAAGGCGATCCTCGCCAATGTGCCGGGTATCGAACGCTATACCGGGATCGACGTGATGCCAGGCTATGTACCGGCGAAGGCAGTGCAGCGTCACGAGGTGCCCGCCAATCCGGGCGAGCTGGTCAAGGACGACGCGCGGTTTCACATGGTGGTGCGCCCGCGTGGATCACTCGATCTCACGCCGCAGGACTTGCCACCCGCCGACGTGGTCTTCATCGACGGGGACCACGGCCGCGCGGCCGTCGAGCACGATAGCGCGATCGCGAGGGCGATCGTCAGGCCGGGTGGGATCATCGTTTGGCATGACGTGCATGACCTCGGCACGGTCGACGTCAAGGATGTGGTGGAGTCCTTGCACCGCGACGGCCGCGACATCGTACACGTCGAGGGCACGTGGCTCGCATTCGAGCAGCTGACGCTGTGACCATCGACTATAGCGCACTGCTTTACGACCCGGTCTATGCCGAACTCGGCGTGCCGGCAGTTATCGGCAGCAGTGAGATCACTGTCATCGACGACACCCGGCCGAAGGTGTTGCCAGTCTCGGCGGGAACCCAGGCCGCCGAGGTGCGCAGCGTCGGACCAGGCGCGTTCGCCCGGATACCCGAACTCACCGCCAAAGGTATCACACGCGATGTCTGGCTCGGCGCAATGATAGTCTTCAACGGCCGAGCCTGGACGGTGCGGTCCTATGAGTTGCGTGGCAGCCCGAATGGCGAGGATGAGGGCGAGGTGCGGTTGCTGCTGAAGGAGCAGGCAGACGGCAACGGCGGCGGCAACGGCGGCGGCTTCGCATCGTCTTCTGTTTCTAGCCGATCGATTTCAGGAGGAGCGATTTGATGGCCGTGGTTCTTGGAACGCCGTTCGATCGCGTCGAGTGCCCGACGGCGACCTTGGGCATCGGCCCGGTTAAGGTGACCGATCCAAACCCACGTTATATGCGCCCTTATGATGCCGGCGTGCGCGATGGCGATCCGGTTACCCTGTTGCTCGAGGAAGGCAGCGACTTCGAACTCGTCGAGGCGACAGCGCGGAATTGCAGCGCGCAGAGTTGCGAGTTTACACGCGAGTACGTGCGTTATTCCTCGATCGGCGGCGTGATCAGTCAGGCCAAGCTTCCGCTCAAAGGTGCGGCTCGCGCGTCTATCGTCGCCGGTGCTGCCGACCTCAACGTGCATAGAGGCGGCACGATAAACGGCGACATCACACTCAACGGCGACCTCGCTGTCAGCGGCACGCTCACGGCGCCAGGGCTGGAAGGAACGCCCGGCCCACAAGGCCCGCAGGGCGAGCCGGGGCCGATCGGGCCGCAAGGGCTGCAAGGTGAGCCGGGCGCACAGGGACCACAAGGCCCACAAGGCACGCCTGGTCCGCAGGGGAATGCAGGAGCCGCCGGCCCACAAGGTCCCAAGGGCGACGTCGGCGCCGCCGGCCAGACTGGTTCGCAAGGACCAAAAGGCGACAAAGGCGATGCGGGTTTGCAGGGCGTTCCCGGCGCGCCAGGATCGGCCGGTGCGACTGGACCGGCAGGCCCGTCGGCCGTCAGCGCCAATGCTGGAAACTCAGCCAGGCTCGGCACCGACAACCTGATCTTCGTCCCAGCGCCTACCAAGGGCGTCATCGACGGGTCGCCGGCAGCTGCTGGCGACAAGGGCGAGTACCTCACTGCCAGCAACACTGTCGGTTTTAATCTCGTCACAGCCGTGTCGGCCAACGTCACCACGTTGATCCTGCCGCCGGGCGACTGGGGCATCTGGGGCTGCGTCATCTTCACGCCGACGTCCACCGGACCGAACTCATTGTCGGCCGGGATCAGCGGCACGCCGGCTACGCTGCCGTCGAACAATGACATTACGATCGGGTTCGGCACCCTGGCCGAGATTTGGTCCAGCTCGATCACGTCGGGCAAGCGGCAGGTGTACCCGACCGGGCAGTGCACATCGAACTCGGCCACCCAGAAGAATGTCTACCTGGTGGCGCAGGCGACCTTCGGCGGCGGGTCGGTGAACGTGACTGGTTACATTTCAGCCAGAAGGGCGCGATGAGCATCGACGTCCGCGAGGACATCCTGGCGCGCCTGCTCGAGGTGGTCGCCGGCATTCCGAATATCCGCTCGGCGCTGCGCAACGATCCCGACATCCCGGAAGACAAGCTGCCGGCCGCGATCGTGTTCGATGGCGACGAGGAAACCGACGACGCGTCCGACCTGTCGATGCGGCCCGCCAACCGGCCGACCGTCGTGCGCATGCAGCCCGAGATCGTCATCGCGCAGCAAGCCGACGAGGTCGGGTCCGAGCTCACCACCCTGCGGCGCGAGCTGATCCGGCGGGTGCTGACCGATACAGCGCTGAACGAGACGATCGTGAGGACCGGAAGGTTCGGCAACGGCGCGATCCGCTACCTTGGCTGCCAGACCGACCTAGGCTGGGGGCGCTCGCTGCAGGGCGCTCTGCGTGCGCAGTTCATGTTCAAATACTCACTCAAAATAAAGGACCTATAAGCCATGCCCGCAAGCCCATCGATCCAGAACTATCACATCGGCAAAGGCATCGTTTCGTTCAAGGAGGACGGCGCTGCCGACTTCGTCGACCTCGGCAACGCGCCCTCGTTCGTCTGGACGCCGACGATCGAGAAGAAGGAGCACTTCTCGTCGCGCGAGGGTGTCAAGGTGAAGGACTTCACCGCCATCACCCAGACCGGCGCGACCATCAAGATCACGTTGGACGAAATCAATGGAGAAAACCTCGCCATCTTCACGCTCGGCGAGAAGGGCACCGACACCGACGGCAACGTCACCATATCGGCGTTCAAGAAAACCGAGGTTGCCGGCGTGTTCAAGGTCGTGGGCACCAACGAGATCGGCCAGCAGGTCGATTACATCGGCCGCGCCTCGGTCAACCCGTCCGGCGACTTTAGCTTCATCACCGATGCCGATGACTTCTCTACGTTGGAGATCGAGGCCGAGGTGCAGAAGGGCGACGACGGCGACTTCGGGATATTCACCGTCCGCGACGAAGCGGCAACGGCATAAGGACAAACCATGGCTGACCTGTTGGATATTGCACCGTCGACGGCCTGCGAGGCTGTCTGGATCGACGGGCACCGGATCAGCGTGCGCGGGCTGAGTTTCAACGATGCCGCGTCCATCATCTCCCGATTCCCGAATGTCGGAGACTTGTTCAGGGGCGGGTTCAACCCCAGCGTTGTGCTGCGATTGATCGAGCAGCTTGGCGCGGCGGTTGCGCCGGTTATTGCCGCCGGGTGCGGCCATCCAGGTGATGAGAAATACGAGCAGGTTGCCGGCGCCATGGTGATGGAAAATCAAGCGGCGCTTTTAGAACCGATCTGGAGACTTACTTGCCCAAACGGGACTCGCTCCTTCCTCGAGAGGCTGATGCGCATCATGGGCGCGGGCGAAGGAGCAAGAAAACCGAAAAAACTGCGCTCCATGAAATCGCCATCAGCATCACAGCCCTCATCAGACGCGGCTTCCCCCCCGACTTTGCAATGACGCTGACGCCGCGCCAGCTCTCGGCCTATCTCGAATTCAGCGGGAAGCTCGACCGCATGGAGCGGGCGAACGATCTCTGGACCGCGGCCTTGGGTGCCCAAGGCGACGGCAAGGCGATCGAGAAGACGCTCAAGGAATTGGGCGGGTAGAGGCGGCACGATAGCGCTCAGCCTGCGGGAGCGCGGTCGCTTCCAGCTTCCGGGTCATCAGCCACAGCAGCAATCCGGCAAATATTGGCGTGATGAATAGCGCCAAAGCCGACCAGTAGAGGCCGTTGCGTCCGCGATGTTGTGCGATGAGGCCAAACGCGAGCAGGATGATGTAGTAGGTGAAGTAGGGTGCAGCCGGGTTGCTCATGTCACCGCCCCGGCCGCGATGCCCCATATCCAGCATGGAAATTTCAAAAACATGGTCCCGGCCATTCATCCAATGAGGGGCAAACCTTATAGCCGGCCATTGCCCGCGGTCTTGTCGGATCGTGCCACGCCTTTGTTTAGTGGTGCCATTCGCGCATGAAGCTCGTTTTTTCGGCGCAGGAAGCGGTCTTTGATCGATTGATGAAGGAGATCGCGAAGAATATCGACGAGGCCAAGGCCGGCGCCGTGCAGGATGTTGCTAAGCTGGCGGTCAAGGAGGGCCGGGCCAACATCGCATCGGCAGGCTTCCCGGCGCGCTGGCAGGCGGCGCTGCGCTCCAGGTTCTACCCGAACAAGGGCGGCGATCCGGCGGCGTTGATCTTTAACACCATCCCGTTTGCCGGGGTGTTCGAGCGCGGCGCCACGATCGCAGGCCGTCCATTGCTGTGGCTGCCGCTCGAGCGGAACCTGCCGGCCGGTATCCGTTCGCCACGTCAATATGGCGGCAAACTGGTGTCGGTGAACGTCGCGGGCAAGCCGCCGCTGTTGTTCGACGCCGGCAATCGGAAACTCGGGCCGCTGTTCGTCGGCGTTAGCCAGGTCAACATCCGCAAGCGTCTGGATCTCTACGCCATCTTCGAACGGGCCGCAGGGCGCATGACGGAATTCTATGAGCAGCGGATCAAGGACTGATCGATGGCCATAAAGCAGCGCATCAGCCTTGAGGGCAGCGAGGAGGTCCAGAAGCAACTCGAGGATATGGGCAAGGCTGGCGAGAAATCGCTCAACCAGATCCACGACGCAGCTCAGCAGATCGGCGGCGACACTTTTGCCAAGTTCGCGCAAGCGATTGCCGCGGCCACCGAGGCCATGCAGAGCTTCGCGGCACAGATTGAAGAGGCCGGATCGAAGGCGGCTCCCGCTCTCGAAAAGGTCGGCCAGGCCGCCGATGCGACCAGCGAGGGGCTGGCCAAGGTCGGCAAGGACGGGACGAAGGCGGCCGAAGGCGTCACCGTGGTCGGAGAGGCGGCCAAGGGGACAGGCGAGAGTTTGGGCCAGATTGCCCAGAGTGCCCCGCCAGTGGCCGACCATCTCACTGCGCTCGGTGGAGCGGGGGAAAAGTCCGCCGAAGGCATGGTCAAGGCAGGCGGGGCTGCCGAGCAGGCCTCGGGACAAGTCGCTCAGTCTGGCGCGGCGGCGCAGGACGCGGTTCGGTTCTGGTCACTGTTCGCCCTGGAGGCCGTCAAGACCGGCGCGGCAGTCGGCCAAACCGCCGCGGCACTTGAAGAAGCGACGGCAAGTGCCGGCAAGGCAGTTGCGCTGATAGGGCTTGCGCTTGCTGCTCTTGGATTTCTCGCCCTTGTATTGGGCAAGACCGTCAGCGGCGCTCTTAGTCCACGCATTGCGGAACAGAGCGACGCGATCGTCAAGGCCTCCCTCGAGTACAACAAGGCCCAGGCCGAGATTGCCAAGCTCAACGCCGAGACTGCCAAGCTCGCCGGGGTCTTTGATAGTTCTACCGACAGCATCGTAAGAGCCTCTGAAGGCATCGCCAAAGTCTCGTCGTCGGCAGCGAAGGCCGCCGAAGACGTCGCCAAGGCCGCGAAGTCGATGGGCAGCGCGTTTTCAGAGAGCGGCTTGGCGGGCGCGCGGCTCTACGAGAACCTGATCAACCTGTCCGAGGCTACTGGCGAGACCATTCACGAACTACAAATCGGACAGCAGGCGTTTGAGCATCTTGGCATTGGCGCAGAGACGTTCGGCAAGGTCGTCGATAATATAGCAAGGCAGATGTCCCTGCTCGACATTGGTAGGGCTTTGACAGCCTCGGCCAATGAGATCGAAGACGCATCCAACAAGGTCGACGCCGCCAACAAGCGGGTGCTGGAGACCCAGAAGGCGCTGCTGGAGTCGCAGATCAAGCTGGAGCAGCAGGGCGGCGCGCGCGCCCCCTATGGCGCAGCCCGGCAGCTGGCCGACATCGACAAGCAGCTTCTTGAATTAACGACTGGCCGGGTGGCGGCCGAGAAATCGGTGCAGGACGCCCAGCGGGCGACGTCCGATGCCGCGACCGCAGCGGCCGACGCGCAGAAGGCGCGGGCCCAGGCGATAGCCACCTCGTTGTTTACGGTTGTTGAGCAGGTCGACAAGATTATCGCAGGGCAGAAGGACATCAAGTTTGACGAAGCGGTGACGGCGGAAAGAAAAATAACGGCCGTTCAGATCGCATTGCGGGGTGTGGCGGAGCAGGCGGAAGGCAGCAGTGCAAGCGTTGTGCAGGCCCTCGTTCAGATCATTGCCACCGCGACCGACATCAAGGATGCGCTCGCCATCGGCAAGCAGTTCGGTATTGACGAGGCCGCCGTCAACAGCATCCGCCAGTACGGCAGCGAAGCCAGCAACGTCGCCGACACGCTCGGACGAATACCAAACCTATTCCAGAAAATACGCGAAGGCGGCGTGGCCATCGGCCCCGAGACGGCCGCCAATTTCGACAAGGTCAAGGAGAGCACCCAGGCGCTCGAGGATGCCTCGTTGCGGCTCAGCAAGGCGTGGGATGCGCTGTTCCCGCCGGCGGATAAGTTCGAAGAGTTCAAGCAAAAGCAGATCGATCTGGCGAACGAGCAAGCCGCCGAGATCGTCAGACAGCAACGACTGAAGGCCGCTTGGGTCAATCTCGGTGCCTCCATTCTCGAGGTCGGCACCAAGATCGGCAAGACGGTGTCGACCATGGCGTTCTGGCAGGAACTCGGCCGACAGTTCTCGGAACTCGCCGGCAAGGCCGCGAGCCTGGTTGCGGCATTTGTCCCGACGCCAGTGGCGAATGCCTGGATCGCGTGGATGAAGATGCTGCAGCCGGCGGTAGAACGGCTGGCTGGAACCATCAATAGAGTGGTTACGACGCCGGTGGCGAAGGCCTGGCAGTGGATCGTCGATAAATGGAACGCGGTTTTCGGGGAGGTCGAGGGACAAGCCCAACCCGGTTTCATCGAGCGATGGGTTACGACGCCGGTTGGTAATGCCTGGCAGTGGATTGTTGATACTTTCAACGCCGCCATCGCATTGCTCGGACAAACAATAAGTGCTGCCCCGGCCCTCATCACCGCATGGGTCACGACGCCGGTGGCGAATGCCTGGCAGTGGATTGTCGACACATTCAATGCGGTTGTGGGATTGATAGCAGAGGCATCCGAGTCCTTGGCGAGCTTCATTCAAACCTGGGTCACGACGCCGATCGCCAATGCATGGCAGTGGGTCGTGGACACGTTCAACGGCGCCGTGACGGGTGTCAAAACCGCCATTGATCAGGCCACGGCAGCGCTCACCGCATGGGTCACGACGCCGATCGCCAATGCATGGCAGTGGGTCGTGGATGCCTGGAATGCAATGGTGGCGAAGCTGTTCGGCGGCAAAGGGGGCGGGTCGTCGTCCGATGCCGCACCCGCCACGCAAGGTATGGCCGGTGGCGGCCTGCTCGGCGGGCGGGGCAGCGGCACGTCGGACAGCAATTTGGCTTGGGTCTCGCGCGGTGAATACATCGTCCCGGCGCGTGTGGTGCAGCAGCCCGGCGTGTTGGCATTTCTCGAGGCGTTGCGCCGTTCCGGGCGTCTCGCAGGGCATGCGGCTGGCGGCCTGATACCGGCTTATGCCAGCGGCGGCGAGGTCAGCTCCTCCCAAATGTCCGGTTTTTTGTCCGGCCTGCCTGAGAAATTGCACCGGGTGTTCGACATCATCAAGAGCGCGGCGCAAGCCGGCATGGATGCCCAGGGGAGCATAAATGAAGCACTTAAAGGCGTGGCATTCAAAGTATTTGATGATCTGAATAAAATTGGCTGGGATGTCTATAAAATGGCCAAGGGTATAGACGAGACGCTGGGTAAGGCGATCGATGTCTTGCAGAGCATAGCGAATGATGCCGGCAAGCTGACGAGCGCTAGCGGCAAAGCTGGCGGCGGTCTGCTCGGCGGCCGCGGGACGGGGACGAGCGATTCCAACTTGGCCTGGCTTAGTCGTGGTGAGTACATCGTCCCGGCGCACGCGGTGCAGCGGCCCGGCGTCCTGCAACTGCTCGAGGCGCTGCGGCTCGGCGGCATGGGCGGCTTCGCGCTCGGCGGGCTGGCGATGGGGCCGATGGCGCTTCCGGCCTTCGCCGGTGGCGGCGGAGGTGGCATTCCGCGCAACCTTGGCCGGCTCGAGCTGGGATTGCCGGGTGGCGGGACGGTGGTCGCATACACGGACGAGCGGGCGGTCGAGGCGCTGCGGCGGGCCTCGGCGATGAGCCAAATCAGATCGGGCGGCCGGAAGCCGAGCCGGTACTCCTGATGCCACTCGATCCCACCCGTCCGCCCTACACGCTGCTGACAATCGACGACATCGATTTTTCATCTTACGCTGTGCGCGGCATCACCATGACGCTGGCGCCGATCGACCAGGCCAAAAGCCTGGCGCGCGATTGCCGGGGCGAGCTCGCCGACATCTCTGTCGCGCAGTTCCGGCAGCACAAGGTCAGCATCACCTGCACCGATCACGAGGCGCCCGAGCTCACCGATGTGTGGCCGGGAATGGATGTCACCATCACATGCATCCCCGGCCTCGGCAGCGGCGGCACCGATGGCGCAGGCGAGGTGCTGACTATTTTGGCCAAGGTGACGTCCTGGAACACGTCGCGTGACGAGTGGGCGGCCGAGGTGGCCTGGACGCTTGAGGCCGAGCAGAGGGTGATCGCCTGATGCCTGCCGGCATGCCGTACTTTGCCTGGATCGATCCAGATGAGGGTACGTTCGCGCCCGAGCATCTACGCTGGGACGAGAACATCTTCAGCTTCACACTTAAGCAAGACGAGGGCGATCCGGCGAGCCTCACCGTCGTGGTCCGCCGGCCGCGCAACGTCGCCGGCAATGCCATCGGCCTGCTCGGTCCCGGCCGCAAAATCTGGTGCTGGTTTGCGCTTGACTGCGGGCCGGATCTCGTCCGGTTCCGCGGGCGGCTCGTCGGCGTTCCGACCTCGATCTTCGAGGAACTCGTCACGTTGGAATTTGTCGCGCGGCCGATCGACCTCGTGGCGCAGAAGGAGGCCTTGGCCGAGACGCTGCGCGTGCTGCCGTATTACGACGAGGTGGTGATCGACAAGGATCGCCGCACGGACCCGGAGGTCGTGCTCGAAGGCTATAGCGCGATCTGGCACTATGATCGCGAGACCCACGAGCTCACGGTCTCGGACGAAATCACCGGCGAGGACGGCCTGATCGAGTTCGACGGTGCCAGCGAAGACGGCACGGTGCTCTACGACGGATTGGGTCTCACACTCACCAGCGGCCCGTTGGCTCGGGTCGATGTCATCGCCGAATATGCCTGGACGCAACAAGCGCAGGGGCTCGTCGAACTGGGCAGCTATCTGTGCCGGAATTGGCCAGATGGCGGCCGCAACTACATCACATCGTATACCTTGACGAACGATAGTTGGCCGAAGGCCGGGACCACGATTGGCGACGGCTGGGTGGTCGCCGAAGCATCCGCCTCGACGCCGTATGATTTATCGGTCAAGAGCAAGACCACGGGTTCCGACATCACGGTCATCTTCCCCGACACGTCGTGGTTTGGTCCATCGACCACACACACCACGATAACGGAGACGGAGAGTTTCATTACCGCGCCCTCGTATATTTCCTACCCGAGGATCGTGACTTCCGACCGGAGCTCTGTGACGATCGGCAAGGTACAGGCAGCGTTCGGCATACCGGGGGAATCTGGTTCAAGCACGGCGTTGAGCCGCAGCTATACGGCGGTTGGCGCCGCGCTGCCGTTGCATTACACGACGGTAAGCTTGGTGGCGGGCTATTCAGCCAATCGGCCATGCACGGATCGCGTGTCGTTTTCGCTGATTGCCGATGTGCAACATGTTCTGACCGACCCTGAAGATGGTGAGGCATTGCGGATCGATGACGTCAAATCGGTCAACCTGAGCGAACTGCTGGGAGAAGGCACCGATGCCTATGTGCCGATCGGCGATGTGCGCCGGCGCTCCTACATTGCGACCGAGCGCGGCAATCGCAGTCTCGAGCATCTGATCGTATTGGCGCGCGCGCACTTGCTGAAAAGAGCGAGGGTGGTGGAGATCGCCTTTGCCCCTAAGCTCGCGCGCATGCCCGAGATCACGCTGCGCAAGAATGCGTTTCTGGTCGAGCCGCGTGTCGGTGAGGCGCTCGGCAAGGTCATTGGTTATTCGCTCGCGCTGGATGGTTCGGATGGCCGCATCGCCTGCGAGCTTCGCATCGGCTGCGCCATCGGCCGCGGCGGATCGGCAGTGGCAGCGGGCGGGACGCCGACCTATTGCAGCACCAATTACACCGGGGCCGATTATCAGCAGTTCACCGGCCGCATCGTCCTGTTCGATACCTCGGTCGGCTACCAGCCGCCGAATGCCAATCCAAATGATGACGGGCTCGACTTCACGTCCGCGCTGCGGGTCGAGGATGTCATCGACCAGCCATTGGTGGTCGAGAATCCCGCATCCGTGCAAGGTGACTATATCTTCACCCACGCCCACTGGAATGTCCCGCCGATCATCACGCCGTACATCACCGACGAGGACGCCGCGCAATTGCAGAAAGCGGTGCAGGCGCGATCCACTTCGGTCGGCAACGCACTCAAGGCGGTGGAAACCAAGGCGACCTTCAAGCTCAAGAGCATGACCCGCGAGTTTTCCAGCGATTATGCCGTGCAGGTCACTGAGCTCAAAATTTCAAGCGGCTACGACCTGGAGGCGGTGTGATGGCTGGTTTTGAGGTAGTCGTCCGACCAGCAGTGTTGCCCAACATCCGGCCCGGCCCGGCGCGCGTCTTGCCGCCTGCGGACGATGCCACGAAAGGCATCTGCACTATCGGCGGCTCGGGCGGCGGGCTCATCGACCTCCAGTACAGCTTTAGCGCCAGCTATTCGAGCAATTCGCCAGAGCATGAAACCAAGCGGCAGGTCGACAACGAGCGGGTTTATCAGAAGGATGAGAAGGGCAACATCAACAAGAAAAACTATGTCGATGTCGAGAGGTTGAAGAAGGTCAGGTTTGATACCGAGAGGGGGCCAGTCAAAATGATCTTTAGCAATCCGCCGAACCCAGACAATGTCAAGACCCTGGAAAAGAACAAAACCATACCATTTGTCGACGAAGATTTTATGGACACCATAGGGTAGCCGTATGACGGTCGTCTACGTTACATCCGGCACCTGGGGTGCCGGAACCGGGGCTCCGATCAGCGCCGCGCAGGTCGACGGCAATTTCTACGATGTCGATCAGCGGATCGTGGAGCTCAACGCGGCTCTGGACGAAGGCAAGCAGATCGACAGCATCAGCTCCTCGCCCAACAGCATGACGATCCTGTTCACGGATGGCACGACCCAGGTCATCCCGCTGCCGATCGCAACGCTTACCTATATCGGGCAATGGCTCAACAGCACGCCGTATACCAGGGGACAATTGATCTCGGTCCGCGGCCTGGGCATGTTCCAGGTGCTGGTCGATCATAACACCCCGGCGCTGCCAGCGGTCTTCGACCCGAATGCCGCCGACGGTAGCGGCAATCCGCTCTATCAATTCTGGATGCCTCTCTACGACATCAACTTCGACGCCATCATTTTTATGCCCGGCAGCATCCAGCGCGTGCCGAATGAACTGCTGTTCCAGGGCATCGCCACCCGCACGATGCAGTTGGTGAGCGGGGATGCGCATTGCTACGCCTATCTCGATGTAGGTATTGCCACGGGCACCAACATCATTTTGTCGATCGAGAAGAACAGGGTCGAGATCGGCACCATCACGTTTGTCGCCGGCAGCTCCATCGATACCGACGGCGGGCAACCGGGCGCGTTCAATATTCCGGCGTTGGTGGATTTTGCCGAGGGCGATCGCTATGCGCTCCGGGTCACGCAATCCGATAATGCTGCGCCATCGGGACTGTCGGTGACGTTGCCGTTCCTGCGCACGGATATCTGATGCCGGTTGGAGCTTACTCTCAGGATTTGCTAACGCGCATCTACAATGTGCATTGGGATGAGGTGGGCGGCGGGCTTGCGGTTGAGTTCGGCGACAAAGCCGGTGCCCCTCCAGGGCCTCCACCTGAGCCACCTTCTGCCCGGCGTCCTCAACTCAAGAAGCTCGGATGAGTTATCTGCAAATACCGAAAGGCATTCCGAATTTCAGCAAGGCGGTGATCTCGTTTTGGTTTAGGGTGCCGAAGGAGTCGGTGTTGGCGGCATTAGGGCACACAGGACCAGGAGGTCCCGCTACTGCTCCTGTGATCCGACTCCCGCTGGTCGTGTTCGGCACGTCGCAACAGCAGCAGAACTTCAGTTATTTGTACGGCGATATCCTGGTTAATCCGGTTAGCGAGTTTCATCATTTTGAAGCCTTTTACGGTTGGGAGACTGTGGGCGATCCATATGACGTCGGGCCGTCTTACATCGGGCTCGAGTGCTACAGCGACGGGACGTTCGACCTGGAATTCAACTTGCAGATGGATACTTATGGGGCTTATGCGGCGGTGGGTTGGGTTGCAACATCTGCCTTTTATAATTTTACCGGGATTCCCCGCAGCTATAGTCTTACTCTCAAGGACGCTTCGCCCACGATATTATACGGACCCCCTGAGTATTTCCATGTTCGAACTGCCATACTGTCAGACCCGGAAACGAACCTGTCGATAACGCCAGATGAGTGGCACCATTTGCTGTTGTCGTTCGACCTGAGCGGGAGCCTTTCGATAGGAGATCCGTTCGCCAGCAGTTCCTGCCAGATGTGGTACGCCATTGACGACAAGGACTATCGGGGGCCGGAGAACATGGGCCCCAATCGGGATGCACCTGACGGTCTTGGGCCAAATACCATCTTGACCGAGAATATATACAGCCTTTCCGGGACGTTCAGCGACAATTTCATGGGCGAGCCGGTCCCATCGCCACCCAGTGGGAGCTATGCCCCCGGCCCGATTCCCACCAGCGGCCAGGCGTTCGGCATCCCTGGGACGTCTGCTTATGTCAATGACATTAGTTGGGTCGAGCTGGCCGAGTTTCAGTTGTTCACCGGCGTGATGCTCGATACTGGCGTCGAGTCCAACCGCCGTGCCTTCATCGACTACGAGCGCAACGACAACGGCATTCCGATCAAGGACAAGGATGGACAGTTCACCTTGATCCCCGTCGACCCGGTAGGACAGCCGCCGACGGATGAACACCCGGAAGGGCTGCCGGCGCCGGCAGAGAAGCTGCTAGGCAAGCGCCCGGATATCCTGCTGCACGGCAGCGACAGATGGATCAACGGTGAGAATACCGGCACCACGGGCGTCGACTATGACGCGGAGCCGCCGCAAGAGAAGCCGGCAGGTCAATTCCAACCGACCGGCGAGATCCGGGCGTACACGCCGGACCCAAGCTTGCAGCAGCCGTCCTAATGCTCGTCTGTAGCGTCAGCCAACTGCGGCGGCGGGCGGCGATCGCGGCGGGGCTCGCCGAGGCTGCATCGGCGCTGGACGCACCGGGCACCGGCAACGTGGTCTTTGCCACGCTGGTCGATGACCCGGCCTCGGTCGGTGATCATATCGATGCCTACCTCGGCGAGATCATGCGCGAGGCGGCGAGTGCGGCGGCCACCGTCAATGCCGGGCTTGCCTACGCGGCAGCCGTCGTCGAGGCGGTGATCGCAGCCGACGCAGTCAACGCTGGAGTTGGCTACGCTGTCGCGCTCGCCGAGGCGGCAGCCGCTGCCGAGTTGGCCGCCGCTTCGGTGACCGCGCCAAGCATCTTGACGGCGGCGGTGGTGGAAGCGGCGTCGGCATCGGACGGTCCAAGCGCGACGCTGGCGAGTGCTGTCATGCGCAATGCAACGATCGCGGGGCTGTCGCCAGTACAGGTCAATTCCGGCGTGCCGCCAGTCAAGAGCTCGCGGTTGAGTTCGGGTACAGCGTTGGGAGCATAAGCCCTTGGCCATCGCACTAGCCTCTACGCAGCAACTCGGCCTCAAGCCACTGGTCCCGTCGCGCATTATGGCACTCCAGCAGGAGTAACTCCAATCGCCCTCGTCGACACCACTTGGTATGTTTCTTCGGTTAAGTATACAGCGGCTACGCAGTTTGCTGTGTCCACGGCCTATGCGGCCGGTCAGATTATTCGTCAGTTGGCGGCACCTGCGGTCAATTCTGAGCGGGTGTTCGTGGTTATTGTGGGTGGTACAAGTGCAGGAAGCGAACCAGCTTGGACGCTAACTCGAGGCGCAAAAACTGTATCTAATACAGTTACGTTTCAGGAATGCACCGGCCAGCCTGCCGTCAACGGCGATCTGGCCAGCACGGCAACCTGGGCACAGGTGAAAGCCGCCACGCCCGCCGTGCTCGGGCAGATCATCAAGCGCAGCAGCGGCGCCAGCTACCAGATATGCACGACGGCGGGGGCGATGAGTGCCTCCGAGCCGTCGTTCAGTGATACGGCTGGTGTCACCACGACCGACACCACGGCGGTGTGGACCTCACTCGGTCCGGTCGGCAACTTCCCGGCCTGGGGCGCCCCGCACGCACGGCTTGCCAACGCTTATGCCCCCAACTGGGGCGCGGCCGGGCACAAGTTCTGGATCGCCGACAACCACGCCGAGACGCAGGCGACGGCCTTGAACTTGTCGGGGCCTGCCACGGCTGCCGCTCCCACTTACGCAATCTGCGTGGATCGTACGGCGGCCCTGCCGCCGGTCGAGGCGAATTACAATACCGGAGCGTCGATTGCGACAACCGGCGGGACTGCCATCAATCTCAACACTCCGGGGGTCGTGAGTTGTTTTTACCAAGGGATAAATTTCAGGGCTGGCGATGGGTCTTCATCCGGCACCCAGTTGACAATCGGGGGTGTGTCTTCGCAAGGGACCTTTTTCTCTTTTAAGAACTGTGCATTCACGTTGGTCAATACCAATGCATCTGCATTGATAGCCATTGGGACCCTCGGCGCCGCTCCCTCTCATGTTTTGTGGGATAATTGCACGGTGCAGTTTGCAGCTACCGGCCAAACTATTCGGCTTCAAAGCGCGAGCTGGGAATGGCGCAACACACCGTCCGCTATCCAAGGTGCGACGTTCCCGGCCTCTTTGTTCACGACGTATACTTCCGGCCCGACGCTTAGCATGACTTGTCGGGGTATCGACTTCTCGGCGTTTTCCGGCCAGTTGTTCGCGAACCAGCCGGTGTCTGCCGCTCCTGTCGTGTTTGAGGACTGTAAATTTCACGCCAGCATGACCCGCTACGGGACTACGAACGTGGGTGGTTATCCGGCGACCCCCGTCATCACCGTGCGCTGCGACAGCGGGGCCACCAACTACAAGGCCACCCGGGACGAGTACGCAGGCTCGCAAGTTACCGAGACCTCGATCACGCGCGTCGGCGGCGCCACCGACGGCACCACGCCGACCTCGGACAAGATCGTCACCAATGCGCAGGCGGCGTTCTTGACGCCCTATCGCATGCTGCCGCTGGCCATCTGGTCCGAGACAACGGGCGCCGATGTCATCGTCACGGTCCACGGCACGGTGAATTCCGCATCGTTGCCGAACAACGACGAGATCTGGATGGACGTGCAGTACCTCGGCAGCTCGGGCTCGCCGATCGCCAGCTTCAAGACCACGTGCAAATCGCATCCTCTGGCGGCTGCCGCTGCTGTGTCCTCGGACGGCAGCACTTGGAACGGCGGCGGCTCGGGCGCCGGCTGGTCGCCGTTCAAGCTCGTCACCACGCTGACCTCGCCGCAGCCGCAGATGAAGGGTTTCATCTACATCAACGTGCGCATCGGTAAGACATCCGGCACTTGCTACATCGATCCGCTGCCGACGCTCACATAACGACCTTCCAAAAGGAGAAACTCATGACCGATGAACGCGCGCAGGCGCGCGAATACAACGACGCGTCCGTAATTCGCGGCTCTGGCCTCAGCGAATATGCCGAGGCGCACGGTCGCTACGAGATGGAATGCATCGGCGCGGACGGCCAACTCAAGTGGCGCGACACGATCGAGAACGTGGTCTGCACGGTCGGCAAGAACCTGATGCTGGACACCGCCTTTGCCGGCGCGGCTTACACCGTGGTCGGGCCGTTCATGAGCCTGATCTCGTCTGTGTCGTACACGGCTGTCGCGGCCGGCGACACGATGGCATCGCACGTCGGATGGCTTGAGGCTGGCAGCGCCAACGCGCCAACCTATACCGGCAACCGCAAGACCGCGGTGTGGTCGGCGGCCTCGGCGGGCGGCAAGGCGCTGTCGGCGGCGCTGTCGTTCGCCATCACCAGCACCGGCACCGTGAAGGGCGCGTTCCTGGTCTTCGGCACCGGCGCGGTCGCCACCAAGGACGACACCGGCGGCGTGCTGTGGTCGGCCGGGACGTTCTCGACCGGCGACAAGGCTGTGGTGAACGGGGACACGCTCAATGTCGCGTTCTCCACAAGCTTGTGAGGGTCGTCATGACCTATCGCCGCCCGATTGACCGTTTGCTGGTGGCGCAGATCGTTTCCGCCAGCACGCTTCCGATCCTGGCCGTGCTGCTGCTGCTGATGTTCATGCGCTGAAGAGGCAAAGAAATGAACGATGATCGCAAGCTCACCGCCGCGTGTGCCAACCTCATAAAGCACTTTGAAGGTTGTCTCAAACCGCACGAGGGCAAGTTTAAGGCGTACAAATGCCCAGCTGGCGTTTTGACCATCGGTCACGGCCACACCAACCACCACGGCCGCAAGTTCAACTCCGGCGACGTGTGGTCCCAGGTCGAATGCGATGCTGAGTTCCTCTCCGACATGGCGGGATTTGAGGCGGCCGTGCGCAGGTTGGTCAAGGTGCCGCTGGAGCCGTGGCAGTATGATGCGCTGGTGTCGTTCGCCTACAACTGCGGCGAGGGCAACCTGGGCAAGTCCACCCTGCTCAAGAAGGTCAACGCCAATGACTTTGCCGGGGCGGCGAAGGAATTTGCCAAGTGGAACAAGGGCGGCGGCAAGGTGCTGGCGGGACTGACGCGCCGCCGCGCGAGCGAGGCGTTGCTGTTCCAGAATATCCCCGATGAAAACTATGACGGCAAGCCTGACAAAGTGGTGAAGCCCATGGGCGAGGAAATGCCGCAGGCCGTGGATGCGCCGGAAGATGACGCGGGGACGTAGCCGATGAGTATTCCAGAGGAAGTTGGAAAGGTTGCCGCCAGCACCCTGGATGCGATGAAGTCGACGCCATTGGCGATCGCGCTGCTAATGGTCAATGTTGGGTTTCTCGGGTTCGCCGCCTATGTGCTCGGCGAAGTCGCCGCCAACGCTTCCGAGCGCAACAAAACGCAGGCCGACCTCATCAGCAATCTGGTCCGCGACATCCGCGACTGCCGTCAGCCGGCGAAGCCCGCCTGGTTGGAGTTGCCGTTGCTCAATCCGGCTGCGCTTACGCGTGCCCGGTGACATCCGGGCTTCCCTCGAACCGCGCAAGCGTAATGCGCCGATTATTTTGCTGCACTGTCGCGGTCGCCCATCGGCAGTTGCCCGGTTCATAGTCTCCGTCGTTGTTGATACGGTCGATCGAATGTTTCGGTGTTGGTCTGCGGCCCATGTCTTCGAGAAAAGCCCGGTAAGATTTCGACAACTTTTTGCCCTCCGCAATCGCATTGACAGCGCCATCGCGCATGTCCGTTGGCGCAGTCAGCACGGCGCAAAACAACCAACCGTCCAAAGCGTTGATTGGTTAGATCGATTGCTTTCCTGCCTCCCATTAAGCCCTCCCCTCGATTTCAGGTTGACCTTCAAATCTTGCCAGTTGTTCTTTAAGGAGCACCACGACATCCTCGCGGCTGGCATTGCTGATGTAATTGCAGCGGTGCGCGCCATCGGCGTCGGCGCTGAACGGGAACACCATCAGCACGAAGCCGGTCGTGCGCCCCGCGTCCCTGGTGTTCGCCGCCGGCCCGTTGAAAAAGCGGTCGAGATAGACCGCCATCGAGTTCATCATCTCGCGGTAGTCCGCCTCGATGGGCGCGTCGCCGAGCCCGTGCGCTGTTGACAAATTGTCGGGTTTTTCGGGTTTTGTTGCACGAGGCGGTTTGTCATAGCTGGCCACAAGCTCCTTCGCCGCCGCCTCAAGCTCGGCCGAGATCAAGCTCATTCGATTGAGGTCGGCGTCGGTCGCCTCGTCGCCCGGGTCGAGCGCGGTCATGATGCTCGAAAACAAATGCTGCGCGCCGCCGAGGAAGGCCAAGCGCATCTCGCGCAACTGGTCGGCCGGCGCATTCTCCAGGCCAACCGCCAGCCGCAGCCCGACCCATCCGGCCTCGACCAGTTTGCCCTCGTCGGTGAGCTTCTGCAGCAGAAGCTCCAGCGCTTTCTTGTCGGCCATGGTTTCAATGCTCCGGTTTGATGCAGGCGAGCTTGAGCGAGCGCGGATCGTCGGGCCGGCCGGCAGTGGGGACGACGACATGCTGCCGGCAGGCGTCGCACGTGATCACGAAATGCCCGCAGCGCTTGGCCGGGTAGGGGAGGACCGCATAGCAGTACGGCTCCTCGCCGGCCGTGGCGTCGACGGCGACGCCGTTCGGATAAGCCGGGTTTGGCTTGGCCCCGGGCTCGCGCCCGCCGTCGATCCATTTGACTGTGAGGCCCATGTTTCATTCCTCGTGCACGATGGTGGCAATGCATTCCACCTTCTCCTAATGCGTTGATGGCGGCCCGTAGGCGCGCTTCCGTGCGAGGGCGCTCTCGAACTGCTTCATCACCCTTTCGACCGTTGGGGTCATACGGACCTCTTTGTGCTGGTCGCAATGAGAGTAGCCACTGTAGCCTGGACCGAAGGCCTCGCCGCACGAACTGCAAAAGGTCTGTTCGAACTTTGGCATTGCCACAAGCATCTCATTTCTCCTGCAGGAACCAGGATCGCCATTGCTGAGCGAAGCGTCCCCACCTGATCAGCAGGCAGTACGTGGCAGCGCCTAAGACACCACCAATCGCGTTCCAGATGAGCGGCTCGACATTTTGGAGCATCGCTAGTCCCTCAGCCGGGGGTCGCCGGGTTTGAGCCGAACCGGCGGGAGGGGCTGTTCAAGGGTTGCTCGACGGTTGCGCATGGTGTCCTCGCACGACAAAAAACTGTCGTGCTCACCATGAGCGCCGTTAGCGGGAAGTGCATTTTCCAAATTCTCCAAATAGAGATTTGGAAATTTCGGCATGGGGTGCTCCCGCCGTTCGAGCGATCGAAATTAGCAAGTCGGGGAACTCGATCGGCGTGGCTTTGGCCTCACGCTTTGTGAGCTGCCTTATCCCCAGCGCCGCGAGTTCGGATCGAGGGAGGGTGGGGCAGTTAATCGGGTTTCCCATACGCCAACATGGGGTGGAAATTGCCCCACTTTTCGAATTACTGTTTTGTAGCAAGGGGCTAACAGCCCCTCCACTCCTGCCAGTCCAGGAAATTCTATCCATTTTTCAAAGTCTTAGAAGGTGGGGCAATCGCGAGTGGGGCAGGTTCGTTCTCTGTTCGATCGCCACCCAATAGCCTTGCGGCTTCGCCGGCCAGTTTCTTTCTGTCGGCCGCCGCAGTGTAGACCGTCGCCTGGCTCGCCGTTGTCCAGCCGTATAGCGCCATGAGCTGGCGGTCGGTCGCACCGCGCTCCGCCGCGATGGCTGCCCCTGCCTTCCGGAGCCCGTGGGCGCTGCAATGCTTGAGCCCCGCCTCATCGCACCGTTTCCGGAACCAGCCGCCGAAGCCAGCGGCCGAGAATGCCCGGCCATATTCCGTCTCGAGGAATGTCAATTCGCCCGTGGGGCTTGCCGCGAGGATCCTGGCCAGTTCAGGCACGATCGGGATCTCGAGGAGCGTTGACCGTTTGTAGCGGGTTTTCCGGGGTACGAAGCGGATCCAGCCGTCTTTGACGTGCTGGCGGCCGAAGGTCACAACGTCCCCCCGGCGCGGCCCGGTGAACAGCAGGAGTGCCAGCGCCAGCCGCGCCTTGGACCCGACCGGGTGCCTTCGCTCGAATTGGACGACCTCCGCTGGCGTCCAACTGTGAAACCCGGAGCTTGCGTATCTGACCGGCTTAACGTCCCGAGCCGGATTGGCCCGCAGGATCCCGCGATTGACCGCCCACCCGAACATGGCCGACAGGTATTTCAGCCGATTGTTTGCGGATCCGGGCTTGTCCGCTCGGCGGTCCCGAAGCATCAGGATATGGGGCGCAGCCAAGACCTCGAGCGGGCAGAGTGCCATCAGGTCGGCGGATCCAGGTTCCCGCGGCTCGAGCAGGCAGCCCTCGAGGATCCCGCGACGGGTCCGCTGCGAGACAAGATCCAGGGCCTTGAACTCCGAAGACCCGAAATAGGCCGCCGCTAGCCAGCCCAGCGTGCCCGCCGGCGCTCCTTTCGGCGCGCGCTGGCGCTGGTCCAGAGCCCGACTCTCGAGCGCCTCCAGGGCCGCCGTGTAGGCGCTGGCAAAGGCCGCGGTCCCCTGCTGCTCCCGGATGCGGATCTTGCGGCCGTGCCGGCGCACGAAAAGGCGCCGGTTCCCGTGCCGGTCGGTATCGGCCATCAAGTAGGGAAGATCCAGCCGCACGGATCTCATGCCTTGACCTCCGCCCAGCGGGAGGCTCTGTCATTGTGTTCCTGCGTCTCGAGCGGGGCAACCGGTGCGTCCCCGTCCTGCACAACCAAAGTCCCATCCGGACGGATCTCCGTCACCCGCAGCCCCTCCTTGCGCGCGGCGGCGATCGCGCGGCGCACGGACTGCTGCGTGAAGGGGAGGCGGGCAGTCATAACTTGAGTTCCCCCGCCATCGCCTTGATGTGTCGCGCGACGGCGAACAGTTCACCAAGTCTCATCGCAGTCACCCACTAACCGTTAACGTCGGATTTGCGCGCGGAGGCGATCAACTCGCAAACCTTGTCGACCAAAAGCTCCTTGCACTCGCGCAACATGCCATCGCGCTTGCTCAGAACCGCGAGGCAGAGGTTTGTCATGTGCAGCCGGAGTTCGAGTTCTACCTGCTCTTTGGTCATGTCGATCTTCACAGTTTACTGACGGGCTCGGAGTTCGCGAGTTCAAGCAACCTCAAACGTTACTGCCGAGTTCGGTTGCACCGCCATGAGCGGCCGTTGTTGTAATAGGCTCGCCCCTTGCCGCGGCAGATATATCGCTCGCCTCCGGTCATGCTGCGTACCAATTTTCGATGGCGATCCAGGCCAACACGCCGCTCGGTATGCCGAGGACCATGGCGGCTTCAGCGCCGACCCAGAACGAATAGACAAAGCAGACGCTGGCGATGATGCCGATCGACACCAGGTCCCGGCGCAGGACCGGCTGCTCGGCCCAGTCGCTGTAGCGATCGAGCGCCTTGGCCAAGCTTGCCGGCATGCGGGGCAGCGCGATCTTGATGTTCATTTGGATTGGCTCATTGGTCGTCCGGTGCTTCATCCACTTCGAGACACGCGCAAAACTCCGCTAACAGGCGAATAGCCGGGACATAAAGATCGTTAACAATTTTCCTATGCAATTCAGTCGGCGCGCCCTGCTCCGAAGCCGCCCAGGCCATGCGAAGGTATTCGAGCTTTGTGATAACTTCCGTTTTGAGATTGTCCCAATCGACTTTGTCGCACCGCGTTTCATAAGTGACGGTCATTTTTTCTCCTCGGCTTAGATCTCGGTTTTGGCCCTGGCGAGTTCTTCCTTGATCCACCGGCTGAGTTCTGCGGCGCGCTCGTTCTCGGCGATCCGCTTGGCGCTGAGCTTGCGGCCGGTCTTCCAGTAGCGCGGTGATTTTTCGCGGATCTCGGGACGGGTGGTCACGATCCCATTATCCGCGCTACCGCGACGAGCCACCCGTAGGCGGCCAGTACCACTAGCGCCAACACGACGATCCCAAAGCCGGCGATATAGCCAAACGGGATTTGCCCCATCGTCATGAACTCATATTCGATCATGCGGGCAGCTCCAGCAGAGCATGATGCGCGTGCGGGACGCGGCACATAGACCCGCACGCGCCCTCATGCTGACGGGAGGGCAGTGGGCAGAGGGCCCGTCAGGCCTGAGCTGATCGGTTGCGGCGACGTTTGGCGAGGCCGACCATGAACAGACCCGCGGCGATCAGGCCGGGCAGGCCGGCGCCAACGACCGGGCCGGGGACTGCCGCGGCGGCGAACTGGATGCCGCTGTTGGCCTGTCCGGTGCCGTTGGTCGTGATCTGGTAGTGCGCCGTGATCGAGTACGGCCCAGTACCGAAGTCCGCCAGGGCGGTCTGGTTGTTGGAGAACGTCGAGATGCCGTTGCCGTTGAACACGATGCTGTCAACCAACGACCCGGTGAAGTTGCCATTGCCGGTGTCGAGCAAAGTAGACAACGACGAGGTCCAGCCGTCCGACAACGAAACGCTGGTGAAGCCCGAGAAGGTGTTGTTGATGCCCGTCGGGAACAACAAATTGTTGCCGGTGACGAAGATGTCGAGGACGTGCGATCCGATGTCCGTGGACTGAAGGTCCAAGGTGTTCGTCGACAACAGCACCGGGGCAGTGGTCGACGGCGTCGTCGATCCCGTGATGTTGGAGATCGTGAAATCTCCAAACGCGAAGTCGGTCGGCCCGGTGAACGAACTCGCTCCAGGCGCAGAAAAGAAATCCTGGACGAGCGCGCCGTCTTGCAGGCGCAACGCCATGTCTGCGGTGGCCGCCACCGGCGTGGCGATCAGTGCAGCGGTCGTGAACAGCAGCAGCTTCTTCATGAAGGTAAACTCCAATGAGGTGAGACTGAGACAAGGTGACTACGCCACAGGCGCGTGACGGCGGCGCCGCCAGCCCCACAGCCCGACGCAGGCGGCGAACAGCCCCGGCAGACCGGCACCGGCCACCGGGCCGGGAACGACGTCGACCGGGTTGATGACGCAATCCGGGCAGGTCGGGTTGATGATCGGGTTGCCGCGGGCGATGAGATAGAACGTGTCGGCGCCGTCGTTCGAGACTTGGCAATTCGGGTCGTTGCCCGCAGCCCCGAAGCATCCCATGTTGGCGGCCAGGCCAACCCGGAAATCACCGCTGCCGGTCAGGGCGACGAGTGCGTTGAACTGAGCGCGCTCTTGCGTGTCCAGCACGAACCCGAAGATCGCGTTGCCGTGGCCTTCCTGCAGTTGCAGGTCGGCTGCCGTAAACTGCAGCGGGATCAGGTTTGTGGCGAGGCTGAACGAGGCGAGCGCCGTCGTTCCACTGTAGACCGTCAGCGCCAGTTGCTGGAGCGTAATGCCGGTCTGGTTGCTTTGATTGCTGTTGTAGCCGATGGCAACGACGCTGCCGCCGAGCCAACCCAAGTCGGTCAGCGTTGGGGTTGCGGCTTTGTTGCTCCCGGCGATGGCCTGATCGTGAACGACAGCGGTTCCCGTGATACTCGGCGTGACGCTGCCGATCTGGGAGCCATTGGATTGCAGGGTCAGTGCCGCCGGGCTGTTGCCGAAGCCCTGTGCCCCGAAGTCGACGAACGACTGGGACACAGCGTCCCCGGAGTTCGGTTGGTTCGGGTTGTCGAACAGGATCAGGTGGGCGTGGGCCGGTGCCGCCATGGCGAGTACCAAGGTGGTTGCTGCAAGTAGTTTCCTCATGGGGTGATAGTCCTTCTGGGTTGAGATCATTTCCGGCACCGCCATCGGCGGCCGTAATTCACGCGATACATCCCGTGTCGCGTACAGATGTCGTCCGATCGGTACGCCAACCGGGTCTTCTTCTTGACTGACTGTGGTGGAGGAGGCCCGGAGGCGGGGATGGACCGAGCCTCCTCCGTCACGACCGGACGCTCGACTAGGACCGGCGTGAATGGTGTGGCTTTGAATTCGGCGGTGACTACAGGCGCGCGAAAGCTGTCGGTCTTGACCGCGCGCAGCACGGTCGGCTGCTCGATCGGCACTACTGGCTTCTGCGGCTTGCCGTAGCTCGCGAGCGCAAACAGCCCGAGCGGGACCATGGCGAGCGCAATGACTGTCGCGTGAAGGCGCATGTTGAAAAGCCGGGGTTGCATTATCCGCATTCCGTCGCGGCCAGCGACTGGTGGCCCGGTCCGCGCCTCGTCTTTCGCTTTTCCTGCGCTGCCTGCTTGCGCGCCAACAATTCGGCATAGGTCTTTGGCATCTTGAATGTGTCGGTGGGCTTCTCAGCCTCACTGACCAGCACGACCTCCAACTCTTCCCACAACTGGCTCGCAGCGTTGCGTTGTTCCGGTGTGCGGTTCATGTACTGGTCGGGATGCAAACAGAATCTGATCTTGTTGTAGTCGGATTTTTTCATGAGCCCTTGACGGGCTTTGGTTATCTGCTCGCTTAGCGCAATCTTCTCTTCGTAGTGCGGCAGAACGGCATCTTCCACGGCTTTCTGGATACCGTCGCGCAAATCCTTTTCATACTTGGCATCGAGCTTGCGTTGATACTGGCGCATAGCCGCCGCCAGTTTTTCTTGCGCCGATAGCGACAGCGTGGCCGGATCAATCGGTGGGTCGGCCTGCGCTTCTCGGCGCCCTTGCTCTTGCGCCACTGCGCGCCGCACTACTGTGTTGCTGACATCAAATTCTTGTTGCGCTTGCTCATAGGTTTTGCCGCTGTCCAAAATCGCACCGGCAATCTGTGCGTCCTGATCGGCCGTGGTCTTGCGTTGTCTGCCCTTTGGGCGGCCGGTACTCTTCTTTCGCCCAAGCGTGTCTTTGCCTTGCCCTTTGACATTGTCCACGATGGACAATGTCTCAAGATCGCGACCAACCGTCTGGTGGCTCACGCCAAGCTGCATTGCAATCGCTTCCTGGGTGTAACCCTGCTTAGCAAGTATCTCGACTAAAGGGCGACGACGCTCTTTTGTCCTTTGATCTTCCGGCATGCCATGCCATGTGGCGATGACACAGTTGTCGGGGCAGGTTCGATCGCCACCCATCGGACATACGCATTTCATAACTATCTCCTGCTTAATAACTGCGGGACACCATGCCCGCGCTAAAGGAAAGAGTGCCGGAGCTATTAACCCCGGCGCCTCAATCAATCACCGTTGTTGCCCGGCACTGTTTCGCCATGGATCATGTCGCGGCGTTCCTTGCGGCTGATCTCGTAACGCCGCATAACAACGCCGAGTGCCTTGCTGATCGTTGCCAGCTTCTCATTGACCAACTGACCGCCACCATTCTTCTTGGCGTGGTCGCGGATCATGGTCGCGGCCATGATGTTGTCGGCCGACAGCGAACCTTCTACCGCCTGCTCGTCGTAAACGGCGTTGAGGAAGGCGACATACCGATCGTCACCGTAAAGAGCGATATGCGATTCCTCGACCATGTCGTTCAGCGTCCGTCGCATCTGACCGACGCGCTGGGCGAGCAAGTCCTTTTTGGTGGCCGGGAGCGGCGGTGGCGTCGCCAGCGAGCGGCCATTGGTATTGGTGCCAGTGGTATTCATCTGAAGTCTCCGTTTGTTTGCGGATCACAATGTCCGCGGTTTCGAGCATGTTGCCCCTACTGCGGCGAGCTCACGCCGCAGTCAGTGCATCACACGACTTGCTTTTGGCTGGCTGTCCCGCCGCGCAGCGCCGCGATCTTCGCCTTCAATTCGGCATCAAGCCGGTCACGGTCGTCGGGATCGACGTTCAGCTTATTCCGCTGCGCCTTCTCGGCTTTCCATCGCTTCTCGCCAGCGTCGGCGTCGAGCAGGTTTTCGATCCATGCGTGGGTGTTTTGCAGATAAGCCGCCGCGGTTTTCGGGCCGTCGTCTTTCTCGGCACGAGCGGCCGCGCCGGCTCCCGGTTGTTCTGATTTCCTTTGGGAGGGATCAGGATCGGAAGCCGGCTGGCCCGCCGCAGGTGCGTTCGGCGCTTCCTGCTGCGAACCTTGCTCGTCGGTGATTTCGCCCGTGTCGGGGTCGTGCGTCTCGGCCGCTTCCGCCGGGGCAGGCTTGTCGGGGATTTTGGCGAGAGCGTCGAGCTTATCGGCTAGGTTTTTCGCAGGCGTCACGTCCCGCATCTTGGGCATCGTCTCGAGTTCTTCGACGGCCGGCATGCCGAGCATGACCTCGGGGGCGTAAAGGCGGATCAGCATCGCGGCCGAGCGCCAGCGCAGCATATGGGCTGGCATGCTTTTGTATTTGGCGTTTTTGGTCCATCCCTCGGCGGCTGCCATCCGCATGTCCGCAGACGCGCGGATTTCTTCTCCAGTGGCTGCGAGCACTGCCTTTGCAGTCACAGTGAGCGCGTCGCCCTCACCCGCCTCTTCCCATGTGATTGGGCCTTTTAATATCCCAGCGCGGTTGACGCGCGAGATCATGTAGCTCGTGTACCAACCGGGGCGGCCGTTCACGATGTAGATTTGCTGCATGACTGTCAGAGGCTCTTCATTGAGCCTGCGTGCGATCTGGAGCGCAATAAGACAGTCGGCCGTGTTGCCCTGCATGTGTTGCGGGACGAGTTTTGACGAGGCAAAGACCTTGGCAACTCGCTGCGCGTGTTCGAAGGCCGCTGGGTCGGAGAACAGATCGGTTGATGGCACGAGATGGCGCGTCGGCAACGCTGCGACGTTGCTAGCCTGCTGGACTGCGACTTCGGTGGTGGTCATCGAAAACTTCCTTTCGTGGTGAGCACGAACGTCACGCCGTTGATCTTGGCGCGGCCGGCTTTGAGCTCGTCCTTGTTCGCGCGCGCGTAGGCGCGTAGCGCCAACATGATCTCGTCTTCTCGAATGAAGGCCCGGATCGCGAGCAAATCGACCTTGGTGAAATCGTCGACCTTCGGCTCGAATGCCTCGATCAAAGTGCTCGTCCCGCCGGCGGTGTGCGTACGTGCCAGATCCGCGGCCTTCGCCGTCGCGGCCTTTTCTGTCGCCGCGGTCTGGGCCGTCGCTTCGCTCGCGGCTTTCTGCTCGGCCTGCGCGCGCGCCGTCGCTGCGGCGACCTCAGCATCAGCTGCGGCCTTCGCCTGTGCTGCTTTCTCCAGCGCCCTCGCATCGGCCATCGCTGCGGCCTTGGCGCGGTCAGCCTCCGCCTTCTCAGCGGCTTCGCGCGCGCGCCGTGCTGCGGCCTCCGCGGCTTCGGCTGCAGCGCGCTGGCGAGCTTCTTCCTCGCGGGCTTTGCGGGATTCTTCCTCGCGCGCGATGCGCTCGGCGTCGGCCTTCTTCTTGAGGTATCGGCCGCCGCGGCTCTCGAGATCGGTCTTGAGCGTGAGCAGGCGGGTTTCAAGCGCCTTGAAAAAGGTTTGCACCGTGGTGCCGGCGTCGAGGTAGGGCCGCTTCTCCTGGTCGCGAACCTCGTCGCAACGCTTGGCGCCGGCGCGCAGCTTGGGCACCAGCGCATTGATGATGGCGAGGTCGTCGTCATCTTCAACGACGGGGGCAACGTCCTTCGCTGCAGCCTCAAGGCCGGCCACGAACGCCTCAATGTGCGCGAAGTCCTTCGCCAGCTGGTCGGCGGTGATTAGCGCGGGCCGGTTGTCGCCAATCGCCGGCGTCTTGATTGGCGCGTTCATGCGGCTCTCCCGTTTAATATTTTGATCATTCGGAAAGACGTGGCCGCGACCTCGTAGGCCTTACGGTCGATGGTGGAGTTTGAGATGCGACGGCCGTCGGCGAGGCGCGCGAAGCGGGCAGGGCCCATCTTCTCGTTGATGCCCGTCTTTGCGATTTTCTCGCGCGTCTCGGCGTCTTTCTTGTCGGCGCGCGCGCGCTCGAGGTCGGCAACGAGCTGCGGGGCCATGTTGTCCGCGCTCAAATCGATTTCGCTGCCGTCGTCTTTCGGGAAAAGCTTGGCGATCAGCGCGCCATCCTTTCCATAGTCTGGGTCAGGCGGCGTTCCGCGCTCCACGCGCTCCCAAAACTCGGCGACTTCGTACTTGATGCGGTCGATGATGCCGGCGTGCAGCGGGATCGGGATGAGTTCGATCTCAACACCGAAGCTGACGCGCATCGGCGCGACGGCCGCCCATTCGGCGCCGGTCAGGTAGGCCTCGATGAGGGCTTGCACCACGATCCACAGTGGCGGATCGACGCCGCCGTTCTCTCCGCGCCAGTCGCGGCGGAAGATTGAGGGCTCGCAATTTTTGATTTGCACGACACCGAGCCGGCCTTTGGCGTCCGTTGCCAGCAGGTCTGGTGTTGCGCCGATGCGGTGCTCGGGGTCGCGATAGTAATACCCGACTGGGTAGTCATCGAGTTTGATGTCGGGATAATCCTCGCGGATCATCTGAACCGCGACAGGCTCCAAAAGCCTTCCACGGCGCATCGGCTGTGTCTCGTCGGTATCGTCAGCAATCGCACCGCTCTTGAATTGATGGAGCGCGTACGGGGTGACGTATGGATGCAGGCCAAGCAATCCAGCCGCAGTTGAAGCGGTCACATCCTGCTTGCGCGCGGCCAGCCACTGATCGCGGCTCTGAATTTGAATGCGCTCGACGGTCATGCCACCCACTCCCGCTCGGCTTCGGTCGCGTTGGCCGCTGCGCGCATGGGTGCGTAGAGATAGTCGCTGGCGACATCGACAAAGGCCGAGATGAACTGCCCGCAGTCGACCTTCTCGCCGGCGACGAGGTGCTCGTTCATGTCCTCGATGACCGCCTGGAGGTATTTGAGATAGTTGCCCGTCACGGCGCGGATGTGCATTTCGCGCAGCGCGATGTCGGTTTCGTCGGCGCCGCGCTCGGTGATGATGCGGGTGGGCTTGGCCGCCGCGAGCTTGGCGATCAGTTCGGCGTGCGCCTGATGCGTGCGCGTGCCTATCCGTGGCATGTTGCCCTCCGGCTTTCCTCAACAGGACGCTCGACACTGAGCGCGAGCGCGAGAATATTCCGAGCCGCGTTCACGTCGCGGTCGTGGCTCGCGCCACAGTCGGAACAGTCCCACGCTCTTATTCCAAGGCCTGCGATACCTTTCGGCCGCGAAGGCGGAAGTGATCCGCACGTCGAACAGGTTTGGGTCGTGAACTTTTCGTCTACCTCCACATATCCCGCTGATTTGTATTTCAGCATGGAGCGGAAAGCAGACCAGCCGGCATCGAGCACGGACTTCGCCATCCGCGTCTTTGCGAGCTGTTGTGCGTTGACATTGCCGACCGCGATGAGCGCGTGTTCGCGGTGCAGCTTCGTCGTTTCCTTGTGCAGAAAATCCCGTCTGCAATTCTTGATCTTGGCGTGGATGCGCCGGGTACGCTGCTTATTATTGGCGCGCTGCGCCAAAGCCAGGCGTTGCTCGTGCTGCCGATAGTGTTGCGGCGCCTCGATCTTGCGGCCATCGCTGAGCGTCGCCAGCGATTTCAGGCCAAGGTCAACGCCGATCGCGTCATTGCCGCCTGCAGGTAGATCAACCTCAATGTAAAAGCACACGTACCAGCGGCCAAGCGTATCCTCGACGAAGCATCCGCCCTTGGCGTTCTCGGGTAGCGGCCTGTCGCTTTCCCAGAAGCGGTAGCGCTTGCCGAGATAGGTAATGCTGTTCCCGCAGGTTTGACGACTCTGTCTCTGGAAGGGTATCCAGCCCAACGCTCGCCGAGCACCAAAGCTCGACCGGAAGCGTGGTGCGTGCTTGGCCTTGTCGCGCGCTTTGGCAAAATCGCGGCAGACATCGTTGACGCTCTGCTGATGCAAGCCCAGTTCGGTGCCCACGCCTTTGCAGAGCTTTTGTAGATCGAAATTCGACGCCCATTTACGTTTAGGAGCGCCTGCCCGATAGCGTGCCTCGGTGTCGCGTTGCTGGGCGACGCACCAATTCCAGACTTGATTACAAGCAAAAGCATGCCGTTGCAGCGTTTTGCGCGATGAACGATCTTTGATCCTGTATTTGTAGGTTAGGATCATCGTCATGGTGCCAACTCCACGGATGCTTTGGCCGACGTGGCTGCAATCATGCGCTCGATCAGCTTGATCGCTGACTGTTGTAGCTCGGCCTTGACGGGCAATAGTTTTTTGCCCGCTGCGGCCCTCGCTGCGTCCCACGCTGCGTCCCACGCTGCGGCCCCCGCTGCGGCCCCCGCTGCGGCCCTCGCTGCGTCCCACGCTGCGGCCCCCGCTGCGGCCCTCGCTGCGTCCCCCGCTGCGTCCCACGCTGCGTCCCTCGCTGCGTCCCACGCTGCGTCCCACGCTGCGGCCCTCGCTGCGGCCCTCGCTGCGCCCCTCGCTGCGGCCCACGCTGCGTCCCACGCTGCGTCCCACGCTGCGGCCCCCGCTGCGGCCCTCGCTGCGTCCCCCGCTGCGGCCCACGCTGCGTCCCACGCTGCGGCCCCCGCTGCGGCCGCACCTACACGCGCGGCTTCAATCGGCCCTTTGATCGACGGGACTTGTTTGAGTGAGATAATCTCCGGAAGTGACGCGAGCGCGTCGGCATGCACGGTGAGCCCCACCAATCGCAACCACGCCGGGGTATTCACCCGCACCAGCCAATCGCCGGCCATCAGCGAGCGCCGTTCCTCCAGCGCCTTGCTGCCGCGCGTACCGACTAGTCGCGGGATCAGCGGCAGGAGGAGGGTGGTGCGCTCATCGTCGGGCAACCCGTCGTTCCATGAGCGCATGAACGAGCCAATAACCGGGCACGCGCACTCGGGATGGGCTGACCACGGTTCGCCGGCAATCCAGGAGACCAATTCCATCGCGCAGGCTTGGATGCCGTTTGTCGGAGGTTCGTGCGAGCCGCTGTAAAGCTTGATCGCAGGCAACCGTTCGATGCGATCTTGCAGCACGGTGTTCATGGCCCTACGCCTCCACCGCGAGGGTCTGGCCGGCCTCGTCCGGCACCCGGACCGCGACGGCGGCGATTTCGGGCGCCGCCATGGTCACCATCAATTTGACGGTCCTGAACGCTTGGCCGCCCATGCTTTCTTGGCACAGGGACAGAGCCTGATCGGCGTCGGTGTCGGCGACGTAATCGCCGTCCTCGTTGAGGCAGACGAAGACTTCGAGGTCGTGGAGTTTCGGGGTTGGCATGTGTTCCCTCCCAAAAGGATGAGAGGGATAATAGCAATGCTAATATCGAAAGCAAGTGAAAAATCAGCTATGCTAATATTTCTCGCGGGACCTGCGTGCGGCTCTGCCTCGGGCATCCGCATGGCACCGGAAATCAAACCTTTGGCCACGGCCAACAAGCCCGGCACGGGGGCGGAAGCTACAAAGAAGCGGCTCCACAGTGTTCATGTCGAGCCCTCCGCGAACCTTGCAACGCGGCAACTTGAAACAAGAGGAGAACTGACGTGTCATCTGCTTTGCGAATTTCGATCATCATGGTGCTGCTGCTCGCAACCACTGCGTTTGGGCTTATTGCTTATAGTAGTATGAATCTGCCAGCACCGATATCGGTGCAGGCCGCTCCGGCGCCTGAGGCGCCTCCCACCACCGTTTACTTTGTCGCTAGATATCCGCTGACGGAAGGCACAGTGGTGCGTGACGAATATTTCCGCTCTGCACCATTGGCCGAGGCTCCGTCAGGGGCGTTCCGCGATACGCCTAACGACATGTCCAAGCTTCGTGGCTCCCTGGTTCGCAAGTTTGTCTACGCTGGCGATGCCATCACGTCAGAGAAAGTGATGCTGCGGAACGATCAGGGCTTCCTTGCCGCTCTTGAGAAGCTCTGCCAAGATGACCGCCAGAAAGCGACGGTGACAGTCTCTGCGGGTGATAAGGTGAAGGTATATTCAATCAAGAATTCAAAGGCTAGTGAAGCTTGTGCTGAGCTGGAACGCCAGCAGCTACCCATGACATCGGCCCGATCAACACTGTGACGTTTCACGAGGCACTCAGTAAAGGGCGCAGGGGCGATTGCCCCCTGGGCCCGGTTTGGCCCGGCACCTCGGCGCGGCTCGGCCTCGCTGGCCTCCCAGTCCTGACAGCTCGTATCCCACGCCCGCGTCAGCATCTTTGGCCTATTTGCGCAAAGCCCTGGCACGATCCGCCAAGACCGGATCGATCCGTTTCGTTATATGGCATTGGGTAATCAACAAGGACGACCTTTAACATGCCAACGTTTTCTACAATCGTGACCATCTGGGGCGTAGTCCTTGTCGTAGGCGCAATTACCATTGGTGCCTCGACCCGCAACTCAACATCGACGCCCAGCTCAACGCCGCCACCGAGCAAGACAACGAATGCAGAATCCATTTTGGATGTTAAGTCCCGAGCGAGAACTGTGTCCTATGACGAACTTGCGCGTAACCCAGGCAACTACCAAGGCGCAATTGTCGTGTTCGATGGCAAGGTCGTGCAAGCGATCGAAAGCGGGCAGAACTTGACCCTACGTATTGACGTGAACGTTTCCGAGAAGATTGGGAGCGACATAGTCTATGTGGACTATCGCAAGAATCGTTCCGATGAGCCGCGCATTCTGGAAGACGACAAAGTGCAATTTTGGGGCAAGTACATCGGGATTTACTCCTACAAAGCCATATTTGGCCAGACGATACAGATACCGCACGTCGTCGCTCGGACGGTCGAGGACTATGGGCGCTACGTCCGGCCAAGAGGCCGTTGAACATCAATTAGCCCGGCCCTCGAACTCCAGGTCGCCCGCCCTCACAAGTCCAGAACGGTCCGCCGGACACGGCCGACTCGACCGCCCCGCCGGCCCTCAAACTGAGGACCTACGCGGCTTCCTCGTCGGCGAACGTTTCGAGCACCCGCAGTGCCTGGGCACGCAGTTCCGGCTTGATCCGATCCCAGATTGTCCAAGGGGCCTTTGGATCGGTCGGGTTCCTCATAATCAGGTCGGCCGGTTGGCAGTTGAGCCCGAATGCCAGCTTTTCCAACAATTCGCCGGTATAGTCGCTCGTACCGTTTTCAAGCTGCGAGATCATGCCCTGGCTTACCCCGGCTCGCTCCGCGAGCCGCTCCTGGGTCATCTCATCGCGATATTTTCGCCACTGCGCCAAAAACAGGCGCCGTTTCGGCTGCTTGAACCGTGTTTGAACTTTGTTCTCATTGTTTTTCTTTGCCATTCCAACATTTTGGAGCGGTCCTTCTGGCGGTCCATCCCGTCTTATTAATAATGCTATTGACGATAAATATCAGCATTGCTAATTTAGCTGGCATGCAACTCTCCGACTGGCTTGCTGAAAAAGACCAAACCCAGGAAGCGTTCGCCAAGGTTGTTGGCGTGACGCAGGGGCGTATTGCCCAACTTTTGAATGGCGACTTGCCGTCGATGGCGCTGGCTATGCGTATTCAAGACGCGACAGGTGGTGCTGTCGCGCTGAACGATTTGGCCAACCCCTTGATTAAACCTCCCGCTACTTCATCGGTCGCAGCCGAATGACCCCCGCCTCGACAACCTCCACCTCCGTCGGGCCCTGGTCTCGCGTCTCGATGGCCCCGCGGCGGGCCGGCTACCGTGAGGTCGCCGGTCCTGTGATGACAAAGCGCGGCTTCCTGCGGCTGCTTGGACTGGCTCCAATTGCAGCGCTCGTTACTGCGCCGACGCCCCTCACGTTCACTTCGGGCACATCCAAGTCCGCGGCTATCGAGGTTGCGGGCTTGATGACGCTGGGCGAAGCGCGTGCCTTCCTTGAGAGCTTTGGGAGGTCATCGTGCTAGCCGCGGGGTGGCAACGGCTCGTCCGATTTGAGCAGATGCATCGCGATCTGATGCATGACATCGGCTATGAGCGGCTGTTGGTTTTTTCTCAGTGCAGCAGCGATCGTCTGCACGCATTCAACAAGTTCTGCTCCGTCGATGTGCCCACGTACGGAAAGCTGCTGTACCAAGCAGCCCAGCGTGTTGAGGATGGCTGCATTCCAAGCAATGTACGCGTCCATTTTGATCTCTCCATCGGTACTGCCAAACACGTTCCGATGGTGGAGTGGCGGGCCGGTTGGTGCAAGCCAGCTGGCCCGTTCCACCGACCCAAGGCATTTTTCTCCTTCGTTCGCATGTTCGTTTCCCTCTGCACCGGCGCCGGGAAGCGCCGACGTGACTGCGTTGCACGCGGTCAATGTGCAGCAGGAGATTTCCAAAATGTCGGAGAAGCATTCCGGTGCAGTCATGCGTGATCTGGTAGCGGCCGCCGCGGGTCCGCGGCAGTGGAATGACACGCGCGAAAGCTGGTTAGCGCGAGCGGCGCGCAATGCCGGCGTTTCGTATCGGCAAGCCAAAGCCCTCTTTTATGGCGAGATCACCGATGACGAACACAAAACCGTTCGAAGGATGCGAGCCGCGGCAGGACGGCATGAAGCCGCCGAGCTGGCGCACCGCTATGAAGCATTGGCTAGTACGTACCACTTGCGGGATGAGGATCTCCTTCGCTCGGACGTTGCTGCGTTTATCGACGCAGTTCGTGCACTTCGCGGTCTGGGTCGCTCCGGAAATAACGGCGAAGACTGATGGGGAGGGGCGGCCGTGAATGGGATGAACAAGATCGCGTTCAATCGCGATCGCAAATTCGATCTCCAGCTTGACCAGGCGTTGGTTGCCGAACGACGGCTCGCGGAAATCTTTGCCGCCGCCAAGCTGGAAAAGATCGAGCTAAAGACTGAGACGTGGCAGTGGGAGCAGACCGGCAACATCTGCATCGAATATCGTCAAGGCGGACAGCCGTCCGGCATTGCGGTGACCGAAGCCGATTACTGGGTGCATGAGTTGCGCCGCGACAGTCAGACCCTTTGCTATCTGATGTTTCCCATCGAACGACTGAAGGAGTTGGCGCGCCGGGCCTATGCGGAAGGCCGCTTCCGTGAAGGCGGCGGCGACGGCGGCCGCTTCTGCAATGTGCTCATTCCGCTGTCGTGGGTGCTGCGATGAGCAACCTGCCGTCGCTCGACAAGGCCGTCCGGAAGCAGGTGCCGAGCGTGCCTGCCGCTCTCGCAGCGCTGAGGCGCATGGAACGCGATTTGATCGCTGCAAAGACGTACGATGATATTCGTAAGATCATCCGTGAGGCCACAGCGATCAACGTATTGCTAGGGCATGTCGCTGAGGTCAAAGCTGCCGCCGAGGATGCGATCCTGATCGGCAATCGGCGGATCGCCGAAGAACTCCGGAGAGTGCCAAAGGCAAAAGGTGGCGGGCAGTTGGGCAAGAATGGATTTTCCTCGCAGGGAAAATCCACCAAGGGCCGCGAAGCTACCGGCGTCAAACCGACATCGCGCCACCGGCTTGGCAAGCTCGCCGACGTGTCGCCCGCCGAATTGAAGGCGGTCGCCAAGAAGCTGCGCGAGCAGGGTAAGGACGCCACCGTCACCGCGGTAGTGCGCGAGATCACGCAGGGCGACAAGAAAGCGGCGCGGGCAAACCGCGAGAAGGCACTCGGCGAAAAGCAGCGAGCATTGCCGGACAAGACATATGGGGTGATCGTCGCCGATCCGGAATGGAAAGACACGGTGTGGAGCGAAGAGACAGGTATGGACCGTCATGCCTCTAATCATTATCCCACTAGTGATGCAGCGTTGATCGCTGCGCGCGATGTCCCTTCGATCAGTGGAAAAGATTGCGTGCTGTTTCTATGGACGACCAATCAGCATTTGCGAATTGCGATTGGTGTACTGGAAGCCTGGGGTTTCAAATACAAGTCCAATTACTGCTGGGGCAAGGATCGCATCAGCACCGGCCGCTGGAACCGCTCGAAGCATGAATTGCTGCTGATAGGCACGCGCGGTAACCCGCCCTGTCCGGCTCCCGGCACGCAATGGGAGTCACTGATCATCGCGCCGAAGACTGAGCATTCCGCCAAGCCTGAATGCTTCCTCGAAATGATAGAGGGCTATTACCCGACCATGCCCAAAATCGAATTAAACCGGCGTGGCCCGCCGCGACCAGGGTGGGACGCCTGGGGTAACGAGACAGCCGAAACAATGGAGGCGGCGGAATGAAAGTTGCTCCAGAAGTCGGGCAGATCTGGGTTGCGCAGCCGCACGGGCTTAGCCCCGCTGCGCTTACTGCTGGATTGTTTTCATGGAAACGGTTCGTTCGTATTGAAGCTGTCGATGTGAAACACGACAAAATCAGAATTAGCACTGTTTGGACCCCGGAGCGGGACGAGGCCCTAAGGCGTCTGCACGCCGAGGGCTTGTCTGCCAGCCAGATCGCCATCGAACTCGACTGCGGGCTCACCCGCAACGCCGTGATCGGCCGAACGCACCGCCTCGGATTGTCGCGCGCCGCGCGGCCGAAACCGGAGAAGACAAGGCCGCGGCCCCGCCAGGCCGGCGGCGATTACACCATCGCTGGCCGCATCAACAGGAAACTGAAGCAAGATCCGATGAGGCCGCCGGCGCCGCCGGTCGAGAGCCCCGCCGAACTCCCGGCCGAGGCGGTCCCGCGTAGACAGCAACGACGGCCCAAGCAGTTCTTCGAGCTCAAAGAGAGCGATTGCCGTTATCCATACGGTGAACAGAGCTTCTTGTTTTGCGCCGCCGAGGCGCTGCCTAACCGGTCTTACTGCGGCGAACATTTTGCCCTGTGCTGCCCAGGCATCGCCGCCAAATCCAATCGCGCAGAGTGAGGAGACCGCAATGGGACGCCCGAAAAAATCCGCGAGCGAGAAAACCGGCGGCCCGTTGCCGCCGACGAACGGCAATCACCAAGACGATGACGTCAAGGCGATGACTTTCTTTGGCTTTGCCAAGCGCTGGCAAGCAGCGAAGGACACGCTTGCGATTGTCGAGGAGGAGGCCAAGGCCAAGCTTGGCAAGCACGCCGTGCGCGATATCCGCACCTGGGCGCTGCTGAAGGACGAGAAGGGCGAGGAGAAGCTCAAGGAAAAGATCGAGGCGCAGATGCGTATTGCCCGATGGCTCGGATTGGCCATGGGCACGCAAGCGGAGCTTTTCGCAGAGGACCGCACGCCGTCGGTTGACCGCGCCTATGCCGATGGCAAACGGGCTTGCATGGAAAACGAACCCCGCAAACCGCCGCATGATCCTTCCGTGCCACAATACCAACGGTGGATCGACGGCTATGACGCCGGGCAGGCGATTCTTGCGAGGGGGTTTAAGCCGCTGAAGGAAGCCGAGGATGACCGAGACCTGAGGCCGGAAAGCCTGCGTCGCGCGGAGGCGGAGAAAGCGGGCATCGGCGGCGCGCCGGCGACGTATAAGGTGGTCGAGGAGCAGGCGCACTGATTGCCATGACCCGCATCACCGGCACCATCTTCGCGTTGGATCTCGGGGTGAACCTGGGTCTTGCGGTCGGCCGCGCCGGGGCGAAGCCGGAATGCTGCTCCGTGAGGCTCAAGAAGACGGGCGAGCACCGCGCCGTTGCGTTCAGCAACCTGCTCGACTTCCTGGTGGGTCGGTTTGAGGCCATCCCGCCGGCTTTGGTGGTCAAAGAGAAGATGCTTCACATCGCGGCGCTGTTGAAGGTCTCCGGCGGCAGTGACGATAACTTTCGCATGCACGCCGGCCTGCACGGTGTCGTCGAAGGCCTATGCGGGCGCTATGGCGTCGCGTGGACCGAGGCCGCCGACAGCACGGTGCGCAAGCACTTCCTGGGGCGCGCCAAGCTTGGTGATCGTGCGGCTACCAAGGCCGCTGTGGTCGCGCGCTGCCATCTGCTCGGGCTCCTGCCGAAAGGCTGCGGTGACGACAACGTGGCGGATGCTGCTGCGACCTGGGACTGGGCGGCCGCTACTTACGGCCGCGAGAGCGCCACCACGCGCGAGCTGTTCCTGTTCGGCGAGCAGGCGAGGGGGGCCGCATGACGGATACCATCACCGCGGCCGACAAACTTTCATGCGCTGAACGCGAATTGAAAATACGCACGCGCGTCTACGAGCGATGGGTCGACGAGGGGAAGATGTCCGCCGGCAAGGCCGCCCACGAGATCGCCTGCATGGCGGCAATCGTGCAGGACTATGTGGCGGCCGCGAAGGGGGAGCGGCTGCTATGAGCGGCACCACATGGAGCAAGTTTTACTGGTCCGATTGGCTGTCGGACCCTGGTTTACGTAACTGCAGCCTCGCAGCCCGAGGGCTCTGGATCGAGATGCTCTGCATCGCGGCCCAGTCCGACCCGATCGGCTATCTCGCGATCAAAGGCCAGTCGCTTACGGTCCACGACACTGCCCGCATGGTCGGTGGCTCGGCGCCCGAAGTGGCGAAGTTGATCGAGGAGCTAGAACGAAACGGCGTACTGTCTCGCGATCGCAACGGCACGATCTATAACCGCCGTCTAGTTCGGGACGCGAAAAGATCGCGAGAAGCCAAGAAAAACGGTAAGGAAGGAGGTAATCCAAGCCTAAGAAAACAAAGGGGAAATCCCAGTGAGGATAACCCCCGGCTTAAGGGTACACTTAAGCCCCATAAGCCATATGCCAATAGCCAAGATACCAATAGCCAAGAATCAAAAAAGAAAGTTAGGGGCGCAAACGCGCCGCCGACGGAAAATGTTGTTTCGATCAGCCGGTATGCCTTCCAGGGCAGAATTATCCGGCTATCGCAAGCGGAATTCGACCGTTGGCGAGAATCTTATTTTGAGATCAAGGACATGCTGGCTGCTCTGCAAGCAGCGGATGATTACTATTTCCAAAATCAGCCAAAGGACGGGAAATGGTTTTTCCCGGTATCGAGGTGGCTGCAACGGGAGCATACCGCGGCTCTTGAGCACCGCGCCAAAGCCGACAAGGAGGAATTACGGCGCCGCGGAGATGCCTGGTGAAATGCAAAATTCCGATGACGTTCTTCGCCAACTTGCCACCGTCGGCGTCCGCCAAAACTTCGCCGGCACCCGACAATTTCGATGCCCTCAGTGCAGCCATACCCGACGCAAGAAAACCCAAAAATGCCTCTCGGTCACGGTGACGGGCAATGAACTTTTGTACTACTGCCACCACTGCAATTGGGCAGGCGGCGTCACGGATGACCCTGTCGGACGACGTCGCCAACTGGGCCAAAACCGAGCGCCGCATCAGCCGGGAGACCTTGGAACAGCTCGGCGTCGCCTCCGGTACCATCTACTTTCCTGACCTCAATCGGAAGTCAGAGGGCATCGTTTTTCACTACCGCGACGGCTGGAAAGCCCGCGCCGTCCCCGACAAATCCTTCGTGGCCGGCAAAGGTCTCAAACTCAGCTTCTGGGGCGAGGACGACGCGCTCGCGGACCAGCCAGAAACAATTTTCCTGGTCGAGGGCGAGCTCGACCGCTGCGCCCTCGTCGAGGCCGGAATTCCCCGTGGCAGCGTTCTGTCAGTTCCAAACGGGGCCAAGCAGCGCAGCGCCGAAGCGCCATCGGAATTGAGAGGGTATTCCTACGTCGATGAAGCGCTCAAGGCTGGCCTCAACCGGATCAAGAAGTTCGTGTGGTGCGGCGATGGCGACGATGCCGGCCTGTCACTCCGCGCTGACATGGCCAGGTTACTCGGTGCGGCACGGTTCTGGTTTGTCGACTGGCCGGAAGGCTGCAAGGACGCCAACGATGTCCTGCGCACCGAAGGCGCGCGCGACCTACGCGACCTCGTAACCGAAGGGTCGCTGCAGTGGCCAGTCGCCGGGCTTTACCGCCTCGGCGAACTCCCCGAGCCCCCAGCGCTGACACTGTGGGACCCAGGATTTTCGGAGTGGGAAAGCAAAATCAGGCTCGCGCCGCGTACGCTTTCCGTCGTCACCGGGCACGCTGGCATGGGTAAAACAATGCTCTGGACGCAAATCTGGTTTCAGATCATCCAAGCCTATCGCCTGGTGTTGTTCGCCGCGACCTTCGAGACACGGCCGAAGCCGCACATGCGCAAACAACTTCGTACGCTCATCATGGGCAGGCACGAGCGCGATCTTGACGACGATGACAAGCGCAAGGCCGACGGCTGGATCAACGAGCACTACCTTTTCGCCGTCCACCCAGAGCACCGACAAACTCTCGAATGGTTCCTGGACCTCGCCGAAATCGCCATCGTGCGCCATGGTGCCAAGGTGATCACGCTCGATCCTTGGAATAGGCTCGAGGGTTCGCGGGAGCGAAACGAACGCGAGGATGAGTACATCGCGCGCTGCCTGCGCGCGATGTACGTGTTCGCGAATGACATGAATTGCCACGTCCAGATCGTAGCTCACCCAGCAAAAATGGATGGCAATCGGCGCGGCGGGCCCCCAGGCCTCGAAGACATCGCCGGCGCCAAACATTGGGAAAATATGGTCGACCAGGGCTTCGTCGTGCACCGGCCTGAGATTTTCGACGGTGTGAACCGCAAGACCGAGGCTGTGCTCTACCACCGCAAGGCCCGGTTCGATGAACTCGGTTACCCCTGCAAACTCGGCCTCCAATACAACCTCGCGACGGGGAAATATCGGTCAACGGATTACGACACCGGGGCTTACTCATGAGCACCCCACCAACCCAACAAAGGAAGTTCGCGAATGGCTAAAAATCAGGAAACCAACATCACAATCACCGAAATCGAAATGACGAGCATGGATTTCTGTCTCGTCGGCACATCGCCGCTTGTGCCACATGCCGTGAGCGCTAAGGCGGCCGGAGCGCTGTTGGACCCACCCGGCCGGAAGAACGCGGCCGAGCGTGCATCGTCGAAGAAACACGAGCCGTTCGACGAGTTCCGCGACGCCGCCTATCAATTCCGCGACGACGACAATGCGCCGACGCGGCTGTACATGCCGGCCGGCAGCTTCCATGCGGCGATCGCCGACGTTGCCATCGACATCGTCGGCGCGACCAAGTCGCAGATCGGCCGGCTCACGCGCGTGCCTGGCCTCAAGATCCCGGTCTGGGGTGTGCCGCAGATCTACAGCACCATCGTTCGCTCCAGTGACATGAAGCGCACGCCGGATGTGCGGACGCTTCCCATCCTTCCGCGATGGGCCACCAGGATCACCGTGATGTTTCCAACAGCTCTGATCAAATCTCAATCGGTCGGCAACCTACTGGGTGCTGCGGGCATCATCATCGGCGTCGGCGACGGCCGGCCACAAAAAGGCAAGATGGCATTCGGCTGCTGGCGGGTGTGCTCGGAGGACGACCGGGAATGGCACGAGATCGTCAAGCTCGGAGCCACCAAGGCGCAGGACAATGCGCTCGCCGATCCGCAGTTTTACGACCGCGAGACCGAAAACCTCTTGACCCGGTTCCTGGCCGAGCAGGTGACCCGCGTGGCGCGGCCGGCAACATCCACGAAGCGAAAGAAGCCAGCAATACCACCGCTGCCGGGCGAGGAGCACATCGGCAACGGTGTTGGTGCGAAGTAATCGGGACGTGACGGGACAGGACTAGACCGGACTAGACCTGACCGGACTAGACCTGACCTGACGAGACGTGACGCGACGCGACAAGCCTTGACACGACGAGCCAAGACCAACGAGACGTGACACGACAAGACGTGACGTGACGCGACTTGACGGGCCTTGACACGACGAGCCAAGACCAACGTGACATGACACGACGTGACGCGACCCGACGAGACGTGACGTGACGCGACCAGACGTGACCTGACGAGACCTGACGTGACCAAACAACAAAGCCGAGATCGGAGACCCCGGTCTCGGCCCTCGCAACGGAGCAATCAATGAGCAGCATGAAAGTCAAAATCGCCGCCCTCCGCGCGCTGGAGAACAAGCACGGCTGCCTGACGCCGACCCACGTCGTCGAAGCCGCCCGCAATCCAAAGCACCCGCTGCACAAGGATTTCGAGTGGGACAACACCAAGGCCGCCGCCAACTACCGGCTCGACCAAGCCCGCCATTTGATCTCAAGTGTGCGTGTGGTGATGACGGTCGAAAAACAAAAGTTCTCGGTCGTGGGATATGTCCGCGACCCCGATGTGGCTCCGCTCCAAGGCTATCGTGCTATCGCTCGAATCCGATCCGAGGAAAGCGCATCCGCCGATGTATTGGCGGCCGAGGTGGAGCGCGTGCGATCCATCTTCGAGCGCGCGCAAAATGTAGCGAAGGCGTTGGATCTCGAAGACGAACTCCAAGCCGCGCTCGACGCGACCATGGTGCTGCTTGGCCGGCTGCAAACAATGGCGCAGAAGGAACCACCACCGCGCAATGCAGCAGTCCCGCCCGCCGCCGCGTGATGCAACGATGCCCCGCCTGAGCACCATCGCGATCGACGCATCCCGCGCCGTCACGCCAGCGGCATGGTCCGCCGACTGGGTACAGCAGCGGCTCGTCGAGGCCTACACTGTCGAGCGCCGGTTGCCGCACGCGCGCCGCCGTTTGTTGATTGCCAGCGCGTGGCCACCGATGGCGACCGAATTTTCCGACATCGTTGGCCGTGCGGACGACGATCGAAAGGAAAGATTTCATGCTTGGGAAAATGCGCGGCTTGGATGTTCCTCCATCGATATCAGCAGGATGGAACAGGCGCACGACTGGCTCGCCATTTTGGCCCCATATCCCGAGGAACGGCTGTGCCTCAGCCATTTGGCTGCGGCTGCTGCCTACCAGCGATCTCTGTCCAGGCTGCTAAAGCTGCGCCGGTGGTCCCGGTCCACGTTCTACCGTCGGGCCATAGCAGGAGCCCACGTCATTGCCATGGAACTCACCCGCCAAAGCGTACCGGTGGTGTAGTGGCGACAGATTATTACCAAATATTGATTTATCGTGAAACTATGGTACAGAAAAAACAGCCTCTGGCTGGTTCAATGGGCTGGAGCGCCTACTCCACCCCTACCCCCCACAATAACGCACCAGCGGCCTTTCCTGGCCGAATGCGGGCCTATCCAGCCATGCGGGCCTATCCAGCCATGACCAAGGTTGTTCGCAGCATCACCCCGGTGATCCGGGCCGTGGACACCAGAACCACCAAGCTACCACCCAAGCAGATCGAGCCGATCTACAATAGCCCGCAGTACATAGCTTGGCGTGCCGAGATCACGAGCCGAGCAGGCCGTAGGTGTGAGGCACGGGACGAACATGGGCGTAGGTGCACCAAGGCGTGGCCCGAGCATCGTGTGTACGCTGACCACATAGTAGAGTTGAAGGATGGTGGTCAACCATTTGATATTAATAATGGAATGGTCCTTTGTGCATCGCATCACGAGCGCAAGACCTTCCGTGTACGTGTCCAACGGTTGAAACGATGAAGGGGGGGGTGGATGCGAATTCAAAAACCATCCCGAGGTATAAC
>Ga0307285_10000019_pt1 | contig 64645 bp, 67 predicted proteins | sample ER_DNA_139_FD_194476 | JGI IMG/M metagenome (GOLD analysis project Ga0307285, IMG submission 194476) | Bulk soil microbial communities from the East River watershed near Crested Butte, Colorado, United States - ER_DNA_139 | ecosystem: Environmental > Terrestrial > Soil > Floodplain | place... | reverse complement strand
AGATCGACGCCCGCACGACCAAGCTCGGCGACGAGGAGATCACCCGCGACATCCCCAACCGCTCCGAGGAGAGCCTGCGCAACCTCGACGAGCGCGGCATCGTCAGAATCGGGGCCGAGGTCGTCTCCGGCGACCTCCTGGTCGGCAAGGTCACTCCGAAGGGCGAGACCGAGCTGACCGCCGAGGAGAAGCTGATCCGCGCGATCTTCAAGGAGAAGGCGCGCGAGGTCCGCGACACCTCGCTGAAAGTGCCGCACGGCGAGGGCGGGGTCGTCATCGACGTCCTCACCTTCAGCCGCGACGAGGGCGACGATCTCGCCCCTGGCGTCAACGACCTGGTCCGCGTCTTCGTCGCGACCAAGCGCAAGATCGCCGAGGGCGACAAGCTCGCCGGCCGCCACGGGAACAAGGGTGTGATCTCGAAGATCGTGCCCGAGGAGGACATGCCTCACCTGGCCGACGGGACTCCCGTCGACGTCATCCTCAACCCGCTCGGCGTGCCGAGCCGGATGAACATCGGCCAGATCCTCGAGACCCACCTCGGGTGGGTCGCGGCGAACGGCTGGTACGACGACGGCTCCGAGGCCTACAAGCAGGCCCACTCCGACGAGGGCGACGGTCGCGTCTACGTGGCGACCCAGGTCTTCGACGGGGCCACCGTCGAGGACGTCGACGACGCGCTGGTGGCGTGGCAGGACGAGAACGCCGAGCGCGGGATCGACCTCGGCGTCGACAAGAGCGCCCGCCCGGGGGCTCGCGCCGCCGGCACGGCACAGCTGTACAACGGCCGCACCGGCGAGCCCTACGAGGGCAAGGTCACGGTCGGCTACATGTACATCCTCAAGCTGCTGCACCTGGTCGACGACAAGATCCACGCCCGCTCGACCGGCCCGTACTCGCTCGTCACCCAGCAGCCGCTGGGCGGCAAGGCGCAGTTCGGCGGCCAGCGCTTCGGCGAGATGGAGGTCTGGGCCCTGGAGGCGTACGGCGCTGCCTACACGCTGCAGGAGATGCTCACGGTCAAGTCCGACGACACGGTCGGGCGCGTCAAGGCCTACGAGGCGATCGTCAAGGGCGAGAACATCCCCGAGCCCTCGATCCCGGAGTCCTTCAAAGTGCTGTTGAAGGAGATCCAGAGCCTCTCGCTCGACGCCAACGTGGTCTCCGAGGGGACCGACGTCGAAATCTCCGACGAGGAGGACGACCTGCTGAAAGCCGCCGAGGAGCTGGGCATGGACCTGACCGGCGTTCGCGCCGACTCCTCCAACGGAGCCGCCGACGAGCAAGAGGAGCAGGTGGTCGCCGAGAGCGAGGGCGGAACTGATGGTGATGGCGCCGGCAAAGCTGCGGATGCAGCGCCGGCCGAGGTGGAGGACTGATGATCGACATCAACAATTTCGACGCGATCGAGATCGGGCTCGCGTCTTCGAAGAAGATCCGCTCCTGGAGCTGGGGCGAGGTAACGAAGCCCGAGACGATCAACTACCGGACGCTGAAGCCCGAGAAAGACGGGCTCTTCTGCGAGCGCATCTTCGGTCCGACCAAGGACTGGGAGTGCTACTGCGGCAAGTACAAGCGGGTCCGCTACAAGGGCATCGTCTGCGAGCGCTGCGGCGTCGAGGTGACCCGCTCCAAGGTCCGCCGTGAGCGGATGGGGCACGTCGACCTTGCCTCCCCGGTCTCCCACATCTGGTTCTTCAAGGGCGTTCCGAGCCGGATCGGCTACCTGATCGACATGGCTCCGAAAGAGCTGGAGAAGGTTCTCTACTTCGCCGCCTCGATGGTCACCTGGGTCGACGAGGAGGCTCGCGACAAGGACGTCGGGAAACTGGAGAAAGAGGTCAAAAAAGTCGTCGACTCCTACGAGTCCGAAAAACAGAAACGGACCCAGGAGCTGAACGAGTCCCTCGAGCGCCGGATCGCCTACCTGGAGAACGGCGCCCAGGACAAGTTCGACGACGAAGACCACATCTGGGCCGACTCTCTGAAACTGACCGCGGCGCAGCTGCGCAAGCTCAAAGACGACGACCGGGCGAAAATGATCAAAGAACTGCGCAAACAGTTCGACGCCGAGATCTCCGACACCGAGGCCTACCTCGAAGAGGCTGCGGAGCGGATGCAAGAGGTCTGGAAGATCTTCACGGAGATGAAGCCGAAGGACGTCATCAACGACGAGACGGTCTTCCGTGAGCTCAAGGACCGGTTCGGCTCTCCGTTCGGCTGGGGCGAGTACTTCCGCGGCGGCATGGGTGCCGAAGCGGTGCGCGACCTGCTCGAACAGGTCGACCTCGAGGCCGACTGCGAGGAACTGGAGCAGATCATCAACAGCTCCAAAGGCCAGAAACAGGCCCGCGCGGTGAAGCGGCTGAAAGTCGCCTCCGCCTTCCTCAACTCCGACAACAAGCCCGATTGGATGATCCTCGACGCGGTGCCGGTGATCCCGCCGGAGCTGCGCCCGATGGTCCAGCTGGACGGCGGCCGCTTCGCGACCTCCGACCTCAACGACCTCTACCGCCGGGTGATCAACCGCAACAACCGGCTGAAAAGGCTGCTCGACCTCGGCGCTCCCGAGATCATCGTCAACAACGAGAAGCGGATGCTGCAGGAGGCGGTCGACGCGCTGTTCGACAACGGCCGCCGCGGGCGCCCCGTCACGGGCCCCGGCAACCGGCCGCTGAAGTCGCTCTCCGACATGCTGAAGGGGAAGCAGGGTCGCTTCCGCCAGAACTTGCTCGGCAAGCGCGTCGACTACTCCGGCCGCTCGGTGATCGTCTCCGGCCCGAACCTGCGGCTGCACCAGTGCGGGCTGCCGAAGCTCATGGCGCTGGAGCTCTTCAAGCCGTTCATCATGGCCCAGCTGGTCGAGCGCAAAGCGGTCCAGAACATCAAGGCCGCGAAGAAGATGGTCGAGTCGATGATCCCGGAGGTCTGGGACGTGCTGGAGGAAGTCATCCACCAGCACCCGGTCCTGCTGAACCGAGCCCCGACCCTGCACCGTCTCGGCATCCAGGCCTTCGAACCGGTCCTGGTCGAGGGCAAGGCGATCCAGGTTCACCCCCTGGTCTGCCACGCCTTCAACGCCGACTTCGACGGCGACCAGATGGCCGTGCACGTGCCGCTCTCGGCCGAGGCTCAGGCCGAGGCGCGGATCCTCATGCTCTCCGCCAACAACATCCTCTCTCCGGCCCACGGGGCGCCGCTGGCAACCCCGACCCAGGACATGGTGCTCGGCATCTACTACCTGACCTACGGTCCGGAAGCCGAGGAGCTGGCGAAGATCGACGAGGCGCTGAAGGCGGGCAAGGGAACCAACGGCTCCGGCCCCGGCGTCAAGGTGTTCCGCTCCTCGCAGGAGGCCGAGCTCGTCTACGAGAACGGCGGCTGCAAGCTGCACGACCAGGCCGAGTACCGGCGGGCCGGGCGCGGGCACTTCCTGACCACGGTCGGGCGGATCATCTTCAACGAGAAGATCGAGCGTGCTCTCGCCGACGCCCTCGAAGAGGACTTCGACCCGGAGCAGTTCGAGTTCGTCAACTTCTCGCTGAAGAAGAAGGACATCAACCAGATGGTCTCCGACCTGGTCGAGTCCTACGGCGCCCCGGCGGTCTCGCAGGTGCTCGACGCCTTCAAGGACCTCGGCTTCCACTACGCGAGCCAGGCGGGAATCACCGTCTCCAAGAACAACGTCGTGTCCCCCCCGGAGAAGCCGGAAATCCTCGATCGCTACGAGAAGGAGACCGAAGCGATCCAGGCCCAGTACGACGAAGGCTATATCACCGCCGAGGAGCGTCACGAGGCTGTGACGGCGCACTGGAACCGGGCTACGGACGAGGTCGCGCAGGCGATGGAGGACAACCTCGACACGCTGAACCCGATCTTCATGATGGCCAACTCGGGCGCTCGCGGATCGTTCAAACAGATCCGCCAGCTGGCCGGGATGCGCGGCCTGATGGCCAACCCGAAAGGGGAGATCATCGAGCGGCCGATCAAGGCCAACTTCATGGAGGGGCTCTCGGTCCTCGAGTACTTCATCTCCACCCACGGCGCTCGAAAGGGCCTCGCCGACACGGCGCTGAGGACGGCCGACTCCGGCTACCTCACCCGCCGCCTCGTCGACGTTGCCCAGGACGTGATCGTCCGCGAGGAGGACTGCAAGACCAAAGAACACATCGAGATGGTCATCCGCAAGGACGACGGCTCCCTCAACGACAACCTGATCGGTCGCCTGGCGGCGAAGAAGCTCGAGACCAAACGCGGTCGCGAACTCCTCAAGCGCAACCAGGAGATCACCCAGACCGACGTCGAGGCAATCGCCGAGGCCATCGGCGACGAGGACGTCAAGGTCCCCGTCCGCTCCGCCCTCAAGTGCGAGGCGGAATCGGGCGTGTGCCGGTCCTGCTACGGGATCTCGCCGGCGACCGGGTCGATGGTCGACATCGGCGACGCGGTCGGCATCATCGCCGCCCAGTCGATCGGCGAGCCGGGGACCCAGCTGACCATGCGCACCTTCCACACGGGAGGCGTCGCCGGCCAGGACATCACCCAGGGTCTGCCGCGCATCGTCGAGCTCTTCGAGGCGCGTAAACCGAAGGGCCTGGCTCAGATGGCCGAGGCCGCCGGGAAGGTCTCGATCGAAGAAACCGACAAAGCGCTAAAAGTGATCGTCACCGAGTCGAGCGGCGAGGAGCACAGCTACAGCTTCCCGCTCCGCACCCGGCTCCACGTCGCCGACGGCGACCGGGTCGAGGTCGGGCAGCAGCTGAACGAAGGCTCGCTCTACCCGGCCGACCTGCTGGCGATCCGTGGGCGCACCGCGACCGAGCTCTACCTCGTCGACGAGGTGCAGAAGGTCTACCGCGCCCAGGGCGTCGACATCAACGACAAGCACATCGAGCTGATCGCCCGCCAGATGCTGAAGAAGGTGCGAATCGAGTCCAAGGGCTCGACCAGCCTCCTTCCCGGGCAGCTGGAGGACCGCGGCAGCCTCAAACGGCTCAACAAGAAGACCAAGGAAGACGGCGGCACGCCGGCCAAAGGCGAGGAGGTCATCCTCGGGATCACCAAGGCCTCGCTGGCGACCGAGTCCTTCCTCTCCGCGGCCTCTTTCCAGGAGACGACCAAGGTGCTCACCGACGCCGCCCTCGAGGGCAAACGGGATCGCCTGGTCGGCCTGAAGGAGAACGTGATCATCGGCAAGCTGATCCCGGCCGCGACCGGCCTCAAGCATTACCGGACGGTCGCGATCGAGCCGGCGGAACCGATCGAGCCGCCGAGCGACGACGACCTGCTCGAAGAAGACGAGCTGGCGGCGGAACTCGGCGTCGACGGGGTCGAGGCTCCGGTCGAGGGCTTCGGAACCTCCTTCGCGGAGGAGCTCGAGGAGCTCGCCCAGGAGATCGAGTCGACCTCCGAAGAGTCGAAATAGGAGCTCCGGTCAGCACGGATGTGTAGCGCCCACGGAACCGGGTAACTAAGGAGTACCCCAAGAACAACACAACATCTTCTTGCTCTTGAGGTACTTCATTTCCATTTGACGCCGAAGGCCGGGTCCACCTTTCCCCGGCCTTTGGTGCGTCTGGACGCGGCCCGCCAGCGAAACTGGCCGCTTGGCCAGTCCGGTAGATTGCGGCGGGATGGAGCAAGCGGAAAAGGTCTGCATCATCGGTGCCGGCAGCTCCGGCATCTGCGCCGCACAGGTGCTCGACGCTCGGGGGATCCCCTTCGACTGCTTCGAGAAGGGGTCGATGATCGGCGGCAACTGGCGCTACGAGAACGACAACGGGATGTCGTCGGCCTATCGCTCGCTGCACATCAACACCTCGCGTCGGGTGATGGCCTTCAAATCGCTGCCGATGCCCGAGCACTTCCCGGACTATCCGAACCACTTCCAGATGGCGGCCTACTTCGACGAATTCGCCGATCGCTTCGGGCTGCGGGAGAAGATCAGCTTCCGCACCGAGGTGGTGAAGGTGGAGCCAGCCGACGGCGCCTGGGCGGTGACCGTGAAGGGAGAGGGCGGGGGAGAGCGGACCGAGCGCTACCGGGCGGTGCTGGTCGCCAACGGCCACCACTGGGATCCGCGCTGGCCCGAACCGGCCTTCCCCGGCTCCGACGAGTTCGAAGGGGAGCAGCTGCATGCCCACCACTACCGCGAGCCCGACGTCCTTCGCGGCAAGCGGGTGCTGGTGCTGGGGCTCGGCAACTCCGCGACCGACATCGCGGTGGAGTCCTCCAGGATCGCCGAGAAGACCTTCCTCGCGGTGCGCCGCGGCGCCTACGTGATCCCCAAGTACATCAACGGCAAGCCGATCGACGAGCTCTCGAACCCGATCACGTCGATGACGCCGCTGGCCGTGCAGCGGTTCTTCGCGATGTGGGCCCTGGGCGTCGCCTCCGCCGCCGACCCCACTGCCTATGGACTGCCCAAGCCCGATCACAAGCTGTTCGAGGCGCACCCAACCGTCTCCTCGGAGCTGCTGCCGCGCCTCGGCCATGGCGACGTAACCGCGAAGCCGAACATCGACCGCTACACGGGCGGTAGGGAGGTCCGCTTCGTCGACGGCAGCCGCGAGGAGATCGACCTCGTCGTCTACTGCACCGGCTACAAGATCACCTTCCCTTTCTTCGACCCGAAGGTGCTGTCGGCTCCGGAGAACCGGCTGCCGCTCTATCGCCGTGTGGTCTCGGTCGAGCGGCCGGGGCTCTACTTCATTGGCTTCATCCAGCCGCTGGGACCGATCATGCCGCTGGCGGAGGCGCAGTGCGAATGGGTGGCCGACCTGCTCGTCGGCCGGGCGACGCTACCGCCGGCGGGGGAGATGAAGCGGGAGATCGCTCGCGAGGAACGGAAGCAGGCGAAGCGCTTCGTTGCCTCTAAGCGTCATACCGTCGAGGTCGACTTCCACCCTTATCTGCGCGAGATCCGGCGCGAGCGAAAGCGGGCTGCGCAGCCGGCCTGACGACGCGGGTCCGCCCGCCGGGCGGACAGTCCGGCGCCGGCAGAGCGGCGCCGCCTCCGTGCGGACCGCCGCGACGGGGGCCGCGGGGCAGCTTCGGCCGCGGGCGGCGCTTGGAGCCGCCCCCGTCCTCGTCGGTAACCGCCTCGGGTTCGTCGTGCTGCTTGGCCGCCCAGTAGACGAGCCACATCGAGGCCAAGACCGGGATCTTGAGCACGACTGCGAGGAAGAAGATGGGCCAGAACCCCGTCACCTGAATCAGTGTAGAGAGGTGGCCCAGGCGGTCAGGGCATCGACGTGCCCCTCCTCGAGCCCCAAGTGCGGCTCGGTCGGGACCAGCAGGGTCGGGGCCGCCCGGCGCTCCGCCCACTCGTAGCAGCTGGCGTCGAAGTTGTCGTCGACCCAGGCGATCGCCCGCTCCCCCGCGAATGCCTCCAGTGCCCCCAGCTTCCAGTGCGCGCCGCCGCTGCGGGGCGCGACGTCGAAGGAGACGTGCGGCAGCTCCGGGAGCCCGAGCAGCTGCGGCAGGTAGAAGTTCGCTTTGTCCTCCCACCCGCTCGCCCAAACCAGCTCGAACGCCTCGCTCAGCCGCAGCAGCCGATCCCCGCAGACCAGCGAGATGCAGTGCGGCACCCCGTCGACCAGCTGCAGCTGCGTATGAGCAGGCCGCTCCTCGAACCCAAAAAGGCTGATGACGCCGTCGATGTCGACGGCCAAAAGAGGCTTAGACGGAGCTACCAGCGGTAATGCGCGAAGGCTTTGTTGGCCTGGGCCATGCGGTAGATGTCGTCCTTCCGCTTCCAGGCGCTGCCCTGCTGCTGGTTGGCGTCGAGGATCTCGCCGGCGAGACGCTCGGCCATCGAGTACTCGCGGCGGGCGCGGGCGAACTGGACCAGCCAGCGGACCGCGAGGGTGCGGGCCCGGCGGGCCGGAACCTCGACCGGCACCTGGTAGGTGGCGCCGCCGACGCGGCGGGAGCGGACCTCGAGCACCGGGGTCAGCGTTTTGATCGCCGACTCCAGGGTCTCGACCGGATCCTCACCGGTGCGCTCCCCGACGATCGCGAGGGCGTCGTAAACGATTCGCTCGGCAAGGCTCTTCTTGCCGTCGCTCATCACCTTGTTGATCAGCTGCTGGACGAGGCGGTTGCGGTGCCTGGCGTCCGGCTCGACCGGCCGTATCTGTGCGGCGGAGCGGCGCGGCATTACGAAGCTTTGACGCCGTAGCGGGAGCGGGCTTGCTTGCGGTCTGAGACCCCGGCGGCGTCGAGGGTGCCGCGGACGACCTTGTAGCGGACGCCCGGCAGGTCCTTGACGCGACCACCCCTGATCAGGACCACGGAGTGCTCCTGCAGGTTGTGGCCCTCGCCCGGGATGTAGGTGGTGACCTCCATCCCGTTGGTCAGCCGCACACGGGCGATCTTGCGCAGCGCCGAGTTCGGCTTCTTCGGGGTGACCGTCGCCACACGGGTGCAGACGCCGCGCCGCTGTGGGGCAGCTACGCGCTTCTTGCGACCTTGGCCCGACTTGAGGCCTGGCGTCGTGGTCTTCTTCTTCGGGCGCTTGCGGCCCTTCCTGACAAGCTGATTCGTATTCGGCACGGCCGCGCATAGTAGAGGAGTCCGGCCAAAACCATCATCCCGGCCGCGGCGAGCTCGGCGTAGAACCCGTCCTCGAGCACTGCCGAAGTGCCAGCGAAGCGGGAAGCCTGGCCCCCCTCGTCGAGCCCGTTGGGGAGGTCGACGAGCAGGATCACCGCCAGGGAGAGGAGTCCGAGGGCGGCGACCAGCAGGCCCAGCCGCTTGCGCTCCCGCCGCAGCGCCAGGGCACCGAGGGCCATGGCTGCCGCCCCGACCGGGACCAGCAGGTAGGCGTGGGCGGCGCCGGCCGTCTTTTCGCCGACGGTCGGGACCTTCGCCACCCCGGGCAGGCCTGCGTAGCCAGGCTGGCCGATCTCGACCGCCCGGTAGTCGACGAACTGCGAGACGACGAGCAAGGCGCCGGCGGCGAAGAGGACGAAGGCGGCGGCACGGGCGGGGGTGATCACCTGGCTGAGGGCGGTCGTCAGGCGCACCAGCAGGGTGCAGGCGCGGCGGATCCAGCGCTCGCCGGCCGCCAGCGCTTTGAAGAAGAGAGCGAGCAGCGGCCGCAGGCGCGGCCAGACCCAGGCCCAGCTCCGGCGCGCCCAGAGGGCCAGGTGGTGCCGCAGCAGAAGCAGCGGCGGATAGGCCCGCTCCAGTCCCCTGTTCGCCGCCCGATCGACCTGTCTGGACCTGCGGCGAAGCGCTGCTATCATCGCCCGTCGCTCAGGCAGTTTTCGCTGTTTCTTCGCAGGACGCTTCGCCGGGCCCTCTGGGCCCTTTTTTTGCGGCTTATCACGACTACTGGACTTAGGACTCATGGCACGCAGCTTCCCACTCGAGAAAACCCGGAACATCGGCATCATGGCGCACATCGACGCCGGTAAGACGACGACGACGGAGCGCATCCTCTACTACACCGGCCGCACCCACAAAATGGGCGAGGTCCACGAGGGCGCCGCGGTCATGGACTGGATGGAACAGGAGCAGGAGCGGGGGATCACGATCACCTCGGCCGCGACCGCCTGCGAGTGGAAGGGCCACCGGATCAACATCATCGACACCCCCGGCCACGTCGACTTCACGGTCGAGGTCGAGCGCAGCCTCCGCGTCCTCGACGGCGCGATCGCCGTCTTCGACGCCGTCGCCGGCGTCGAGCCGCAGTCGGAGACGGTCTGGCGCCAGGCCGACAAGTACGGGGTGCCGCGCTTCGCCTACATCAACAAGATGGACCGCACCGGCGCCGACTTCTTCAACTCGGTGCAGACGATGAAGGACCGCCTTGGCGCCAACCCGCTGCCGATCCAGCTGCCGATCGGGGCGGAGGAGAACTTCAAAGGCGTCGTCGACCTGGTGAAGATGAAAGGCCTGGTCTGGACCGACGAGCTCGGCGCCGCCTACGAGGAAATCGAGATTCCCGAGGACCTGCAGGACCAGGCCGAGGAATACCGCACCCAGCTGATCGAAGCCTGCGCCGACTACGACGAAGAGCTGATGGAAGCCTTCCTCGGCGAGGAAGAGATTCCCCAGGCCAAGCTGATCGACTCGCTGCGCCAGGCGACCCTCTCGACCAACGTGACCCCGGTCCTCTGCGGCACCTCCTTCAAGAACAAGGGCGTGCAGCCGCTGCTGGACTCGATCGTCGAACTGCTTCCCTCGCCGCTCGAGGTGCCGCCGGTCACCGGCGTCATTCCCGCTGGCAAGGGCCAGCCGGAGGACGTCGAGGCTGAGCGCGAAGCCAGCGACAGCGCTCCGTTCTCAGCCCTCGCCTTCAAGGTCATGTCCGATCCCTACGTCGGCAAGCTCACCTACTTCCGCGTCTACTCGGGCAAGCTCGAGAAAGGCGGCCGGGTGCTGAACGTGAAAACCGGCAAGACCGAGCGGATCGGGCGCCTGCTGATGATGCACGCGAACAGCCGCGAGGAGATCGACGAGACCTACGCGGGCGACATCTGCGCCGGCGTCGGCCTCAAGGAAACGGGGACGGGCGACACCCTCGCCGCCCCCGACGCCCCGATCGCGCTGGAGAGCATCGAATTCCCCGAGACCGTGATCGCGGTCGCGATCGAGCCGAAGACGAAGGCCGACCAGGAGAAGATGGGCAACGCCCTCCAGCGCCTCGGCGAGGAGGACCCGACCTTCCGGATCGAATCCGACGAGGAAACCGGCCAGACCCTGATCCACGGGATGGGCGAGCTCCACCTCGAGGTGATCGTCGACCGGATGCTGCGCGAGTTCAAAGTCGAGGCCAACGTCGGCAAGCCGCAGGTCGCCTACCGGGAGACGATTCGCAAGCGGGTCGAGAAGGTCGAGGCGCGGTTCGTGCGCCAGACCGGCGGTCGCGGCCAGTTCGGCCACGTCGTCATCAACCTCGAGCCGGCACCTGAAGAGGGCTTCGTCTTCGAGAACAAAATCAAGGGCGGCGTCATCCCCGGCGAATTCATCGGCCCGGCCGAGCAGGGAATGCGGGAGGCGCTGGAAAACGGCGTCAAGGCCGGCTACCCGATGGTCGACGTCAGGGCCGAACTCGTCGACGGCTCCTTCCACGACGTCGACTCCTCGGAGATGGCGTTCAAAATCGCCGGCTCGATGGCGATCCAGGAGGGTGCGCGCAAGGCCAACCCGGTCCTGCTGGAGCCGGTGATGGCGGTCGAGGTGGTCACCCCCGAGGACTTCCTCGGCGACGTGATCGGCGACCTCTCCCGGCGCCGCGGCAAAGTCCAGGGCCAGGAGCAGCGCGGCAACGCCCTGGCGGTTCAGGCTTACGTCCCGCTCGGCGAGATGTTCGGCTACGCGACCGAACTGCGGTCGATGACCCAGGGCCGAGCGACTTACACGATGCAGTTCGAGCGCTACGAGGAGGTCCCCGGCAACATCGCCGAGGAGATCGTCGAACACCGCTCAGGGGACCCGGTTGGTGCAGCCTCATGAGGCCAACCGCGGACGGGCACTGATCCTGGCTATATTTCCCGGGTTGCCCGCAGGCAGGTAGAAGCTCCTGCGGAAAGTCCGCCCACGAGACTCAAGCACTTAGACCAGACAGAACACGATTTCGAAAGGCGAAACGGAGAGAGATGTCCAAGGAGAAATTCGAGCGCGATAAGCCGCATGTGAACGTCGGCACCATCGGTCACATCGACCACGGCAAGACGACGCTGACGGCCGCGATCACCAAAACCCTCTCCACCGTGGGCGGTGCTGAGGCTCATAGCTTCGAAGAGATCGACAACGCTCCCGAGGAGAAAGAACGCGGCATCACGATCGCGACCTCCCACGTCGAGTACCAGACGGAGAACCGGCACTACGCCCACGTCGACTGCCCGGGCCACGCCGACTACGTCAAGAACATGATCACCGGCGCCGCCCAGATGGACGGCGCGATCCTGGTCGTCTCGGCCGCCGACGGCGTCATGCCCCAGACCCGCGAGCACATCCTGCTCGCTCGCCAGGTCAACGTCCCGCACGTGGTCGTCTTCCTCAACAAGATCGACCAGGTCGACGACGAGGAACTGGTCGAGCTGGTCGAGGAGGAGGTCAAGGAACTCCTCGACGAGTACGACTTCCCGGGCGACGAGACCCCGATCATCAAAGGCTCGGCGCTGAAGGCGCTGGAAGGCGACGAGGAGGCCCAGAAAGCCGTCTTCGAGCTGGCCGCGGCGCTCGACTCCTACATCCCGGAGCCGACCCGCGAGCTCGACAAGCCCTTCCTGATGCCGATCGAGGATATCTTCTCGATCACCGGCCGCGGCACCGTCGCCACCGGCCGTATCGAGCAGGGCGTCGTCAACACCGGCGACGAGGTCGAAATCGTCGGCATCCACCCCGAGACCAGCAAAACCACGGTCACCGGGGTCGAGATGTTCCGCAAGATCCTCGACGAGGGCCAGGCGGGCGACAACGTCGGCTGCCTGCTCCGCGGCACCAAGCGCGAGGAGATCGAGCGTGGCCAGGTTCTCTGCAAACCGGGCTCGATCACCCCGCACACGAAATTCAAAGCCGAGGTCTACTGCCTGAAGAAGGAGGAGGGCGGTCGCCACACTCCGTTCTTCTCCGGCTACCGGCCTCAGTTCTACTTCCGGACCACTGACGTGACCGGGATCGCCAACCTCCCCGAGGGGACGGAGATGGTGATGCCGGGCGACAACGTCGAGATGACGATCGAGCTGATCCAGCCGATCGCGATGGACCAGGGTCTGCGGTTCGCCATCCGCGAGGGTGGCCGCACCGTCGGCTCGGGGGTCGTCTCGGAGATCACCGAGTAGCCCCCTAGGGGCGGGCCTCCACCCGCCCCGACCTCGCCCCCGGGCGGGAGACAACTGCAAGGACATACGACCGGGGCGGCGCCCCAAGCACATGGGGCCCCGCCCTCTTTGCGCGGCAAAGACGACAAGAGAGAAGAAGAGACGGAAGAGCAGTGGCAACGATCGCGGCACAAAAAATTCGGATCCGACTGAAGGCGTACGACCACGACGCCATAGATCGGGCTGCCAAAGAGATCGTCGAGACCGCCGAGCGCACCGGCGCCACGGTCTCCGGCCCGGTGCCGCTGCCGACCGAGAAAAACGTCTACTGCGTGATCCGCTCGCCGTTCAAGGACAAGGACTCGCGCGAGCACTTCGAGATCCGCACCCACAAGCGGCTGATCGACATCCTCCAGCCTTCGCCGAAAACCGTCGACTCGCTGCAGCGCCTGGACTCGCTGCCGGCGGGCGTCGACATCGAGATCAAGCTCTAGGTGCTCTCGTGGCGGCGATCCTCGGCAAGAAGCTCGGCATGACCCAGGTCTTCCAGGAGGACGGCAGCGTCATCCCGGTGACGGTGATCGAGGCCGGTCCCTGCAAGGTGACCGCGGTCCGCGACTCCGAGCGGGACGGCTACTCGGCTGTGCAGCTGGCCTTCGGAGAGGTCAAGCAGGGCAAGCTGACGAAGGCCGAGGAAGGCCACCTGAAGAAGGCCGGCGCCCCGCCGTCGCGCCACCTCGTCGAGTTCCGCGACGAGGATCTCGGTGCCGAGGAGGGCCCGAAGGTCGGTGACGACGTCACCGTCGAGGGCTTCGAGGCCGGCCAGAAGGTCAAGATCGCCGGGATCTCGATCGGCAAGGGCTTCCAGGGCGGGATCAAGCGCCACAACTTCAGCCGCGGCCCCGTCAGCCACGGCTCCCACAACGTCCGCGCACCGGGCTCGATCGGCGCCAGCGCCTTCCCCGCCCGCGTCTTCAAAGGGATGCGGATGCCGGGCCAGATGGGCAACAAGCGGATCACCCAGAAGGGGCTCGAAATCGCCGACATCGACGCCGAGCGCAACCTGCTCCTGATCAAGGGCTCGGTGCCCGGCGCCCGCAACGGGATCGTCGAGGTGAGGACCGATGGCTAGCGCCAAAGCCGCCGTGCTCGGGAAAAGCACGAAAGCCGACCTGCCGCAGGAGATCTTCGCCGAGCCCTTCCACCAGTCGCTGGTGCACGAGGCCGCCCGCGCCGACCTCAACGCCCGCCGTCGCGGCACCGCCTCGACCCTGACCCGCGGCGAGGTCTCCTTCACGACCGCCAAGGCCTGGCGCCAGAAGGGCACCGGCCGCGCCCGCGTCGGCACCCTCGGTGTCCCGAACCGCTTCGGCGGCGGCGTCGCCTTCGGCCCGAAGCCGCGCAAGTACACGGTCAAGGTCAACCGCAAAGCCCGCCGCCGAGCGATGCGCTCCGCCCTCTCCGTTCACGCCGAGCGCGGCTCGGTCGCCGTCCTCGACGCCGCCACCTTCGAGACGCCCTCGACCAAGACCGCTGCCCAGGCGCTCGCCAAATGGGGCGCCAGGAACCCGCTCCTCGTCCTCGTCACCGGCGAGGAGGTCGGGGCGATGAAGAGCTTCCGCAACCTGCCGCGCACCCAGGTGCTCGAGGTGGGCGCCGCCGGGGTCGCCGACGTGATCGGTGCTGCCGCCGTCGTCGTCTCCGAGACCGCGCTCGAGACGCTGAAGGAGAGGCTCGGCTGATGGACCCCCGCACGATCCTCATCCGTCCCGTCATCTCGGAGAAGAGCTACGCCCTGATCGCCGAGGGCAAGTACACCTTCCGCGTCAACGACCGCGCCCACAAGACGCAGATCGCCCAGGCGGTCGAAGAGGTCTTCGGTGTCAACGTCGCCCAGGTGCGGACCGCAAAAGTGAACTCGAAGCCGAAGCGCCGCGGGCTGACCAAAGGCCGCAGCCGCGCCTGGAAGAAGGCGATCGTCCAGCTCGCGCCCGGCGAGCGGATCGAGCTGTTCGAGGGCGCCGAGACCGCCTAGAGGGGAAGAGACCGAGCCTTATGCCTAACCGCAAAACGAAACCGACCAGCCCGGGCCGCCGCTTCGCGACCTACCCGCTGCGCGAGCAGGTGACCGCCTCCGAGCCGGAGCGGAAGCTGACCGAAGGGCTGAAAAAGTCCGGTGGCCGCAACGTCAACGGTCGCGTCACCTCCCGCCACCGCGGCGGCGGCGCCAAGAGGCGCTACCGCAAGATCGACTTCAAGCGCCTCAAGGACGGGGTGCCGGCGAAGGTCGCCTCGGTCGAGTACGACCCCAACCGCACCTGCTACATCGCCCTCCTGCACTACGCCGACGGCTACAAGGATTACATCCTCGCCCCGGCGCAGCTGGCGGTCGGCGACGTCGTCAAATCCGGTCCCGAGGCCGACATCAAACCCGGCCACGCGCTCGAGCTGGGCCAGATGCCGACCGGCACCATCGTCCACAACGTCGAGCTGATCCCGGGCCAGGGCGGCAAGCTCGGCCGCTCCGCCGGGACCTCGATCCAGCTGGTGGCGAAGGAGGGGGAGATGGTCACCCTGCGCCTGCCCTCTTCGGAGATGCGGATGGTCCGCGCCAACTGCCGCGCCAGCATCGGCGTCCTCTCCAACGCCGAGCACCAGAACTTGAAGGTGGGCAAGGCTGGCCGCAGCCGCCACAAGGGCAAGCGCCCGCAGAGCCGCGGCGTCGCCATGAACCCCGTCGACCACCCGCACGGCGGCGGCGAGGCCCACCACACGCCCGGTGGCCACCCGGTCACCCCTTGGGGCAAGCCGACGCTCGGCTACCGCACCCGCAAGAAGGGCAAGCAGTCCGACCGCTACATCGTCCGCGGCCGTCGCCGCGGCAAGAAGAAGGGCCGTTAGCCATGGGTAGATCGACGAAAAAGGGCCCGTGGGTCGAGGAGCGCCTGATGGGGCGGATCACCTCCCTGAACGAGGCCGGCAAAAAACAGATGGTGAAAACCTGGTCGCGGACCTCGACGATCTTCCCGGAGATGGTCGGGCACACGATCGCCGTCCACGACGGCAAAAAACACGTCCCCGTCTTCATCTCGGAGTCGATGGTCGGGCACAAGCTCGGCGAGTTCGCGCCGACCCGGACCTTCCGTTCGCACGGTGGCAAGGACTAGAGATGGCCGACGAGCAGAAAAAAGCGACGAAAAAAGCCGAGAAAAAACCGGCTGCCAAAAAAGAGCCGAAAGCCAAAAAAGCTCCGGCCAAAAAAACGGAGAAAAAAGCCGCGAAAAAACCGGCGGCGAAAAAAGAGACGAAAAAACCGGCTGCGAAAAAAGAGTCCAAAGCCAAAGAGGCCCCGGCGCCGAAAAAAGCCAAAAAAGCGCCGGCGAAACCGACCGCGCCACCTGTCGTCAAAGCCAAGGCCCGCTACGTGCGGATCGCCCCGCGCAAGGCGCGGCTGATCGCCGACCAGGTGCGCGGCATGGACATCGAAAGCGCCCGGGCGTTGCTGCAGTTCTCGCCCCGCGGCGCCGCTCACCCGATTCACAAGCTGATCAACTCGGCTGCCGCCAACGCGGAAAACAACCACGACCTCATCGGTGACGAGATGCGCGTCTCCTCGATCACCGTCGACGAGGGGCCGACCCTGCGCCGCTTCCGCCCTCGGGCGATGGGCCGGGCGACCCCGATCAACAAGCGAACCAGCCACATCGCCGTGGCCCTGACCCCGGTGGAGGACTAAGCATGGGACAGAAGATCCACCCCGAGGGTTTCCGCGTCGGCTACATCCACGACTGGAAGTCGAACTGGTACGAGGACAAAAACTTCGCCGACGTCCTCCAGGAAGACCTGCAGATCCGCGATCACATCGTCGGCAAGCTCTCGCACGCGGGGCTCTCGAACATCACGATCGAGCGCCGCGGCGAGGTCGCCGTGGACATCCACACGGCTCGACCGGGGATCGTCATCGGCAAGTCCGGCAGCGAAGTCGACGCCCTGCGCAAAGAGCTGCACAAGCTCACCGGCAGCCCGGTGAAAGTGAACATCCGCGAGGTCAAGCGTCCCGAGCTCGACGCCAAGCTGGTCGCCCAGTCGATCGCCGAGCAGCTGCAGAACCGGGTCGCCTTCCGGCGGGCGATGAAACGCGCCCTCACCTCGGCGATGCGCTCGGGCGCCAAGGGCGTAAAGGTCCAGGTCTCCGGCCGCCTCGGCGGTGCCGAGATGGCGCGGACCGAAAGCTACTCCGACGGCCGCGTGCCCCTGCACACCCTTCGCGCCGACATCGACTACGGCTTCTTCGAGGCCCGCACCACGACCGGCCGCATCGGCGTCAAATGCTGGATCAACAAAGGCGAGGTGATGCCGGAGGGCTTCCGCTCCGACCTCGTCTCCGGCGACGGCGACGGCCAGGGCCAGAGCCGCGGCGGCGGTCGTCGCGACGACCGCGGCGGCGGCGGGCGCGGGCGCGGGCCCGGCGGCGACCGCGGTGGTCGCGGGCCCGGCGGAGATCGCGGCGGTCGCGGCGGCGGCGGTCGCGGCGGCCCGGGCGGTCGTGGACCCGGCGGCGGCGGTCGCGGCGGACAGCGTGGAGGTGGTCGCTGATGTTGATGCCGAAACGGGTCAAGCACCGCAAACAGTTCCGAGGCCGTATGCGCGGCAACACCAAGGGCGGCAGCACCGTCGCCTTCGGCGAGTACGGGATCAAGGCGCTCGAGCGCGGCTGGATCACCAACCGCCAGATCGAGGCCGCTCGTGTGGCGATGACCCGCAAGATCAAACGTGGCGGCAAGGTTTGGATCAACGTCTTCCCCGACAAGCCCTATACGAAGAAGCCGGCCGAGACCCGAATGGGCTCCGGCAAGGGCAACCCGGAGGGCTGGGTCGCCGTGGTCAAGCCGGGCAAGGTGATGTTCGAGCTGGCCGGCGTCCCCGAGGAGCTGGCGCGCGAAGCGCTGCGCCTGGCCGGGCACAAGCTTCCCGTCAAAACCAAATTCGTCATGCGCGAGGGGGCCGGCGAGTGATGAAGGCGGCCGAGGTGCATAACCTCAAAGACGACGAGCTGGTGGCGAAACTGATCGACGCCAAGCAGGAGGCCTTCAACCTCCGCTTCCGACACGCGACCGGTGAGCTCGAGAACACCGCCCGGCTGGGCCAGGCGAAGAGGGACATCGCCCGGCTGCTGACCGTGGCCAAGGCCCGCGGCATCGATGTCGAGAAAGAGACCCGACGGATATGAGCGACGACGAGCAGAAAAAAGACGAGACGACCGAGGAGCCCCAGGCCGAGGAGACGCCCGCGGCTGAGGAGACCCCTGCGGCCGAGGAGACTCCCGCCGAGGAGGCCCCTGCGGCTGAGGAGGCCCCTGCCGCCGAGGCCGAGGAGGCTCCCGCCGAGGAGGCACCTGCCGCCGACGCCGAGGAGGAGCCCGCCGGAGACGGGGGAGACGCCCCTGCCGCTGCGGAGGCCGAGGCCTCAGAGCCCAATCCCGAGGACGAGCTTCCCTGGAAGGAGCGCCGCCGGCTGCAGAAATCGCGCCGCCGGGTGCGCAAAGCGCTGCCCTCCGACACCGAGGAGCGCAAGTCGCTGCGGGCCCAGGAGCGCAAGCGCAAGTCGGAGCTGCGCCGCAAACAGCGCGCTGCCGCCAAGGCTGCCCACACCGCTGGCACCGGCACCCCGCCCGCCCAGCGCGAGTCCAACGCGGCCAAGGTGCGGCAGGGGATCGTCGTCTCCAGCAAGGGAGACAAATCGATCACCGTCCGCATCGACATCGCCCGGCGTCACCGCACCTACGAGAAGATCGTCCGCAGCTCGACCAAGCTGCACGCCCACGACGAGCGCAACGAGGCCGGCGAGGGCGACGTGGTCCGCGTGATCGAGACCCGGCCGCTTTCCAAGACCAAGCGCTGGCGCCTGGTCGACGTGGTGGAGAAGGCGAGGTAGGGCGATGATCCAGCAGGAGTCCAGGCTCAAGGTCGCCGACAACTCGGGTGCGCGCGAGATCCTCTGCATCCGCGTCAAGGGCGGCTCCCACCGCCGCTACGCGAGCGTCGGCGACGTCATCACCGCGACCGTGAAATCGGCCAGCCCGCAAGGCGGCGTCCGCAAGGGCGAGGTCGTGCAGGCCGTCGTCGTCCGCACCCGCAAGCCGCTCAGCCGCCCCGACGGCACCTACATCTCCTTCGACGAGAACGCCGCCGTGCTGATCGACCCGGCCAGCAACAACCCGCGCGGGACCCGCATCTTCGGCCCGGTGGCTCGCGAACTGCGCGATCGCAACTTCATGAAAATCATCTCGCTCGCCCCGGAGGTGCTCTAGCGATGGCCAAGTCCATGCGCATCCGCACCGACGACACGGTGCTGATCATCGGCGGCAAGGATGCTGGCAAGAAAGGCCGCGTCACCCGCACCGACCCGAAAAAGCGCCGGGTCTACGTCGAGAACCTCAACATCATCAAGCGCCACGAACGGCCGCGCTCGCAGGGCGACCTGAAAAACGCGCAGGCCGGGGGAATCGTCGAAAAGGAGGGGCCGATCGACGTCTCCAACGTGATGCTGCTCGATCCCAAAGACAACAAACCGACCCGCATCGGCGTCCGCGTCGACAAAGGCGGCAAGCGGGTCCGCTACGCGAAGCGGACCGGAAACGAGATCGGCTGATGGAGGCGACCGTGGCACCGACTTCGCAGGCTGCGCCGCCGCCGCGCCTGCGCGACAAATACGAGCAGGAGGTCCTGCCGGCGCTGACGCAGAAATTCGGCTATTCGACGCCGATGGAGGCCCCGCGCCTGGAGAAGATCACGCTCAACATGGGCCTGGGCAAAGAGAAACAGGACAAGCGCTCCTTCGAACTGGCCCAGGAGCAGCTGGCGACGATCGCCGGCCAGCAGCCGAGCGTGCGCCGCGCCCGCAAGTCGGTCGCGTCATTCAAGCTGCGCGAGGGGATGCCGGTCGGCGTCTCGGTGACGCTGCGCCGCGCCCGGATGTGGGAGTTCCTCGACCGCCTCGTCTCGATCGCGGTGCCGCGGATCCGCGACTTCCGCGGCCTCAACCCGCGCTCCTTCGACGGCCGCGGCAACTACTCGATGGGCGTCAAAGAGCAGCTGATCTTCCCCGAAATCGACTACGACTCGGTCGACGTCGTCCGGGGTCTGGACGTGACGATCACGACTTCCGCTAAAACTGACCTCGAGGCTTTCGAGCTTCTGCTCGGGCTGGGGATGCCGTTCGCCCAGGAGGGCCGTCCCGGACAGGCCGAGCGCGAAGCGAAAGAGAAGGAAGCCGAAGAGGAGCAGCGCAAAGAGGAGGCCCGCCAGAAAGCTGAAGTCGAGCAGGCGGCCCTCGAGCAGCTGAAAGAGGAGAACCCCGAGGCCTACGCCAAGCCGGAAGGCGAGGACGAGGGCGCCGCCGAGGGCGGAGACGACGACGAGGCCGGCGAGACGGCCGAGGAGAGTTCAGAGAATGGCTAAGACTTCGATGAAGGTGAAGCAGGCGCGCGATCCAAAGTTCAAATCGCGTGGCTACAACCGCTGCCGCCGCTGCGGCCGCCCGCGCGCCTACTTCCGCAAATTCGGCCTCTGCCGGATCTGCCTGCGCGAGGCTGCCCACGAGGGCTACATCCCCGGAATGACCAAGTCGAGCTGGTAGGGACAGAGAACCGATGCACACTGACCCGATCGCCGATTACCTGACCCGGATCCGCAACGCGATCCGCGCCGGCCACGACGAGGTGGAGATCCCCCTCAACGGCCTCAAGCTGGAGATGTCCCGGATCCTCAAGGAGCAGGGCTACATCAAGGACTTCAGCCGCAAACCGGCTGCCGTCGGCGAGGCGATCAACGTCGAGCTCAAGTACACCGAGGACCGCCAGCCGGTGATCCTCGGGATCGAACGCGTCTCCCGCCCCGGTCGGCGTCGCTACGTCGACCACAAAAGCGTCCCCCGCGTCGACGGCGGGACCGGGACCGCGATCGTCAGCACCTCCGCTGGCGTGATGACCGGCCACGAAGCGCGTCAGAAAGGCGTTGGCGGCGAGGTCGTCGCCTACGTCTGGTGAGCCGATGAGCCGGATCGGAAGAAAGCCCGTGCCCGTGCCCGACGCCGTCTCGGTGGAGATCGCCCCTGGCAACATCGCCGTCAAAGGCCCGAAAGGGGAGCTGCGCCAGACCCTCTCCGCCGAGATGAAGGTCGAGCAGGAGGACGGCACCGTCACCGTCACCAGGCCCACGGACCGCGGCGAGCACCGAGCCCTGCACGGGCTCACCCGCAGCCTGATCGCGAACATGGTCGAGGGCGTGACCGAGGGCTTCGAGAAGCGCCTGGAGATCCAGGGCGTCGGCTACCGCGCCGCCCTGAAAGGGAAAAAACTGGAGCTGGCCCTGGGCTACTCGCACCCGGTGGCGATCGACGCCCCCGAGGGCATCGACTTCGAAGTCCCGCAGCCGACCGAAGTGATCGTCAAAGGCATCGACAAGCAGCTCGTCGGCCAGGTCGCAGCGGACATCCGCAAGCGTCGCCCGCCCGAGCCCTACAAGGGCAAGGGCATCCGCTACAAGGACGAGCAGGTCCTGCGGAAGGTGGGTAAGCGCGCATGACGGTCCTCACCAAGCGCCAGCGCCGGCTCAAACGGCGCCGCCGAGTCCGCGCCCGCGTCCACGGCACGGCCGAGCGGCCGCGGCTCTCGGTCTACCGCTCCAACAAGGGCGTCTTCGCCCAGCTCATCGACGACACCAAAGGCCACACCGTGGCCGCGGTCAACTGGATCGAGCCGGACCTGCGCAAGCTCAGCTCCACCGAGCAGGCGAAGAAAGCCGGCGAACTGCTGGCCGAGCGGGCGAAGGGCGCCGGCGTCGAGGCCTGCGTCTTCGATCGCGGCGGCTACCAGTACCACGGTCGTGTCAAGGCGCTGGCCGAAGGCGCGCGAGAGGGGGGTCTGGCTTTCTGAAGCCGTAGTTCCGCTACGGTGAGCCGCTGCTTATGAAGGGCATGGACGTCAGAAACGTGGAAACGGTCAGTCCCCGCGGGCTGGACCTGCAGGAGCGGGTGATCGAGATCAACCGCGTCGCCAAGGTGGTCAAGGGCGGCCGGCGCTTCTCCTTCACCGCGCTCGTCGCCGTGGGCGACGAGGAGGGCGTGGTCGGGATCGGCTACGGCAAGGCCCGCGAGGTCCCGCTGGCGATCCAGAAGGGCGTCGAGGACGCCCGCAAGAACTTGATCCGGGTGCCCAAATACGGGAACACCATCACCCACCGCATCATCGGCCGCTTCGGCGCCGGTCACGTCGTCCTGCGCCCGGCCAGTCCCGGTACCGGTGTCATCGCCGGCGGCGGCGTCCGCGCCGTGCTCGAGCTGGGCGGCGTCCGCGACGTCCTCACCAAGAGCATCGGCACCCAGAACCCGATCAACCTCGTAAAGGCGACGATGGACGGCCTGGTCCGCCTGCGGCGGCCGGAGGAGGTCGCGGAGCTGAGGGGCTTGACGGTGACTCAGGTACTTGGCATGGACGGAGGCAACGGGGCCGCGGGTCCTGTCTCCGATTCCGGGCTCTCCCTCCCGGGAGAGTCCTCGGAATCGTCGCCACCCGCGGCAGAGACCGAGCCTGCTGCCGCTGAGCAGCCGTCCGAGGAGGCAGCTGAGGTAGCGGCTGCCGCCGGCGCCGAGGCAGAGAAAGAGGCTCCGGTTCAGCCCGCGGAGGGTGAGTCCTCGTGAGCAAGGTGAAGATTCGCCAGGTTCGCTCCGCCGCCAAGACCAACCCGAACCAGAAAGCGACCCTGAAGGCGCTGAAGCTGGGGCGGATCGGCAAGACCGCGGAGCTCAAAGACTCCGAGCAGCTGCAGGGTCAGCTGCGGGTCGTCTCGCACCTCGTGGAGGTCGACGGTGGCTGAGAAAACTTCATCATCGAAAGAATCGAAAGAGTCTTCGCGCAGCGAAGAGATCGGCCTGCACAACCTGAAGCCGAAGCCCGGCTCGAAAAAGCCGCGCAAGCGGATCGGCCGCGGCGAGGGCAGCGGCCTCGGCAAGACCTCGGGTCGCGGCCACAAGGGCGCCGGCTCCCGCTCGGGCCGTAGGCGCAAGGCCGGCTACGAGGGCGGTCAGAACCCGATCCACATGCGGATGCGAAAGCTGCGCGGCCCGCACAAAAAGCAGTCGATGCCGTTTGAGAACTTCCGCACCAAGACCCAGGCCGTCAACCTCTCCGACCTCGAGGAGCGCTTCGACAGCGGCGCCGAGGTGAATCCGCAGAGCCTGAAGGAGAAGGGGCTGGCGAAGCGGAAAGACCCGGTCAAGGTCCTCGCCAGGGGCGAGATCAAGAAGAAGCTCGAGGTTCACGCGCATGCTTTCAGCGCGGCCGCCAAGGAGAAGATAGAAGCGGCCGGCGGTTCCTGTCACACTCTGGAGCCGTAATGCTCAAAACCATTCTCAACGCCTTCAGCGTTGCGGACATCCGCAAGAAGCTCGCCTTCACGGCGGCGATGCTGGCCCTGTACCGGCTCGGGTCCTACATCCCGGCTCCCGGCGTCAACTCCGACGCGGTCAAGGAAGCATCCGCGAACTTCGGCGGCGAAGGCATCCTCAGCTTCCTCAACACCTTCTCCGGAGGAAGCCTTTCCCGGTTGAGCCTTTTCGCGCTGGGGATCATGCCCTACATCACCGCCTCGATCATCCTCCAGCTGCTGACGGTGGTCGTGCCCTCGCTGGAGCGCCTGCAGAAAGAGGGCGAGGTCGGGCAGCAGAAGATCACCCAGTACACGCGTTACCTCACCGTCGGCCTCGCCTTCGCCCAGTCGATCGGCTACGTCTTCCTCTTCGACTCCTTCGGCAGCGGTCAGGAAAGCGTCGTCGGCAACCTCACCTTCCCCCGGCTCTTCCTGATCGTGATCTGCCTCACCGCCGGCTGCACCCTGCTGATGTGGCTGGGCGAGCTGATCACCCAGCGCGGAATCGGCAACGGCATCTCGCTGATGATCTTCGCCTCGATCGCCTCCTCGATCGTCCCCGGCCTCTCCAAGTGGTGGAACAACCCCGATCAGGTCTTCATCGTGATGATGCCCTTCATCGCCCTCGCCGTGATCGTCGCGATCGTCTTCGTCCAGGAGGGGCAGCGCCGGATCCCGGTCCAGTACGCGAAACGCGTGGTCGGGCGCAAAATGACCTCGGGCGGCTCCACCTACCTGCCGCTGCGGGTCAACATGGCCGGCGTCATCCCGGTCATCTTCGCCGCCTCGATCATGGCCTTCCCTGCCACGGTCGGGCAGATGATCAACACGAACGCCGGGAAAGACTTTGCCGCCTTCTTCGGCCCCAACACCTGGGCGTACGTGATCGGCGAGGTCTTCTTCATCATCATCTTCACCTACTTCTACACGGCGGTCACCTTCAACCCGGTCGACCAGGCCGACAACCTGAAGAAATACGGCGGCTTCATTCCCGGCGTCCGCCCGGGCCGGCCGACTGCCGAGTACCTGGACAAAATCCTCTCTCGCCTCACCTTCCCGGGAGCGCTCTACCTCGGCGCGGTGGCGGCTCTGCCGACGATCCTGATCAGCCAGACGGCGGCCAACTTCTATTTCGGCGGCACCTCGATCCTGATCGTGATCGGCGTCGCCCTCGACACCGTCAAGCAGCTGGAGGCCCAGCTGATGATGCGCAACTACGAGGGCTTCTTGAAATAGGCTCTCTGGATGCCTAAGCTGAATCTCGTCCTGCTCGGCCCTCCAGGTTCCGGCAAGGGAACCCAGGGCGAGCGCCTCAACGAAGACCTGCGGCTGCCGTACTACGCGACTGGGGACATCCTCCGAGGCGCGGTGCGGGAGGAGACCGAGCTGGGGCAGACGGCGAAGGAGTACATGGACCGCGGCGACCTGGTGCCGGACGAGGTGATCGTCGGCGTCATCGCCGAGCGGATCGACTCCAGCGAGGCGCTCGACGGCTTCATCCTCGACGGCTTTCCCCGCACCACTCCGCAGGCCGAGGCGCTCGACGCCAAGCTCACGGAGCTGGGGCGAGGGGTGACCGCCGTGCTGCTGATCGACGTCTCCGACGACGAGGTCGTGCGCCGGCTCGGCGGCCGGCGCACCTGCGAGGCGAAGGGCCACGTCTTCCACGTCGAGTTCGAACCGCCCAAGCAGGAGGGCGTCTGCGACATCGACGGCTCGGCGCTGATCGTCCGCGACGACGACAAGCCCGAGGTCATCCGCAAGCGGCTCGAGACCTACCACGAGAAGACCGAGCCGCTCGTCTCCTACTACGACAGCCGCGGCGTCCTGCGACGGATCGAAGGCGAGGCGGCGCCGGAAGCGGTGGCGACGCAGATCCGCGGCACCCTGGCGACGCTGCGGATGGAGCAGGACGAGACCGTCTGAGCCTCCCCGCGGGCTCCACTAGCTTGTACAGAATGATCATCAAGAAGACCCCGGAGCAGGTCGACCAGATGGCCGCCTCCGGCGCCGTCCTCGTCCGCTGCCTGAAGATGCTGGCTTCGAAGGCGCGGCCCGGGATCACCACCGGGGAGCTCGACGAGGCGGCGGAGAAGTTCATCCGCTCGCAGGGGGCGACTCCCGCCTTCAAGGGCTACCGCGGCTTCCCGGGCTCGATCTGCGCTTCGCCCAACTCGATGGTCGTCCACGGCATCCCCGGCGGCTACGAGCTGAAGCGCGGCGACGTGATCTCGATCGACGTCGGCGTCGTCAAGGACGGCTGGGTCTCCGATGCGGCGATGACGCTGCCGATCGGATCGGTCAGCCCCGAGGCGCAGAAGCTCCTCGACGTGACCAAGGCCTCGCTCTTCGCCGGCGTCGAACAGATGCGGCCGGGCAACCACCTCGGCGACGTCTCCAGCGCGATCCAGCGCTCGGTGGAGATCGAGGGCCTCTCGGTCATCCGCACCCTGGTCGGCCACGGGATCGGGCGTGACATGCACGAGGAACCGCAGGTCCCGAACTTCGGAGAGCCCGGCAAGGGGCCCGAGCTGGAGGAGGGGATGGTGCTGGCAATCGAGCCGATGGTCAACGTCGGCGGGCCGCTGGTGCGGATGGGCGACGACGGCTGGTCGGTCTACTCCGAGGACGGATCGCTCGCCGCCCACTTCGAGTTCACGGTTGCGGTGACTCCGGACGGTCCGCGGATTCTCACTCCCTGGCACGAGGACTCCGACTAGCCGGACAGCCAGCCGGGTAGTCTTTCCCTTGCGGTGGGGCGCCGCAACGGAAGGAGAGGTTCTTGCGTGTCCGAGCTTGTGCCCGCCCGCTCTCGCTGCTGATCGCGCTCGTCGTCTTCGCGATCGCCGCCGCATCGGCTCCGGCCGCCTCCCCTCCCTACGGGACCAACGACGCCGGCGGCTTCCGCAACGTGCTGCCGCCGGGGGAGAACGGCACCGCCAGCTTCAACGAGATCCTCGCCTTCCGCGGCCCCGGCCTGCTGCCGCCGCACTTCGCCGACCAGCAGCCGCTCTACGAAAACCTGCTCTACGCGGCGCCGACCCTGACCGAAGACCAGATCCCGAGCTACTTCAAGGACGCCACCTTCGGCGTTCCCGCCGGCGAAGTCGCCTCGGAATTCGAACCGCGTCCCGGCGCGACGATCGTCCGCGACAAGGCCTTCGGCGTCCCCCACGTCTACGGCGTCACCCGCGCCGACACGATGTTCGGCGCCGGATACGCGGGGGCGGCGGACCGCCTCTTCCTGATGGACGTGCTGCGCCACACCGGCCGCGCCGAACTCGCCTCCTTCCTCGGCGGCTCCAACGCCGGCGCCGACGCCAGCCAGTGGCAGTTCGCGCCTTACACCGAAGCCGACCTCGAACGGCAGCTGGCGCAGGCGCCGCAGCTCTACGGCGCTCTCGGGCAGCAGGCGGTCGACGACGTCAACGCCTACGTCGAAGGGATCAACGCCTACGTTGCCGCCGCCAACCTCGATCCCAAGCTGAAGCCGGGGGAGTACACGCTGCTGAACAAGCCGATGGAGCCGTGGAAGCCGACCGACGTGATCGCGATCGCCTCCCTCGTCGGCGGCATCTTCGGCCAGGGCGGCGGCAACGAGTTGAACTCGGCGCTGACGATGCAGTCCTTCGTCAAGCGGATGGGGAAGAAGGCAGGGGGCGAGGCCTGGGCGGACTTCCGCTCCAAGAACGACCCCGAGGCGCCGACCACCATCTCCAAGAGCTTCCCCTACGAGACCCGCAGCGCCTTCGCCAAGAAGGGCCTGGCGCTGCCCGACCCCGGCAGCGTCCACTTCACCCAGACCGCCACCGCCTCGGTCGCACCGGGGGCGGCGCACGGCCTCGCCACCGTCGGCGCCCGCCTGCAGGCGGCGCTGGAAGCCGCCGGGCACGCCTCCAACTGGGAGCTCGTCTCCGCCAGGGAGTCGGCCACCGGCCACCCGATCGCGGTGATGGGGCCGCAGGTCGGCTACTTCGTGCCGCAGATCCTGCAGGAGGTCGACATCCACGGGCCGGGAATCGACGCTCGCGGCGCCGCCTTCCCCGGGGTCAGCCTCTACGTCCAGCTCGGCCACGGCCGCGACTACGCCTGGAGTGCCACCACCGCCACCTCCGACAACGTCGACACCTTCGCCGAGGTGCTCTGCAAGGACAAGTTCCACTACAGCTATCGCGGCAAGTGCTTGGCGATGGAAAAGCTGGAGAAGAGCGAGAGCTGGACCTCCAACGCCGCCGACCCGACCCCGGCCGGCTCGCAGACCCTGGTCGCCTACCGCACCGTGCACGGGATCGTCTACGCCCGCGGCAAGGTCGGCGGCAAGAAGGTCGCCTTCGCCCGCCAGCGCAGCACCTACGGCCACGAGGCCGACTCGGTGGTTGGGTTCGCGCAGCTGAACGAACCCGGGGTGATGACCGGGCCGGCCGGCTTCGAGAAGGCGGTCTCCAACATCAACTTCCTCTTCAACTGGAGCTACGTCGACTCCGAGCACATCGCCTACGGGCTCTCGGGCTGGATGCCGCAGCGGGCGAAGGGGACTTCGCCGGACTTCCCGATCCTCGGCACCGGCAAATACGACTGGAAGGGCTACACGCCGGCCAACCGGACCGCGAGCTGGCTGCCGTTCGCCAAGCACCCGCAGGCCGTCGACCCGCCCTTCCTCGTCTCCTGGAACAACAAGCAGGCGCCCGGCTGGGCGGCGGCTGACGACAAGTACAGCTATGGGCCGCTGTTTCGCTCGCAGATGATCGCCGACAAGGTGAGGGCGGCGACCAAGGGCAAGAAGAAGATGACGATCGTCCAGCTGATCCAGGCGATGGAGGAACCGGCGACCCAGGACCTGCGCGGCTACCGGCTGCTGCCGACGATCTTCAAGGCGGTCGGCAAGCCGTCCTCGTCGAAGCTGCGCCAGGCGCTGGCGAAGCTGAAGGCGTGGCACGGGCACGGCGCCCACCGCCGCGACCTCGACCGCGACGGCGTCTACGAGGAAAACGACGCGGTGCAGCTGATGGACGCCTGGTGGCCGAAGCTGGTCGCGGCTGAGTTCAAGCCGACGCTGGGAGGGAGGACCTACGCGGCGCTGGAAGGGATGGTGCGGACCGGCAGCTACACCGGCGGCTCGGCGACCGAACCCGACTTCTCCGACGGCTGGTGGAGCTATGTCTCCAAGGACCTGCGCGACCTCTTCGGCCCGCAGCCGAAGGGCGCCTGGAGCCGCGTCTACTGCGGCGGTGGCTCGAAGCGGAAGTGCCGTCGCGTCCTCCAGGACAGCCTCGCGGCGGCGCTGAAGACGAGCCCGCAGCAGCTCTACGGCGGCGGCGACGGCGCCTGCGCCTCGAACCCGCAGCCCTCCTGCTTCGACCAGAACCGGCCCCAGGTGACCGGCGGCATCTCGTTGCCGCCGTTCCCGTTCCAGAACCGGCCGACCTTCCAGCAGGTGGTCACGTTGACCCAGAAGCTGCCGCGCTGAGGCAGAATCCCGGCATGGACCAGGAGCTGTTCGCGGCCGTAGACGCGTTCGTCGGCGAGACGATCGTCGAGGAGGACGAGGGGTTGCGGGGGGCGGTCGGGGCAGCCGAAGCCGCCGGACTGCCAGCGATCCAGGTCTCGCCCCCGCAGGGGAAGCTGCTGCAGCTGCTGGTCCGGCTGCTCGGCGCCGAGCGGATTCTCGAGTTCGGGACGCTGGGCGGCTATAGCGCGATCCTGATGGCGCGGGCATTGCCGGAGGACGGGCGGCTGATCAGCCTCGAGGCGAAGGTGGAGTACGCGGAGGTGGCGCGAACGAGCATCGACGCCGCCGGCGTGGGGGAGAAGGTCGAGATCCGGGTCGGGCCAGCGCTGGAAGCGCTGCCGGGACTGGAGGGCGAGGAGCCCTTCGACCTCGTCTTCATCGACGCCGACAAGGTCAACACGCCGAACTACTTCGCCTGGGCGCTCGAGCACACGCGGCCGGGAGGGCTTATCGTCGCCGACAACGTGGTCCGCGGCGGCACCCTGGCCGATCCCGCCGGCGACGAGGCCGCCTTGGCTCAGCGCCGCCTGCACGAGATGCTGGCGGGGGAGCCGCGGGTCAGCGCCACCACCATCCAGACCGTCGGCGGCAAGGGCTACGATGGCTTCCTGATCGCTCTGATCGAGCCTGTGTGACCAGGCATCGCCAAGGCGTCGCCCCTGCTATCTTTCCCGGTCGGCCTTGTTGGCCGGTTGGTTCGTCCTACCGTCCGATTCATGGGGCGCGTGGGAATCCTGTTGTCGATACGAAATCCGGAGCGATGAAGGTTCGAGCTTCCGTCAAGCCGATGTGCGAGAAGTGCAAGGTAATCCGCCGAAATGGGGCGGTGCTGGTGATCTGCCAGAACCCGCGCCATAAGCAGAGGCAGGGCTAGCCATGGCACGGATCGCCGGCATCAACATCCCGGTCAACAAACGCGCCGAGATCGGGCTCACCTACATCTTCGGCATCGGCCGCTCGACGGCGCAGCAGATCCTCGCCGAGACCGGCGTCGACCCCGGCACCCCGGTCAAGGACCTGACCGAGGACGAGGTGATGAAACTTCGCGGGGCGGTCGAGAACCGCGAGGTCGAGGGCGACCTCCGCCGCGAGCGCTCGCAGAACGTCAAACGGCTGATGGAGATCGGCTCCTACCGCGGCCTCCGGCACCGGCGTGGCCTTCCGGTCCGCGGCCAGCGGACCAAGACCAACGCCCGCGGTCGCAAGGGCCCGCGTCGCCTCAGCGTCGCCGGCAAGCGCAAGGTATAGGCACCGAGATGGCTGAGAAAAAACCCGCCAAAGGGCGCACGCGCCGCCGCGTCAAAAAGAACGTCACCTACGGGCAGGCACACATCAAGACTTCCTTCAACAACACGATCGTCACCCTGACCGACACCGACGGCAACGTGATCGCCTGGGAGTCGGCCGGCTCGGCCGGGTTCAAAGGCTCGCGCAAGTCGACCCCCTTCGCCGCCCAGGTGACCGCCGACGCGGCCGCCAAAAAGGGCATGGAACACGGCTTGGAGCGGGTCGAGGTCTTCGCCAAGGGCGCCGGCTCGGGTCGCGAGACCGCGATTCGCTCGCTGCAGGCGGCCGGTCTCGACGTGACCACGGTCAAGGACGTCTCCCCGCAGGCCCACAACGGCTGCCGGCCGAAGAAGCGGAGGCGCGTCTAATGGCCCGCGACACCGCCCCGCAGTGCAAGCAGTGCCGGCGCGAGGGCCAGAAGCTCTTCCTCAAGGGCGAGCGCTGCTTCACCGACAAGTGCGGCGTCGAGCGCCGCTCCTACCCGCCCGGCGAGCACGGCCGCGGTCGTCTGCGTCAGTCCGAGTACCGCGTCCAGCTGCGCGAGAAGCAGAAGACCCGCCGCTACTACCAGGTGCTGGAGAAACAGTTCCGCGCCTACTACGACAAGGCCTCGCGCCAGGACGGCGTCACCGGCGAGAACCTGCTGCGCCTGCTCGAGTCCCGCTTCGACAACGTCCTCGTCCGCCTCGGCTTCGCTGCCTCGCGGCGCCAGGCGCGCCAGCTGATCACCCACGGCCACTGGCAGATCAACGGCCGCCGGGTGAACATCCCCTCTTACCAGGTACGACCCGAAGACATCATCTCGATCAAGGCCGGATCGAAAGCCACCGACACGATCCAGCGGGCGACGGAACTCGTCTCCACGGTTCCCGCCTGGCTGCAGGCCGATCACGATGCCCTCACCGCCAAAGTCCTGCGCTACCCCGAGCGCTCCGAGATCTCGGCGCCGGTCCAGGAGCAGCTCATCGTCGAGCTCTACTCCAAGTAGCCCGGACAACCGTTTTCTGAACCACCAGAGCAAGGAACTCATGACCACCGATTTCCAGGTCCCCCGCATCACCTCCGAGAAAGTCGACGACCGTCGCGGCACGTTCACGATCGAGCCGCTCGACAAGGGCTTCGGCTACACGTTCGGCAACAGCCTTCGCCGCGTCCTCCTCTCCTCGCTCGGCGGCGCCGCCATCATCAGCGTCCGCATCGAGGGTGTGGCGCACGAGTTCTCGACCGTGCCCGGCGTCAAAGAGGACGTCACCGACATCATCCTCAACCTCAAGGACCTCGTCGTCCGCATGCACACCGACGCCGACGAGGTGGAGGCGCCGCTGGTCGCAACCGGCCCCGGCGAGGTCAAGGCCAAGGACATCGACCTTCCCTCCGGCGTCGAGATCCTCAACCCCGAGGCGCCGATCGCCACGCTCGAGAAAAAAACCAAACTCGAGGTCTACCTGACGATCGGCCGCGGCCGTGGCTACTCGCCGGCCGAAGAGAACAAGTCCGACGAGCAGCCGATCGGCGTGATCCCGATCGACTCGATCTTCTCGCCGATCCGGCGCGCCTCCTACGCCGTCGACGCCGCCCGCGTCGGCCAGCGCACCGACTACGACAAGCTCAGCCTCGACCTCGAAACGGATGGCTCGATCGAGCCGGGCGCCGCCCTGCGCGAGGCCTCCGAGATCCTGATCAAGAGCCTGGCGATCTTCACCGACGCCGACCGAGTCGAGGAGCTGACCGCGCGCGAGCCGGTGCCGGCGGTGCCGAGCGATGGCTTCTCCGCGGCCGGGGACGGTGGCGTCGCCGCCGCCAACGGCCTCGACGAGATCCTGATCGAGGAGCTCGAACTGGGCGTCCGCTCCTACAACTGCCTCAAGCGCGCCGGCGTCCAGACCGTCGGCGACCTCGTCCGCAAGTCGCGCGCGGAACTGAACGCGATCCCGAACTTCGGTCAGAAGTCGATCGAGGAAGTGATCGAGACCCTGCACTCCCGCGGCCTCGATCTGCAGGCGGACTAAGGGTCCCGAGGAAAGCGGAGCGGAGGATCAAGTGCGGCATAAAAAGAAGCGGAACAAGCTCAGCCGCGACTCCGCCCACCGCGAGGCGCTGCTCTCGAACCTCTCGAAGCAGCTGATCGAGCACGAGCGGATCCAGACCAGCCAGGCCAAGGCCAAGGCGGTCAAGCCCGAGGTCGAGAAACTGATCACGCTCGCCAAACGCGGCGACCTCCACGCCCGCCGCCAGGCGCTGGCCAGCCTCCACAACGACAAGTTCATCGTCCACAAGCTGTTCGACGAGGTGGCGCCCCGGTACGCGGAGCGTCCCGGCGGCTACACCCGCATCGTCAAGCTCGGTCCGAGGAAGTCCGACTCGACCGAGATGGTCTACCTCGAGCTCGTCTAATTCTTCTCCCCCAAGGGGGGAGAATCGGGATGGCTGCTGACTTATCCACCCTATGGGGTGGAAGATTCAGCAAGGGACCGGTGGGGAGGAGCCGGGGAGACAGAAAAGGCAGCGCTCTCGCGAGGCTTGGACGCTGGCGAGGCGACAGCATGATGTGGTGTCGCGGCAGCAGTTGCTCGAGCTCGGCTTCAGCCGCCGAGCGATCGAACGTCGCCTGCAGACCGGACGTCTGCATCGCGTTCGTACCGGCGTCTACGCTGTAGGCCGTCCCACCCTGACCCAGCACGGGCGGTGGATGGCCGCGGTGCTCGCCTGTGGCGAGGGAGCCGTGCTCAGCCACTCCAGTGCCGCCGCTCTCTGGCGAATCAGCTATGAGAAGCGCGGCCTCGTCGAGCTTTCCCTACCTAGCTCCTCCGACCGGCGCCGCCCCGGGTATGTGCATCCACCGCCGTCCGTCCTTGCGGTCCCACGATGTCACTCTGCGTTTCGGCATTCCTGTGACGACTCCGGTCCAGACCCTGATCGACTTAGCTTCGCGCTCGGACCGGCGGGGGATCGAGCGGATGATCAACGAGGCGGACATATTTGACCTCGTCCATCCCCCCGAGCTACGGGAAGCACTTGATCAGCGCCAGGATGAACCCGGCGTCGCCAGGCTCCGCCACATCCTCGACCGCCGGACCTTCCGGCTCACCAAGGAGGAGCTCGAACGCCGGTTCCTTCCACTGGCACGGCAGGCCGGCTTGCCGGTGCCGCTGACTGGAAAGTTGGTCAACGAGTTCGAAGTCGACTTCTACTGGCCCGACCTCGGCTTGGTCGTTGAGACCGATGGCCTCCGCTATCACCGCACCCCCGCCGAGCAGGCGCGGGATCGGCTCCGCGATCAGGCTCACACCGCCGCCGGACTCACTCAGCTCCGCTTCACGCACGAGCAAGTTCGCTACGAACCTGACTACGTAGTGCGGATCCTCGCTGCGACGGCCCGTCAGCTGTAGCTGACGGACTCCAAGTAGAGGCCGTGGGGTGGGGCGGTGTCGCCTGCCTCGGTGCGGGGGGTGCCCTCGAGCAGGGCGATGAAGCTCTCGACGCTGCGGCGGCCGGAGGCGACCTCGAGCTGGGTGCCGACGAGGACGCGGACCATGTTGCGCATGAAGGCGTCGGCGGTGATGCGGAAGGAGAGGACGTCGCCTTCCTCGGTCCAGGAGGCGGCGAGGACATCGCGGTCGAAGCGGACGTGGTCGGTCTGGGTGGGGGTGAAGGCGGTGAAGTCGTGGTTGCCGGGCAGCGCGGCGGCGCAGGCGTCGAGCGCCTCGCGGTCGACGCGGTGCGGCCACCAGAGCGCCTTGCCGAGCTCGAAAGGGCTCGGGGAGCTGCGGGCGAGGAGGCGGTAGCGGTAGCTCCGCGCGGTGGCGTCGTGGCGTGCGCTGAAGCCGTTGGGGGCGGGGGTCGCAGCGGTGACGGCGACGTCGTCGGGGAGCAGGCCGTTGAGGCGCCGCATCAGGTCCTCTGGGGCCTCGGCGGGCGTGTCGAAGCTCGCCACCTGGCCGATCGCGTGGACGCCGGTGTCGGTGCGCCCGGCCACCGTCAGCTCGACCGCTTCGCGCAGCACCGTCGCCAGGGCCGCCTCCAGCTCCCCCTGCACCGTCCGCAGCTTGGGCTGCCGGGCCCAGCCGCGGAAGCCGCTGCCGTCGTATTCGACGTCGAGCCGGACGGTGGTCATGGCGGCAGTATCTCCGAACCCTAGAATCGGGTCGGTGCGCATCCTCCTCACCAACGACGACGGCATCTCGGCGCCGGGGCTGCAGGCCGCCCGCCGCGCCCTGGTCGAGCTCGACGGGATCGAGGTCGACGTCATCGCCCCCGATTCCAACCGCAGCGCGATCGGGCGGGGCATCACCACCCGCTCGCCGCTCAGCGTCGAGGAGGTCGCCTTCGAGGACGGCAGCGTCGGCTACGCGACCGACGGCACCCCGGTCGACTGCGTGCGCTTCGCCGAGCTGGGGCTGGTCGGCGGCCGCCCCGACCTGATCGTCTCCGGGATCAACCACGGCGCCAACCTCGGCGACGACATCACCTACTCGGGCACGGTCGCGGCGGCACTGGAGGGGATCATCCTCGGGATCCCGGCGATCGCCGTGTCCCAACAGTCTTCCGCCGGCGGTCTCGGCTATGTCAGCGGCAAGTTCGACTTCGGCGTCTCCGCCCCCTTCACCGCTCAGCTGGTCAGCCGGCTGCGAGAGGTGTCGATGCCGGAGGCGACCCTGATCAACGTCAACTGCCCCTGCACCGAGCCGACCGGGATCGAGGTGACGAAGCTGGGCAAACGGATCTACAACGACCAGCTGAAGCTGGTCCGCGAGGCGGATGGGCGCAAGCACTACGAGATCTACGGCTGGCAGCCGGGCTACGAGGAGATCGAGGGAACCGACCTGCATGCGGTCGCCGAAGGCCGGATCGCGGTGACCCCAATCCACTTCGACCTCACCGACCATGGCGGCCTCGAGCGGCTGTCAGGCTGGGGCTTCGAGGAGATGCTGGCAGCGACCTCCGCGGCGGCGTGAGCACCCCCGCCGAGGAGCGCGCGGCGGAGCTGCGGGAGCAACTTGCTCACCACAACCGCCTCTACTACGTCCTCGACGACCCCGAAGTAGGCGATGACGTCTACGACGCACTGCTGGACGAGCTGCGGACGCTGGAGGAGCAGAACCCAGAGCTGCGGACGCCGGACTCGCCCACGCAGCGGGTCGGGGCGCCGCCGCTCGACCGCTTCGAGCAGGTCGAGCACCGCGAGCAGATGCTCTCGCTGGGCAATGCCCGCAACGAGGAGGAGCTGCGCGACTGGGAGGACCGCCTCGCCAATTACCTGAAGCGGCTGGACATCACCGCCTCTCAATTCAGCTACACGACCGAGCCGAAGATCGACGGCCTCGCCGTCACCCTCACCTACGAGGACGGGGTGTTGGTCCGTGGCGCCACCCGCGGCGACGGCCGTGTCGGCGAGGACGTGACCCAGAACCTGCGCACGATCGGCTCCGTGCCGCTGAAGATGAACGGGGCTGCCCCCGAGCTGGTCGAAGTCCGCGGCGAGGTCTACCTGCCGATCGCCGCCTTCAAAGCGCTGAACGAGCGCCGGGCCGAGGCCGGCGAACCGACCTTCGCCAACCCGCGCAACTCCGCCGCCGGCTCGATCCGCCAGCTCGACCCGGCGCTGGCCGCCGAACGGCCGCTCTCGACCTGGTTCTACGGGATCGGCGCGGTGCGAGGGCTCGACCTGCCGACCCACATGGACGAGGTCGAATGGCTGCGGGAGAAGGGCTTTAAGGTCAATCCCGACACCGCCCACCACGAGGGCGTCGAGGGGGTCGTCAAACGCTGCCACTGGTGGGAGGAGCGGCGCGAGGAGCTCGACTACGAGATCGACGGCGTCGTCGTCAAGGTCGACGAGAAGGCGCTCTGGCGCGAGCTCGGCGTGGTCGGCCGCGAGCCACGATGGGCGATCGCCTGGAAGTTCCCGCCGACGACCGCGACGACGAAGCTGAACAAGGTCGTCTGGAACGTCGGTCGTACCGGCCACCTGGTTCCCTTCGCGATGCTGGAGCCGGTCCAGGTCGGTGGGGTCACCGTCACCACCGCGACCCTCCACAACGAGGAGGACCTGGCGCGTAAGGACGTCCGCAAAGGCGACGAGGTCGTGGTGATGCGGGCCGGAGATGTGATCCCCCAGGTCGTCTCGCCGAAGCTCCCGCGTAAGCACAAGGCTGCGCGCAGGGAGAAGCCACCGAAGCAATGTCCGGCTTGCAGAACGCCGACGATCAAGCCCGAGGACTCGGTCTTCACCATCTGCCCGAATCGGTCCGGCTGCCCCGGGCAGGCGTCCCAGCACGTCAAGCATTTCGTCAGCAAAGGGGCGATGGACATCGAAGGGCTGGGAGAAGAGGTCGCCCTCAACATGCTCGCGCAGGGAGTGATCGCCGATGTCGCGGACATCTACGACCTGACCGAGGAGGGCCTCGTCGGTCAGAAGATCGGAAAGAAGAGCTTCAAAGAGAAGTCCGCGCGCAGTCTCATCGAGGCGATCGAGGCTTCTAAGCGCCAGCCCTTCAAACGGGTCCTCTTCGCCCTCGGCCTGCCCGGAGTGGGCGCGGTGACCGCGGAGGCGCTTGCCGACCACTTCGGTTCGATCGAGCGGCTGACCGCCGCGCAGCCAGAGGAGATCGAGGAGGTCGAGGGCGTGGGGCCGATCATGGCGGAGCAGATCGCCGAGTCGCTGGCAGACGAGCCGACGCAGGAGCTGATCGCGAAGCTCGAGGCAAAGGGGCTGCGGCTCGAAGCCGACCCCTCCGAACGCCGCCAGGAGGGCGGGCCGCTGGAAGGCAAGACGGTAGTCCTCACCGGCACCCTGCCGGAGCTGACCCGGGACGAGGCCGCGGCGATGGTGAAGTCGGCCGGCGGCAAGGTGACCAGCTCGGTCTCGAAGAAAACGGACTACGTGGTCGCCGGCGACAACCCCGGCTCCAAGCTCGCCAAAGCGGAGAAATTCGGGACCGAGATCCTCGACGAGGCGAGCCTGCGCGAGCTGGTCGGGCGCTAGTAGCCGGCGACGGCGCCGGCGATCCGATCCTGGTCGAGGTGGGCGAGGCTGAGGCTGCCGACGCCCGCCATCAGGACCGAGAAGGCCATCACACGGCCGCTGCGGTTGAAGCAGTAGCCGGAGAGGTTGCTGACGCCGCTGATCGTGCCGGTCTTGGTGCGGCAGCGGCCGTAGGCGGCGGTGCCCTCCATGCGGCTGGCGACGGTGCCCTCCTGCCCGGCCAGGGCCAGGTCCTGGATGAACTCCTCGCCGGCCGGGTCCTCCTGCATCCCCAGCAACAGGTCGACGATCTCCCGCGGGCTGGAGCGGTTGGAGCGGGTCAGCCCCGAGCCGTCGACGGCCTGGACCGAGGAGCCGTGGGAGCGGGCGAAGGCCTCGACGACGTCGGCGCCGGCGGCGGTGGTGCCGGCGCCGCCGAATTCGGCCCCGAGCAGCTTGATCAGGGTCTCCGCGAAGAAGTTGTCGGAGTAGACGTCGGTGAGGTTGACGATGCGGTCGAGGCTGGGGGAGCGGACGAGGGCGACGCGGGCAGCGTTGGGCGGGGTCGGGCGCAGGGCGATCTGCGGCGGCATCCGCACGCCGGCCTTGCGCAGCGAGGCCGCGAGCTTCGCCGCCGCCAGCTTCGCCGGGTCCGACGAGAACCCGCTGGCGCTGGTGGCGCCGCTGAAGCCGGAGTTGAAGGCGAGGCCGGAGAGAGGGCCGATGTAGGGGCTGGTGGCGTAGCCGGAGTCGGCGACGCCGCGGCGGCGGTCGAAGATCGTGTCGTCGGCGTAGAGGCGGCCGGTGATCGCGGTGATCCCCGCCGCCTTTATCTGCGGGCCGAGGGAGAAGATGTTGGTGCCGAGGCCGGCGAGGTAGCTGCCGTAGAAGCGCGGCGTACCCAGGGCGGGGTCGCCGCCGCCCTGCAGGTAGAGGCTGCCGTGGAGGACCCCGTTCGAGTCGACGCGGCCGTCGCGGAAGACCTTGGTCGAGATCCGGTGGTCGGGCCCGAGCTTGGAGAGCGCGGCGGCGGTCGTGAACAGCTTCATGTTCGAGGCCAGCGGACGCGAGCGGCCGGGGGCGCTGGCGCACATCACCTCGCCGGATCCGGCGTCGACGACGAGCAGGCCGCTCGCCGAGCCGCCGCCCTGTTGCAACCACGCGCGCATGCGATCGCACGAGGTGGCGCCCTGGGCGGCGCCTGCCAGCAGGAGGAAAAGGCCTGCTGAGAGGGCCAAAAGCGGGAGCAGGATGCGTTTCACTGGGTTTCCGAACACGGCAGATGCGGAAGGTAGCGGTCGAGGATGACCCCTTCCCCTGGAATACTGCACGTATGGGTGAAGTCGTAGACATCGAGTCCAAACCGCGTAAGCGGAAAGGCCGGCGCAAGAAGCCCTCGAAGACCGCCCTGGTGCTCGGCGGCGGCGGCTTCACCGGCGGCGTCTACGAGATCGGCGCCCTGCGGGCGCTCGACCTGCTCGCGGTCAACAGCACCGTCAACAACTTCGACGTCTACGTCGGCACCAGCGCCGGCTCCTTCGTCGCCTCGATGCTGGCCAACGGGGTCAGCCCCGAGGAAATGATGCAGGTGATCAATTCCGACGACGACATGGGACTGCAGGACCTCGACCTCGACAAGGTGCTCAGGCCCAACTACCTCGGCTTTCTCGCCAAGGGCGCGGCTCTGCCGCTGCGGACGCTCGAGCTGCTGCGTTCGCTGGTGCGGATCGGCGAGTTCTCAGCGATGGACATCGGCGTCGGCCTGGCCGAGGCGCTGCCTACCGGCCTCTATTCCGGCGCCGGTCTCTCCGAATACGTCGAGGAAGCGCTCAGCGACGCCGGCCGCGTCAACGACTTCCGCCTGCTCGAGCACGAGCTCTACCTCACCGCCACCGACCTCGACACCTGCGAGCGGATCGTCTTCGGCGAGGAGGAGTGGTCCGACGTGCCGATCTCCAAAGCGGTCGAGTGCTCGACCTGCCTGCCGATCGTCTACAAGCCGGTCGACCTGAAAGGACGCCAGTTCGTCGACGGCGGCATCCGCTCGACCACCAACGTCGACATCGCGGTCGAAAAGGGCGCCAAGTTCATCGTCGTCGTCAACCCGCTGGTCCCCTTCGTCAACGACTTCGAGACGACGATCCCGACCGTCACCGGCCGCCGCGTGCGCCGCGTCTCCGACATGGGCCTGCCGGCGATCGCCAACCAGACCTTCCGCCTGATCGCCCACGCCCGCCTGCACCAGGCGGTCGAGCAGTGGCAGGAGAAGTACCCGGGCGTCGACATCGTCCTGCTCGAGCCCGAGCCCAACGACGAGCTGATGTTCGGCACGCCGATCATGGACTACTCGCGCCGCCTCAAGATCGCCCGCCACGGCTTCGAAACCGTCACCGCCGCCCTCGCCGCCGACTACGACCGCTTCCACGAGATCGCCGAGCGCCACGGCCTCGAGATCTCCGAGCGCCGCGTCCGCCGCGTCGTCGAGCAGGCCTCCGAAGAGGAGCCCGAGCAGACCTCCGCCTGGAAGCGCGTCCTCGAGCAGACCACCTCGGTGCTGCTGCGGCAGTCCGGCGAAGCTTCCTAGCGCCTCTTCAGATAGGTTCGAGTACCGGAAGGGAACTCGACCAAAGACAGGAGGAGGCCGTGAGCGGGATGGAGTTGTTGGAGGCGTTCGCGCCCCTGCTGCGCTACCACGAGGAGGAGCGCTTTCGGGCTACTCGGGTCGAGTCGCTGATCGAGGCTGCGCCACCCGGCGCGGCCCTAACGGGAGCGGTAACGGAGCTGCGCGATTGGGAGGGGAAGACGATCGCCTCCACCGATCCTGGCTCTGGGCTGCCTGGGCTCTCCCTCGACCTGCTGCAGCGCGCTGGCGCCGAGTACCCGGGGACCGGCGTCAAAGCCCACCGCCGTGACGTTCTCGCGGGGCGCCTGCCGGAGGAGTTCGCTTTCACCGGACCCCCGGTGGCCTATGGACGGGCTGCTGGTCAATCCGACGGCAGCGTCTGGCTGCAGTACTGGCTCTTCTCCTACAACAACCCCCACCACATCGTCGGCGACCACCAGGGCGATTGGGAGCTGATCCAGCTCAAGGTCGACCCGGAGCGAACGCCGGCCGAAGGGGGCTTGCTGGCGGCGACCTGTTTCCAGCACGGTGATCAGGACGGCCGCGAAGGAGACGATCTTGCCGCGCTGCTGGATGTGGAAGGGCGGCTGCCGGTGATGGTCGCCCGCGGCTCCCACGCTTCCTACTTCGACTTCGAGTACGTCCATTTCGGCGACGAACTGCAGGCGGATGCTCCGGCCGAGCCGTGCCAGGTGGTCGAGATCGACGAGAAGGCCGGATGGGTGAACTGGCCGGGCTACTGGGGGAAGACCAGGGTGATGGACCACCCGCGCAGCCCGCGCGGGCCGATGATGTGCCGACCGGAATGGCTCGAGCCGCAGGCCCAGCACGATGCCGGCGTCTACGCTCGCAAGCTGCGCCGCAAGGAGCGGGTGCCGGCGGTGATGATCTCGACCAGCACCGCCCCCGCGACGGGGCGGCTGGGGTTGATCGCCCAAGCCGACCGCGAGCAGCCGGTTGCCGACCTGCAGGACGCCCTCGAGGGGATGGAGCTGGAGGCCTTCTCGATCGATCCCCTGATCGAGGGAGAGATCCCCGACCCGGGGAAACGGCAGCTGATGGTGAGGACGACTCTGCCGCCCGGGGCGAATCCCTTCGACGTCGCTCGCGCCCTCGAGTCCTCGACCGACGGCGAGTGGGAGATCGAGCCCGATCTCGACTCGACCATCTTCCGGCCTTCGCCCAACGCCTACCGGATCTGCGAGGCCCTCGGCAAGGAGACGAGCGAGCCACGCTGGGCGGTGGAGCAGATCGGTTGTCCGGCCGCTTGGGCCCACTCCCGCGGCGCCGGGGTGCTGATCGGCCATCCCGACACCGGCTTCGTCGACCACCCGGAGCTGCAGGGGGCGATCGACGAAGGGCGCGACTACGACCTGCTGGAGGGCGACGACGATGCGCATGACGTCCTCACCGGGATTCCGCCCGCCCAGTTTCCCGGCCACGGCACCGGCACCGCCAGCGTCCTCGCCAGCCGCGATTCCGGCGTCGACCTGGTCGGGTCGGCACCGGAGGCGATGGTGGTGCCGCTCAGGGTCGCGCGTTCGGTGATCCTGCTCAGGGGCAGCCGTCTGCTGAAGGGGATCCGGCTGGCCCGGGAACGGGACTGCCGGGTGATTTCGATCAGCCTCGGCGGGCTCTTCCTCGGCAGCGCCCTGCGCCGCGAGCTCGACGCCGCGGTTGCTGAAGGGCGGCTAGTGATCGCCGCGGCCGGCCAGCCGGTCCGGTTCGTGGTCGAGCCCGCCTCCTACGCATCGACGATCGGCGTCGCTGGCACCACCTTCGACCGTGAGCCCTGGAAGTGGACTGCGCGCGGGGAAAGCGTCGACATCTGCGCGCCGGCCGCCCACGTTCCCCGCGCGAATGCCAAGAGCGGCGAGGTGGCGCCGGGGGACGGCACCTCCTTCTCGACGGCGCTGACGGCGGGCGTCGCCGCGCTCTGGTTCGCCAAGCACCGCGACGAGCTGCTGAAGGGCGATCCGGCCGAGATCGTGCCGAAGTTCCGTTCGCTGCTGCGGATCTCAGCCGAAGCCAGCGCTCCGCCAGGGTGGGACGGCGAGAACTACGGCGCCGGAATCGTCGACGCGGCGGGGTTGCTGGAGCTCGACCTCTCGGAGGCCCAACCGGAGCCGCCTCCCGCCGAAGTCTCCCGCGGCAAGCGGATCATCAAGTGGTTCGCCCGCTTGGTCGAGGAGCCGGTCGAGGATGTGCGGAACTGGATCGATGAGACCTTCGACGGTCCGCCGGAGGAGGCGGCGGAACGGGTAGGGACGGAGCTGGCCTCCCTCTCCAGCGAGAACGAGGCGGTGCGTCGCGCGCTCAAGCGGGCGGCCGCGGAGCGCAAACCCGGCCTTCCGGCGCCGCTGCAGGCCCAGGCGTCGGTATCGCTGCAGGCGGAGGCTCAGGCCGCGTAGAGCTGCTCGATCGCGTCTTCGTGCTTCTGCGCGACGACAGCGCGCTTGACCTTCAGGGTCGGGGTCAGCTCGCCTGACTCCTGGGAGAGGTCGTGGGGGAGGATCGAGATCTTCTTGACCTGCTCGACGCGGGCGAAGTTCTGGTTGATCTTGTCGACGTGGGCTTCGATCGCTGCTTTGACGTCGGGGTTGGCGGCGAGCTGGGCGGGGTCCTCGGGGAGGCCGTGCTCTTGGGCGTATTTGACCGCCTCTTCGGGGTCGAGGGTGACCAGCGCCACCAGGTAGGGGCGGCGGTCGCCGACGACGACGCACTGGGAGACCAGCGGGTGCTGCTTGATTTCGGCCTCGAGGTTGGCGGGGGTGATGTTCTTGCCGCCCGCGGTGATGATGATGTCCTTCTTGCGGCCGGTGATCTTGATGAAGCCGTCGGGCTCGATCTCGCCGATGTCGCCGGTGTGGAGCCAGCCGTCGACGATCGTCTCCGCCGTCGCCTCGGGGTTCTTGTGGTACCCCTGGAAGACGTTGGGGCCCTTGACGAGGATCTCGCCGTCCTCGGCGATCTTCACCTCGCAGCCGGGGAACGGTTTGCCGATCGTCCCGACCTTGAAGTCCTCGGGCGTCGAGATCGTCGCCGCGGTCGAGGTCTCGGTCATCCCCCAGCCCTCCAGGACGAGGACGCCGGCGGCGTCGAAGAAGCGGAGGATCTCCGGGTTGATCGGGGCGGCTCCGGAGACGGCGAGGCGGATGCGGCCGCCGAAGAGGTTGCGGATCTTCGACAGCACTTTCTGGTCGGCGAAGGCGTATTGGCGCTGCAGCAGGAAGCCGGGCTGGCGGCCGGAGCGTTCGGCCGCGCGCATCTTCTCCCCGACCTTGATCGCCCAGTTGAAGATCGCCTTTTTGAGGCCGCCCTCCTTCTCGATCCCGCTGGTCGCGGCGGTGTAGATCTTCTCGAAGATCCGCGGCACCGAGGGGAAGTAGGTCGGCTTCAGTTCCGCCAGGTTGGGGAGGATCTTCAGCGGGTCGCGCTCCCAGTAGGCGAGCGTGGTGCCGAGGTCGAAGGTGCCGAATTGGATCAGCAGGGCGAAGGAGTGGGCGAGAGGCAGGTAGAGGTAGGCGAGGTCTTCGTCCTCGATGACGCTGACCCCGTTGACCATGTTCAGCATCGCCCGGTAGTTGCCGTGGCTGATGATGCAGCCCTTCGGCGGCCCGGTGGTGCCCGACGTGTAGATGAAGGTGCAGATGTCCGCCGGCGTGACCGCGTCGTAGAGGGTCGCCCAGGTGGCGTTGTCGCCGCCGGCGCCTTTGGCCGCCAGGTCCTCCATCGAGATCGCGTCCTCGGCGCTGCCGGTCATCAGCACGATCTGCTCTAGCTGCGGCAGCTGGTCGCGGACGGCCCGCACCTTCTCCAGCTGTTCGGCGTCCTCGACGACGACCACCTTCGAGTCGGAGTTGTCGAGGACGTAGCGGCACTCCTCGGGCGAGTTCGTCTGGTAGATCGGGACGACGGTGGCGCCGACCGAGAGCGCGGCGAAGTCGAAGTAGGTCCACTCCGGCCGGGTGTTGCCGAGGATCGCGACCCGGTCGCCCTTCTCCACCCCGAGCGTGACCAGCCCGAAGGCGAGGGGACGGACGACGTCGCGCACCTCCTCGAACGTCTTGCCGACCCATTGGTCGCCCTCCTTGTAGCGGACGGCGACCTTGGGGCCGTACTGCTCGGCCGCTCGCGGCAGCAGGTCGGCGACGGTCTTCGAGTTGGTGCCTCTCCCCGACATCCGCGGGGAGTCTAGTTCAGCGCCGGTTCTGGCGGGAAGCCTGGCGGGAGCCGCCGGCCGTCGAGCTGCGCAGCGATACTTCGAACAGCGTCCTGTCGATCCGGCCGTGGTAGATCGGGACACCCATCTGGACGCATCTCCCGATCACCTCCTGTCGCTCCATCTGCAGCTGGTCGGCGAGCTCGGCGGGCGTCAGGTGATGAGCCATCGATGACCTCCAGGTCGTTGAAAACTGGGTAGCACCATGTCTACCGCGCCGGCCGGATGGCGTCAACGGGATAATGGGGGAAGTGTCCTCTGAAGTCGCCGTCAAGCCTCTGCCCCGGCGGGGCAGGCTATGGGTCATCGCCGTGCTCGCCCTCGGCCTGTTCGCGCTCGGCTACACGATCGTCGAGATGGCGACGCAGGAGCCGGGCGACCCCGTCGTCCACCTCGCCGGCATCTCCGAAGCCCAGGGCCTCTTCGGCGGCATCCCCCAGGAAGGCGACCGGCTCGGCTCCGACGACGCCCCGGTGACGATCCAGGTCTTCAACGACATCCAGTGCGACGACTGCCGCGAGGACTTCCTCTCGACGATCCCGGCGCTGACCGAAAAATACGCGCGGCCCGGCGACGCGAAGCTGCTCTGGCGGCACTACTCGAACAGCATCCAGCCCGAGCAGCTCGGCTTCTACGGCGCCGAGGCGGCGGCCGACCAGGGCTACGGCTGGCAGTACATCTACCTCTTCTTCCGCAACCAGGAGGAAGCCGAACGGTTCGGGATCGACCAGGACTTCCTCGCCTCGGTCGCCGGCGGCGTCGAGGAGCTCGAAATCGAAGAATGGGAGAAGGACCTCGAAGAGAACGGCCAGAAGGGCGGCCCGATCGAGCGGCGCCTCGAAGGCTACGAGGAGCTCGGCCGCGACCTCGAGATCCGCACCGGCCAGGGGATGGTCATCAACGGGCCCAACGGGACCGTGACCCTGCAGGAAGGCCCGTCGCTGGCCGAGGTCGAAGCGGCGATCGCCGAAGTCGAATAAGCGCAGCCGATTTAAGGCACAGCCGGCTGTGTCGAGATCCGGTTACGCGACGCGTCGCAGGCGCGCCCGCGGCGCGATCACGTCCCGCCACTCGGAGTCGACGATGTGGGCGGGGGCGGTGGTGGCGAGGAAGTCGCCGAGAATTCCTGCCAGCCCCTCGGGGTCTTCGAGGTTGGGGAAGTGGGCGGCGCGGGGGAGGGTCTCGAAGCGGCAGTTGGGAATCGAGCGCTCGGCTTCGAGTCCGTGCTCGAGCGGGATCGTGCGGTCGCGCTCGCCCCAGACGATCAGCGTCGGCATCTCCTTCAGCAGGTAGAGGCGGTCGCTGGCGCTGACCTTCTGGCCCTGGACGTCGATCACCGAGCGCAGCGTCTGCAGGAAGGCGCGGCGGGAGCCGGGCTCCTGCAGCGGCCCCAGCGCCCGGGCGACGGCCTGCAGATAGACGCCGGTGGAGTTGCCGCGCTCGCGCAGCTTCGCGCCCGTGGCCGCCAGGGCTGCGACCAGCCGCGGCCGCGTCGCCAGCCGCAGCAGCGCCGCCGAGCCGGGCAGAGCCGCCCCTCGCAGCAGTGGGCTGACGTCGTGCCCGAGGCCGCCGCTGGAGACCAGGACCAGGCGCTCGGTGCGCTGGGGGAACTGGTAGAAGAACTGCATCGCGACGCCGCCGCCGAGCGAGTGCCCGACGATCGTCGCCCGCTCCACCCCGATCGTCGTCAGCAGGTCGCGGATGCTCGCCGCGTGGGCGCCCAGCGAGTAGTCCCCCCGTGGGGTCGCCGCGTCGCCGTGCCCGATCAGGTCCGGCGCGATCACCCTGTAGTTCGGGGCCAGTCGCTGCGCGACCGCCTCCCAGTGCCGGGAGGAGTTGATCATCCCGTGGATCAGGACCACGTTCGGCCCGCTGCCGACGGTGCGGTAGACGGCGCGGTGCCCGTGCAGGTCTGCCTCGTGAACCTCGAAGGCCGGAGCGGGGGGCATGTGGAGACACACTAGCGCCGCCGCAGACGCCGAAAGTTAAAGACCGGGCACGGTCTTTCCGATGGCAATCGCATGGGGATCGCACGCAAGCCTCTGCTCTTTCCCGCTCTGCTCCTGGCTCTCCTCGCCTTGACCTGGACGAGCTGCGCCGGCGCCGCCACGGCCAAGGACGGCAAGTTCCGCGGCCACGTCGCCATGCAGCGCAGCCTCGGCAAGGCGAAGGCGCGGGCCAGCGGCCGGCGCCCGATCCTCTGGGGAGCCCTCGTCGGCGACCAGATCACCGGCCATCAGTCGCCCTGGGACATGGGCGGTCCGCGCCAGCTGGAGGAGATGCTCGGCAAGCGAATGTCGCTGATCCACTTCATGGCCCCCTTCGCCCATTGCTCCTCCTCGGGCTGCGGCTACTACCGCTTCCCGGACGGGGAGATGCAGACGATCCGCAGTCACGGCTCGATCCCCTTCTTCAGCTGGAGCTCCCAGGCGATCCCCTCGACCGAGGTCCAGCCCGACTACCAGCTCGCCGACGTCACCTCCGGCCGCTACGACGCCTACATCCGCGGCTGGGCGACCGACGCGAAGCGCTGGGGCCACCCCTTCTTCCTCCGCTTCAACTGGGAGATGAACGGCGACTGGTTCCCCTGGGCCGAGGGCGCCAACGGCAACCGCCGTGGCGACTACGTTCGCGCCTGGCGCCACGTCCACGACATCTTCGGAGACGTCGGCGCCACCAACGCGATCTGGACCTGGTGCCCGAACGTCGATTTCGAAAGCAAGCTCCAGGACCTCGATTCCCTCTACCCCGGGGACGACTACGTCGAGTGGACCTGCCTCGACGGCTACAACGCCGGCACCAACCCGGCCAAGGACGAACGCTGGCGCAGCTTCGACCAGCTCTACCGCCGCAGCTACGAGGAGATCACGACCCGGATCGCCCCCGCCAAGCCGATGGTCCTCGGCGAGGTGGCCTCCTCTGAGCAGGGCGGCTCCAAGGCCCAGTGGATCGCCGACCTGCTCCACGCCCTGCCTAACGACTACCCGAAGATCCGCGGCCTAGTCTGGTTTGACAAGTTCGAAAGCGGGATGGACTGGCCGATCGAGACCTCGGCGGGCGCTGTCGAGGCATTTCGGACGGGGATCGCCCGCCCGGCCTACGGCAGCGAATCTGGGTGAGAAGGGGAGGGGGCGTCGACGAGGACGACGGCTCCCTTGCGCAGGGGTAGGACCTCGGCCGCAACCTGACGTTCGGCCCGGAAGATGCGCAGGGGGAGGGTGCAGCGCTGGATGCCGCGAGAGCTGTTTCTCACTTCGTTGAGGGCGAACACGACATTGCTCGAGGGCACGATCGCTCCCTGCTCACGCGGGTAGACGCCCGCCTCTCCGTCGAAAACCCATTCGCCTCCGACGCGGCTCCAGTGGAGGAGGGTCTTGCGCCAGCCGAAGGCATCCCGCAATCGGATCACCGCGGCACCCAGGGAGACGTTCGCTTGCCTCGCCAGCTCCTGCACCATTTGGAGCTCCTGGCTGTGCGCGGCTTCCGGGAATGCCTTTCTCAACCACGGCAGGGGCATCAGCAAAGCCCCTGCCACCGCGTTGCAGAGCATCTCTTCGGAATGAAAGGCCTGGTCGAGCCCGATCTCCGCGGTCCTGCCGGTGTGGACGGCCCAATGCCCCAGCTCATGCGCCACGGTGAAGCGCTGTCTGGCCAGGGGCTGACCGTCCTGAACGAGAATTCGAGGCGGTGACCCAAGGGCCAGTTGGCCGTCATGCTTGATCGCTGCCGCGACGACCTCCAGGCCGAGAGCACTCGCCATCCCGTGCACGTCGACCCGCGCTCGAGCGGGAACGCCAAGGTCTTGGAGCCACCCCTGGGCAAACTCGTCGGCGAGCTGCCGGGCTCCGTCTAGCCCGCCAGCCGATCGCATGCCGCCTCCCAAAGACTCCGCCAGGCGAATCGACTGGATAGGGAATCCCGCAGGGGGCCGCCCGCGGAAGCGGATCGCATCCTTTTGACTTCGCCGATGCCGCGCATGAGCAGGAATTCCTGCTCCGGGCCAGTCCAAGGCCAGGTTTCCACGGCGTGCTGGAAGGCGCGCATCTGCACTGGTTCGAGGACGGTTTCCGCCTCCTTGATCAGCCCCATCCGACGCTCGGCCTGGCGTCGGCTTTGACTGGCGACGATGCGCTCCCGAAAGTCGACGAGCGCGGCTGAGGTCGTCTCCGCCGAGAATCCGGACTCGAGCGACAGAGTGGGGAGGGAAGAGGGCGCGCTCGCGGCGTCGTCGACATCTATCACCGCGTCGAAGCCCGCGGTGGTGCGATCCCCGATCTGGAGCGTCATTCGATGCGACGTGCGCAGCTCCAGAAGAGCGCAGCACTGTTCAAGAACGGGGAGGTAGCACTCTCGAGCGTCGGCCGACCCGAACCTGACCAAGACGCGACTCAGAACGCTGGATCCCTGTTGATCCATTCGATGCCCAGCATGAAGATCGAGCCGGACGCGGTTTTCGAGCTCTCCCCCGCCATGCCCCGAGGTGGTCGCGATAAAGTTCCCTAGCAATCGAACGGAAGGAATCGGTGATGCCGGATCCGCTGACGTTGTCGGTCATCGGCGCCGCCGCGTTGCAGGAAGGGGTCAAGTTCCTGTACGCCCAGGCCAGCGAGCTTCTTCAGCGCCGTCGCGAGCGGAAGAACGTCGCGGGGGACGCGACGGCCGTCAAGCTGCGGCTCCCCGACTCGCTCGGCGGAGGCGTGATCGAGGCGAATCCGGATCTCGACCTCGTAGCGCAGAACCAAGCCCGCTTGACCGAGCTGCGATCTCGTCTGGTCAACGTCGCCGACGACCTCGTCGACGTCGATGCCGCCGATGCCGGGTTGCTGCACGACGTGAGTGAGCTGCGCAGCCTGCTCGAGGACGTGTTCGGCACGCACCTGACGTTCACGGCGGAGACCGATCGCCCACCGAGCGGCGCTCCGGTCGTCAGCGGGCGAGTGCGAGCCGAAGAGCTGCGGGGCGCCGATGCGACCGGGATCGAGGTCGAGGAGATGACGGCGGGCACCGCCCGCGGCGAGGTTGACGTGGACGTCGCCAGCGAGGGTTCGAACGTGGTCGGTGGACGCTTTGGGCGGATCGGGCCTCCGCGGCGTCGCGAGGATTGACCGGTGGCGTCCGTCGGCGCCGCTGAGCCGGCCTCGGCGCCGGGCGATCTCTTCTACCGCGGACTGGTCGAGGGCTATACCGGGTCGCGCGACTGGGTCTCCCGCGCCTGGCTAGAGCAGCAGATACTGGATCGGCTGGGGGACCCCGATTGTCGGTACGTCGTTCTTGTCGGCGAGCCCGGCGCCGGCAAGACCGGCTTGACCGCCGCCCTCGCGGACGCCCACCCTCGGTGGCCGCGCTACTTCATTCGCAGTGACAGCACCACCCCCCTCAGCGGGGGCGACGCTGCGTCGATGCTCTTGCGGGTCGGTCATCAGCTCGCCCAGGTTCATCCAGAGCTGTTCGAGTCGGAGCAGCTCGAGATCGCCATCGAGCAACGGGTGCAGCGCGCGGAGCCGGGCTCGGAGGTGGTCGGTGCGCGCATCGAGGACCTTTCGGTCTCACCGTTCCAGCGCACGGCGATTCGGGTTACCCAGGAGGCGGGCCACCTGGGTACCCGCATGACCGGCGTCGACATCGCCAACGCGACGGTCGAGCCGCGAGTCTTGGATCCATCGGTGCTTCAGTACCTGGCGCTGCTCGACCCTGCGGCTGTGCTCGCGGCACGGGACCCGGGCGCGCGAATCGTGATTCTCGTGGACGCCCTCGACGAGCTGTCTCGCTTTCGCGGTGGGATGAGCATCCTCGATTGGCTCGAGCGCGTGCCCGAGCTGCCGGCGAACGTTCGGTTCGTCGTCACCTCTCGTCCCATGGGGCAGTTGAACAGGCTTTGTGACGGGCGCGCGCACAGCGTGCGGTCGATACGGATCGTCGGCAGCTCGGAAGAGGTTGCCGCCGACTCGCGCTATTTCGCCGCCCGGCTGTTTCGTGACCCGGCCCTCGAGGCCACCAGCGCCGTCGCCGACCCCGAGGCGGCGGCCGACGAGCTCGTCGGGATCGCGGCGGGGAACTTCGCCTACCTGAATGCGTATGCGCGAGCGCTGCGCGGCGCCGTCGCAGACGGTCGCACGTCGACCGTGGATGCTCTGTTGGGATTCGACGCGCTGCCGAAGGATCTGCACTCGCTCTACGCGTACTTCATGCGGCTGGTCCGAAAGGAGGTGGAAGAGGTCGGCTCGCTGGAGATCAAGCCGGGGGATGCTTCTGGCGGCGGCTTCACGCCCGCCTGGGAGGGTGTCGGACAGCGATTCCTCGGGACGCTGGCGGTCGCGCGGGCGCCCCTTTCGCTCGAGCAGCTGATCGCATTCGGGTCAGTGCGCGTGTGGCCGCGCGACGCGCGCAACGTGCTGGAGCGCTTCGCGCCCTTCCTGAACCGCAGCGATGGGGGGTGGCGCCTGTTTCATGCGTCGCTGGTCGACTTCCTCACGGCCGGGGCGGAGTCCGGCTACGAGGACGTCGCCGTCGACGCTCCCGAGTGGCACCAGCGGGTGGTGGGACATTACCGGGCGACGGCCGATAGCTGGGGCGAGGTCGATTGGCACGGGGTCGACGACTACGGGATCCTGCATCTTCCCGAGCACCTCCTGGAGCTGGACGAAGGCGGCGGCGAACAGCTGCGCGAGTTGGTCAACCCTGGGCTCCGAGCCGCCTCGCGCGATCGCTTCCTCACCGATCTGCCTTTCCGCCGCGTCGTCGACGCTGCGCTTGCGGAGCCGGACGGATCGACGGATCTGGGCGCGGCGCTCGGCTCCACCGTGTTCCTGACGCTCGTCCGCAGCGGGCTGCGGGCCGGCGGCGCCCGGCTTGCCCCGGCCGTGCTTGGCCTGATGGCAGGTCTCGGACGGGTCGAGGAGGCCCTCGCCCGCTGCGATCTGATGCGCCCGAGTGAACATCGCTTTCGCAGCCTGGAGGCGGTGGTCGCTTCGGTCGGGCCGGGCGATTGCCAGATGCTGGGCGCCCACGGGGGTATCGAGCTGCTTGTCGCTGCCGCGCTCGAGATCCCGATGACCGAGGGATCGGTTATCGACACCCTCGGTTACCAGCGCCACCGCTGCCTCGCCGAGGCCGCCACCAAGCTGGCGCCGCTCGATCTCGATCGCGCCCTCGAGCTCGCGAGCATCGCCGAGGAGGAGGGGGAGAGCGAGAAGCGCGACGAAGTCCTGCTTGCCGCGGCACGTGAGCTCCCTCCCGACCGGGCCGCGGAACTCATCGAGCGGGTAGCAGCGCCTCGGCGGGCGCTGGCGGCGGCGGAGGCGGCCGGCCGTGCCGAGGAGGGGCCGGAGAGGGAGGCGCTGATCGATCTCGCCACCGAACACCTCGACGAGGCGTCGCGGGAAGAGCGCATCGAAGCGCTGGCCCTGCTGGCTCGCCTGCTCGGGGACCCTCCGTCCGGCAGGGCCGCCCACCCGCTCGAAGCGCTGCGCGCGGCAATGGACTCGCCTGGGGAGAAAGGGCCTTATTACGAGGAGCGCCGGGCGAGGATCGAGGCGGCCAAGCGCATCTGGCCGGTTGACGAGGGACTTGCCGACGCGCTGCTGCAGTCGCTGGCCGGCGACGACGAGGACAGTCGGCTCGATAGCTGGTCACAGCTCCAAGCGGCGCGTGTCTGGGCCAGCGCGGGACAAGAGCAACGAGCGCGCACGGTTCTGGACGGGGTGCTCGCCCACCTGCGAGGGCTGGGCTGGTTCGGGCCCGCGGCTGACATCGCCAGGGCGGCGGTGATCGTCGACGGCTTCGACTCGAAGTGGGCGCAGGAGTTGGCCGACGAGGCGGTCGCGCTGATCGAGGGGGAGCTGGATTCGGCCGACAGGTTCGAGCGGGGGCGACTGGATTCGACCCTCGGCCAGATCGTCGAGGCCTTCAAGGGCTGGGACGACGAGCGTGCGCTGCAGATCGCACGGGCGATGCGCGGGAGCTGGGTTCCCGGTGCCGGCTGGAAGATCGCCGACGGGCGCCTCTCGGCGCTCGCCGTGCTCGGTCTCTCGCGCCTGGAGGAGAACCCCACGTGGGCCGCAGCGCGGTTGGAGGAATGCCTGCGCCACGAAGACGACGGGCTGCGCGTCGGGCGCCTGGACGGCCACCTCCTGCGGGGCGGGCTCTTTCGCCCGAGCGGCGAGACCGCCGGCACGTCGAGCCTGCGCGCGGCGAACTTCTTCGCCTACACGCAGAACGCGATCGGCTACTGGCTCGACGGGCGCAAATGGCGCTTCTTCGCCTCGCCGGTCGAGGTGCTGCGGAGGATGGGCCAAGCACCCGCGTCGGTCGGCGCGTTCTCGTCGTGGGCCGACGTCGTCGCGGCTGCCGTGCCGATCGTGGCCCGCGAGGATCCGCAGCAGGCGTGCGAGCTGACTCGGCGGATCGTCGACCCGTGCGAGAGGTTGATCGCCTGCGGTGGGCTCGCCGGCGAACTCCCGGAAGGCGACCGCCGTCTGGGTGGGGCGCTCGCCGCGCTCGATCGAACGGCTGCCACGCTTCCGGAGTACGTGCCAGAGCTCGAGCTCGAGCCGTTCCCGCAGGGGCCGGTGCTTGCCTATCTCAACCCGGCCAACCGAGCCCGGGTGGAGGCCGCCCTGCAGCTCGAGGGCAGCGCCCCCGAGAAAGCGATCGCGCTGGTGAAGGAGAGCGACTCCTGGTATCTGGAAATCACCTTTCGGTCGGAGAGTCGCTGGCAGATGCTCTGGAGCCTGCCGCGGGACCTGCCCGACGATTTCGCCGCGGCGGTGGCGAAGGAGGTCGAAGCCCTGTCGGAGCACCCGGATCAGCTGCAGGCGGACCTGCTGCGGGTCGCCGTGGCCCGCGCCCTCGCTGCCCACGATCCGGCGCAGGCGCAGGAGGCGATCGACGCTATCGAGCAGTCCTGGATCGTCGCTCGCGCCCAGCTCTATGCGTGCGCTGCGCCGGCAGCCGACGGGCAATCGCGAGCCGAGGCCTGCCTGGACGTGCTTCGCAGCCTTCCCGAGGAGGTCTCGCCCCTTCACCGCGGGGTTCTCGCCGCGATCGCGATCTCGCTGGTCGAGGAGCACGATCCGAAGGCTGCCTCGCCGATCTTCGAGTGGGGAGCGGAGACGGCGCGTGAAGCGGACGCGCTGAGCGCCGTGCACGCCATGTTCCTCCTCGCCCACGGCGGCCACGACATCGGGGCTCTGCTCCGCTCCGGCCTTTCGCGCGTCGACGAAGTCGACAACCCCTACCTGCGGAGCGACGTCCTCGCGGATGCGCTGCGCCCGGCCTTGCGCACCGGTGACGAGGGGCTGATCCTCGAGGTCGCCCAGCGGCTGCTCGAATCCGGCTGGCAGATATTCGCCGAGGGCCTGCGTCGGGGCATCGGGGAGTTCCTGCGGATCGCCGGAGTCGAGGGGCTCGCGGCGCTCGACGCCGCCCTTCGGCAGGCGCAGGCACTGCTGGATCCGGCCGGGGCTCAGGAGCACTTCGACGGCGTTGCCCCACCCGGATCGTCGCCGGCGCCGGCCGACCTGTTCGACGAGCCGCGCCTCGCCGATCCGGCGCGATACGCCTCGCTCTACCTCGACGAAGACGATCTGCCGGCGTCGCTCTCCCTCGAACAGGACTCGCGCGCGCAGGGTCCCGCTGCCAATGACTTCTGGTTCACCCTCCATGCCGGGGTCCATTCCGGTTTCCAGGTCTGGGTTGGGGATATGGCGGACACCGTGTGGCGGGTCGTCGACATCCGCCACGTCTTTCCGGACGAAGAGGCGGCCGCGACCTATCTAGAGGCCCGCCGGAACGCGCTCCGCGAGGATAGCCCGATCCTCGAGGAGGCCGAGACCGTGGGAGCCTCGGGCACCGTCTCCGGCGGCGCGATGGCCTATTCCGTCGGCGAGGCCGAAGCTGAGCTGACCGCCTACTACTACGTCTTTCGAGTCGGCAGCGTCGTGGCGAAGTTCTTCGCCGCACAAGGACCGAAGGCTGCCGAGCCGCTCGTGCCAGAGGCGGTCAAGCCTTTGGCAGAGCGGGTTGCCGAGCGCATCGAAGCCGCCGGCGTCGGATGAGAGCAAATCGGGGCGCCCGGATTTGAACCGGGGACCTCACCGACCCGAACGGTGCGCGCTACCAGGCTGCGCCACGCCCCGAGACGGGTGATTATCTCAGAAGCGGGAAAGGGGGGCGCTGGGGAGGGGCGGCGCTACTTTGGGCGGGAGAGCGGTTCCAAGCGATGACGATGGCGCGCAGGCTGATCCCGATCCTCGTAGTGGCGCTGCTGGCGATCTGGCCGGCGGGCGCTGCCGGGTACCTGCCGCCGGGCTTCATCGGGGTCTCGCCGCAGAACTCGGGGACGGCCAAGGACTACCGGCTGATGCGCGAAGCGGGCGTCTACAGCGTCCGCATGCCGCTCAACTGGAGCTCGGTCGAGGCGGAGGACCCGGCCTTCTCCGAACGCGACTGGGAGGGCTTCGACCACGAGGTGCGGCTGGCGGCGCGGGAAGGGATCGAGATCTTCCCCTTCGTCACCAGCACCCCGGAATGGGTCGCCAGGCAGGGGATCGACCTGCCGGTCGCCACCGCCTACCAGCGCCGCGCCTGGGCCTCGTTCCTGCGGGCGGCGGTGCGGCGCTACGGACCCGAAGGCTCCTTCTGGAGCGAAGAAGCCGAAGCGGACGAACTGCCCTACCTGCCGATGCGGCGCTGGGAGATCTGGAACGAGGAGAACATCGTCAGCTTCGTCGCCCATCCGGAACCGAAGCGCTTCGCGGAGCTGATCCGGATCGCCGGCCGCGTCATCCACCGGGAAGCGCCCGGTTCGAAGGTGATCGTCGGCGGCCTCTTCGGCCGGCCGCTGCAGATTCCGCCCAACGTCGCCTCCGGCGACTTCCTCGCGCGCCTCTACCGCGCCCGGCCGATCAAGCGCTTCTTCGACGGCGTCGCCCTCCACCCATACGTCGCCGACGCGCGGGCGATGGGGACGCAGCTGACCAATTTGCGGCGGATCATGCGCCGCCACGATGACGGCGCCACGCCCCTCTACGTGACCGAGCTGGGCTGGGGATCCCAGAGCGGCCCGACCCGCTGGCAGCGGGGACTCTGGGGCCAGGCCTACCAGCTCTCCAAGGCCTTCGCGATGCTCTCCGCCAACCGCACCCGCTGGAACGTCCGCGGCGCCTGGTGGTTCACCTGGACCGACGAGGGCGGCAACTGCGTCTTCTGCCGCTCGGCCGGGCTGCTGACGGGCAAGCGGGAAGGCAAGCCGGCCTGGTACCGGTTCAACGAATGGACCGGAGGCGACGCCGGGACGGTGCCGCGGATCGGCACCGACGAGGATCCCGGCGGCGAAGCCGAGGCGCCGCCCCGGAGCGAAGAAGGGGTGCCTCAGCAAGCGGAATAAGTAGGCTCCGCTCGGACTTCAAAACGAGCAAAGGAGCAGTTTCGATGGCGTTCTCAGTACCTGACCTGCCGTACGCATACGACGCGTTGGAGCCTCACATCGACGAGGAAACGATGCGCATCCACCACGACAAGCACCACCAGGCCTACGTCGACAAAGCCAACGCCGCCCTCGAGGGCACCGAATGGGCCGACCGCGATGTCGAGGACGTCCTCCGCAACCTCTCGGCGCTGCCGGGCGACAAGCAGGCCGCGGTCCGCAACAACGCCGGCGGCCACTACAACCACACCCTCTTCTGGCAGATGATGAGCCCCGACGGCGGCGGCGAGCCGAGTGGCGAGCTGGGCTCGGCGATCGGCGAGGCCTTCGGCTCCTTCGACTCCTTCAAAGAGGAGTTCAAAAACGCCGGCATCGCCCGCTTCGGCTCCGGCTGGGCCTGGCTGGTCAAAGACTCGAGCGGCCTCGCCGTGATCTCGACCCCGAACCAGGACTCGCCGATCTCCGATGGGACCACCCCCCTGCTCGGCGTCGACGTCTGGGAGCACGCCTACTACCTGAAGTACCAGAACAAGCGCCCGGAATACCTCGACGCCTTCTGGAACGTCGTCAACTGGGACTACGTCGCGGAGAGGTTCGCCTCGTAGGTCGGCTGCCCTGAGGCTGGGGGAACCTGGCTCATGGCGTGCTCGGCGAGTGCGGTGATCGTCAGGCTGGGGTTGACGCCGACGTTCGCCGGCACCGCCGAGCCGTCGCAGACGAGCAGGTTCTCGTAGCCGAAGACCCGCTGGTTGGCGTCGACGACGCCGTCCTGCGGCCCGTGCCCGATCACCGCCCCGCCGAGGATGTGGGCGGTAGTCGGCACGTTCAGCAGCGCCTCGGTCATCGAGCTCTGGGCGACGCCGCCGGTGCGCTTGGCCAGCCATTCCGCCGCCTCGTTGGCGACCGGGATGAAGGTCGGGTTCGGTTTCTCCGGATCCTGTTCGGTCTGCAGCCAGACGTTGCCCGAGCGTTTCAGCTTCGGGCGCAGGGAGATCGCGTTGTCGAGCGTCTGCATCACCAGGAGGATGATCGTCCGCCGCGACCAGTTCTTCGGGTAGATCACCTTGGCGAAGCGGACCGGGTGGCGGAGCATCTGCCCGAGCAGCTTCAGCGGCCGGGTGACGCGGGTGCCGTCGCCGACCAGCAGCGTGTAGAGGAGGCTCATCAAGTCTCCCGCCTTGCCGTAGCTGACGGTCTCGATGTGGGTGTCGGCGTCGGGGTAGATGCTGCCGCTGATCGCCACCCGCTTGGTCAGGTCTTCGGGGTAGTCCTCGGGGACGGTGACGGCGAGGATCATCTCGCTGTTGGTCCGCACCAGCTCCCCGAGCCGCTCGGAGATGCGGGGGAGGGCGCCGCCGAGGCGGCAGCGCTGCAGCAGCTTGTTGGTGCCGAGGGCGCCGGCGGCGACGACCACCCCGCGGGCCCGCAGGGTGCGCTTGCCGCGGCCGGGGATCATCCCCGAGCGCTCGCTGGCGACCGTGTAGCCGTCGCTGCCGTCGTAGGCGCCGATCGGGCGGATCTCGGTCACGGTGCGGTCGGGAATCACATCGACCCCGCGCTGTTCGGCCAGGTAGAGGTAGTTCTTGACCAGCGTGTTCTTGGCCCCGACCGGGCATCCGACCATGCAGCGGGCGCAGAGCGTGCAGCCGGTGCGGTCGGGCCCTTCGCCGTCGAAGAAGGGGTCGGGAACGGTCTTCCCGGACTCCCCGAAGTAGATCCCCACCGGGGTCTTCCGGTAGGTGTCGCCGACGCCGATGTGCTCGCCGTACTCGCGCAGGAGGTCGTCGGCGGCGTCGTCGGTCTCGACGTCGACGACGCCGAGCATCCGCTGGGCTTCGGCGTAGTGGGGGGCGAGCTCGCTCTCCCAGTCGGCGAGGTCGCCCCATTGCGGGTCCTGGAAGAACTTCGAGGGCGGTTTGTAGAGCGTGTTGGCGTAGCCGAGGCTGCCGCCACCGACGCCGCTGCCGCTGACCACGGAGACGTCCTTGAAGGTCGAGAGGCGGAAGATCCCGCGCAAGCCCAGGCGCGGCGCCCAGAAGTAGCGCCGCAGGTCCCAGGTCGACTTCGGGAAGTCCTTGTCGGTGAAGCGCTTGCCGCACTCCAGGACCGCCACCTTGTAGCCCTTTTCGGCCAGGCGCAGGGCCGACACCGAGCCCCCGAAGCCGGAGCCGACGACGATCCAGTCGTAGTCGTACTGGCTCATCGCCGCAACCTCACCGGTGGCCTAGGCCTCGCCGGGCTCGAGCGGGCGGAAGTCCGTCGTGCGGGCGCCGCAGACCGGGCAGAACCAGTCCTTGGGGATGTCCTCGAAGGCGGTTCCGGGCGGGATGCCGCCGTCGGGATCGCCGACCGCCGGGTCGTAGATGAACCCGCAGCTGTCGCAGATCCAGAGGGTCGCGTCTTTCGTCTCGGTCGTCATCGTCAATGAATGTTAGAGATCCTGGCTGGGTGGCCAGTTGGTTAATGGGTCATTTGCCGAAGCTGACCTGCGGCGCGTTGCGCTCGCTAGCGTCCTCGATCTCGAAGTACTCGCGCTCGGTGAAGCCGCCCTGGTTGGCGATGATCGAGCCCGGGAACTGCTGGATGTCCGTGTTGTAGGACTGGACGTTGGAGTTGTAGATCCGGCGCGAGGCCTGGATCTCGTCCTCCAGCTCGGAGAGGTTGCGGCTGAGCTGCTGGAAGTTCTCGGTCGCCCGCAGGGTTGGGTAGTTCTCCGCGACCGCTTTGACGTCGGCCAGCGCCTGGGTCAGCTGCTGCTCGGCTTTGGCGGTCTCCTCGACACCCTGCGCCTGCATCGCCGCGGCCCGCGCCTGGGTGGTTTTCTCGAAGGTCGCGCTCTCGTGCTCGGCGTAGCCTTTGACCGTCTCGACCAGGTTGGGGACGAGGTCGTGGCGCCGTTTCAGCTGCACGTCGATCCCGCTCCAGGACTCGTCGACGCGGTTGCGCGAGGCGATGATCGAGTTGCGCTTCGCGATGTAGTAGAGGACCGCGAGGATGAGGATCGCGACGACGACGATGATGGCGATGGTCATGAAGGCTCCTGTTGTCGAACCGGGGTCGAAGCCATCCTAACGCCGCGGCGTTCGTCCTTTGTATGCCGTACGCGGAACAAAGGACGAACGCCGCGCGTAGGATCGCGGCGTGAGCGCGAAGACCGAAGCTGGGGAGTGGGCCGAAACCGTGCGGCGCTATGGCGAGCGCAACGGGCTCGCCTACGAGCCGGTCGGCGGGATCAACCAGAAGGACGGCCCGGTGGCCCTCTGCGTCGGCGGCGTCAACCGCCTCACCGGCCAGCTCAGCGAGGGCTTCTGGGGCGCCTCCTGCGACGCCGACGAAAAGGAGGTGGGGGGCTTCTTCAGCAAGGCGGTGCTGCCGACCGCGATCCTCGCCAAGTCCCACATGCCCGACCTAGCCCAGGTGGTGCCGGCCTTCAACGTCGAGTCGATCGAGGGGCACGAGGCGGTGACGCAGCGCTTCCAGCGCAAGGTCGAGTTCGAGTCGATCGACTTCAACCGGCGCTTCCTGGCGACGGTGCCGAGCGAGTACGACCCGGTCCAGCTGCGGGAGCTGTTCAGCCCCGGCTTCCTCAGCTGGGTGACGACGATGGAGGGGGAGATCGACTTCGGCGTCAACGACCGCCAGCTCTGGTTCCTCTGGCGGCTGCGGGAGCGCAGCGGCGAGGAACTGAAAGCGGCGCTGAAGAACGCCGGCCAGCTGTTCCGCCGCCTGCAGTCGGAGATGGACGAGAGCGGGATCCACACCTACCCGCCCGGCCCCTGGCACGCGGGCCTGGAGCCGTTCCCCCAGCCTCAGGCTGGGTAGTCGGGGTCGCCCGGGAGGACGACGCGGGGTTCGGCTCCGTCTTCGGCGATCACGACGGGGAGGATTGGCTCGACCGTGCGCTGGCGATAGGCCGTCATCGCCTCGTCTGAGGTGCGGAACTCGGCCAGCCAGCGCAGCTGCGTCTGCGTCGGGAAGGAGAGGACGAGCTCGCCGGCCTCCTGAGCCGCCAGCGCCGCGGCCGGCTCGAACCAGCGCGCCTCGGTGGTCTCGACGCCGTCGGGCTTCGGCGGCGTGTGGGCGGGCGCGAGGGCGAGGAAGAACCAGGCGTCGAAGCGGGTCGCGATCACCTCCGGCGTGATCCAGCGGCTGAAGGGGACGAGCTCCTCGCCGGCGTCGAGCTCGATCCCGGCCTCCTCGGCCAGCTCGCGCATGGCGCAGGCGCGCAGGCCGGCTTCCTCGGCGCCGTCGGCCGCGTCGAGCGAGCCGCCGGGGAAGACCCAGACGCCGGGCATGAACTTCGCCTCCTCGCTGCGCCGCAGCATCAGCACCTCGAGCGCCCGCTGCGAGTGCCTGTCGCCGCGCCGCAGCAGCACTACCGAGGCCGCCGCCCGGGGCGTCGACGGCGGCCCGAAGTTGGGCATCTCCGCCGGTCCCCGTCGCCGCTCCTCCATGCGGCCCACCCTAACCGCAGGGGGTGTCTGAGTTTTCCCCACGCATATGTGGGTCAAGCTCAGACACGTCTGGGGTCAGCTGAGGACGCGGCGGCGCTCGCGCCGGATCCAGGCGCGGTGGGTGAGCCAGGCGAGCAGGGCGACGAGGGCGATCGGGCCGAGGATCGCGAGGGCGACGACGGCGACCGCGGCGGCGACGGCGAGGATGTGGCCGGCGTCGCCGAGGGCGTCGTCGACCCCCCAGCCGCCGCCGGAGGAGTCGTGGGAGGCGCCGGTCTCGATCCGCACCAGCACCCGCGAGTAGTCGGCGCGGCGCTCGAGGTGCTGGAGCTGCGCCCGCAGGCGGGCCCGGTGCCGCCGCTCCGCCGCCAGCTCGCCTTCCACCGCTTCGCGCTCGGATTCGGTTTCCGCCGCTTCCAGCTGGGCGAGGAGGCTGTCGATCCGCGCCTTCGAGTCCTGCAGCAGCTCGCCGGTCTGCACGGTGGGGGCGGTGATGTCGTCCGTTGCCTCGTGCCGCGAGCGCACCTCGTCGATCCCCGAGAGCGCGGCGAGCGCGTCGCTCAGCTTGGCGCTCGGGATCAGCAGCTCGAAGCGGGCGCCGGCGACTCCGGGCTCTCCCTCGCGGGTGGAGGAGCGCATGACGATGCCGTCGTGGGCGTGTACCGCTTCGAAGACCTTGGCCGAGTCGTCGGCGAGGTCGGCCGGGTCGGCGCCGAGCACGAGCTCGGCGGAACGTTCGACGGCACGGTTACGGATTCGAGGTTCCCCGCTGAGGTCTTCGTCCATCGGAGCGAACGACGATCCGGATTCGTCCTCGGCGGAAGAGGCCTCGGTCCCGGAGGAAGAAGGCGCCGCTTGCGGGGCGGCACCCTTGGCTGCGCCTGCGGAAGAACTGGGAGCTTTCGCTGTGGGCGTCGGCTCGGGAGCGGATTCGACCTCCCCGTGCAGGCTCAGGAGTCCACCCGACTCCGAGCTGCTGCCGGACTGGCCGGACATGACGAGCGCGGAGACGATCGCGATCGCGATCACGGCAACGCCGCCCGCCGGGATCAGGACTCGCATCGACGGCAGGCGCCAGGACAGGCGCGGTAGACGCGAACGCCGCGGGAAGCCCGCGGCGGCGCGCTTGTCGAGCTCCTCGCTGAACTGCGGGTGCGGGGTCGGCCGCAGTGCCCGCAGGTCGGCGGCCAACCCCTCGTCCCTAGGCGTCTCCATCGCAGGCCTCCCTCAGTTTGGTCATCGCTCGGTGCAATTTGGTGCCGGCGTTCGACTCGCTGATCCCGAGGACACGGGCGATCTCCCGGTTCTCCAGCCCGGCGAAGAACTTGAGCGCGATCAGCTCGCGCTCGGCAGGCGCCAACCGCTCCAGCGCGGCGGAGACGGCGAGGAGCCGCTCGCTGCGCTCGGGGCCCTCCTCGGCCCCGAAGCTGTCGGGGTCGGCCGGCTCGCCGGTCAGCTCGGCCTGTCGCCCCCGCCGCCGCAGCTCGTCCAGGGCCGCGTTGCGGGCGATCCCGAACAGCCACGCGCGCGGCTCGCCCCGCTCGGGGTCGAAGCGGTTGCGCTTGCGGTAGGCCCGCTCGAAGGCCGCCGCAGTTACTTCTTCCGCCGCCGGCGCGTCCCGCAGGAGGCTGGCGACATAGGCGTAGACGTCATCGCGGCTTGACCGGTAGAGCCGGTCGAAGGCGAGGTCCGCGGTCCGCGGCGCCTCCTTTGCTTCGGCGACAAGTGCCTGCTCCATGTCCCTGCTACGGGGGACCCTGGGATCCGTCACACGGGGAGTATCGACTCGGCGACCGCAGCCTGGATCGAGTCGCGCGCGATCGCCACCAGATCCCGCAGCTCCTGCTCGGAGATCGAGAGCGGGGGCATCAGGACCACGGTGTTGCCGAGGGGGCGGATGAAGGCGCCGCGCCGGCGCGCCTCGACGGTCACGCGGTGGCCCATCCGCAGCGCGTCGTCGTGCTCGCCGAGGTCGAGGCCGACCATGAAGCCCTTCTGGCGCACCTCCGCCACCTCGTCCATCGCCGCCACCTCGGCCAGCAGCTCTTCCAGGAGCGCGATCTTCGGCTGCAGCCGCTCCAGCGTCCGCTCCCGTTCGAAGACGTCGAGGTTGGCCAGCGCCGCCGCGCAGGCGAGCGGGTTGCCGGTGTAGGTGTGGCCGTGGAAGAAGGTCTTGAACTCCTCGTAGCTGCCGAGGAAGCCCTCGTAGATCTCCTCCGCCGCCAGCGTCGCCGCCAGCGGCAGGTAGCCGCCGGTGATCCCCTTCGCCAGGCACATCAGGTCGGGGGCGCAGTCTTCTTGTTCGCAGGCAAACATCGTCCCGGTGCGGCCGAACCCGGTCGCCACCTCGTCGCAGACGAGCAGCACGCCGAAGCGGTCGCAGAGCTCTCGCGCCGCCCGCAGGTAGCCCGGGGGCTGGACGAGGATCCCCGCCGCGCCCTGGACCAGGGGCTCGACGACCACCGCCGCCACCTCCTCGCCGTGCGCCGCCAGCACCCGCTCGAGGTCGGCGGCGTCGCCCGGCTCGGCGACGTGGGTCTCGAACAGCAGCGGTCGGTAGGTCGAGTGGAAGAGGTCGATGCCGCCGACCGAGATCGAGCCGATCGTGTCGCCGTGGTAGGCCTCGCGCAGGCGCACGAACTTGGTCCGGCGGCTCTCTCCCCGCTGCTGCTGGTACTGGAAGGCGATCTTCAGCGCGATCTCCGCCGCGGTTGACCCCGAGTCCGAGTAGAAGATGCGGGAGAGGCCGTCCGGGGCGATCTCCGTCAGCCGCACCGCCAGCTCCGTCGCGCCGGGATGGGTCAGCCCCAGCATCGTCGTGTGGGCGACTCGGTCGAGCTGCTCGCGCACCGCGGCGTCGATCGCCGGGTGGCGGTGGCCGTGGACGTTGCACCAGAGGGCCGCCGTCCCGTCCAGGTAGCGGCGCCCCTCGACGTCGAAGAGGTAGGAGCCCTCGCCGCGCTCGATCACCAACGGCTCTTCCTCGCTCCACCCCTGCTGTTGCGTGAAGGGGTGCCAGACGTGGTCGCGGTCGAGCTGTGCGTAGTCCGGTGGCATGGGCTGACGTTAGCCCCGGCTGCGGCGCCACGGCGGACGGCCGGGACGCAACCTCGACTGCGCCAAATGCGGCCGTGCCCAAGGAAGGCGCCCCCTCGCTGCCGCTCGGCGAGCTGGCCGGAGCGCGAATCGTGGCCGGCTTCAACGGGACTGCGCCTCCCAAGGCTCTGCGCGAGGGCGATCCGGGCGGGACACGTCGCCGGCGTCGTCCTCTATGCCGAAACCTGCCTACCCGGGCCGCGGCGAGGCGCCTGATCGCCGGCCTGCAGTCGATCCCCCGCCCACCCGCCATGGGCGACCCGCTGCTGATCCTGGTCGACCAGGAGGGCGGTCGTCAAGCGGATCGACGGAGCCCCCTTCCATTCGGCCGAAGAGATCGGCCAGCGCGGCCCCGCCTTCGCCCGGGATGGCCCCAGCACCGAGTACGACCTGAGCTCGACGACAGCAGGTGGCTTAGCGGTCACAGCTGCCTGGGAATTCTCAACATCGAACACGTTCAGAGAACCGGAAGAAGTCACGATCGACTACAGAACCCCTTAGTTCCAGATCGGGTTTGATCCGGCCGCGGAGCCCACCGGGGCTCCGCAGTTTCCCCTTTCGGCCTGACTCGCTCAGAAATGCGAATGCGCCTATCGGATGTCCAGATATGCAGAGAGCAACCTGCGCTTCGGCATTCATTGCTTTCGAACCGCCGTGTTCTTGATTCAACTCGGTGCTCCCGGTACCGCTGCGGGTCAACCGGAGCAATAAGGCCCCGGTCTATGACAACCGAAAGGCAAAGACCATGAGCAAGAAGATGATGCTGCTCGCCCTTGCGGCGATCAGCGCAGTGATGTTCGTCCTGCCGGCAGCGGCCTCGGCGAACTGGGGTGTCACACCCGGCAACGTTGAATTCCACGGAACGGGTCCCGTTGGAAGCCTGTATGCCGCTAACGAGCCGACGATCAAATGCGAAGGTCCCAACACGTCGACCGGAAAATACGACGGCACCGGGACAACAGGGACCATCAGCCTGCACTTCACGAAATGCAGCACGACCATTATTTTCCGCTTTCCGTGCAGCAACACCGCCTCGCCTAGCAGTGAAACAATCACCACGGCAGGTACTTTCCACAACGTCACAATCACAGGCGGCAAACGCGGCGTCCTGGTTACACCGAACACCACGGTAATCAAATGCGAAAGCGTTGGCAACGCGATCGACGTGACAGGCGCCGTCATCGGCGAAGTCACCTCTCCGACCGCCGCCTGCCCGGTGAAAACTAAAACCCTCGGGCTCAAATTCGCAGTAACCGCAACCAATCCTCGCACACAGGTGCATGAGACAACAGATGGCCATGCCACTGAGTACGACCTGCTTGCCAGGACAACACCTGAAGGCGCGCATGTTACAGCTGCCCTTGAAGCTACGGCAACTAACACGTTCACACAGGAAGTCACTATCGACTGCAACACCCCCTAGTTCCAGATAGCGTCTTCACCGAAGCGCGGGGCCTGGGCAGGTTTCGCGCTTGTCATCCCAGGAACCGGGCAGCAGCTCCATCCCGTTCTTCATCTGGCCGCGGGGGCTCAACGTGCCCCTTGCTCGATTCGGTTCCCGCATTTAATCCGCTCAAAAATATACGATCGATCCACAAACTTTGCGGAGGTTGCAGGCCAGAAGTCTTTTGGCCTGCCCTCGAGACGTTCTGGCTGAGTCACGAACTCTGATGTTTTTGCTCCCCGGGCGCCGCTCAGATATCGCTATCGCCCAGTCGGGCACAAGGGGTCCGATAGCTCTACAACCGAAAGGCAAAGACCATGAGCAAGAAGATGATGCTGCTCGCCCTTGCGGCGATCAGCGCAGTGATGTTCGTCCTGCCGGCAGCGGCCTCGGCGAACTGGGGTGTCACACCCGGCAA
>Ga0307285_10000018_pt1 | contig 75563 bp, 71 predicted proteins | sample ER_DNA_139_FD_194476 | JGI IMG/M metagenome (GOLD analysis project Ga0307285, IMG submission 194476) | Bulk soil microbial communities from the East River watershed near Crested Butte, Colorado, United States - ER_DNA_139 | ecosystem: Environmental > Terrestrial > Soil > Floodplain | place... | reverse complement strand
GGCGACGTACACAACCTCAACGTCAGGATCTCCAGCCAACTCGGCGTAGGAGTCGTAGGCGCGCGGAATGCCATGATCGGCTGCGAATCCCATCGCCCTCTCAACGGTGCGTGAGCCGACACCGACCAGGCGTGCCTCGTTCGGGAGCAGAGCAAGATCACGGGCGAACACCGATGCGATGTGCCCAGTGGCGAGGATGCCCCAGCCCGTCAGATCCGTCACGATCCCATCCAACAACATGCCGACGCGCCAGGCGTCAGGGTGGCCGAGTCGGCCATCAGCGGATATCTTGCTCCCTTGTGGCCAACAGTGAGCAGTTGGAAGCAAGCTGGGCCGAATCCCGCTTCGCGACGAATGACATCGATGTGATTTCGCCTTACGATGGCCCTATGATCGTCGCTTCGAGTCCTCAGCGTGACGGTAAGGAGCCGCTCGGTGAGTTGAGCGCGCGGGACGCCGAGATCCTCGCCTTCGAGCGTCAGTGGTGGAAGTTCGCCGGAGCCAAGGAGCAGGCGATCCGTGACAAGTTCCAGATGTCGGCGACCCGCTACTACCAGGTTTTGAACGCCTTGATCGACAAGCCGGAGGCGCTCGCTCAGGATCCGCTTCTCGTCAAGCGGCTGCGTCGCTTGCGGGCGACCCGGCAGCGCAACCGCTCAGCCAAGCGGCTGGGCATCGATCTCACGATCGAGTAGGTTTCAGCTGCCCCAGCACTGCGCGAATGCCCACCCCGATCGGCCTCACCGGGTAGTCGACGTAGCCGCCCATGGCCAGCCCGGCTTGCCGCTCAAAGAAGTTTCGCGCGGCACGGTCCCCGGTGCGCAGCACCGACCAGCCCATGAAGATCACGTATGGGATGTAGTAGGGCAGTCCGAGGCAGTAGAGGTACTGCCATGTATGACCCTCCTCATGCTTGATCAAGTACGGGTACTCAGCCAACATGCTGTTCCACGTGCTGCTCGTGGTCACCACATTGCCGATCGTGAATGCGCCTGCGATGGGAAAATTGAGGCGGTAGCCCTCCCCGAGAAACAGGCCGCGCGGTCCGCGTCTAATGGTTGCCCGGCCGATCCGGGCAACGGCCAGACCGACAGGCGTACTGAGGTTGACGAAGTTGCCGGCGAAGCGTACCCATTGCCACCCGGTCGCCGGCCAGCCAGGTTTCATGGTCTCAATCCTGGCATTGCCGAGACCGGCTGCCTACGGGTTGAGCCCGTGCGCCGCTAGCATGACGACTTCCGTCCGTCTGCCCCGCGGAGAAAGATGTCAAAAGCCGCCAACGTCCCTAGCGTTGTCACATCCACTGTGGTCGTCGCGCTTGTGCTGCTTCTTTGCTCCTGCGGCGGCAAAGAGCCCGTACAGTTCGGAAACCTCGAGCTGTCGGGCAAGACGATCGAGGACAGTGCTCCCAGCAGTGGGGTGGCGCCGCCGAAGGACTGGCCGCAGGCGTGCTCGCTGATCGCGAAGAGTGAAAGTCAGATCCTTGCTTCCGAACTCAAAGGTCAGCTTGGTCGGCAAAAGGGTTGAGGTTTTGAAGGGGAGAGGCGTCGATTACACCGTTCCGGGCGGTCAGTGCCAGGTGGAGTCGCACCAGCCTGGCGGTCGATCGAACTATTCCGACGTGGTGTGGATAGATGTCATGGCCTGGGGGGCGCCGAACGCAGTCCGGGTCCGGGTTCGCATCACAGACAGCTCGTCCAACAAGGATCTGGGCAGCAGCCTCGGTCCGCAGCAGTGTGCCGAGTTGGGCGGTGCGAACGGTTTGTTGACGCCGACCGTGCGCTGTTTCCAAGGACCTCTAGCCTTCGACGTACGCGGCGCAGTCGGGGCAAAGACCGAGATTGCCGGCGCGACCTCTGAAGGCGAGGAAGTGATCCTCTGGTACGACAACGTGGTGAAACCAGTGGCTCGCGCAGTCGCTGCTCATGTCCCAATCTGATAGACGCTTGCTGCGGCCTCGGGAGCTACGACGCACGGGCCGCGAAACGATGTGAGCGACCTGGCCCGCTGAGCGGACTTTGGACTCCGAAGCGGAGTGCTGACCAAGATCTGGACGGGGTTCCCAGGATGCGGACTTGTGATTCGTCAGATCCGCATGCGCCCCTAGGCTGAGCCGTGTTCATCCAGAGGGGACGAGGGACCGGCCCGACGACTCCCCGGCAACCGACTGACCGATCAGAAACGGTGCCAACTCCGACTCGGCCGAAAGCCGGCTGAGAAAGATGAAGAAGGACTGACGATGACCGCAGTGGTCGACACCGATCCAGCTCCCGCTCCAGGCGTCCGGGCCGGCGCCTTCGGAAATGCCACCCATCTGGTTTGCCGCGAATGCGGGGCGAGCACAGCACTCGGCCCGTTCTACGCCTGTACCGAGTGCTTCGGTCCGCTCGAGGTCGGCTATACCTTTCCGACCCTCACCCGCGAACGGATCGAGGCGGGCCCGCGGAGCATCTGGCGATATGCCCCGCTGTTGCCGGTCCCAGCCGACATCGCCACCTTCCGCTCCACCGATCCCGGTTTCACTCGGCTGGTCGATGCCCGCAATCTTGCGGATGATCTTGGTCTGAAACAGCTCTGGGTTAAGGACGACTCCGGCAATCCCACTCACTCGTTCAAGGATCGAGTCGTCGCAGTCGCCCTGTCAGCCGCCCGCGAGCTAGGGCTCCAGGTTCTGGCCTGCCCCTCGACCGGCAACCTGGCCAATGCCGTAGCGGCAGCCGCCGCACGCGCTGGCATCAAATCGGTTGTTCTCGTGCCCGCCAATCTCGAACGACAGAAGATCTTGGCCTCCGCCGTCTATGACACGACTCTGATCGCCATCGAAGGCACCTACGACGACGTCAACAAGCTCGCCAGCGAGATCGCTGCTGAGGAGGAAGGGTGGGCCTTCGTCAACGTCAACGTCAGGCCCTACTACGCGGAGGGCTCGAAGACTCTGGGGTATGAGATTGCCGAGCAGCTCGGCTGGCGGATTCCCGACCAGATTGTCGTGCCGGTGGCTTCCGGCTCCCAGCTGACCAAGATCGACAAAGGCCTTCGGGAGTTGATCAAGCTGGGACTGGTCGAGGACAAGCCATTCGTGATCTTCGGCGCGCAGGCAACTGGCTGCTCGCCGGTAGCCCAGGCCTATCGCGCCGGCCAGGACTTTGTGGCACCGGTAAAGCCGGACACCATCGCCAAGTCCTTGGCCATCGGTAACCCGGCGGATGGGCCTTATGTGCTGGATGTGGTGCGGCGTACGGGCGGTGTGGTGGCGGACGTCGACGACGAGACCTTAGCGGCGAACATTCAGCGCCTGGCGCGTACCGAGGGCATCTTCGCCGAGACCGCCGGCGGCGTCACGATCGGGGTTACAGCCAAGCTGCTGGCCGACGGCGTGCTCGACCCTGAGGCCGAAACCGTGGTGATCAACTCCGGTGACGGGCTGAAAACCCTGGATGCGATTGCCGATCGCGTCGGGCCGAAGATCACGATTCCGCCGCGCTACGAGGCGTTCACCGACTTCTGGAAGGATACGAATTCATGAGTGCCACCGTCCGCATCCCCACCATCTTGCGGACCTACACCGGAGGTGCGGGAGAGGTGACCGCTGACGGTAGCACCCTGGCCGAGGTTCTGGATTCCTTGGAAGGCAATCATCCGGGGATTCGGGCGCGGATCCTGGACGATTCCGGCGCTCTTCGCCGTTTCGTCAATGTCTACGTCGGTGACGACGATGTGCGTTTTGTAGGCGGCCTCGACGCCCAAGTGGCTGAGGGCACCAAGATCTCGATCATTCCAGCCGTTGCGGGCGGGGCCGAGGGTTAGTGTGCCCCGCGCCGGGCGCTAACGTCGGCGCATGGACCTCGAGCGTTTCGTCACGGCTCAGGACAACGGTGGCACGTACCGGCGCGCGGTCGCGGAGCTGCGTCAGGGACGCAAGACCAGTCATTGGATGTGGTTCATCTTTCCGCAGATCGCTGGGCTGGGCCGCAGCGCTATGGCCCAGGCGTACGCGATCAGCAATTTGTCGGAGGCGCAGGCCTATCTCGCGCATCCGGTGCTCGGACCACGCCTCGTCGAATGTGCCGAGATCGTCGCTTCACACCGAGGACTCAGTGCTGAGCATATCTTCGGGGGTATTGACGCGATCAAGCTGCGCTCCTCGATGACACTTTTTGCGCGCGCCGATCCCGATCAAGTGATCTTTAGCCAGGTCATTGACCAGTATTTCGCGGGCCCGGATTCGGAGACTGAACGTCGCATCTGAGGCTCATGACCAATCAGGTTGCTGCAGTGCTCCCGTACCCTGAACGGGCAGGTTTGCTGCTGCGCGGCTAATGGGGAGGTAGTGCTTGTCGGATCGCAGTCGCGAAGCGAAGGTGCTCACGATCATGATGACCGATGTGGTGGGCTCAACCGAACTACGGCGAGCGCGCGGCGACCGGGAAGCCGATGAGATTCTCGGGTTGCAGGCAGAGATCGTCCAGAACCAGGTCACGGCGTTTGGTGGCCGCGTGCGCAGGTCCATGGGCGACGGATTCCTCATCTCCTTCCCGTCCACGGTGGCAGCGGTGCGTGCCGCCGCGGCCATTCAGGGTGCTTTGGAGGACCACAACACCGCCGACCCGCAACGCGCTGTTGAAGTTCGCATCGGCATCCACATCGGCCAAGTCGCCGAGCGGGACGGCGATCTGCTCGGGCAGGCGGTGCACGCCACGGCCCGCATCATGGCCGAGGCGGTCGGCGGGGAAATTTTGATCACTGACGAGGTGCGCAAGGACGCCGAGCCCCAGCTGGATTACACATTTCTCGACTCGGGGCTCTTCTGGCTGCGGGGATTCTCGGAGCTGTGGCGGCTGTACGAGGTGTCCTGGAACGATGTGTCAGCGGAGCCACGGGACGGTACTGTGCTGGCGCCGCTCACCGCGTTCGTGGAGCGTGATGCGGAGAGAGCCCGCCTGCGGAGGCTAGTGGACGACACGCTGGCAGGTCGCGGCAGGCTGGCGCTGGTCGCAGGAGAGGCAGGCGTCGGCAAGTCGCGGCTGGTGGCCGAAATCGGCGACGAAGCCCAGGCACGCGGCATGCGGGTGCTCACCGGGCACTGCGTGGAGATGGGCGGCACTCCGCCGTACTTGCCGTACGTCGAGATCATCGAACAGGCGATCACTAGCCCGCGGAGCTCCCTGGAGCTATGGAAGGCACTTGGCGATGTGGCTGCAGAGATCGCCCGTATCGCGCCGGCGTTGCGGCGCGTCTTTCCGGACATCCCGCCGCCTGTTGAGCTGCCGGCGGAGCTGTCGCGCCGCTATGTGTGGAACAGCTTCGGCGAGTTCATCGGTCGGGCCGCGCAGGGCCAGCCGTTGCTGCTGACCTTGGAGGATTTGCACTGGACCGACGAGTCAAGCCTCCTGCTCACGGAGTATCTGGCGCCGCTGCTGCCCGAGATGCCGGTGCTGGTGCTCGGCACCTACCGGGACATCGACGTGGATCTCGATCATCCACTGGCTCGCGTCATCGGCCAACTGCGGCGCCAGCGCCTGGTGGAACGTGTGAACCTGCGCCGGCTGTCGTTCGATGGCGTACGCGCGATGGTGGAGGCGCTGGCCGGGCAGCCCGCACCGGCGCAGTTGGTGCGGGTGATCGACCGCGAGACTGAAGGCAACCCGTTCTTCGTGGAGGAGGTTTATCTGCATCTTGCGGAGTCCGGCGTGCTGCTCGACGAACATGGCCGGGTGCGCCCCGACCTGCAGCTAGACGACGTGTGGGCGCCGGAGAGCATCCGGCTAGTGCTGGGGCAACGCCTCGACCGCCTAGCCATGTCTACTCGCGAGGTGCTGGTCGCGGCGGCCGTGTCAGGCAGAATGTTCAGCTCCGAGCTGGTCGGCGAGGTGGCCGAGGCCGGCGCGGACCAGCTGGTCGATGCCTTCGACGAAGCGGAGCGAGCCCGACTCCTAGCGCCAGGCAGGGTCCCTGGTGAGCTGATGTTCGGCCACGAGCTGATCCGCCAGACGCTGCTGTCCGATGTCTCTGCCGTGGAGCGTGAGCGGCTGCACCTACGGATTGCAGAGGCAATCTCGCGCCTCTACTCCGACGACATCGAGGCACACGCCGGAGAGCTCGCCTACCACCTATCGCACGCCGGACGCTCCGGGGATCGGGCCAGCCTGGTTCACTACCTGACGATCGCCGGTGAACGGGCGTTCGACGCCGCGGCATTCGACGACGCCGGCGGCTACTTCGAGAAGGCGCTGTCGCTGATGCCGGACGATGGCCAGCTCGGCCGTGCGCAGCTGCTGGAGCGGCTGGCGATGGCGCTCCGCAGCGTGGGCCGCTGGGAGGACGCGCTGGGCACGATGAACGATGCGTTGGACCGCTACGAGGCGCTCGGACACGTTGAGGCAATCGGTCGTTTGGGCTGGGCCATGGTGTACCAGCTGGTATGGAGCGGCCGGCTGGTCGAAGGAGTGCAGGTCGGCCACCGGACGCTAGAGGCACTCGGCAGCGCACTCAGCGACGACAAGGCCCGCCTACTCTCCGCGCTGGCATGGGCGATCAGCATCAGCGGCGACTACGTCACGGCGACGGCCACATTTGGCCAGGCGCGTGCGCTTGCTGAGCAGGTAGGCAACGACCGGGCGCTGGCTGACGTGTTGCACATGCAGACCATCCACCATCTTGGCTACGCCGAGCTCGCCGAGGGAGTCCGGGTCGGCCTAGGCGCCGCCAAGGTGTTCGAGCAGGAGCGAGCGCTGTGGGATCTCTGCAGTGTGCAGGCTTTCTTAATCTATGAGGATGGCCTCCGTGGTGGTCGCGAGCAGGCGACCAGGCTCGGTGACACGACACTCGGCATCGCCGAGCGGCTGGGCCACCTCGGCGCGGCATTCATGGTGCTCATCGACCGGATTCTCAAGGCGGCGATGCTCGGCGACCTGCCGCGCGTAGAGGCGCTGGGCCCGCAGATCGTGGACATCGGCGAGCGAGGCGGCCTGCCATGGCGCTACGTCGGCCACGTCTACCTGGGCCTGGCCGCCCACTGGCGAGGCAATGCCGAACGCGCTGAGGCCGAGCTGCGAAACGCCGTCAAGCTGGAGCCGCCAGGCGTGTTCGCGCAGAGCGTCGCCCTGCTGGCCTGGCACCTTGCCCACCACGGGCGCGCTGACGAGGTCATGGAGCTTTTCAAATCGGCAGACGTACAGTCCATGCTGCCTAGCGTCGAGCGGGTCAACGGCATCGGCTCCTGGAACTGCATGATGGGCTTCGTTGAGGCGTTCTACCTGTGTGGGCTGTACGAGGAAGCGGCGGCACTGACCCCATTTGTGGAACGGGTGCTTGCACTTGACAAGAAATGGCTCACCTTGGATGGCCGGCTGCTGGAGACTCGCGCCGGTCTCGTCGCCGCAGCGGCTCGTCGGTGGGATGAAGCCGAACGCCAGTTCGGGATCGCTCGCGAGGTCGCCGAGCAAATGCGTAATCGGCTCGAGCTTGCCGACTTGGGCCGGCTGCAGGCCCGAATGCTGCTAGACCGCGGCGGAAAAGGCGACCACGAGCGCGCCGCCGAGATGCTCCAAGAGGCCTTGTCCGCTTACCGCACGTTTGGCATGCCTGCCTACGCCGCAGAGGCGGAACGCCTCCAACGTCAGGCCAGGGCCTGACTGTGTTGCGTGGGCTGGTCTCTAAACGTTCCGTCGCCCTGGCGCCGTAGTCTGAACGGGCAGATCCGCTGCTAATCAGCTAACACGGAGGCAGGCCTTGTCGGATCGCAGCTCCGCAGCCAAGGTGCTCACGATCATGATGACCGACATCGTCGGCTCGACCGCGCTGTGGCGAGCGCGCGGCGACCCGAATCCCGACGACATTTTTGGGTCGCAGGCAGAGATCGTGCACGACAAGGTCATAACCTTCGGTGGTCGGGTACACAAGTCTCTGGGCGATGGGTTTCTCATCTCCTTCCCGTCCACCGATGCAGCGGTCAGCGCCGCCGTGGCTATCCAACGCACGTTGCACGACTACAACAGCGCCAACCCGGACCGCGCTGTCGAGATCCGCATCGGCATCCACCTCGGCCGGGTCGCCGAGTCCGACGGCGATCTGCTCGGGCAGGCCGTGCACGTCGCCGCGCGGGTTATGGCCGAGGCGGCCAGCGGGCAGATCCTGACTACCGGCGAGGTGCGCAAGCGCGCCGAACCGCATCGGGACTACTCATTTCTCGACTCGGGGTTGTTCTGGCTGCGAGGGTTTCCCGAGCGCTGGCGGCTGTACGAGGTGTCCTGGAGCGACACCTCAGCGGGCGCCCGCAGCATTACTGTGCCCGCGCTTCTCACGCCGTTGGTGGAGCGGGAGGCAGAGCGGGCCACCTTGCGTCAACTCCTCGACGACGCGCTCGTCGGCCATGGCAAGCTGGCGTTGGTCGCTGGGGAGCCGGGCGTCGGCAAGTCGCGGCTGGTCGCCGAGATCGGAAACGAGGCTCAGGCGCGCGGGATGCGGGTGCTTACCGGGCACTGCGTGGAGATGAGCGGCGCGCCGCCGTACTTGCCGTATGTCGAGATCATCGAGCAGGCGATCAGCAATCCGCGCAGCCCACTCGCGCTGCGGCAGTCACTCGGCGACGTCGCCGCGGAGATCGCGCGTATCGCACCGGCGCTGCGGCGTGTATTCCCGGACATCCCGCCGCCCGTCGAGCTGCCGCCCGAGCTGGCGCGCCGCTATGTGTGGAACAGCCTCGGCGAGTTCATGGGCCGTGCCGCGGAGGGCCAGCCGTTGCTCCTGGTCCTTGAGGACCTGCACTGGGCCGATGAGTCAACCGTGCTGCTTACCGAGTACCTGGCGCCGCTGCTGCCTGAGATGTCTTTGCTGGTGCTCGGCACCTACCGGGACATCGAGGTCGATCTAGACCATCCGCTGGCGCGGGTCATCGGCCAGCTGGCACGCCGGTACCTGGTAGAGCGGGTAAGCCTGCGCAGGCTGTCCTACGGCGGTGTTCGCGCGATGCTGCAGGCGCTGGCCGGACAGCCGGCGCCTGAGCAGTTGGTGCGGCTGATCGACCGCGAGACTGAGGGTAACCCGTTTTTCATAGAGGAGGTCTATCTGCACCTTGTCGAGTCCGGCGTGCTGCTCGATGAGCACGGCAGGGTGCGTGCTGACCTGCAGCTGGACGAGGTGTCGGTGCCCGAGAGTATCCGGCTGGTCCTGGGGCAGCGGCTGGACCGCCTGGCCGAGTCTACCCGCGAGGTGCTGGTCGCGGCCGCGGTATCGGGCAGGGTTTTCGCCTCCGAGATCGTCGGCGAGATTGCCGGCGCCAGCAAAGACACGCTGGTCGAAGCCTTCGACGAAGCGGAGCGATCCCGGCTTATCTCGCCCGGCAAAGCTGCTGGTGAGCTGATATTCGGTCACGAGCTGATCCGCCAGACGCTGCTGTCTGGCGTCTCGGCGGTCAAGCGTGAGCGGCTGCACTTACGGACAGCCCAGGCAGTCTCACGGCGCTATTCCGAGGATTTGGATGCGCACGCTGGGGATCTGGCCTATCACCTGTCCCGTGCGGGACGGTCCGCTGACAGGGCGAGCCTGGTGCGTTACCTGACGATCGCGGGCGATCGGGCCTTCGACGCAGCCGCGTTCGACGACGCCGTCGGGCACTTCGAGCACGCACTTTCGCTCATCCCTGTCAGTGATCAGCTAGGTCGAGCCCAGCTCCTGGAGCGGCTGGCAATGGCGCTGCGCAGCGTGGGCCGCTGGGAGGACGCGCTGAGCACGATGAACGATGCGCTGGACCGCTACGAGGCGCTCGGGCGGGCGGAGGACATTGGCAGGTTGGGCTGGGCGATGGTATACCAGCTCACCTGGAACGGCCAGCTGATCGAGGCCGTGGCGGTTTGCCGACGAGCGATGGCACCACTCGGCGACACGGCTAGCGCTGACAAAGCCCGCCTGCTCTCTGCGCTGGGACGGGCGCTCAGCGCCAGCGGCGACTATGCCGCGGCGGTGGCCATGTTCGATCAGGCGCGCGCGCTTGCGGAACAGGTAGGCAACGAGCGGGCCCTGGCCGACGTGTTGCACATGCAGACCGCCCACCATTTCGGCTACGCCGAGTTCGCCAAGGGAGTCAGTGTCGGCCTACGCGCCGGGAAGGTGTTCGAGCAGGAGCGAGCGCTGTGGGATCTCTGCAGCGTGCAGGCCTTTGTGATCTATGAGGATGGCTCACTTGGCAGTCGCGAACAGTCGTCCAGTCTCGCCGACAAGACACTCGGCATCGCCGAGCGGTTGGGTCACCACGGCGCGGCGTTCCTGGTGCTCATGGACCGGATCCGCCAGGCGGCAATGCTCTGCGACCTGCCCCAGGTGGAGGTACTCGGTCCGCAGATTTTGGATATCGGTGAGCGGGGCGGGCTGCCGTATCGCTACATCGGCCACGTCTACCTGGGCCTGGCCGCGCACTGGCGAGGTAACGCCGAACGCGCCGAGGCCCAACTGCGCAACGCCGTCGAGCTAGAGCCACCGGGTGCGTTCGCCGGGCAGAGCGGTTCGCTGCTGGCGCGCCACCTGGCGTACCAAGGCCGCGCCGACGAGGTTATGGGACTCTTCGAGTCTGCCCAGTCGCAGTCGAAGCTGCCCAGGCTCGACCGGGTCAACGGCATCGGCTCGTGGAGCTGCATGCTCGGCTTCGTTGAGGCGTTCTACCTGTGTGGCCTGTACGAGCAGGCTGCATCACTGGCGCCGCTGGTGGAAGGGCTGCGTGAGCTTGGCGGAAGGTGGATCACGTACGACGGCCGGCTACTGGAGACCCGTGCCGGTCTCGTTGCTGCAGCGACCCGTCGCTGGGAGGAAGCCGAACGCGAATTCGCCATCGCCAGCGATATCGCCGAGCAGATGTCCAACCGGCTAGAGCTGGCCGACCTGCGCCGCTTGCACGCCCGGATGCTGTTGGATCGCGGAAGCAATGGCGACTACGCTCCCGCCGCCGAGATGTTGGAGGAGGCTTTGTCCGCATACCGCACGTTCGGCATACACGCCTACGCCGCTGACGCGGAACGGCTGCTGAGTCAGGCGCACGTTAGCCGTGCAGCGCTGCCAACAATGGCGCACACCGAGCAAGATCATCTGCACCCGCCAGATCGGGCAGCGCAATGAAGATGGTCCGAACTCCAAGATCGACAAGTTCACGATAGCGGTGCGCATGATCAACGGCAGGCGCCGCGTGGTGGCGTGCAGCGTAGCTGGCGGCCGGCAATCGTCCTCGTAGTCGCTCCACCCGTACTGCTACGTCTTCGCGGTCTGTACCGATCACAGGCAGATCGAGGACAGTGATCTCGACGTTCTCCGGGTCGCGATCCAGAGCCTTGCAGTGCCGGTGCAGGATGTCGATCTTGGATCGCAGCACCGTCTCGTCCGACGGCAAGTTGCAGCCATCGGCCTGCTCGGCGACGATGCGCAGCGTACGGCGCTCGCCCGAACCGCCGACAATGATCGGCACGTTGCTGACTGGGCGGGGATAGCAGGTGGTTTCGGGCAGTTGCACGTACCGGCCGTGGTAGGCCTTGGTGCCGGGAGCCCATAGCGCTCGGAGCGTCTCGATACAGACCTGAAGTTGATCAAGTCGTTGCCGGTCGTTGGGGAAATCCAAGCCGTACGCCTGATGCTCCCGCAACCACCAGCCGGCACCGAGGCCGCAGAAGGCGCGGCCATTGCTGAGCACATCAAGGGTCGCGACGGTCTTGGCGATGATGCCCGGTTCGCGAAAGGTGACGGGGGAGACCAGAGTGCCCAGCCGAAGGTTGGTGTCAAGACCGGCGAGCATGCCCAGGGTGATCCACGGCTCGGGGATCGGCTCCCAGGCACGGTCCACCTGCGGAATCTGGATCAGATGATCCATCAGCGCGAGGCCGTCGAAGCCGATCTCATCAGCTGTCAGTGCGAGGTCTCGCAGCCAGCCGGCAGGATCCTCTTCTGGCCAAGGAAACCGCGATACCTGGAGTACTACTCGCGGTCTTGTGCTTGGACCATGATCATGATCGGGAGTCGGCTGCACGTCGATTGGTGCGTCGGCCGCACTGTGCTCCTCGGCGATCAGTATCTGGTCCCAGCCCTCGTCATGAGCAGCGTCGAGCAATCTTTTGATCTTGCGGAGCTGATCGGTGAGGACTGGCGCCGGAACCGGTCGGTCGCGCTCTCTGTTCCGCTCCCGGCACACTGCGGCCGCTGTGTTCATGATCACGAGCACTGCAGGAAGCCCGGCCTCGCGGGCGAGACGCCGGTAGGATGCCCGCCGCTCCTGATCCAGCCCGAGAGTGTCGATCACCGTGGTCAATGAGCGCTTGCTGCGCGCGGCAACGATCTGGTCCAGCAGCGCGAACGCCTCTGCAGACGCATCCAAATCTGCCGGACCGCTACCAACCGCTGCCCGCAGCGCATCCGAACTCACGACCTCTGCCGTACGGAATCGCTCCCCGGCCCAGCTGGACTTTCCCGAACCCGCCGCCCCGGCCAGCACCACCATGGCGGGATCCGGCAGCCGGGCGTCGGTCATACGCCGAAGTCTCGCAGCAGGTTGCGCCCGCATTGTCTGCGAGCCGGTCGTCGCCGTCGAGCGGGCTGGGAGGAAGAATGACTCCCATGAGCGATCCCAAGCCTGTCTCATCGTGGCTGACTGACATGGATGGTGTCCTGGTGCATGAGGAGGTGGCGCTGCCCGGGGCATCTGATTTCATCGCCGCTCTGCAAGAGCATGGACGCCGGTTCCTGGTGTTGACCAACAATTCGATCTACACCCCTCGTGATCTCAGGGCTCGGCTGCTGCTGAGTGGTATCGACGTGCCTGAGGAGTGCATCTGGACATCGGCGCTGGCCACCGCGCAGTTTCTAGCCGATCAGAGGGCTGGCGGCAGTGCCTACGTGCTCGGGGACGTAGGGCTGACGTCAGCCCTACATGATGTCGGGTTCGTCTTGACCGAGCGTCAGCCGGATTACGTGGTGCTGGGCGAGACCAAGACACACTCCTTCGAGAACATCACCCGAGCCATCAGGCTTATTGAGCGCGGAGCACGGTTCATCGCAACCAACCCGGATCCGACGGGCCCATCAGCGGAAGGGTCCGTACCAGCGTGCGGGTCCTTCGCTGCCTTGATCACCCAGGCGACCGGCATTCGACCGTACTTCGTGGGCAAGCCCAATCCACTCATGATGCGGTCTGCGCTGAACGCCATCGATGCACACTCTGAGACCGCCATGATGATCGGCGATCGGATGGACACTGACATGGTTTCCGGCATCGAGGCAGGGATGCGCACCATCTTGGTGCTGACCGGCTCAACCAAAGAGGAGGACGTGGACCGGTTCCCCTACCGTCCTACGAGGGTCGCCAAGTCCATCGCCGAAGTGGTCGAGCTCGTCGGCAAGCTGGCGCCTGCGGAGGCTGTCGCCTAGCGGACAATCGTGTCTACCGTTGCCCGGAAGGTTCGGAACTGGTAGGACCGCGGCAACGGCGTCGGCCAGTCCCGCGGTTGCCAGCCTGGATGTGGCTGATCTGTCCGATAGGTCCAGAAACCTGCCTCGCGTACGGCGGGCCCAGCCGACCGGAACGTTGAGTCTGGCGCGGATGTAACGGCAAGGTCGGTGAAGGTCGCCAAGCCGGGAAACACGATGTCAACTCTTGAGGTGCCTGCCGGCACAGGCCGCAGATTGGTCATCACACGCATCTGCTGGCCGGTCTGGCGCAGCGCTGCCCCGAACCGCAGGTCTGTACAGAGGCATTCCAAGGCACCGAGGCCCGCAAGTTTCGTCGTTACCAGCCGCGCTCGCCACACCGGTCGGCCAACGCCGAACTTGATTTGTGGTCCCGCCGCTGAGATCTGGTTGTAGGCACGACGGGGAGGCGCTGCGTCGGCAAACGGCGGTGTCGACGCCGCCTGCAAACCGCGCCCAGGCTCGACCGCCAGGATGGTCCAGGCAATCGATGTGAAGCTGCTGCTGGTGTAGACGGCATTGACCATCACGAGATAGCGCTGTCCTGTTGAGCGGTAGCTGAACGGCTTTGTACTGGCAATAACGGGCGTTGGCTCCGCAGGGCGGGTCAGGTCGGTGGGATAGCTGGCAAGCGGCAGCATGCCAAGCGGCGTCACCGGTACCCGCGAGAAGGGCAGCACGGTCGCCAGCTGCACATCCACGTTTTCAAGATCGTTTGGCAGGGCTGGGAATGCGACCTGGAGCAGGGTGGTGTAGTCCATCCGCAGGCTCCGTTGCGCCAGCGTGACCGGTGTGCAGAGGCAGAGGGAACCCCATCCTTTGCGGGTCAGCGGCCGATAGACCCGCTCTCGCGCGGCGTCGACCAGGAGTATGTCCGGATAGCCTTCGCCCTGCCTGGTGAGTCCCAGGTCAAGAGTCGTTGGCAGCGGATCCTTCGGCCTAAGCCCGGATCCGTGAAGCGGGGTGACTGACCAGTCAAGAACGGTGCCACCTGCGACTCTCCGCACGGCGTGCACGGCAAGCCGCATGGTGACGTCGAGGCCATCGGCGGAGGTCCAGATGGCCTCGCCGACGACTGGCAAGTCAGGGTTCGGGGATGGCAGGGTTTCGTCGGGTGTGACGGGATGGATAGGCGGGGCGGTCGTCTGCTCTGTCATGGACCGGCCGAAGAGGCCTGGTTCCACACGATCGTAGGAGCAGCCAGCGACGAGGCATCCAAGGACGAGGACCGTAGCGACGAGCCGGCGCCTCATTCCACGATGCTACGTCGGCGGCGCGGTCTGGCTGATCGCCAACCGGCTCGGCATGATCAACACCGCGATTGTGAGCAGCACCGCGACAACTCCAGCGGCCAAGAAGACCCTATGCAAAGCGTGTTCGAGGACAGCCACCGGAATTGCGCTGGCAGTGGAGGAAATCTGCCCACCCACCCCGTGGCTCAGCGAGGAGTTGGCAATCGCACCGAAGACTGCGATGCCCAACGCGCTGCCCATCGAACGTGCAAATACATTGGTGCCGGTAACCACGCCTCGGCGGTCCCACTCGACCGACGACTGCGCCGAGATCAGCGTCGGGCTGGATACCAGTCCCAAGCCGAACCCGATTACGAAACAGGTCGCCCCCACCTGCCACACCGAGCTGCGCGATGACAGCAAGTCCAGCAGCCCCGCACCGATCATGATCACGACGGCGCCGATCAACGCCGTACGGCGGAAGCCGATTCGCAGATAGATCCGACCAGCCATTGAGGCCGCAAGCGGCCAACCGAGCGTCAGGGCGGCGAGCGCGAAGCCTGCCACCAGCGCACTGGTATGCAGCACCCCCTGGGCGTACAGCGGGATAAAAGAGGTGAGGCCGATCAGCATCACCCCCACCGAGAGAGCCGCAAGATTGGTCGAATTGAGCAATCGGCTGCCAAAGATCCAGCCAGGAAGGATTGGCTCAGCGGCCCGCCGCTCGACCAGGGCGAAGACAATCATGAGTGCCGCGCCCACGCTAAGGATGGTGATACTTGGCGCCGAGGCCCAAGGCCACAAGATGCCGCCCTCGAGGAGTCCCAGGATGATCAGTGAGGAGCCAACACCGAGCAGCGTGGCACCGCCGACGTCGATGCGATGTTGCTTACGGACCACCTTCTCGTCGAATCTGCGGTACAGCCACCAGGCCGCGAGCGCACCAAGCGGGACATTGACGTAGAAGATCCATCGCCAATTGAGGAAATCGACGAAGATTCCGCCCAGCGTTGGTCCTACGACAGAAGAGAGCGCCCAGACGCTGGCAACGTAGCCCTGAACCCGAGCGCGTTCGGCCACCGAGTAGATGTCGCCGATGATGGTCATTGAAGTTGGCATCACGGCGCCCGCACCAAGGCCTTGGAGCGCGCGGAATGCGATCAGGGCCGGCATGCTCCAGGCAACACCGCACAGGATCGAGCCAAGGACAAAGAGTCCGATGCCGACGAGCATGATCGGCTTGCGGCCCATGAGGTCGGTGAACTTGGCGAAAATCGGTACCGATACCGCCTGGGCGAGCAGGTAGATCGAGAAAAGCCAAGGAAATTGGGCGAAACCGCCGAGATCGTTCACGATCGACGGCACCGCGGTGGCCAGGATGGTCGCGTCGATCGCGATTAGCCCAACGCTTAGCATGACCGAGAGAAGGATTGGGCCGCGTTCCGACCGGAGGCCGACAGCTGCACGAGAGATCGTGCGCTGCTCGGTCGGCTGGGCCATGTTCAGGGCAACCTCCGATCCGCGTTGCGCATTCCCCGGCTATGCATGTGATCGCAAACGACCCACTGAGATGGACGTCGGCGGTCCATCGACGAGGGGGGCCGTTTGCACTCGCATAGGGAGAGTGCTAAAAATTGCATTAGCACTCTGCCTTAGAGAGTGCCACCTCTTCTGGCCGGTGAGGCTCCCAAGGGCCATCCGTCGCGGGCACCGCTCGAAGAGCCATCAAATCACTGACAGGACAAGCGGAGAACATGCCCAAACTGATTCTGTTCAACACGGAGGCACGGCGTGGCCTCGAGCGTGGGATGAACATCCTCGCCGACGCCGTCAAGGTGACCCTTGGACCCAAGGGCCGCAACGTCGTGCTGGAGAAGAAGTGGGGTGCTCCGACCATCACCAACGATGGTGTGAGCATTGCCAAAGAGATCGAGCTCGAGGACCCGTACGAGAAGATCGGTGCCGAGCTCGTCAAGGAAGTCGCCAAGAAGACGGACGACGTGGCTGGTGACGGCACCACCACTGCGACGGTGCTGGCACAGGCAATGGTCCGAGAGGGCCTGCGCAACGTGACCGCCGGCGCCAACCCGATGAGCCTTAAAAGGGGCATCGAGAAGGCCGTTGCTGCTGTCGTCGAGCAGCTTGCCGCCATTTCCAAGGATGTGGAGACCAAGGAGCAGATTGCTGCCACCGCCTCCATCTCCGCCGGTGACCCCCAGGTCGGCGAGATCATCGCCGAGGCCATGGACAAGGTCGGCAAGGAAGGTGTCATCACGGTCGACGAGTCGAACACCTTCGGACTGGAGCTCGAGCTCACCGAGGGCATGCGGTTCGACAAGGGCTACATCTCGCCCTATTTCGTGACCGACACCGAGCGCATGGAGACCGTGCTCGAGAATCCATACATCCTCATCGTCAACTCCAAGGTCTCCAACCTGAAGGATCTGCTGCCGGTTCTGGAGAAGGTCATCCAGGCTGGCAAGCCGCTCCTGGTCATCGCCGAGGACGTAGACGGCGAGGCGCTGGCAGCGCTGATTGTGAACAAGATTCGCGGCACCTTCAAGTCTGCTGCCGTCAAGGCCCCTGGATTCGGTGACCGTCGCAAGGCCATGCTCACCGACATCGCTATCCTCACCGGTGGTCAGGTGATCAGCGAGGAGGTCGGGCTCAAGCTCGACAGCGTGACCATGGAGCTGCTCGGGCAGGCTCGTCAGGTGATCATCACCAAGGATGAGACGACAATCATCGAGGGTGCCGGCAGCCCGGATCAGATCGCCGGCCGGGTGAATCAGATTCGCACCGAGATCGAGAACTCTGACTCCGATTACGACCGCGAGAAGCTGCAGGAGCGGCTCGCAAAGCTCGCCGGCGGTGTGGCCGTGATCAAGGTCGGTGCTGCCACCGAGGTTGAGCTCAAGGAGCGCAAGCACCGCATTGAGGACGCCGTCCGCAACGCTAAGGCGGCTGTCGAGGAGGGCATCGTCGCTGGCGGTGGCGTGGCGCTCATTCAGGCTGGGGCCAAGGCCTTCAAGGACCTCCGACTGGAGGGCGACGAGGCGGTAGGCGCCCAGATCGTAAAGGTTGCCCTCGACGCGCCGCTGAAGCAGATCGCGATCAACGCCGGCCTCGAGGGTGGCGTCGTCGCCGAGAAGGTCAAGGGCCTGCCGGCCGATCACGGTCTGAACGCAGCCACCGGCGAGTACGAGAACCTGCTCGACGCGGGCGTTCCCGACCCGACCAAGGTGACTCGCTCGGCGCTGCAGAATGCGGCCTCGATCGCAGGTCTGTTCTTGACCACTGAGGCAGTCATCGCTGATAAGCCGGAAAAGGCTCCTGCTATGCCGCCCGGTGGCGACGGCGGCATGGGTGGCATGGACTTCTGATCGACAGAAGCAAGCAGAATAGGCGGTTCCGGCAGGAGCCGCCCATTCTGCTGCTCAGAGGTGTTGATCAGGCGAATCTCAGCGGCGATTGCGCGAGCAATCACGAGTAGCCGACTCACCAGCCTGGTAGCCGCGTGAGGATCTCCACGAAGAATCGATAGTTCTTCAACTGGTCCTGGTCTGGCAGCGGAGTTGGCCACTCGGCAGTCGTCCAGCCGCGCGGAGGATTGTTGCTGTCGTAGATCCACGTCTCACCGGCGTACGGCTCTGCAGGGCCCAGCCGCGACGCCAGGTCCTCGGCGTCGACTACTGGAACGCCTGAAATAGTTGCGACCTCAGGCAAGATCACATCGACGGTTCGGGTGCCGCTCGGCAGCGGTGGAAAATTACTCGTCACGGTGGCTTCGCCCCCGGCTCGCCGCAGCGAGCCAGCCCATAGCCCCAACGAGCTGCACAAGCATTCGTACGCCTTGCGTCCGGCGACGGCGGTGGTGAGCCAGGATACGCGTAAGACTTTTGCCGGCGGCAAAGCTTGGGGCCTGATCTGCGGGCCGCTCACCACGTCTCGATTCAGCACGTCCACCCCGTCGGGCAACTCGCCCCCGATCGGCGACAGCGCGGGCTCCAGAATGAACGTGGATTGATCGGTGATCGACTTGATCGTCCATTCCAGTGACGTCCGGCCGGGCGCTACAACCACGCGGTTGATCGTGATGCTCTGGACCCGGTGCGGCTCCTGGCCGTAGCGGAAAACTCGCTGCCCAAGAGGGGAGCGGGCGGTGTCCGGTGGCCGAACCAGATCCGTCGGATGCAGCGCTGTCGGCACCTGACCGATTGGTGTCACCGGTATGTGCACAAAGGGCGCCGAGTTGATCAGGTCCACGTCGATGAAGCTGAGCGCATCTGGCAACGGCGGAAACGTCGCCTGCAGCATGCGGGTCTCACCCATTCGCATGCCCTGCTGCGCCAACCAGAGGGGCGTACACAGGCATCGGTTGAACAGTCGTCGGGATTGGTGGCTAAGTGTGCGATAGATCTTGTCTCCGCTTGGGTCGATCAGGAACATGTTGACGTCACCTTCGGAGGTGCGGCTCAGACCGAGATCGACCCACGACGGCAGATTGTCGCCAGGTCCGTAGCCGGGCGCGCTCAGGGGCGTAACTGACCAGTCGACGATTGTCGCAACCTCGAGCCGCCGTACGGCATGGATGGCGAACCGAGTGCTGATGTGCAGCCCTTCAGCAGTGGTCCATTCGGCTTCTGCGGCTACCGGCAGTTCCGGGTTGGTCGGCGCCGGCGGCCGCTGCGTCTCCGCGGTCGGCGATGATGTCGCCTGATTGCGAAAGAGACCGGGCTCCTCTTTGGCATAGGTGCAGCCGCCCGAGAGCACGCACGCCGCCGCGACGACGGCAACCAGCCGCTTCATCGCCGCCATCCCGCAATTCTACGGTCGACCGCCGTGTCCGGATCGTAGGAATATCGTGACGCCATGACGCCGAAGGGCGCTGCACAGCAGAGATGCAGAACAACTGGTGACCGTCTACATTGATCCGCCGATCTGGCCCGGCCATGGCTACCTGTGGTCGCACCTGATCAGCGACCACTCGTATGAGGAGCTGCACCACTTCGCCGTGCGGATTGGCATCCCGAGACGTGGGTTCGAGCGTGATCACTACGACGTGATCGCCGAAAGCTATACCGTGGCGCTGTCCGCGGGCGCGCAGCCAGTGTCGTCGCGTGAGATCGTGGCACTGCTGACCGCCGCTGGATTGCGTCGCCGCCACCGGTCACGCTTGGCGGCGGCACCACCCGCCGGGCAAGCGGACGAGCACCCCGCTTGAACAGCAAGGCTTGCGTTGCGCGCACACTAGATTGACGCGAAGAAAGGAGCCGGTCTGTGGCTAGCTGTGTCCATCTCGACGCCATTCCGATGACCTCAATCCCCAGCAAATTCGAAGCGTCCTGCAGTGACTGTGTCGCGGTCGGCGGGCGCTGGCTCCATCTCCGTCGCTGCCTCACGTGTGGCCGCGTCAGTTGCTGTGACTCCTCGCCGGCGCGTCATGCCACCGCGCACGCACTCGCCAGCGGCCACCCGGTCGTTGCGTCGGTCGAGCCTGGCGAGCATTGGCGCTGGTGCTACATCGACAAGGTGGGCACATGACAGCGGTGGTTGTAGAAGCGCGATCCGAGCGGACTGCGCGCCCAGTGCTGCTAACCGTCGACGACGACCCCAGCGTGTCGCGTGCAGTGGCTCGTGATCTGCGACGCCGCTACGGGGCGGACTATCGCATCATGCGCGCCGACTCCGGTGAGGAGGCGTTGCAGGCCATCCGGGACGTGGTGTTGCGCGGCGACCAGGTGGCCGCCATCCTGGCCGACTATCGGATGCCACGGATGAATGGGGTGGACTTCCTTGAGCAGGCGATGGATCTGGTGCCGCAGGCGCGCCGGGCGCTGGTCACCGCGTACGCCGACACCAACGCGGCGATCCAGGCGATCAATGTGGTCGATGTTGATCACTACCTGTTGAAGCCCTGGGAGCCGCCGGAGGAGAAGTTCTATCCCGTCGTCGATGAGCTGCTGGCGGCGTGGCAGCGGGAAGGCAAGGAACCCGAGCACAAGATCAAGATCCTGGGCCACCCGTGGTCGGCGGCATCGTACGAAGTACGCGACTTCCTGGCTCGCAACATGGTGTCCTACCGCTGGTACAACGTCAGTGACCCCGAGGGTGCGCGGCTGCTGGCGGCCGTCGGCGCTGAGGAGAGCCAAGCCCCAATAGTGATCACGGCGGAGGGCCAGCCGCTGGTGCACCCCAGCCTGCTCGAGGTGGCGAATGCGGTCGGCCTGAGCACCACTCCGCAGGGTGAGTTCTACGACGTGGTGATCATCGGCGGCGGCCCGGCGGGCTTGGGCGCGGCAGTGTATGCGGCGTCAGAGGGCCTCAAGACGGTCGTCGTGGAGCGCGCCGCAGCCGGGGGCCAGGCGGGGCAGAGCTCCCGGATCGACAACTACCTTGGTTTCCCCGACGGTGTGACCGGGGGCCAGCTCACCGATCGCGCACGGCTGCAAGCCCAGCACTTCGGGGCTGAGCTGCTGGCTGCGCGGACGGTGGTCAGCTTGGAGGCCAGAGGTCCAGCGAGGCAGGTCTGGTTCGACGATGGATCCTCGGTGCTGACTCACGCAGTCGTACTGGCGACTGGAGTCAGCTATCGCCAGCTGGAGGCAAGGGGCGTCGAGGAGCTGGTCGGGCGGGGGGTCTACTACGGCTCGTCGGCCACCCAGCGGGAGTCCTGCGCTGGCGATCACGTGATCATCGTCGGCGGCGCAAACTCAGCCGGACAGGCGGCTGTCTACTTCTCCCGATATGCGACCAAGGTGACCATGGCGGTACGCGGCGACTCACTGCAGAAGTCCATGTCGTCGTACCTGATCGAACAGATCGCTTCGATCCCCAACATCGAGGTCCGGCTGAACACATCGGTGAAGAGCTGCTCGGGGGAGGATCGGTTGCAGTGCGTCACCTTTGTTGATCATTCCGGCGGTCACGAGGTGGTCGATGCCGGGCATCTCTTCGTGTTCATCGGTGCAGCGCCACTCACTGACTGGCTTCCCGAATCGCTCGTTCGGGATTCCAGCGGCTTCGTGGTCACTGGCCCGGATCTGACTGGCAGTGGCAAGCGACCTGCGTCCTGGGACCTGGAGCGGGACCCCTACCTGCTGGAGTCCAGCATTCCGGGTGTCTTCGTGGCCGGCGATGTTCGCGCCCAGTCAGTCAAGCGGGTGGCCTCCGCGGTTGGCGAAGGGGCGCTCGCCGTCACCCTGGTCCATCGCTATCTGGCGGAGCAGTAGGAGTTGATCATGAGTGAACAGACCGTCGAGCCTGTGCGATTGAGCCCATCTGAGCTGCGCACCCTGTTCCTGTTCGAGACGCTCACTGATGATGAGCTGACCTGGCTCAGTGAAAACGGGTACTGCCAGACCTGGTCTGCCGGCGAGCCGATCTACATCGAGGGTGATCCGGCGACCTGCTTCTTCATCTTGCTCTCCGGCACGCTGTCCATGCACCGTCGCGTGGAGAACACCGAGGTAGAGACCGGACGCACCAACCAACGGGGCGTCTACTGCGGTGCGACCCAGTCCTTCGTCAAAGGCATGGCTGAGCTGCCGTACTGGGGCTCGGCGCGGGCGGTGACGGACTGTGATTTTTGGGTGATCGGTGCGGCGGAGTTCGGCGAGAAGTTCCGCGAGTGGTTCCCGATGGCGGTTCACCTGATCGAGGGCATAACCCAGGGCTTCCGTTCGAGCCAGGCGATTATCGGGCAGCGGGAACGTCTGCTGTCGCTGGGCCGGTTGTCCGCCGGACTTACCCATGAGCTGAACAATCCGGCAGCAGCTGCCGTACGCGCCACCGCGTCGCTGCGGGAACTGGTCAGCAAAATGCGGCGCAAGCTGGGACACCTGGCGACTTCCGACGTCGACCCCAAGGCGCTGGTGGCGCTCACTGAGCTTCAGGAGGTGGCCGTGGAGAAGATGGCCAAGGCCGAGAAGCTGTCGCCCATTCAGGTCGGTGAGGCCGAAGACGAGCTTTCCGGCTGGCTTGATGATCATGGCATTGACGATGGGTGGGACCTCGCGCCCCCGCTGGTCGCCGCTGGCGTGAACACTGACTGGCTCGACGAAGTGGCTGAGACCGTACCCGCCACACTGCTCGCCGATGGCCTCCATTGGGTCACCTACGCGCTGGAGACCGAGCAGCTCATGGTGGAGATCGAGGACTCGACGGGACGGATCTCTGCGTTGGTGGGAGCGGCCAAGCAGTATTCCCAGATGGACCGGGCGGCACATCAGGAGATCGACGTCCGCGACGGGCTGAAGAGCACCCTGACCATGCTCAGCCACAAGATCAACGAACGAGGGAACATCACCGTCGTCAAGGACTTCGACGACTCGCTGCCGATGATTCCGGCCCATCCCGCGGAGCTGAACCAGGTGTGGACCAACCTGATCGACAACGCCATCTACGCGATGCCCGACGGTGGAACGTTGACCATCCGCGCTTCGCGGGAGGACGGCTGGGTCCTCGTCGAGATCTGCGACACCGGCGCTGGGATACCCGAAGAGATGCAGCAGAAGATCTTCGAACCGTTCTTCACCACCAAGCCGGTTGGCGAGGGCACTGGTCTCGGTCTTGACATTTCCTATCGCGTAATCGCCCAGCGGCATGGCGGCGATCTGCGGGTCAAGTCACGCCCTGGCGATACCCGTTTCCAGGTGAGACTCCCGCTGACGGAACCTCCCTCGTTCGGCTGAGGCCGCGCCTTTCCCGAAAGTGGTTGGGCAACCGGTCGGAAATCACATCACATTCGGCCGGACTCATGTTGTTGATGACCACCTTCCGGGGAAGGGAGATCGGGCTAAGCGGCGGTTGCGTACGCGATGCGGCTTACGCCGCCAGAGCTGAAGGCAGCTCTGCCGCATGCACCACGATCAGCGATGTGACCGCCCGGGTGAGGCAGACGTACAGCCGGCGCAACCCGGTTACCTGATCGGGCTCACCAGTGACGATTTCGGTGGGCTCCAGCAACACCACGTGATCAAACTCCAGGCCCTTGGCGAGCGCGGCTGGAACCAGGATCGGCTTCAGGTGCGGGGCAACGTCCGGATCCGAGCTTGGAACGTCTGAGCGGGCGTCGAAGATCTCTGGGTCCTCGCCGAGTAAGTCGTAGTCGATCTTCTGATGCTCCAGCACCCTCCGGATGCCTGGAATCGCGGAGTCGGCGACAATCACTCCCACCGTGCCTTCATTGCGCATGGTCTGTGTGATTGCTTCGATCAGCTCATCACCGATCAGCGTGGTCGGGCGTATGTCGAGCTCGCCGCGGTGCCGTCGTACCGAGTGGGGAGGCTTGAGCGCTGGTGCGATCTGGGGCAGTAGCCGAGCTGCAAAGTCGATCACTGCGCCAGGCACCCGGAAGCCGGCGACCAGCTCCTCGATCGCGGCGTTGGGCTGGCCCAGATGTGCCAAAGACTCACGCCATGAACGGGTTGCCCACGGCGTCGTCGCCTGGGCAAGATCACCGAGGACTGTCACCGAACCGGTGCTGGCTCGCCGTCCCACGGCTCGCAGCATCATCGGCGACAGATCTTGCGCTTCGTCGACGATTACGTGACCACGGCTCGGCGTACGCTTCAGCAGATCCGCGACCTCATCGATCAAGATCACGTCGGCCAGTGACCAGCGAGCGGCGGCCGCTGATCGAGGTGGTTTCTTCATCATGATCAGCTGTTGCTCGTCGGGGCTGAGAATGCCCTCCGCGGCGGCCGCCAGAAATTCCGCATCGGTGAGCAGTTTCATGATCAACTTGACTGGCTCCAGGGCGGGCCAGAGCCCATCCGCGTACGCCCGGACCGGCTTGCTTCGGGCAACCGCGTCCTGGACCCGATCGTCAGGGGAATCACCGCTGGCCTCCATGCGCAGCAGCACCCGATGAGCCAGCCGTTGCAGCAGCATCGCTCGTCCAGCCTCGTAGCGCACACCGCGCTGACGTAGTTCCTCGACGACCTCGGCGGCCAGATGCGCACCGACCCGCCACTGGTATGCCCCTCTCGGCACGACCAACGGCGCGGTGGTAGTGCCGAGATGGCTCCAGACCGCCCGATGCAGCACCTCGGCCATACGTGCATCTCCCTTGACCAATGCCGCAGGAACGCTGTCGAACCCGCGGACCATGACGCCGTTCGACTGACAGACCAGCGCTGTCACGGTGGTCTGCGCGGCATCGATCTCGCCGAGAGCGGGCAGTACGTCGGCGATGTAGGACAAGAAGCTGTCGTTCGGCCCGACGACCAGTACGCCGGAGCGGGTGAGCTGGTCACGAAACGCGTAGAGAAGATACGCGGCGCGGTGCAGGCCGATGGCGGTCTTGCCCGTACCGGGTGCACCTTGGATGCACAGCGACTGGTTCAGGGCGGCTCGCACGATGCTGTCCTGTTCGGGCTGGATGGTGGCAACGATGTCGCGCATCGGGCCGGTCCGCGGCCGCTCGATATCTGACTCCATGATGTCGGAGTGGGCCGTCCCCCCAGCTGTGGTCAGCTCCTCATCCTCATATGCGGTCAGCTGACCGTGTGAGAAGCCAAAGCGCCGCCGCAGCCGCACACCCATCGGCGTGCCGGGTCGCGCCTGATAGAAGGGCCGCGACATGCTGGCGCGCCAATCGATCACCAGTGGCTCGCCGCCCGCCTCGCCGGTGACGTGCCGCCGCCCGATGTAGAGCGTCTCGTCCTGCTCGGCACCGAGGTTGGCGTCGTAGTCCAGCCGGCCGAAGAAGAGGGGCACGCTCGGATCGTCCTCGAGGGCCTTCATCCGGCGGTAAAGCGCCTGCTTCAGGTGCTCTGTCGATACGTGGTCTCCGCCGAAGGCTTCAAGACTTGCCGTGCGTTGCCGCATCCGCTGCAGGGCGGCCCGGGACTCGCTCAGATGGATGCGTTCGCGGGCCAGAATGTCGACCGCGGTTTCAGGCATGCGAACAGCTCCGATGCTGGATCGGTGGGCGTAGGGAGCGAAGCGTCACGCTACTCGCAGCCGAGTGGGAAGTCCATGGGTTTTGGCCTGACCGTCGGGGTGCATCAGCGTAGGATCCGGCTACTCGTAAGGTGTAGGCCGTGCCCTCCTCTGATACCGAGCGCAGCTACGTGCCGTTCGCGGATCCGGCGGACCGCCCGCGTAAGTCCCGGGCGACGGTGCGCGTGATCATGATCAACAACGACCGCACGCTGTTGTTCGAGGACAGCGACCCTGGGGTTCCCGGTACCAGCTGGTGGACCACACCGGGAGGTGGTGTGGACGCTGGAGAGAGCGAGGCTAATGCGGCTATCCGTGAGGTGGCCGAGGAGACCGGCTACCGGCTGACCGAGAGTGACCTGCTGGGTCCGATCGCCATACGGCACGTTGTCCACGGATACTCCGACCTCGTGATCGAGCAGGACGAGTCATTTTTCTTGGCCATGGTGTCGCCTTTCGAGGTGGACATCTCCGCCCATACGCCCGACGAACGGCTCACCCTGCTCGGACACCGCTGGTGGTCGCATGACGATCTGCGGCAGACCGATGACTGGATTTGGCCGCACGAGCTGGTCGAGCTCTGGTCGTTAGCTGGTCAGCCCGACGCGTGGCCGATTGACCTTGGTACCCAGGAGGAGTCCACGGTCTTAGACGTGACCTAACGGCCCCAATGCGGCCGAGTCGGAAACCTGCGTCCACGTAGCTTGCTGTCGGTCTGCACAGGTTGCAACCTGTGCAGACCGTAAACAATCTAGGTTTGCGTAGGTTTGCGACAGCGGGGCGAAGAGCTAATCGACGGTTCGGGCGTACGGCCTGAACCCCTCAGACTCGAGTCCCCAGCTGATGATGCGGTGCGGTCGGACCCGGACGAACTCGGGCTGGAAGTTCGGAAACCGCGGATTGATGGACTCCCCGCCGCTGAAGTGAGGCTCGGCATCGCCTCGGATCTCGATCGCATGAGCGCCGGCGGGTGAGGCGTCATCCACCAGAAACGCGACATGGGGATTCTGCAGGACGTCGCGCCACTTCTTGGAACTGCCGAAGTCAACTCCCCCGATATCGATGGCGTCTTCATCGGCATTGAACCGGTAGGTGAGTGGAACCAGATGTGGTCTGCCGTCAGAGCCGATGGTCGCCAGCCGACCCATCGTCTTGCTGTGCAGATAGGCGATCTCGGCCTCGGAGAAGACACTCATGCCGGCTCGGCGGCCATCTCCAGGTACCGCGACTCGGGGACGTCCAGTTCGAGGGCTCCGGCCGGCATCGATGGATAAGGCCGTCGCGGCTCGCGTACGCCAGCACCGCCATCAAGATCATCGGGCCAAGTGGGCGGCGGCAGGTCTGGGAAGCCTGGTCCACGCTGTTCGCGTGGACTCTGCGCCGGAGGTCGCGGAGCCTTGCCTGTTCGAGTGGCGAGGGCCTTACGACGCTGCCGCTCGACGCGCTTCCCGGCTCGGCGGGTCCGTTTCCTGACAGGATCGTCGGCCATGGTGCCTCCTCGCTCACCGAGCGTACGCACTCTGGTATTCGAGGCTCGATTCGCCGCAGTCGGCAACCTACGTAAACCTAGGTTGCTGTCGGCCCTCACTCAGCAGCGAGGGCGTCTTCAGCGTCCATGATGCGGTAGCCGTAACCCTGCTCGGCGAGGAACCGCTGCCGATGAGCTGCGAAGTCGGCGTCGACCGTGTCACGAGCGACGACGGCGTAGAGGCGCGCGGTAATTCCCTCCGACTTGGGTCGCAGCAGACGGCCGAGCCGCTGCGCCTCCTCTTGCCGGGAGCCGAAGGCACCTGAGACCTGGACGGCAATCTGAGCCGATGGTAGGTCGATGGAGAAGTTCGCCACCTTGCTCACGACGAGCAGGTCGATCTCGCCGGAGCGGAACGCCTCGTAGAGCTGCTCGCGGCGCCGTACGGTCGTCGCGCCGGTGATCAATGGCGCATCCAGCCGCGCGGCAAGGTCTTCAAGTTGATCAACGTATTGTCCGATCACCAGCGTCGGCGTGCCGCGATGCTTAGACACCAGATCGACGACGACACCAGTCTTGGACTCCGCGGTGGATGCCAGCCGATACTTCTGGTCCGGCTCGGCGACCGCGTACGCCATCCGCTCGGCTTCGCTGAGCGTGACCCTGACCTCTATGCAGTCGGCTGGTGCGATGTAGCCCTGCGCTTCGATGTCCTTCCAGGGCGCGTCATAGCGCTTCGGGCCGATCAGGGAGAAAACATCGCCTTCCCGGCCATCCTCCCGCACCAGAGTGGCTGTTAGACCCAGCCGGCGACGCGCCTGGAGTCCTGCTGTCATCCGGAAGACCGGCGCCGGCAATAGGTGAACCTCGTCGTAGATGATCAATCCCCAGTCTCGCGCATCGAGCAGCTCGAGATGTGGATGGACACCGCCGCGCTTAGTGGTGATCACCTGATAGGTGGCGACCGTGACCGGGCGGATCTGCTTCTTTATGCCGGAGTACTCACCGATCTCGTCGGCCGTCAGCGTGGTCCTCTTGATCAACTCGTCACGCCATTGCCGCGCCGCGACAGTGTTGGTGACCAAGATCAACGTAGTCGCACCCGCCCGGGCCATCGCGGCCGCGCCGACGATCGTCTTGCCGGCACCGCACGGCAGCACCACGACCCCCGATCCGCCGTGCCAGAAGGAGTCGGCGGCCTGCCCCTGGTAGGGCCGCAGTGACCACCCGCGCTGGTCGAGGTCGATCTCATGCGCCTCACCGTCGACATAACCGGCCAAGTCCTCGGCGGGCCAGCCAAGCTTGAGGAGTACCTGCTTCAGGTGTCCGCGCTCCGACGGGTGCACGATGACGGTGTCTTCGTCGACGCGATTGCCGAGCAGTCCCTTGACCTTGCTGCTCCGCTGCACCTCGGTGAGCACCGCACGATCGCTGCTGACCAAGATCAACCCATGCGTTGGGTGCTTCTCGATCCGCAGTCGGCCATAGCGATCCATCGTCTCGGCGACATCCACCAGCAGCGAGTTCGGCACCGGGTACCGGCTGTAGGTCAGCAGGGTGTCGACCACCTGCTCGGCGTCGTGGCCCGCCGCACTGGCGTTCCACAGCCCGAGCGGTGTCAATCGGTACGTGTGAATGTGCTCGGGCGCACGCTCCAGCTCAGCAAACGGCGCGATCGCGATGCGGCAGGCGTCGGCGTCAGGATGATCAACTTCGAGGAGCAGCGTACGGTCGGACTGCACGACGAGCGGCCCCGGGCCGTCGTAGGGCGTCGGCATCAGCGGTCTTCACGTTGGGACTCGGAGTTGTCGTCCCTCGGTGCCGCGCTGGGCGAGTCCGATTCGGCATCGGGCCGGCCCGAATCGGTCGGTTCGGCGGTTGGCGTCGGCGACTCGGAGGGCGTTGGCGTGTCCGTCGGGTCAGGCGAAGGCCTCGTGACGACCAATGTCGGCGAACTGCGGCTCTGGTTTCCGGCTGCGTCAAGGGCCCGAATCTGTACGACGTGCTGGCCGGAGTCGTCGTTGAACCAGTGCAGCTTCGCCTGCGTCTCTGCGGTGGTTGCCACTTCAAAGCCGTTGAGCCAGATGCGGTAGCCGATCACCCCGACGTTGTCAGCGGCCGCTGGCCACTTGAGGATGAGCCGGTCCGTTGTCACTGCCGACGGTTCAATGTCAACCACCGGCGCCGGCGGTTCAGAGTCCTTGGTGTCTTTCGGTTCGTCCGCAGCCTTTCGGGTCGAGCGGCCCTTGTCGTCATCGGGGCTCCGCATGGCGGTGGACGGTTGAGTCGTCGAGGCCGTCGCCGAGCGGTCTCCGTCACGTCCGGCAGGCGAATCGCGATCCGCGCTCGGGGAGGCTGATGGCGGCGACTCGTCGGCTTGGGCTCCGACCGGCCGGCTCGTCGGTTCGTCGTTGGTTTTCGGAACCCCGATCTGCTCAGGCGAGCGCGCGATGCTGGGCACGAGGTAAAGCGATCCGACCCCGAGAGCGCACACGCCGAAGACGATCATTCGCCTAATGGTCACGGCATGCACCCGCTCAGTCTAGTGATGCTCTAGCTAGCGCGAGGTCATCTGACGCGGCCTCTTCGGCGCACGGCACTAGGGCCTCAAAGAGGAAGGAATGACCGAGGCAATGCGAGCCAAGGGGATGGTCACGATCTGCGCGCTGCCACGGTCGACGGCGCGTACGACACCGGCAGTGAGATCCAAAGGCGCCAATTCGCGCTCGGCCCGGCTGCCGTCGGCATTGACGTAAACCACTCGTACCGGCATAGCTGCGCGCGTCGCCGACCGGAGCTGCTCGACCGCGCCCTCGGTTGTCGTGGTGGTCGCGGGCTGTCCGTTGACCCGACGGCGGCGTTCGCGCGCAAGCAGTGCGGCGGCCACCTCGGCAGCGGAAGCGACGGCCTTGTCCGGCTCTGCCAGCTGGCGTGTTGCGCGCCGGGAAGGCTGCTTCACAATCACCTCGCCGGCACTATTCTCCAGCACCGGTGTATGGCCCAGCTCCCGGAGCAGCGGAACCAGCTCATCCTCATCGACGGCAGCGACCAGGACGCCGGGTGCGACGGCGCGGAGCCCCAGGTCCGAGGCAGCGGGATGCGCGAGCAGCGCTGCTGCCTGCGCCTGGTCGGCCAGCCGGACGTAGCAACCGGCCGGGCCAACTCGAATGCTGCCGTGACGCCTGGCCACGTCGCCGACCAGGTACTGGAGGGGTTGGGGTACGTCGGTTGTGGAGTGCCTTTCCAGCCAAAGCTGCACATCCGCTGCCGACCAGCCGACATCGAAGGCGCGACGCAGCGAGGTGGCGCTGAACCGATAAACACCGCCACCGCCGCGGGACTCCTGATCAGCCAGCATCCGCAGCTCAGCGGCAACGTTGTGCTCGAGCGGGCCTGCGGCGACGGCCGTGAGATCGGTCTGAATGACGAAGCGCGTTACGGATGCCGGGAACAGCTCACTCAATACAGTTGGCATCGGCTGGCCGGGGCGTAGGGGAACTGTCGCGAACGACGACACGGCGTCGAGAGCCGCCAGCCCGAGCCACGACGCCTCACGCCACGTCCACTGCACCAGCTGTTGGGCCGTCAGCGGCCCCTGCCCCAGGTGCGGCCGGTGCCAGGCGGCGACATCGGCAAGCTGATCCAGGTCGGGCATGGTGCCTGGTTCTGCCTCTGCGACAAGCCGCAGAACTGTCGTGCGAAGGCCTGCCGCGGAAGGCGCGTACGCCTCCTGGCCGAGCGGGTGACCGCCTGTCTCGGCGGATCGGGCGAAGAAACGATCGGCGGCGAGCCATGCGTCGACGACGTGTTGCCAGCGGATCGGGGCATCGCAGCCGAGCCATTGGTCGTAGTCAGCCGTTGGAAGCAGCGCCGCTGTGGTGGCGGGTGCCACCAGTCGAGCTGCAGCTGCGCACTCGATGACGAAGGCGGCGTGCGCCGGATCAGCGCCAAGATGCTGAGCCAGGGCCGTGACGTCGCGGGTGGCGAGCCCGCCGCCGCGAAGCAGTTTGTGCGGGACGGACTCAATGTGTTGAGCCACCAGTTCGATGTCGTGCAGCAACGCGAATGCGGCGCCAGCCGCGGCCCGGTCGACAAGATCTGGATTGCGAAATCGTCCGGTGATCACCGCTGGCTCAGTCGCAACTGGCTCCGTTGTGAACCTGGCACCCCGCAGCCGCCACGCCACCTCCCGCGGAATGATCACCATCTCGGAATCCAGCGGCCGCAGCAGCTGGCGACTGAGGAGGCGCTCGATCGGTGAGCTGGCCGACGTGACGGTCACGGTCCGGTCAGCGTGGCGGACGGCGCCGGTCGGCGACCAGAGGAGTCGCTCCAGTACGGCGCGGGCCTCGGAGCCACACGCCTCCAGTGCCGTATCGATCTGTTCGCCCGACATCGGGCGGACCGACGGGGGAGCCAGGCCGCCGGGATAGGGCTCGAACGCCTCGCGAACCGGCCGCACTATGTGCAATAGGTCGTCCCTGCCCCAGAGCAAACCGCGTCCCCGAAGCTGCTGCACCGCGGCGGCGACCTTCGCCGGTGATTGCCCGAGCATGGCTTCAAGATCGTCAACTGAGGCTGGATCTGGTAGCGCGGACAAGGCTTCGGCGACAGTTAGCAGCCAGCTATTGAGTTCCTCGATGGCTCGGGTGATCGAGGCCGGGGTCGTGGACCGGCTCGCCAGCTCGGCAACGTCTTCTGGAACCGGGTTGAGGAGATCTGGACGCGCGGTGAGCAGTGCGGCCAGTTCCTCGGCCGACATAACACGCAGGGCCTCGGGCAAGGTGCGTGGCCGCGGCGGATCGCTGGGCACGGTCACCCTGCCTACCTCCAAGGGGAGCGATATGTGGGCGGAGGGGGAGTGTCCGACTTGAGGCGGCGATAGACCATGAGCAGCGTGCTGACCAGCAACGCCCAACAGATCAGCAGTCCCCAGCTGCCGAGGAATCGCCACCATTCGCCAAAGTCGGTGTCAACGATGAGCATGCCGAGGATGCCGATGACAGCCAGCACGCCTAGCCCGAGCATGTAGGTACGCCGGATCTCCGCCTGAGCGACCTTGACTCGTCCGGCCAGGCCAACGCTGATGCACACAATGATCGGCGAGAGAAGGGGGACCAGGCCGCCGATGATCAAGCAGGTGCAAAGGCCTGGAGTCGCGGCGTCGAAGACGGTCCTCGCGGTAACAGCCGCTGTCGGTGGCGGCTGTTGCCCGTATGGCCCCGGGCCGAACCAGCCAGGTGTCCCGGGCGTCGGAAAGTTGCCTGGCGCGGGGCTGATCCCGGCGCGTACGGCCAAGGGCTGGTCGGGCTGTGGCTGAGGAGCACCTGGCGGTGGCATCCAGCCAGCGGTCGTGGCAGGAGCAGTCGACGCGCCTGCCGGTGAAGCCCAGTGGACGGCTCCCCAGGCCGAGTCGGACGTCATCGTGCTGGACACCACAGCGAACGGCTGCTGCGGGTCGCGGGGCTCCTCACGCGCAGGAGTCAACATGGACAATGGCGCAACTGACTCCTCCGGGGAATCGAATACCGGCCGATTCTTGGGTGCCCAGGCAGCCAACTGGGTGTACGGCGGAGCAGTATTCAAGGGCGGCGCATCGGGGCTCTGGAAGTCCGAAGGGCGCTCGATCGGCGCGTACTCCGGCCCGTCCTCCCACGTCGCCATGCAATTCATCGTAGACGCGGCGGAGGCCCGCACGGTGCCGCCGGGAAAGTCCAGCAGCTCAGTTTGGTCGGCCCAACTAAATGTCGGTGGTTTAGCTGTTGGGGCCGTGGAACGAAACGGCTACGCTTAGCGCGCTGTAGTGGGGGCAAACGAGATGCCGGTGAAACCGGCGCAGAGCAAGCGAGGTTTGACGTGCCTGTTGGCAAGGTGAGGTTTTACGACGCCGAAAAGGGCTTCGGCTTCCTGACCAAGGATGACGGCGGCGACGTCTATGTCCGCGCCAACGCTCTGCCACCTGGCGTCACGACATTGAAGGCCGGCCAACGAGTCGAGTTCGGCGTCGTGGAGGGCCGCAAGGGTGAACAGGCACTTTCGGTGCACGTCGTGGAGCCCCCGCCCTCGCTGTCCAAGGCGCATCGTAAGCCTCCCGAGCAGATGACGGTCATCGTGGAAGACCTGATCAAGATGCTCGATGGCATCGGCAACGGCTATCGCCGCGGGCGGCACCCGGATGCCAAGACCGCAAGCAAGGTCGCCACGGTGCTCCGAGCCGTGGCAGACGAGCTCGAGCTGTAGTGCCCTAGTCACCGCTGGTCCGTCGCGGCCGCCGCTTCCGCGGGATTTCCCCGATTGCGAAGACAACCGCGACCTCGTGTGTGACTCGAGGCAACGCGAGCTGTGAGCCACTGTCAGAATGAGGCCATGGCTTCCAGCACCGCTACGACCAAGCCCGACGCGACCTGTCTCGCCGCTGTCGATCTTGCCCGCGCCGCGGCCGACGAAACCGCCGGGGTGATGGGGGTGGGGGACTACCTCGGCGCGCAGGCCGAGGACACCCGCGTGGTGAGCCATTTTTTCGCTTGCCCGCATCCGGGTTACAGCGGCTGGCGCTGGTCAGTGACCGCCGCCCGAGCCGCGCGTTCCCGCATCGTCACAATCGACGAGGTAGTGCTGCTGCCCGGCGAGGGCGCTTTGCTAGCAAGGCCTTGGGTGCCGTGGGCCGAGCGCATTCAGCCCCGAGATGTAACGCCCGGCGTACTCCTGCCGAGTTCGGGCGATGATCCGAGGCTGGAGCCCGGCTATACCGGTGGCGAGGATGCCACGAACTCCGAACCGGCTGAGCTGAGCTTGATCCGTACGGTCGTCGCCGAGCTGGGCCTGGGCCGGGAGCGCGTGCTCTCGGCGGAAGGCCGAGACGAGGCGGCCGATCGATGGCTGGCCGGAGAGGGCGGCCCGGACAACCAGCTGAGCAAGCTGGCGCCTGATGTCTGCGAGACCTGCGGGTTCTTCGTACGTCTGCAGGGCAGCCTCGGCACATTGTTCGGGGTCTGCACTAATGCCTTTTCGGTCTCAGAGGGAGCCGTCGTGAGCGTCGACCATGGCTGCGGCGCCCACTCAAATGTGGTCGCTGACGAGCGCATGGCTGAGCTCCCCCGGCCAATCTGGGACACCATCGAGTGGGACGCACCAATCTCGCTTTTCGACTGATGAGACGCGTTCCCTGGCCCAAAGAAGTGGGCAGGTAATTTAGCGGTTACGACAGGACCCTGTGGCAACGGCGCCCACTTAGAGGTTCTTTGCCATGTGACGTTGGTCACAAACGGGTTACGCACCGCCAACCTGTCCATCAGACTCTTCACTCTCGGGGATTCTTCTCACGCCAGGAGAATCACCATGTCGAATGCGGCTCTTGACTATCGGCGCCGAATTCCTCGTCTCGCGCGGCCTTCGGTAGCCGCTTCTCCCTCGCTGATTCGCTGGACCCTCCGAACGGTGACGCTCGTGCTGTTCGGTGCAGCAACGGCAATCGGTGTGGATCTTGGCACGAGTGCCCCAGAAATCTCGCCGGCGTCGGTCGTGCAACACGACGTGATGTCGGCGGACCGGTGAACCGAGACTGCTGAGCCGTGCGACCGCTGGGACCTACAGCCACCACGTTGGTGGTCGTTCTCTACGTTGGGGCCGCCCTAGCAGTGCTTCAGGGATTCCTCGGTGGCGGGCCGCCAATCCAATTCGGAGTTTCCTTGGTGGCCCACGTCACCGGAATGGCCGCCGGATACGGGGCGGCGGTGATGTTGATCTTGATGTCGCGGGCACCCTGGCTGGAACACGGCGTTGGCGCCGACCGGCTCGCACGCTGGCATGCCTGGGCCGGACCCCTGGTGATCATGCTCACTCTGGTACACGCCATTGCCGCCATGGCGGCCTGGGCGGACGCCAGCTCGCTCGATCTGGTCGCAGCAATGAAGGATGTGCTCAACCTTCCTGGGTTGATGACCGCGTTGGTCGGCACTGCGATCCTCATGCTGATCGGATTTGCCTCGCTACGGGCCGTACGACGTCGCATCTCCTACGCGCGATGGCACCTCCTGCACCTGCTCGTCTACTTGGCCGTGGGACTCGGGTTTGCGCATCAGCTGGCAGGGCCCGACCTTGCTGGACGGCAATGGCTGCAAATTGCCTGGGCTCTGCTGTACACCTATGCCTTCGCACTGGTGCTGCGGTGGCGCGTGTTCCAACCCCTCTTCCAGCTCTGGCGGCACCGGCTGAGGGTTGAAGATGTGCGGCAGGAATCCGCAGACGTGATCAGCGTGCTGATGTCTGGTGAGCACCTGGACGAGTTGCGGGCCCAGCCGGGCCACTTCTTTCGCTGGAGGTTTCTTACTCGCGAGACCTGGCACTTGGCGTACCCGTTCTCCCTCTCCGCGCCACCGACCCGCAATCGGCTACGGATCACCGTTTGGGCGCGCGGCGCTGGAACACGGCGGCTCTTTCAGATTCCCCGCGGCACATTGGTGTTCGCGGAAGGCCCGTACGGTGCGATCACCAGCCGGCGCGTTCGCCGGCCGCGGGTATTGCTGATCGCTGGCGGTGTTGGGATCACTCCGATGCGCGCGCTGTTCGAGGTGATCGACCTGCCTGGCAAGGACATCACTTTGGTTTACCGCGCCTCGACAGTGCAAGATCTGGTGCTCAAGCACGAGCTTGACGAGATCGCCGAACGCTCTGGTGCGCGAGTCGTCTACCTGGTAGGTCCGTCCACTGATGCCGAGAATGACATGAGCGCCCACGCGCTGAATCGGATCGTCGGTGACCTCAGCGATCACGATGTCTACCTTTGCGCCTCACCCCGGCTAGCAGCTCGGGTACGCGACTCGCTGATGGACGGCGGTTTCCCGCGCCATCAGCTCCATGAGGAGCGCTTCAGCTTCTGATCGAGCTGGATCTCGGCCGTAGTTCCGGGTGATCAGACGTTGGCGGCACGCCGGCGACGTCGGCGGCGCCAGCAGTACGCCAGGCCGATCAGGCCGAGGACGAAGCCGCTCAGGCTGACTTGCAGCCAGGTGCCGTGATTGTGTGCCGCAAGCCAGTCAGAGGCAAGTGCCAGGACCACCGAGACCAGCCCAAAAATCGCCGTGCCAACCGTGATGACGGCCAAACCGTCGACGTCTGAGGGCGGCACGGGTGCCTGCACCAAGAAGTGGTGGTGCTCGGCTGGCTGCTCCATGCCAATCACTGTAGTGCCGAGCGCACAGGACACTGATGACGCGGCAAGATGTGGTGGTGGACAGACTCGAAACCCAGCTGGGCCGCCTAGTTGAACAACAGGTGATCTCCGCGTCGCAAGCTCAGGAGCTGCTGGAGGCGGCACGAGCCGATGGGTTGAACAGGCAGTCGGCGCCTGTTGAGTCTGCTCCGCGATCAAGCCCGAAGAGCTCGGCAATCTTGGAGGTCCTCGGCTACGTCGGCGGCGCCCTGGTGCTGGGTGCGGTGGTCATGCTCGGCGCCTTCTTCTGGGACGACCTCGGCAGTGCGGGCCGCAAGATGGTTGCTGTCGCATCACTGGTAGTGCCCGCTCTCGGAGGTGTGGCGCTGATCAAGGGTCGAGCTCGGCCGGAGCTCGGTCGGATCCTGCTTGCACTGGCCTGTTACGCGGCTGGATTCGCCTATCTGGTTGTCTTCGAAGATCACAAGTTCGTAGTGTCAGCGGCGGTGGTGGTGCTGACCTCCGCGATCGGTGCTGTGTTGCTCCGCTCGGGCGCGTTTCTCGTCTCGGGCTGGTCCGGGGCCATGCTGCTGGTATGCGCTGTGGTCTTCAATGTGATCGATGTAGCAGCAGTGAGTGGCGCGGATTACCGGGTGGTGCCGGTCCACCTGGCAGTCGGATTTCTGCTGGTGGGCTTGGCCCTCGCAGGCAGCGGTCTGGTGCTCAGCCGGACCCTCGCGTGGTCATTGGCCGGCCTCAGTGGCTGGGCAGCGAGCATCGTCCTACAGATGGACGCTCCGCATGGCGAATGGCTGTCGATGATCGTTGCAACCCTCGTCAGCGCGGCACTGCTCACCGCCTTTGTGCTGACCCGTCGGTACCCATACGCGGTGATCGGTTGCGTGATCTTGCTGAGCATCTGGCCGGTATCGCTGTACCGGATCCTTGATGACGCTGTGGGTGCCGCGATCGGCCTGGTCGCCGCCGGCGCCGTGTTGATCAGCTCCGTGGTGGTGCTCTCCCGGCTTAGGCGTACGCCGCGACTGCATGGCGTTGATACTGCATAGCCTTGATATTTAGCATTGCTAAATATAGACTGCGGTGAATGGGTGGTATTGAGGAGAGTGTTCGAACCGCGAACGGCCTGGCGCATGCGCTTCGCCCGCGGGTCATGCGATTGGCTCGCCGACTGCGACAGATGCAGGACGACTCCCTCGGCCTGAACTCCAACCAGCTTTCAGCTATGGGCGTGCTGCTCAACTCCGGTGATCAGCTGATGGGTGAGCTGGCTGCTCAAGAGAAAGTGCGACCGCCGTCCATGACCCGCATCGTCCACAGCCTGGAGGCACGCGGCTACGTCGCCCGCCGTTCGGATCCACATGACCACCGGCGATGCCTGGTGGCGCTCACCGAATCCGGACGGCAGGTGCTGCTTGCGAATCGTCGGCGGCGGGACGAATGGCTGGCAGTCCGCATCGCCGAACTCGACCCCGCCGATCGCGACGTGCTACGGCACGCCGTACGTGTCCTGGAAAGGCTCAACCAAGGATGAGCATCGGCGTCAAGCCGACAACGACCCAGGCTGATGGCGCAGCACATTCGGCCACGCAGTCCCGGCGAGGCGGCATGTTCACTGCGCTGGTCGAGCGCAATTACCGCACCTATCTAGCGGGGTCGTTCGTCTCCAATGTTGGTACCTGGATGCAGCGAGTTGCGCAGGACTGGCTGGTGCTCGAGCTGTCCGGCGGCTCTGCCCTCGCGGTCGGCATCACCACAGGCCTGCAGTTCCTGCCGATGCTCCTGCTGTCCCCGTACGGCGGTCTGATTGCCGACCGCTTCAACAAGCGGCGGATTCTCACCGTCACCCAGTCATGGATGGCGCTCTCCGCGGCGGCGCTCGGCGTACTGGCGGTGACTGGCGTAGCCACGACCGAGCAGGTCTACCTGATCGCATTCGCGTTCGGTTTGGGAACTGCATTCGACAATCCCGCACGGCAGAGCTTCGTATCCGAGGTCGCTGGTCCTGATCATCTTCCGAACGCGATCGGACTCAACTCAGCCACCTTCCACGCCGCGCGGATTGTCGGCCCGGCGCTCGCTGGGCTGGTGATCGCTCAGGTGGGATCGGGCTGGGCCATCCTGTCCAACGCGCTCAGCTATCTGGCCTTCATCGTCGCCTTGTTGATCATGGACAGCCGCCTGCTGCACACCGTCCCGCCCAGACCGCGAGCAAAGCGGCAGCTCCGCGAGGGTCTGGCGTACGTCCGCCGGAGCCCGGACATCTTGCTCGTGCTGTGTGTGATGTTCTTCGTCGGCACTTTCGGGTTGAACTTCCAAATGACCACGGCCTTGATGGCGCAGCAGGAGTTCCACCGGAGCGCTGCGGCGTATGGGATCCTCGGGACGCTCTTGGCCGTCGGCTCGCTGGCCGGTGCCCTGATCGCGGCTCGGCGCCGCACCCGCCCGGGCGGCCGCCTCGTCGTCGGTTTGGCCGTCGTGTTCGGCGTCGTCGAGATCGTCACTGGGCTGGCGCCTAGCTACCTGGCGTATGCGGCAATCCTGCCCCTCATGGGCTTCGTCACGTTGCTCACCTTGACTGCGGCCAACGCTTCGATCCAGCTCGGCGTCGATCCATGGCTCCGCGGCCGGGTGATGGCCCTCTACATCATGGTGTTGATGGGTGGCACGCCCATCGGCTCGCCAATCCTCGGCTGGCTCGGCGAGACCATGGGTCCGCGATGGACACTGATCGGGGGTGGCGCGGCGACCGTGGTCGGGGTGCTTGCAAGCGTTGTCGTCATGCGAATCCGCGTGCAGCGACATGAATTGAAGCCTGCATATCAATATTGACTTATATAAGTCGACGTTGATATGATTGCTGAGTGCACGCGCTGGACATCCTCGGTGATCCGGTACGCCGTCGGATTCTGGAGCTACTGGCTACTGGGGAACATCCGGCTGGTGCGGTCGTTCAGGTCATCTCCGCAGAATTCGGGATTAGCCAGCCGGCAGTGTCGCAGCATTTGCGTGTCCTGCGGAAGGCCGGCCTTGCTACCGTACGCGCCGAAGGGACCCGCCGGCTGTATGCAGTCGATCCCGACCCACTGCAGGAAGTGGATCGCTGGCTCGACCAGTTCCGCCAGTACTGGAGCTCCCGGCTCGATGCCCTCGGCACCGAGTTGGCTCGAGGTAAGCGTGCGCGCCGACTATCAGCCCAGCCCAAGGAGGAACCCAGATGATCATCGATCTTGCCAAGCAGATCGGCGCAATCTCACGCCGGGTCGAGCAGCAGCAGAGCGAGACCGGAGAGGTCGTGACCGTGACGCTGGAGCGTCGCTACCCTGCCGAGGTGGCAGACGTCTGGCAGGCGATCACCGATCCCGAACGCGTACGCCGCTGGTTCCTGCCGCTTGCCGGCGATTTGCGACCAGGTGGAAGCTTCCAGCTTGAAGGGCACGCCGGCGGGGACATCATGACCTGTGAGCCGCCCCGCCATCTGTTGGTGACCTTCGGCGGCGAGAGCAGCATCGTCGATGTGCTGCTCTCCGGCAACGGCGAGCAGACGTTGCTCACGCTCACCCACTCGGTGCCGATCGAACTGGCCGGTAGTACCGCCGGCGCCCTGTACGTCGGACCTGGCTGGGACGGTGCCCTGCTCGGTATCGGGCTGTACCTGGCAGGGGAGGTCAGCGGCGATCCTGTCGCTGCCGCCAACAGTCCCGAGGTGCAGGACTTCAATGTCAGGTCGATCCAGGAGTGGGTCGCAGCCGTCGAGGCATCGGGGAAGGCCGACGCAGACGCAATTGCGGCCGCGCAGCGGGCCTCGCTGGCTCAGTTCGCCCCCGATCTCGTCCGACCAGAGTGAGCTGTCTCTCGAAACCCCGCCACTGGTCGGCAATTTGAGTACCAGGTGGCGGCCACTCGATCGAGTACTCCGCACCGGTCGGAATTTTGGATACGAGGTCGCCGCCAGTCGCTCGAGAACTCCGCACTGGTCGAAGATTCGCGACTGGGACGTATGGTCTTGCCATGACTGAACCGATCGGGCCTGCTCCGCTGGTGACCGTACGCGGCGAGGCTCAGCTGGAGGGCCCGCCGGATCTGGCGACAGTCATGCTGACTCTGCACGCCTCCGCCGATTCGCCCGAGCGCACCAGATCCCAGCTGGCCCAGGGCTCGGCGGCGGTGGCAGCGCTGCTGGAACGGTTCGAGGAGGCTCTCGATAGGTCCAGCACCAGTGGGGTCCATGTCTCTCCGGTGTTCAATCGACGCACCCCGACCAAGATCACTGGGTACCAGGGCACGTTCTCAACTCAGATCGTGGTCGCCGACCTGGAGTCGCTGTCCCCGCTGGTGTTGGCGCTCACCGCCTTGCCCAACAGCCAGGTCGATGGTCCCTGGTGGTCGTTGCGACCTGACAACCCGATGTACCGCGAGGCACGACTGGCCGCCATTGCCGATGCCCGCCAGCGCGCCGACGACTACGCGGCCGCATTCGGTACCACGGTGGCGGATCTGGTGGAGGTCTCCGACGGGAACACCGGCTTCGGTGGCGTACGGGAAATGCGGGCGTTCGCCATGGGGAAGGGAGCCGACGACGCCGCGTTCGAGTTCCAGCCGGCCGGGCAGATGGTATCGGGTCAGGTGACCGTCAGATTCAGTCTGAAAACCGTCTCCCTTTGAGTCGAGATCGCAAGGTCGCTGATCCCTGCGCAACCTAAGCGGAGGGAGCATCGAAACCGCCGCCTCGCTGCGGTAACAATCTGCCGATAGATTCGACGCATGTTCGCCAAGGTGCTGGTCGCCAACCGCGGTGAGATTGCTGTCCGGGCCTTCCGAGCGGCCTACGAGCTGGGTATGAAGACCGTCGCGGTCTACCCCTATGAGGACCGCAACGCTGTCCACCGGATCAAGGCCGATGAGGCGTACATGATCGGCGAGCGCGGACATCCGGTACGTGCATACCTCGATATCGCCGAGATCATCCGAGCCGCCAAGGAGTCCGGGGCCGATGCGATCTATCCGGGCTATGGATTCTTGAGTGAGAATCCCGATCTGGCGCGCGCCTGCGCCGAGACGGGCATTGTCTTCATCGGTCCGCCCGCGGAGGTTCTCGAGCTCGCCGGCAACAAGGTCCGCGCTCTCGCGGCAGCTAAGGCTGCCGGCGTCCCCACCTTGAAGTCCACGCCACCTTCGGCGAACTTGGATGAGCTGGTGGCCGGAGCTGAGGAGATCGGCTTTCCGGTGTTCGTCAAGGCGGTTGCCGGTGGCGGCGGCCGGGGCATGCGCCGGGTCGATGACCCGACGATGCTTCGGGAATCCCTGACTGCAGCGATGCGTGAGGCTGAAGGCGCGTTCGGCGACCCAACCGCGTTTGTTGAGCAGGCCGTTGGCCGTCCGCGGCACATCGAGGTGCAGATCCTCGCCGACACGCAAGGCAACACCATCCATCTGTTCGAGCGCGATTGCTCGGTCCAGCGGCGGCACCAGAAGGTCGTCGAGATCGCGCCGGCTCCGAACATTTCGACCGAGTTGCGGGAAGCACTGTGCCGCGACGCAGTGCGCTTCGCCGAGTCGCTTAACTATTCCTGCGCGGGAACTGTGGAGTTCTTGATCGAAACCGAAGGGCAGCGTGCAGGGGAGCACGTCTTCATCGAGATGAATCCTCGGATCCAGGTCGAGCACACCATCACCGAAGAGATCACTGATGTTGATCTTGTCCAGGCCCAAATGCGCATTGCCGCCGGTGAGAGCTTAAGCGATCTTGATCTCTCCCAGGATGTGATCAGGATCAACGGCGCGGCGCTGCAGTGCCGGATCACGACCGAGGATCCGGCGAATGGCTTCCGGCCCGACACCGGCACGATCACCGCCTACCGTTCCGCAGGCGGCGCAGGGGTACGTCTCGACGGCGGCACGATCGACGTCGGTGTGGAGATCAGCGCGTACTTCGACTCCTTGCTCGTGAAGCTCATTTGTCATGGCAGGACGTTTGAGCAGGCGGTGGCCCGGGCTCGGCGGTCGCTGGCTGAGTTCCGGATTCGAGGCGTCAGTACCAACATTCCTTTCCTGCAGGCGGTTGTGGAGGATGAAGACTTCATCGCCGGCAATGTGTCGACGTCCTTCATTGACGAGCGACCCGAGCTGCTCACTACCCACGCCCCGGCTGACCGCGGCACCAGACTGCTGCGGTGGCTGGCGGAGGTAACGGTCAACCAGCCGCATGGCCGGGCGCCGACCCAGCTGGACCCAGGCGCCAAGCGACCTGCTGGTGTCGATCTCAGTAAGCCGTCGCCCCTGGGCTCGCGGCAGCGACTTCTTGATCTTGGTCCGCAAGCCTTTGCTGCCGACCTGCGGCAACGGACGACGGTCGAGGTCACCGATACCACTTTCCGTGACGCCCACCAGTCGCTGCTGGCCACCCGGGTGCGGACTAAGGACTTGCTCCGGATCGCCCCCTACGTGGGGCGAATGACCCCGCAACTGTTATCCGTCGAATGCTGGGGCGGTGCGACGTACGACGTGGCGCTCCGCTTTATCGCCGAGGACCCCTGGGAACGGCTGGCCGCGCTGCGCTACAACATGCCCGGCCTGTGCCTGCAGATGCTGTTGCGCGGCCGCAACACGGTGGGCTACACGCCGTACCCGACAAAAGTCACCACCTCATTCGTGGCCGAGGCTGCCGAGGTCGGCATCGATATCTTCCGAATTTTCGATGCGCTTAACGACATCGAACAGATGCGTCCAGCCATCGAGGCCGTACGCGAGACCGGCAGCACCATCGCCGAGGTGGCACTGTGCTACACCGGCGATCTGAACTCACCGGCTGAGGACCTCTATACCCTCGACTACTACTTACGCCTGGCCGAAAGGATCGTGGCTGCAGGAGCGCACATCCTCGCAATCAAGGACATGGCCGGCCTGCTGCGCCCGCCGGCGGCCAGGAAGCTGGTAGCCGAACTGCGACGGAACTTCGATCTCCCGGTGCACCTGCACACCCACGACACCGCAGGTGGCCAGCTCGCAACTTTGCTGGCCGCCATCGATGTCGGCGTTGATGCCGTGGACGTGGCCAGCGCCCCGATGGCCGGAACCACCAGCCAGGTGCCGGCATCGGCCCTGGTGGCCGCGTGCGCGAACACTGACCGGCCCACAAACCTCGACTTACGCGCTGTGATGGACCTGGAACCGTACTGGGAGGCGGTGCGCAAGGTATATGCGCCCTTCGAGTCCGGGTTGCCCAGCCCGACCGGCCGGGTCTACGACCATGAGATTCCTGGCGGGCAGCTCTCCAATCTCCGGCAGCAGGCGATCGCACTGGGCCTGGGGGAGAAGTTTGAGCAGATCGAGGCGATGTATGCAGCGGCAAGCGCCATTTTGGGCAGGCCGCCCAAGGTCACCCCGTCATCCAAAGTCGTCGGTGATCTCGCACTGCACCTCGTTGCAGTCGGTGCCGACCCAAACGATTTCGCTGAGAACCCGCAGAACTACGACATTCCCGATTCGGTGATCGGCTTTCTGAACGGGGAATTGGGCGATCCCCCCGGCGGCTGGCCGGAGCCGTTCCGGACCAAGGCGTTGCAGGGTCGTACCGTGCCGGTGCGCGACGTCGAGCTCTCAAGCGAAGACTCAGCTGATCTTGATGACAAAGGCCAGGTACGGCAGGCCACGCTGAACCGCCTGCTGTTTCCCGGGCCGACCAAAGAGTTCCTGGCCAACCGGACAACATATGGTGATGTCTCCCGGCTCGACACTCTCGACTTCCTCTATGGGCTGCAGCCGGGCCAGGAGCACGTCGCCAAGATCGGCAAAGGCGTCAGCCTGATTCTCGGACTGACGGCGATCGGCAGCGCCGACGAACGAGGCATGCGCACCGTGATGTGTACCCTCAACGGCCAATTGCGGCCCATTCGGGTGCGCGACACGTCGATCAAGGTCGATGTCAAGACTGCCGAGCGCGCGGACCCGACCAAGCCGGGCCATGTCGCTGCACCGTTCGCCGGGGTGGTGACTGTCACCGTGACCGAGGGCGATCAGGTCGAGACTGGAGCGACCGTTGCCACGATTGAGGCCATGAAGATGGAGGCCTCGATCACCGCGCCGGTCTCAGGTGTGGTGCAGCGACTCGCGATTGCCTCGGTACAGCAAGTGGAAGGCGGCGACCTCCTCCTGGTGATTGCCATCGCCTAGCCCCTCTTCCCTTGCCGAAAGCTACGTTCACGGAGCTCCTGACGGTCTGCACAGGTTGCAACATGTGCAGACCGCCGGGAACCTGTGCAGAGCTTGTGGGTGAGGCTCGACGGTGAGGTTGTTCTTGAAGGCTCTGGCTGTCAGCTCGCCCAAAACCCAACCAGGTCAGGCACCGGACGACCTAGGGATGCGGCGACCTGCGCCCAAGGCAGGAAGCCATCGAGCCAGCTGGTCAGCGATTTGATCATCTCTCGCTGTTCCTTGGTCTTGATGTCCTGGATCGCCGACCGGTAGGCCGCCGCCATGGCTAATGCTTTGTGATGCGGGTGCCAGCCAACCGTCAGCCCTTGCACCGGGATCAGATTGAGGCTCATCGTGCTATTCAGCAGGTGGTGCAGCCCTACTGACGCCGAGACCCCGCCACGCGCCAGCGCGAAGTCAAGATCATCAAGCGACTGTGGCGTCAGGCTCATCCGCGTCGAGCCCCAGGCGATGCCCTGAACCAGAGTCTCGAGTAGCCGCCAGGTAGCTCCGGTCCGATCGGGCGGTACGTAAGCCCCGGCCAGCAATACCTCGACATCGTGCGGCTCGGGTTGCGTGGGGGAGATCACAGGTGTCGCAGGTACCCGTTTGAAGATGGGTCCCAGCTTGGACAGGAGCCCGCTGCGAGCCTCCACAGCAGGCGGGGCGAAGGCCCGGCGCGCCACCTCACGTAAGTGCTCAGCGACCTGCGGGGACGCTCCGAACATGCCGCGAACCTCATCGATGCCAACGGCATACAAGCGAAGCTCACCCATGGCTCACACCGTAATCGAGTGCAGAGTATGATGCGGAAGTTTCGCGATCACAGGTGTCGGCCGCCCTATCCTGGGCCCATGAACCCACGGGTACGTCGGCTCATCGTTTCCGGCGTACTCGGCGGCCTAATCCTGATTGTGGTCGTCGTCGCCGCCTGGAATTGGTTACGGTAAAGCCCCCGGGCGCGTACGCCTCCATGCGCAAGGATTGCTGAAAAGGATCGAGCACGATGGCACTGATGCGCGCGGCGAGCCGCCTCGGGCTGCTGTTGTTGGCCGTCGTGTTCCTTGGGATTCCGACGGTCGCCGGAGCCGAGGACACCGTCGCCTTCACCATCAAGGACGCCCGTATTGCAGAATCCTCCGGGCTCGCCGTCGACCCGGCCGGCAATCTTTATTGGACAGTCAACGACTCGGGCGACCGCGGCGTCGCGTACGGCATCGGGCTCGACGGTACGGTTCAGGGCACCCTCAACTTTCGTGCCCAACCTCGCGATGTCGAGGCCGTGGCGGTGCACGAGGACCGCCTCTATGTTGCCGATATCGGCGACAACAACGACCGGCGGCGGCTCGTTCGCGTCTATGTCTTCAAAAATCCCAGGGCCAATGGTCTGACAGTGACCTATCACGCGTACGACTTCCGCTATCCAGATGCACCACAAAACGCCGAGACGCTACTCGTCAATGATTCTGGGCGGCTGTTCATCGTGACAAAGGGGCGGAAGGCTGCCATTTACGAGGCTCCGGCCAAACTGGACCGTCAGGGCGTCAACGACCTTGAGGAGGTCGGTTCGGCGCCATCCAGTGTCACCGACGGGACCTTCCTGCCCGGCGGGGACAGGATCGCGCTGCTGACCTACCGCTCGGTGGAGGTCATCGACGCAACCAGCTACGAAGTCGTGGCCAGTGCGCCCATCCCCGATCAGCCGCAGGCGGAGTCGCTGACCCTCAGCCTGGACGGGAAATCCCTGCTGGTTGGCAGCGAGGGCAAGAAGTCCAAGGTGTACTCCATGGCAGTGCCCAGCGAGGCAATCCCGACGCCAACCCCCAGCACCGAGACAAGCGCGGAGACCGACGTACCCGAGGACGAGGCCACCCTCGGCCAAGGCCAGCAGGGAACGCTCTTAGCCATTGGGCTGGCTGCCTTCGTGGCGCTTGTTGCCGGGATGGTCGTCGCCCTTGCCCGCAAACCGTCTTAATTTTGAGCTGCTCGCGCATCGCGCTGTGGATCCGCGCGCTATTGCCGACGCTCGCAGCTGAAAGAGCTCAGCTGGATTCTGACAGGCTCGAAATTCTTGCGCCAGACTGGCTCACATGCAAGATCTGTACGACGAGCGCACGGACTACCAGGGTGACCACCTTTTGGAGTCGGCTGCGCCAGCCGATCCGTTCGTGCTGTTCGACGCCTGGTTGGCCGACGCCCTCCTCGCGAAGGAACGAGGAGAGCTGCCGGAGCCGACCGCGATGGTGATCGCTACCTGCGTCGACGACCAGCCATCGACTCGGACTGTGCTGCTCAAGAATGTCTCGGACGAGGGTTTCACTTTCTTCACCAACTACAACTCGCGAAAGGGCAGCGAGTTGAGCCGGAACCGGAACGTCGCCCTGCTTTTCGGTTGGTACCCCCTGCATCGCCAGGTCCGGGCCGAGGGGACCGCAGAACTTGTGCCCCGCGCCGAGTCAGAGGCCTATTTCGCGACCCGACCTCGAGAATCACAGCTCGCTGCCTGGGCGTCTGAGCAGTCCGAGACCCTCGCCTCGCTTGAGGAGCTGACCCGGGCGTACGCGGCCGCTGAGCGCCGGTTCCAAGACACCACGGTGCCGTGCCCTGAGCACTGGGGCGGCTATCGGGTGATTCCGACCATGATCGAGTTCTGGCAAGGTCAGCCGAGCCGGATGCACGACCGGCTGCTCTACCGGCGCGCTGAACTGACCTGGAATCGCAGCAGGCTGGCGCCCTAGTTTAGGAGTCGATCACTGAGGAGCGATCAGCCCCGCGGTCTGCGCCCTGGCAGCGGAGAAGCGGGCTTGTGCATCGGCCCAATTGACCACGTTCCACCATGCCTTGGCGTAGTCACCCTTGACGTTCTTGTACTGCAGATAGAACGCGTGCTCCCACATGTCGAGTAACACGATCGGGATCTGGGCCAGCGGGAGGTTGGACTGCTGGTCGTAGAGCTGCACGATGTTCAGCCGTTGGCCGAGCGTGTCCCAGACGAGCATCGACCAACCAGAGCCTTGGATGGCGGTGGCGTTGGCCTCGAAATGCGCGCGGAATTTGTCGAAGCTCCCAAAGTAATCATCAATTGCCGCGGCCAGGTCACCGACCGGCTTGTCGCCGCCATCGGGTGACATGTTGGGCCAGAACACCGAGTGGTTGATATGTCCGCCAAGGTTGAAGGCGAGGTTCTTCTCCAGCCCGGCCACGGTATCGAACGAGTCGCTTTCGCGCGCCTCCTCGAGCTTCTCCAATGCAGTGTTCAGGCCTTTGACATAAGTGGCGTGGTGCTTGTCGTGGTGCAGCTCCATAATTTCGCCGGAGATGTGAGGTGCCAATGCGCCGTAGTCGTAAGGAAGATCGGGCAGTTCGTAGGCAGCCATTGCAGTCCTCTCGGCTCGTGGTGCGGGATCAGGAGTCAAACTGACGCTCATGCTACGACCAGGGATTGTCGAGCCGGCGCGCGCCCCTCGGGTCGGACCGAAGGAATACCAGCAGGTTTCGGTGCTGTGTTTGACTGGGCATTGTGACGCACGCGCGGGAGTGCTGGTGTGAGCCGCGAGCTGCGGCGTGAGTGCCGCGCTCTCCCTTGTCGGGCTCTGCAAGTCGTTCGGACCCAAGCGGGCAGTTGATCACCTCGACCTCGACGTGCGTCGCGGTTGCATGTTCGGGCTGGTCGGGCCGAACGGTGCCGGCAAGACGACCACCTTGTCGATGGCCACTGGTTTGCTGCGGCCGGACGCCGGCACGGCGCGAGTGCTTGATCATGACGTCTGGACTGACCCAGCCGGCGCAAAGGCGCTGATGGGGGTGTTGCCTGATGGGCTCCGTCTCTTCGACCGGTTGAGCGGGGCGGAGTTGTTGCATTACGTCGGTCTATTGCGCAGGGTGCCTCCAGCTGAGCTCGCCAGCCGCTCTTCGGAGCTGCTGGATGCGCTCGCTCTGGCTGACGATCGAGACACTCTGGTGGTGGAGTACTCAGCAGGCATGACGAAGAAGATCGGACTCGCCTGCGCGCTGATCCACGCGCCCCGGCTGTTGATCTTGGACGAGCCCTTCGAGGCCGTCGACCCGGTGTCCGGCGAAGCCATTCGCTCGATCCTGCGCAACTACGCCCGTGCCGGCGGCACGGTCGTCATGTCCAGCCACGTGATGGAGCTGGTGGAGAGCCTTTGCGACGATCTGGCGGTTGTTGCACACGGCAGGGTGCTCGCTGCGGGCACCCTCGATGAGGTACGGGCCGGGTCCAGCCTGCAGCAGCGGTTCTTGGATCTGGTGGGCTTTACAGCAGCGGGAGAGGAGTCGCTGGCGTGGTTGCGCTCCTCGTCCGGCTCAAGCTGACGCTGCTGAGGAACAGCCTGAAGCGCAGCACCTGGCGGACTGTCGGACTGATCATCGCAATGATCTACGCGCTAGGTGTCGTGTCCCTGGTACTCGCCGGCCTTGTCGGGCTGCGATTCACATCGCTCGCCCTGACCGCCGATGTCACGGTGGTCGCATACGCCGCGCTGACGCTGGGTTGGCTGCTGATGTCAATGCTGGTCTTCGGTGTGGACGAAACGATCGATCCCGCCAAGTTCGCACTGCTGCCCGTGCGTTCCCGAGAGCTGTTGCCGGGACTGCTGGTGGCTGGTCTGATCAGCGCACCTGGGGTGGCCACAGTCCTGGTTGCAGTAGGCCTGGTGATCAGCTGGGCGCACACGGTGCCGCTGACCCTGGCAGCGCTAATCGCGGTCCCGATTGGTGTCGTGACGTGCTTCCTGCTCTCCCGAGCAGCGACCGCTGCGTTCGCATCCTTCCTCGGGTCGCGACGGTTTCGTGATCTTGCGTTTGTGGGGCTGGCTCTCTTCGGGGTAGCGCTGGGGATCGGGGGCAACCTGATCAGCGCCTTCGTGAACGCTGAGATCGGCGACTTGCGGCGTAGCTTGGCCGATCTCGCGACGGTCGCCGCATGGACACCCTTCGGGTGGGCTTGGGCGATTCCGGCCGACGTCTCACGCAGCGCGTGGCTGGTGGCTGCCATCCACTTCATGCTGGCCGCCGCGTTGGTCGGGTTGCTTTGGATGGCTTGGAGTCACTTCCTCGCGGCCGGGCTGGTCTCGCCGATTGAACGCGGCGGAACAGGCACCAAGGTGAGCGATTCGACTGCCGTCGAGCGGTTCTTTCCGGCGACTCCGGCGGGTGGCGTGGCGGGTCGTACGTTGCGCTATTGGCGACGCGATCCTCGCTACCTGGCAGGAATTGCTGGTTTCCTCATCGCCCCGATCGTGCTCATCGTCACTCAGCGCGTGAATCCTGAGGGGATCGCCGCCATTGCTGCGTTTGCGCCGACGCTCCTTGGGCTTCTCGTGGGACTCAGCCTCGCGCAGGATCTGTCCTATGACGGCACCGCGCTCTGGCTTCACATCTCTGCCGGCATCAGTGGTGCGGAGGATCGTGCTGGACGGGTCATGTCAACAATGACGATCTATCTTCCACTGATCGTGATCTTGCTTGGTGTCGCCATGATCACCACGGGCGAGTGGCATTTGCTGGTACCGGCGGTTGGTCTCACGTTCGCCCTGATGCTCACCGGCCTTGGCGTCGGTTGCCTGGTGGGAACCCTGTGGCAGTGGCCGGCGCCTCTACCAGGGGCCAACCCCTTCGGCGTGGGCAACGCCGGAGGCCTGCCGTCGCTGCTCTCCTTCGCAGTGACCATGATTGGCACATTGATCTTGACGCTGCCAACGATTGCATTGGTGGTTTGGTCGTTCTACACGCCGTGGGTGGGCTACTTGACCCTCCCGGTTGGCTTGCTCTGCGGATTCATCGTGCTGCGGATTGGGATCGCGCAAGGTGGCCGGATCCTGGACCGGCGCTGGCCGGAGGCCATGCTTGCCGTTTCCGAAAAGACCGCCTGACATTAGATCAGCAGGTCTCCCTTTGAACTTGATTCAAGTTCGTGAGTCGCGGCCCTCTCGGCTGAGGGGTGGCTGCCTGACTGGAACGCTGGAAACTTCACTCCAGGCGGCCCAAGGTCACTCTTGCTGAGCGTAAGAAGGCGTCGGGAGTTTCCGCTGGAGTGATGTTTCCAGTGTTAGCGGCGGACCAGCAGCACCCGGAAGCCTTTGGCTGAGGCTGCGCGCTCGCACGTGTAACCCTGCTCAATCAGCCACCGCTGCAGGGTGTCCGCACCCAGGTTCTTGCCCACCACCAGACGTGCGACACCGTCGGGTGCAAGACGGGGAAGCCAGGAGAGCAGCAGTTCATGCAAAGCCTGCTTGCCGATTCGGATTGGAGGGTTGGACCAGATCTCGTCGTAGCGCGCTTCAGGATCAACCTCGTCCGGCCGCAGCGCCAGTACGCGGTCCGCAACACCGAGCGCCTCCGCGTTGTCCCGGCACAGAGCAAGCGCCCGCTCGTTTACATCAACCGCGTCCACGAGCGCGCCAGGACAGTCCACGGCCAGGGCCAGCGCGATCGGGCCGTACCCACAGCCAAGGTCGAGGATCCGCGGGCTTCCCTGTGGTATCGGTGATGCGCGCAACAGCACGGCAGTGCCGCGATCGAGACCATCGGCAGCGAACACGCCGCTTGCGGTAATCAACGGCAGCTCTCGTCCCCAGATGCGCGCCGTGATAGTACGCCGAACCTCAGTGCCGCCGGGCTGCTCACTGAAGTACTGGGAGGGCTCTCGCGGTGTCATGATCGACTTGCCTGCCGCATGGCGCGGGCTTCGAGTGCGCGCACCGCCAATTCATGATCAGCCGGATAGCCGACCTCTTCCAGGGTCAGTCCGGCCGCCGGCATCACCGTGATCGTAGGGTCGCGGACCCCTCGCTCAGTGATCGCAGCCAACCACTCATGATCACGCTGACCAGTGGCTACAGCGATCAGTGCCCCGATGAGCGATCGCACCATCGAGTGACAGAACGCATCAGCGCGTACGTTGCACTCGATGACACCAGCCATCGGACCGGATGGTACGCGCCGACTCGCCAGCTCGAGGAGGGTCCGGATCGTGCTTGCCCCCTCCCGCCGACGACAGAAAGCGCCGAAGTCCCTCAGGCCAAGCAAAGGTGCGGCCTCTTCGTTCAACTGAGCAAGATCGACTTCGAGGCGTACTTGGGCAATGTGATAGCGGTAGAGCGGATCCGGCGGCACGCCTGCATCGCACAGTCGATAGACATAGCGCCGCCAGATCGCTGCAAACCGGGCGTCGAAACCGGGCGGAGCCGCTGAGATCCGGCGCACCACACAATCGCCGTCCAGCACTTTGTTGAGCCGCCTGGTCAACGCATCGCCACCGTCGCTGATCACCGTCGGATCCAGGTCAAGATGGGCGACTTGGCCTCGGGCGTGCACTCCGGCGTCGGTCCGACCGGCGCAAACCAGTTGGACGGGCTCTTTTAGGCGCAGGACTCGGGTGATCCAGCTCTCCAGCTCGCCCTGCACGGTATGCAATCCGGCCTGAGCCGCCCAGCCTGAGAAGCTCGTCCCGTCGTAGCTGAGGTCGAGCCGCCACCGGACCTTGGACGGTTCGGCCGGTTCAGCCAACACGGCGATAGGCAAGGTCGAAGATCTGACGCCCCGCGTCCAGCCCTCGTTGCTCGAAGTGGGTGATCGGCCGCGCGGCCCACCGCGGCGCCCAGCCGTCGGGATGCGCATTGGCGAAGGATGGATTGCTGTCCATGACCTCACGGATCCGATCGGCATAGTCAGCCCAGTCGGTCGCAATCCGCCAGATTCCGCCCGACTTCATCCGAGAAGCAGTCAGCGCAGCGAACTCGGGAGTCAACAGCCGGCGCTTGTGATGGCGCGCCTTGTGCCAGGGATCAGGAAAGAACAACCAGATCTCGTCGGCCGATCGGGCTGATAGCAGATACTCCAAGGCGGCCACCGCATTTGCCTCGACGATCCGGACATTCTCAAGGCCGGTCTTTGCCAGCTGAGCGAGGATTCGCGCGATGGCGGGTTGGTAAACCTCGAGGGCCAGAAGGTTGGCTTGCGGGCGAGCCGCCGCCATCGCAATCAGGGATTCGCCAGCGCCGGGCCCGATCTCCACGATCAGATCCGCATTGCGCCCGAACGCCGCAACGAGATCCACGGAGGCGGCCGGGTGGATCGATGTGGAAGTGCCGAGCCGAGGCACATCGAGGACGAAGCGTTCCCGGTAGGTCTCCCACGCGCGCCGCTGGTTAGGGCGCATGCGGTTACTGCGTCGCACAAACGAGACAACTTCCCGCCGCCCGCGCAGTTCCGCCCGTTCCACAGCCGACCCCATCATGATCTTGGCAAATATAGCCGGACATCATGCGCTGCCGTTTGGAGCGGGCTTCGAACTAGCTCGAGATGTCCTTGGTTGACAACCTCGCACACGCGGCGAGCCAGAAGACTCCGGCATACACCAGGGCTGTGATCAGTCCGCGCTGAATCGACTCGGTGGCAATGGGATCTCGAAGCAGATCACCGAATGCGGTCCACCAATGCGTCAGCAGCCAGGGGTGCAGCCAGTCCAACTGGGAGATTGAGTCGAGGATGAACATCATCACATTCACCAGCACGATCGCGATGGTCGCGCCAATCGGCTGCTCAGTGAGAGTCGAGACGAACAATCCGATCGCGCCCAGTGCCGCGAACCCTGCCGCAAGGTACAGCGAGCTCAAGACCAGCCGCCACACCCCGTCGGCCAGCGAGGTTTGGGTACCGGAGAGCAAGGTCATGTCGCCGGCGCCGAAGAGCGCGAGGCCCATGATCGACCCGACGAGCGCCACCAGGAGTGTTGCCACGAGAGCGAAGATCACAATTGCGGCGTACTTGATCACAAGCAGCCGGGTGCGGCCCGCTGGAATCGCCAGCAAATAGCGCAAGGTACCGAGGTTGGCCTCGCCTGCGACCGCGTCGCCCGAGATGGCGCTGACTGCTAACGGCAAGAACAGCGGCAACTCCAGGGCGAGCGCCGCGAAGGCCACAAACAACCCATTGCCAGTGATCCCGATGATGAAGTCTGGACCGGCGCCCTGGCTCCCCGAGGAGACGCGTACCGAGATTGCCAAGATCACCGGAACTGCCGCGAGCACACCGAGTCCGGCGATGTTGCGCCGGCGACCGAAGATGATCTTGAGCTCCGACCGGAGGAATCGGGTGGACACCCGCGCCCGAGGCTGGTTCGCGACGGCAAGGACCTCAGCCGCTGACATCGAAGCCCTCCCCAGTGAGGGACACGAACACGTCCTCAAGGCTTGGCCGCAGCACTGCGAACCCGAGCACCGGTACGCACGCATTGACCAGGTTGGGAACGATCTTCTCGATCGCCACGTCACCCAGCGTTCCGGTCACGTATCCCGACGAGCTCGCGATCTCGCTCAGACCCAGCTCGGTCAGCACCCGCGCCGCGTCCTCGGTCCGGTCGGTGTCGACACGTACCGTCTGCGTCGTGCTGGCCCGCAGCTCGTTCAGCGGCCCCTGCGCCACCAGCCTGCCCTCGTACATCACCCCAACGTGGCTGCAGATCTGGTCCACCTCGGCAAGCAGGTGGCTGGAGACCAGCACAGTAGCGCCGTCGCTGGCAAGCTCGCTGATGAGGTGCCGGACCTCCCGCGTGCCTTGTGGGTCGAGCCCGTTGGTGGGCTCGTCCAGCACCAGCAGGTCACGCGGCATCAGGAGTGAGTTCGCGATCGCCAATCTCTGACGCATGCCCAGCGAGTACGCCCGGTAGCGCTTCTCAGCAACAGCCAGCAAGCCGACCCGGTCGAGGGCGGCGTCGATCCGCACCCTGGAAGTCCGTGGGTCGCTGTAGCGATCGGCGGCATCCAACCTGGCGAGGTTGGCACGCCCGGACAGGTAGGGGTGGAAAGCCGGCCCCTCCACCAGGGAACCGATGCGCCGAAGTGCGGTACGGGCGCCAGCCGGCATCGGAGAGCCCAGCAGCGAAATTTCGCCAGCCGTCGGCGAGATCAGGCCGAGAAGCATCCGGATCGTGGTGGTTTTGCCGGAGCCGTTGGGGCCCAAGAAGCCGTAGACCGCACCGTCCGGGACCTCCAGGCCAATGCGGTCCACGGCGGTATGGCGCCGGAACCGCTTGGTGAGCCCGCTGGTGAGAACGGGGGCGGAATCGGCAGGCGCAGATGTCACCTGTTGAGCGCCTGGTAGATCACGTCTGGCCGTACCGCGCCGACAGCAAGCCGGCCATCGTCGGTCCACACGGCGGAGAAGGCAGTACCGGCGAGCAGCCGTCCCGAACCCCAGGACCCCTGCACCGGCTGCAGCTTGCTGAGGAACGCCTTGAGTTGCTGATCACTCTGGCTGTTCGAAAGGTCGCCTACCTTGGTGACCGCCACTGCAGTCCAGCCGCTGCCGACGACTGTCGTCGCTTTCCTCGCGTCCTGCGACTGCTTGCGATCTTGCGCGCTCGGCGTCTTGTCGCTCGGTTGGACCTCTGTCACTTTGGCTCCCGGCGGCGGATTGAAGACGAACTCAGCATCATCGGGCCGGGTGAAGTCCACCGACGTATACGCAACCTCGAACACGATCTTGTTATCCGTCCCGAACACCTGTACGCGTAGCGGGAGCTTGGCATCGCCGTCGATCGCGATCCGAACCTGGCTGATCAAGGAGTTGGAGTCGTTTGGATCGAGTACCAGCTCGTACGCGGGGCGGCCGGCAACCTCGACGGAACTGTCAGTCGTCACGGTGGTGGTCGGCTCAAGCGCCTTGAGCACCCTATTGGCAGCTTCCTCTGGTGTCTTTGGCGTCTCGGACGGTGTGCTTCCGGGCTCCGCGGTCACCGTGCGATGGGTGGCCGCATTGTCTTTACTGGACCAGGTCCAGACGTCTTTGCCGTTTCTGATGAGGTCGTACTCGCTGTAGGTGCCGAGCACCGCGAGGCGTGCCTTGTCTGGCGCGGAATATCGCACGCGGAGCGTGTGGGTGCCTGAAATCAGGGACGTGAGCTCGGCGTTGTCCCGTCCATCCGCGCCGGGAATGGCGGGAATGCCGAGATCAGCACGTTCGACGACGGTGCCGGACAGCCCGTCGGTTCTGGCCTGCTGGAGGTCAACGAGCAGCTCCTGCGGTGTCCGGGTTGGCAATCTTTTTTCCGCACTCGCGGTGGCGGCGACGAAGCCGGTTCCCGCCACGACGAGTATGAAGGCCAGCGGCGCCAGTAAGCGCATCGCTGGTTTGGAGTCAAAGATCCGCATACGTCAATTGTTGCCTTCGCTCACTGTGAGAACCCTGAGGTGCTCCGCGCACCTGCAAGAACCCACGACGCTCGCAGCCGATACTGGGCGTGTGCGGGTTCTGTTGGTCGACGACGAGGAGCGGATGGTTGCCGCGTTGCGGCGCGGGCTCGCGGCCGAAGGATTCGTGGTGGAGAGCGCGACAGACGGGACAGCTGGCCTCCGGTTGGCTCAGCACGGCGACTTCGACGCCGTCGTATTGGACGTCATGCTGCCTGGGCTCTCCGGATATGAGGTGGTACGCCGACTGCGTGCTCAGGAAAATTGGGTTCCAGTGCTGATGCTGTCGGCCAAGGATGGTGAGTACGACCAGGCCGACGCTCTCGACGACGGCGCTGACGACTACCTGACGAAACCGTTTTCATTCGTCGTTCTGCTGGCTCGGATCCGCGCGCTGCTGCGACGGGGCGCACGAGCCCGGCCTGTCGTCATCAGCGCGGGAGATGTGAAGCTAGACCCCGCAAGCCGCGAGGTCTGGGTGAAGGACGTGCCGGCCGACCTGACGCCCCGCGAGTACGTGCTGCTGGAGTATCTGATCCGCAACGCCGGTCGGGTGATCGGCAAGGCCGAGCTCCTGGACCATGTGTGGGACAGCGCCGCCGACGTCGCCCCCAATGCTGTGGAGGTCTATGTCGGCTACCTGCGGCGCAAGATCGGGAATGATCGTTTGATCACCGTACGCGGCGTCGGTTACCGCCTGGTGGCGTGAGAACGGAACCCAGCACGTGAAGCGATTCTGGACGTTGAGCCTGCGGGCTCGCCTGATGATCATCGGGCTCGCCGGAGTAGGTATCGCGTTGATCATGGGCGGTCTGGCGTTCTTCGGCGCACTGACCTACACCGTGAATCGCACGCTGGACAACGAGGCCCTGGGCAGTGCTCAGGAGGTTGCCGCATTGGTCAATGAGAACCGGCTGCCCAACCCCATTCCCGTGTCTGGCGCTCAGGTGGTCCAGGTGGTGGACGCCCAACAACGGGTGATCGGCGGTTCAGTGACAGCCGACCGGCTGACGCCGCTGCTGCGGGGGGATGAGCTCGCAACGGCCCTGACGGGAGAGGCGGTCGTCGTGGCCGGCGTACGCGTCGGCGCCTCAGGACCGCTGCGTGTCCAAGCCATCCAGGCAGGACCGCCAGGTGCACAGGTCAGCGTGATCGTCGGTCTGCCGTTCGGCGATGTGCTGGCCACGCGTACGGCGCTCCGGAACGCGCTGCTCATCACGTTTCCGCTGCTGCTCGGGGCTCTGGGCGCAATCGCGTGGCGGGTGATCGGCTGGACACTGCGGCCGGTGGAGCAGCTCCGCGCCGGGGCCGAGGAGATCAGCCGAACGGGCCGGATCCGAGGCCCGGCCAGGAGCGAACGGCTCCCAGTACCGTCGGCCGCAGACGAGATCCGCGCTCTCGCGGTCACGCTCAACGAGATGCTTGATCGGCTGGCTGACGCCCAGGAACGGCAGCGCTCGTTTGTCGCGGATGCGGCTCATGAGTTGCGTAGCCCGCTGGCCAGCATCCAGGCGCAGCTCGAGGTCGCCGGGCGACTTGGCGAGGGCGGCACCTTGCCCAGCGACCTCATGACAGACGTCAAGCGGCTGTCTGGACTTGTCGACGACCTGCTGCTTTTGGCACGGGCGGACGCCGACACGAGGCCACCGGCACGATTGACCGCTGTCGATGCTCGCGATCTTGTTGCCGAGGTCGCTGCGGCGTACCCGGATGCTCGAGTCCCGGTGAGACTCGTGGCCAACGATGAGCCGGTGATGATCAAGGTTGATATTGGCGAGCTGCATCGGGCGGTTGGGAATCTGGTTGACAATGCGGTGCGGCACGCGCGTACCCAGGTGGAGGTGGCCACCCGAGTTGATCAGATGCGGGCTGTGATCAGCGTTAGCGACGACGGCCCAGGCATTGCGCCGGAAGATCGTGAGCGGGTCTTTGAGCGCTTCACCAGGCTCGATGACGCGCGAGGTCGGAACTCAGGGGGTGCAGGGCTTGGCCTGGCCATTGTCCGCGAGCTTGTCATTCGAGCCGGCGGTACCGTCGAACTCACCGCGGTGGAGGCTCCGTGGAATACGCGGGCGGAATTGAGACTCCCGATGGCTCGAGCACAACAATCACGTACCGATCTTGTTACTGACCCTTGACTTAGCACTCCCACCCCCTTGTCTGCTAACGCCTGCGTGGGGACCATTGAGCCAAGCTCGGCTGGTGATCAACGACGTACCACCACGGTGCTGCACGTACGCAGCGAGTTGGGAGGTCATCATGGATGGCTTTCGGCCATCGTCGATCGAGGTTGCACCGCTGCAAGCCGATGGATCGCTGTATGGGTTCATGTTGATGGGGCGCTGGCCCAACGACACCGTCGAGTGGGCACGCTTCTTGGTGCTTGCCGTCCAAATGGCTGCCGTTCCGGGGTTGTTGCCGACGAGCACCGTTTTCCGAGTGCGCGAGGAAGTGCCGGAGCAGCCGCACCCGGGGGCAGTCGGCCTGGTAGTCGCCGAGGGGCAACTGCTGGGTGATCATCCTCTGCGTCCCGGACATTTCGCGGAGCATCACCCGCCCGGGCTGATCGTGCTGCACCCGCCGTCGAGCACGCTCGCGAGCGTTCCCGAGTACAACGTGGCATCGGGCTGCGTCTTCCTGCCTGGCCTGCCGTACCTCGGACTTGACCATCGCGCTGCCTGGGTGGAGGCCGACGTCGACGGGACGGTGACGCAGCTGATCAGCAAGGTGGGCATCGACCCCCAGGGGAACGCCGATACGGCCGCGCTCGCCATGCTGCTCGCCGCCTGACGCCATTCACCCAGGATCGCTGTCAGCAACCTATGTTTACGTAGCTTCCTGGCGGTCTGCAGATGTTGCAAACTGTGCAGACCGCACGCAACCTACGTGAATATAGGTTGCGGCCGGGTCCGTGGGGGTCCGTGCGAGCGGGGACCGGGCCCGCAGCAGGGGAAATGAAATCGCTTCGTGATCAGGTCGCGCCTAGCATGGCCGACCATGGGACACGTCGAGCTTGCCGGGGTTGGCTATCACCTGCCCGACGGTCGGGTGCTGCTCGACGATGTGTCCTTCCGCGTTGGTGAGGGTTCCATAGTCGCCCTGGTTGGACCCAACGGCGCGGGCAAGACCACGCTGCTGAAAATCATCGCTGGTGATCTCATGCCGACCAGCGGCTCGGTCTCCCGGAGCGGCGGCTTGGGCGTGATGCGTCAGTTCATTGGGAGCATCCGGGGCTCCCAAGATCCCAAGCGATCCGTCGCATCGACGTCGGTACGCGATCTGCTGTTCTCGCTCTCGCCTCCTGCACTGCGTGGGGCAATGGCCGAACTTGATCGGCTGGAGCTGCAGCTGATGGAGGACGACCGCGAACAGATCCAGCTGCGTTATGCGCAGTCCCTGGCCGACTACGCCGACGCGGGCGGGTACGACGCCGAAGTGATCTTCGACGCCAGCTGCACCGAGGCTCTTGGCATCAGCTATGACCAGGCCAAGTGGCGTGAAATCGGCACGCTGTCGGGAGGTGAACAAAAGCGGCTGGCCCTGGAGGCCTTGCTTCGTGGCCCGGACGAGGTACTGCTCCTTGACGAACCGGACAACTTCTTGGATGTGCCGGCCAAGCGCTGGTTGGAGACCCAGCTGCAGAGCACCCAGAAATCGGTGCTCGTCGTGAGTCACGACCGCGAGCTGTTGGCTCAAACGGCGAAGACCATCGCTGTGCTGGAACTGGGCGCTGCGGGCAACTCGGTGTGGATCCACGGGTCCGGTTTCGCGACGCTCGCGGCCGCTCGCTGCGACCGGTTCGCCCGCCTCGAGGAGCTACGGCGGCGCTGGGACGAGGAGCACGCGAAGCTGCGGGAGCTGATGCTGATGTACAAGAACAAGGCGGCGTACAACTCCGGAATGGCCTCCCGCTACCAGGCTGCTCAGACCCGGCTGGCCAAGTTCGAGGAGGCCGGACCGCCTCAAGCGGTACCACTGGAACAGAGGGTGTCGATGCGGCTGAGTGGAGGGCGTACCGGTAAACGCGCGGTCGTGATCGACAATCTCGAGCTGACCGGGCTGATGAAGCCGTTTGATGCCGAGATCTGGTTCGGCGATCGGGTTGGGGTGCTGGGGTCGAACGGCTCGGGCAAGTCGCAATTCCTCCGTCTGCTGGCCCTCGGTGGCTCCGATCCTGATCGTGAGCACCAGCCCGTCAGTGATCTTGACATCGCCCCGGTTCCCCATACTGGCAAGGCGAAGCTCGGTGCGCGGGTACGGCCCGGCTGGTTTGCTCAGACCCACCATCATCCCGAGCTGCTCGGTCGTACGTTGCTCGAGATCTTGCACCGCGGTGATGATCACCGAGTAGGCATGGGGCGCGAAGAGGCGTCCCGCAAGCTCGACCGATACGAGCTGGCCAAGGCAGCCGAACAGCGATTCGAGTCGTTGTCGGGCGGTCAGCAGGCACGCTTGCAGATCCTGCTGCTCGAGCTGAGTGGTGCGACGCTGTTGCTCCTCGATGAACCGACCGACAATCTGGACTTGGAGTCCGCCGAGGCACTGGAGCAGGGGCTCAATCCTTTTGAGGGCACAGTGATCGCAGTCACCCATGACCGGTGGTTCGCGCGCGGTTTTGACAGGTTCTTGATCTTCGGCGGCGATGGCAGCGTCTACGAGTCGACAGAGCCGATCTGGGACGAGACGCGGGTCGAGCGGATGCGGTGAGCAGCACCGACACTCACAGCCGTTGCTGGGGTTAACCCGAACCGCAGGTCTACGGCAGGCATCAGTGCGCGGAGCCGCTGTGATCACCATGCTTGCTGACATGTCCACCGACGAGCTGAGTCGTACGACCTCCCCAACAGCTGATCGTCGGCTTGCGGTGCAGACACCGCTGGTCCGCCGACCCTGGGTCGTGCCACTTGTGCTGCTGACGGTGATCTTCATCGGGTATGCGGTGCCGCCCTATCTGGCCCTTGACCCAGCGCGTGCCCGCATCCAGCCGATGCCACCGCACGCCAGCTACTACCCACTGCTGGTCACGCACATCTTCCTCGGTTCCGTAGCGTTGTTGGCAGCCTGCCTTCAGGTGTGGCCGTGGCTTCGCCGGTCCCATCCCGCGATTCATCGCTGGAGTGGCCGCGTCTATGTCACTGCTGCGCTCAGCGCATCGATCTGCGTCATGATCATCTCTCCGATGGGCTTGCATGGTGCGAACCAGCGGGTGGCGAACACCATGCTTGCGTTGCTGTGGTTCGCCACCACGTTGGCCGGCTTCCGTGCGATCCGACGGCGCCGTTTTGCTGATCACCGGCAATGGATGCTGCGCAGTGTCGCCCTGGCCTTCTCCATCGTGGCCTTCAGGTTCTGGATGCCTGTCGCCTTTGCGGTCTTTGTGCCCGAGATCTACACGGGTGCTGAGGTCGATCCAGCTGCCCTGGACCAGGCGATCGGATTGACGAGTTGGGTGAGCTGGGTCGTCAATCTGCTGATCGTCGAGTGGTGGCTGCACCGTCGGAGAACCTCCGACAGGAGTGTGGGCAGTGAAGTTGGTCAGCCGAGCTCCAGCCGCATCACGACGCGCGGAAACCCACCAGAGACCGAGCGGGTGTCCGCAGCTTTGGTGAAGCCGGCGTCCTCGAAGAGCTTGCGCGTGCCCACATAGGCCATGGTGAGGTCGACCTTCTTGCCCTTGTTGTCCACGGGATAGCCCTCGACCGCTGGCGCATCCTGTGAGCGGGCGTACGCCACAGCACCATCAATCAGGGCGCGCGAGATGCCCTTGCCGCGGTGCCCAGGGCGGACACGGATACACCACACCGACCAGACCGGCAGCTGATCGACATGGGGGATCTTGGTAGATCGAGCGAAAGGCAGTTCGGACCGGGGTGCGACGGCGGCCCACCCGACAACCTCGAGGTCTTCATAAGCGAGGACGCCGGGTGCGACCGGGCGGTCGCAGAGTTCCTTCACGTACTCACCCCGAGCACGGCCGACGAGCGCCCGGTTGGTCTTGGAGTCGAGTCGGTGGCTCAAGCACCAGCACACCGAGGAATCAGGGTTCTTGGGCCCGAGCATCGCGGCAACATCATCGAACCGTGCCGTCGTCGCGGGCCAGACCTCAATGTTCACCGCCCAGGGCCCCCCTAGGTCCACATTTCCGATGCTCGCAGCTAGTCGCCAAACCTGCTGCGCCACTCGGGTGGGATTAGCGGCTTTTCGCCGCGGGCCTTGATCTGTTGCACCGCCCAGGTATTCCCATCGGGGTCGGCGAAGCCGAAGAACGTCCCGCCATCGCGCTCGTCGAAGGTCGTGATCTCACTTGCTTCGACGCCCCGGCTGAGCAACTCCTCCCGTGCGGCGTACGCATCGGCGACAACCAGCTGGAGACCCTTTATGGAGCCGGGTGCCATCGCATCCATTCCGGGTCCATCACCGAACACGATGGAGCAGCCAGAACCCTTCGGCGTCAGCTGCGTCACGTGCATCTGCGGGGTGATCGTGTCATGGTCGAGTATGAAGCCGACGTCGTCGCGATAGAAAGCGATCGAGCGATCGATGTCACTCACAGGGAGTACGACAACCTCCAGGGTCCAGTCCATGATCACTTCCTTGAGTTGTGTTGATCAGTTGCAGCTGACTCCTCAGTATCACGCGCAAGATCTTTGACGTCAGCCACCTCGAAGAACGGCGGGTCCGTTGCTGCCGTGTCTGGGCTTGGCTACGGTGGGCAACAGACGCGGAAGCTTATTAGCCGGCCGCGTCGTGCGCAGTGAGAGGACAAACACTGGTGGAAAACCAGTTCCGCTTCGGGGTGTTTCTGAGGCCCGACCCCAAGACGTGTGCGGCTGTAACACTAATCACCGGCCAGTTGCGAGCTCAGTACGGATTGATTTCGGCAGGCGCGTTCCCTCCACACATCACCCTTGCGGGCAGCCTGCCGGTCGTTGTACCGCTAGCCGAGCTGATACAGCTCATTGGTTTCGTGCTGCGTCGCAGACCTGCGTTTCCTGTACAGAATGGCGGCATACGGCGGCTCGGGGATTTTGCGATCACCTACGACATGTCGGCGCTTGACGGCGCGCCGAACCAGCCATTCAATGATCTTGCTGGCGCAGTTGATTCGGTCGTTCGACCATTGCTCGGCCCGAGCGACAGCCTGCCTCCCGACCTGTACGAGCCGGACCGCTGGATGCCCTACATTTCACTGGTCTCACACGAGATGCGAATCCGGGCCGACCTGCGGCAAGAAGTTGAGGATTACGTCAACGGCCTGGGTGTCATCCCGCCGGCGTCCTTCACCGCCGACACGGTGATGCTCTACCGCTTCGCTCACAACACCTGGGCCGGTAGCTGGTGGCGCGAGATGCGTTGGGACCACGTACGCAGCTGGCGCCTACTGACGTAGCGCCGTAGGTTCAAGTCCAAACCCAAAGTCTGCGAGCGTCGGTAGGCGCCCGCTGGCGATCGGAGGAGCGATAAGCGAAACATGCTTCTCGTTTCGCGAAGAGGGACGACGGCGCCAGCTTTTCAGGGGCGCCGCACGAGCAGACACAAACTAGGGGCTTGTGATCAGCGTTCGCTGATCGGGACGAAGTCCCTGGTTCTAATGCCGGTGTAAATCTGTTTTGGTCGCGCGATCTTCTGTTCCTTGTCTTGAACAAGCTCCGACCATTGGGCGAGCCAGCCCGGCGCACGGCCGATGGCGAACAAGACGGTGAACATCTCCGCGGGGAATTGCAACGCCTCATAGATCAGCCCTGAATAGAAGTCGACGTTGGGATACAACTTGCGCTTGACGAAGTACTCGTCCTCCAACGCGATCTTCTCCAGTTCCTGGGCGATCTTGAGCAGTGGATTGACGCCAGTCACCTCGAAGACGTCGTCGCAGGCCTTCTTGATGATCTTGGCGCGCGGGTCGTAGTTCTTGTAGACCCGATGCCCGAAGCCCATCAGCTTCTCCTTGCCCTCCTTCACGCCAGCGATGAAGTCAGGGATGTTGTCGGTCGTACCGATCCGCTTCAACATGGCAAGCACGGCTTCGTTGGCGCCACCGTGGAGCGGCCCGTAGAGCGCCGCGATACCACCGGCGACGGCCGAGTAGGGATCGACCTGAGATGAGCCGACCGACCGCACGGCGTTGGTGGAGCAGTTTTGCTCATGATCGGCGTGCAGGATGAACAGCACCTCGAGCGCGTGCACCAGACGTTCATCGGCGGCATACGTCGGCTCGCTCATCTTGAACAACATGGCCAAGAAGTTGGCAGTGTAGGACAGCGAGTTGTCCGGGTAGACATACGGCTTGCCCTGCTGATGGCGATAGGCGAATGCTCCGAGCGTTGGCATCTTGGCGATCAACCGGGTGATCTGCAACATGCGGTTCTCTGGGTCGCCGATCTTGCTCGCCGCCGGATAGAACGTCGACAGCGCACTGACCGTGGCCATCAGCATCCCCATGGGATGCGCGTCGTAACGGAAGCCTTCGATGAATTGCTTCAGGTTCTCGTGAATGAAGGTGTGGTAGGTGATGTTGAGGACCCATTCGTCAAGCTGAGCCTGGGTTGGCAGCTCGCCGTTTAGCAAGAGGTACGCAACCTCGAGGAAGGTGGAGTGCTCGGCCAGCTGCTCAATGGGATAGCCGCGGTACTCCAGGATGCCGAGATCGCCGTCGATAAAAGTGATGGCGCTACGGCAGGAGGCCGTATTGACGAATCCGGGGTCGTAAGTTGCCAGCCCTGGCTGGCCATTGACCGCGATCTGTTTGAGATCGGCAGCGCGAATGGTCCCATCACTGATCGGGATTTCGTACTCACGGCCGGTACGGTTGTCGCGAATGCTCAGGGAGTCAGCCTTGGGGGTCTCAACCGTGGGCGTATCGGTCATGCGCACAACCTACGCGTGGTCCACATGCCTGAATAGTCGTGGGCCATATGATTTGGCCCACTGGCACATTGCCACTTTGACCGGCGCTGGTCGGCCCAGGTAATCTGGTCGGCTGTTGCGTCCAACGCGTGCCTTCGCCGCGCCATGACTGGGTATTGGACGCGGCAAGGTTCATTCGTACAAAGAGAGTTCGCTCGCGTCACAACGGAAGCCGATCATGTCCACCTACAGCCCGAAACCTGGCGACATCACCAGGTCCTGGCATGTCATCGATGCCAATGATGTTGTGCTCGGCAGGCTCGCGGTGACGGCGGCGACGCTACTGCGTGGCAAGCACAAGCCGACCTATGCGCCTCATGTCGATGGCGGAGACTTCGTGATTGTCGTAAACGCGTCCAAGATCGCTCTCACCGGAAACAAGCGCACCGACAAGCTCGCCCGCCGGCACTCCGGCCGGCCCGGCGGCCTCAAGTCTGTCCCGTACGGCGAGCTGCTTGACCGCGACCCGCGCAAGGCCGTCGAACTCGCCGTGTGGGGGATGCTCCCCAAGAACAAGCTCAGCCGCAGGCTGATCAGGAAGCTCAAGGTGTACGCCGGTCCCGAGCATCCGCACAGCGCTCAGCAGCCGAAGCCGTACACGATCACCCAGATCGCGCAGTAGCCTCGCATCGACCACAACGCACGAAACCTCCGAAGCAAGGAACCAATCGCAGTGACTGATACCGCCACCGAAGCGGTCGACAAGGACGAGGCCACCCCGTTCGTCGAGGACGCCCGTGAGATCGCCTACCGTTCCGAAGCGACGCCGCAGGTGTCGCACGGCCCGTCGGGTCGCCCGGCCCTTGTGGCTCCCGCCGCAGCGACCGGACGCCGCAAGGAAGCGGTGGCTCGGGTCCGCATCTTCCCTGGCAGCGGCCAGTGGACGATCAATGGCCGCACGCTCGACGACTATTTTCCCAATAAGGTGCACCAGCAATTGGTTTCCGAGCCCTTCGCTGCCGCTGCGGTAGCCGGCTCGTACGACGTCATTGCCCGCATCCACGGCGGCGGCGTGACCGGTCAGGCGGGGGCCTTGCGACTCGGCGTTGCCCGCGCTCTGAACGCCGTCGATGCAGAGGCAAGCCGGGCCGCGCTCAAGAAGGCCGGTCTGCTGACCCGCGACGCGCGGATCAAGGAACGCAAGAAAGCGGGTCTGAAGAAGGCCCGGAAAGCCCCCCAGTACAGCAAGAGGTAGTCGCGGGAAAGAGATCAGTGGGCCGACTCTTCGGAACCGACGGCGTACGCGGGAAGGCCAACGAGGCCCTCACCGCGGAACTAGCGCTGAGCCTTTCCGTCGCAGCAGCCCACGTACTCGGCGAGACTGGCGAGTTCCATGGACACGCGCCGCTCGCGGTAGTGGGCCGCGATCCGCGCGCCTCAGGTGAGTTCTTGGAGGCCGCCGTTGTCGCCGGTCTGGCTAGTGCGGGGGTGAACGTCGTACGGCTCGGTGTACTGCCCACTCCCGGGGTCGCATTCCTCACCGAAGCCTGCGACGCGGACCTCGGCGTCATGTTGTCGGCCAGCCACAATCCGATGCCGGACAACGGCATCAAGTTCTTTGCCCGTGGCGGCAACAAGCTGGATGACGCGCTCGAGGACGCGATCGAGTCTCGCCTGGGCGAAGAGTGGCCTCGGCCCACCGGCGCGAGCGTCGGCAGAGTGACAGTGCAGGAGTCACTCGTCGAGACCTATGTGGCGCACCTGGTCAACAGCCTCGGGAGACCGGTAAGTCTGGAAGGCCTCAAGGTCGTCGTCGACTGTGCGAACGGGGCTGCCTATCAGGCGGCGCCGGCGGCATTGGAGGCGCAAGGTGCTCAGGTGCACCGGATCCATGCGGAGCCAGACGGTATCAACATCAACGAGAACTGTGGCTCCACCCACATGGATTCACTGCGATCGACGGTCCTGGAAGATCGGGCAGACATCGGGATCGCACTTGATGGGGATGCCGATCGCTGCCTGGCGGTCGACACGTTCGGCAGGATCGTGGATGGCGATCAGATCCTGGCGATCTTGGCTCTCGCCCTTCGCGAAGAGGGCCGACTCAAGAACGACACGGTCGTAGCCACCGTCATGAGCAACCTCGGGCTCATCAACGCCATGCGGGGCGCGGGGATAACGGTCCAGCAGACCAAAGTGGGGGATCGCTACGTCCTTGAGGCGATGAAGGCTGGTGGCTTCATGCTGGGCGGGGAGCAGTCCGGCCACGTCGTGATGTTGGAGCATGCCAAGACTGGCGACGGCGTACTTACCGCGCTTCACCTGATGAACCGGATGGCGACATCGGGTCAGTCCCTGGCCCAGCTGGCTTCGGTGATGACAAGGTTGCCGCAGGTGTTGATCAATGTGCCTGACGTGGATAAGAGCCGTGCGGCGACCGATCCTCAGCTCACAGCTGCGTTGGTTGAGGCCGAGGCCGAGCTCGGGGATTCCGGCCGGGTCTTGTTGCGGCCGTCCGGCACCGAGTCGCTGGTACGCGTCATGGTGGAGGCCGAGAGTTATGAGGCGGCTAACGGAGTCGCGCATCGCCTTGCGGACGTGGTCAAGGCCTCGCTAGCTCTCTAGGCGGCTTCTTGATGTTCGCGCCGCCGATCTGTAGGAGGAGATGGCGGAACAACGCTTTCCGTTCCGTCAGCTCCGACGAAGACGGCGGCAACCCAGCGAACATCGCCGCGAGCGGAGCGAGCAATCAAACACAGCGCGATCCGCAGCGAGCGGCAGCGAGCAATCAAACACAGCGGATCGCGCGCCGCCGTGCTGAGGAGAAATGAGTGGAGGCGTTCTTCTCGCTTAGCCGGGCAGCAGGTTGTTGATGTTGAATGTGCCGGATGCGGCAAGAATGAGTGCCACGACGCCCAAGACGACGGACAAGATCAGGTAGAAAAGGAAGACTCCGAAGGCTGCAAAGAAGCCGAACTTGAGGGCTGTGCCTGCTCCAATCCGGACCTTTTCCGATGCCGCGAGGTACTGGGTACTCATGTGCTGACCGTACCCTCGAGACGCCCAGGCCCCCAGGCGGCGCTCCCGCGTCGCATCCGATCGTTTGCGTCGGGGTGGTGGGAAACGACGAATGCCAGATTCCTAGCTGACAAAGATGTTGCGCGAGACCCGCCCCTCATCGAAGTGACAAGGTGCGCAACGGTGCCTTGTCTCGGGCGAGCGGGCTCGGAAACAAGGAGTCGCTGCTCGGGTCGGTGATACACCCCGACGACAGGAGCGTGAAGTACAGATCGCCGCCACTCTGCATACCTTTCATACGGTCTGCACACCCTTTATCCCGAGCTGCTCGCGCATCGCGCTTTGAATCCGCCGCCGTCGTCGTCGCTCGCGGAGGAAAGAACGCCTCCGCTCGCTCCTCCTCCGTGCGGCGGTACGCGATTTCCGACGCTCGCAGCTTTGCAAACCATGCATCGCGCCAGAAACCAACGTGCACGTTGGTTTCTGACAACGGGTCGTGGCCCCAAGAAGGAACGTGAGGCGAGGTGGATCAGACTTTGCGGATCCGTACCCACTGGACCGAATGATCACGGTCCTTGCGGAGGATCGCGGTGGCCCGGCCTCGGGTAGGCAGGATGTTGGCCTCGAGATTGGGTCCATTGATCGTGTCCCAGAGGTAGCGCGCCTGCCGGATGGCCTGACTCGTGGTCAGGTCCGCGTAGCGCGTGAAATACGATCGCGGGTCGCGGAATGCCGTGTCGCGCAGCGAGAGAAAGCGACTCACATACCAATCCCGGACGTCTGCTGCATCCGCGTCGACATAGACCGAGAAGTCGAAGAAATCGCTGACCGCAAGCCCCGTAGTGCCATCGGGTCGCGAGCGCGCCGGCTGCAGCACATTCAGACCTTCCAAGATCAAGATGTCGGGCCGCTGCACCCGCACCTTGGCATCCGGGACGATGTCGTAGACAAGATGGCTGTAAACCGGTGCGAACACCTCATCCTGTCCTGACTTCACGTCGATCACGAAACGCAGCAGGGCGCGCCGATCGTAGGACTCTGGAAAGCCTTTGCGCTGGAGCAGCCCTCGTCGTTCGAGCTCGGCGTTGGGCAGCAGGAAGCCGTCGGTGGTCACCAGCCTGACCCGTGGATGTTCCGGCCAGGCAGCCAGCAACTCACGGAGCAGGCGTGCCGTGGTCGACTTTCCGACTGCAACCGACCCTGCGATCCCAATCACGAACGGCGTACGCTCCACCGACAATTGAAGGAAGTCGTTCGTCGACTTATGCAGCTCGCTGGTGTGCAGAAAATAGCGGCTCAGTAGCCGAGTGAGGGGCAGATACACCTCCCGTACGTCCAGCATGCTGGTGGGATCGCCTAGCCCGCGCACCTTTTCCAGCATCGTGTCGTCGAGCGGGATTGGCGTGTGTTCGGCAAGCGCGGCCCAGTCGGCCCGACTCCGTTCCACATAGGGACCGAGGAGCTGAGCGTCGTTCGGCATACGCAGAATCTAGTGTCGGATCAGGAATCTGCCTGCACGGCGACCGAGGATCGCGAAGACGCCGGCCCGGGAGCGCCGGAAAGGTACAGTTCCGCCTATGTGTGGAATCGTCGGGTACGTCGGTGAGAAGGTCGCGCTAGACGTCGTGATCGAGGGTCTGCGACGTCTTGAGTACCGGGGCTATGACTCGGCAGGCGTTGCCATTGTGGCCGACGAGACGCTGCACGTCGCAAAGAAGGCTGGCAAGCTCTGCAACCTGGAGAAGCTGCTGGCCGAGGAACAGTTGCCCCGAAGCAGCCTCGGCATCGGGCACACCCGGTGGGCCACCCACGGTGGCCCCACTGATGTCAATGCACATCCCCACACCTCCGCCGACGGCCGCATCGCCCTGGTCCACAACGGCATCATCGAGAACTATGTGACGCTGCGGGAGGAGCTCGAAGAGGCCGGCATCATCTGCAAGTCCGAGACCGACACAGAGATCGTTGCGCAGCTGCTCGGCCAGCAGGTCTCGGCGGGACTGCCCCTCGCCGAGGCGATGCGCGTGGTGTGCGGCCGGCTCCGTGGCGCGTTCACCCTGGTAGCGGTGGACAGCCAAGTACCGGACACTGTGGTCGCAGCGCGTCGGAACTCTCCACTGGTCGTGGGCGTGGGCGAGGGCGAAAACTTCGTCGCATCCGATGTCGCCGCATTCATCGAGCACACTCGCGAGGCCATCGAACTTGGCCAGGACCAGCTGGTCAGCATCACCCCCGACGGGGTTGACGTCATCACCTTCGACGGCGAACCCGCTGAGGTAAAGCCCTATCACGTTGACTGGGACCTGTCCGCGGCGGAGAAGGGCGGCTACGACTGGTTCATGCGGAAGGAGATCTACGAGCAACCTCGCGCGGTAGCCGACACGCTGCTAGGCCGCCATGACGCGAACGCTCAGCTCACTTTGGATGAGATCCGGATTTCCGAGGCGGAGTTACGTCAAGTCGACAAGATCATCGTGGTCGCCTGCGGGAGTGCCTTCTACGCCGGACTCGTGGCCAAGTACGCGATCGAGCACTGGACCCGAATCCCGTGCGAGGTGGAGCTTGCGAGTGAGTTCCGCTACCGTGACCCGATCGTCGGGCCGACGACCCTCGTCGTCGCGATCAGCCAGTCCGGTGAGACCGCCGACACCCTGATGGCTATCCGGCACGCACGCGAGCAGCAGTCCCGGGTGCTCGCGATCTGTAATACCAATGGCTCAACCATCCCGCGTGAGTCCGATGCAGTGATCTACACCCACGCCGGGCCGGAAATTGGTGTGGCGTCCACCAAGGGTTTCCTGACCCAGCTGGTCGCCTGTTACCTGCTTGGCCTCTATCTGGCACAAGTGCGAGACGCGAAGTACGGCGAGGAAATAACCGAAACCATGCGCGAACTCGCGGCCATGCCTGATGCCATTTCCAAGGTGCTTGATGAGATCCAGCCAGTGATGGAGCTCGCGGCCGAGTTCGCCGACAAGCGGTCCGTCCTCTTCATCGGCCGGCACGTTGGTTATCCGGTCGCACTCGAAGGGGCTCTGAAGCTGAAGGAGCTGGCCTACATCCATGCCGAAGGCTTCGCGGCGGGCGAGCTGAAGCACGGTCCAATCGCGTTGATCGAAAACCAGTTGCCGGTCTTCGTCGTGGTCCCCCCGCGCGGCCGGGACATGCTGCACGACAAGGTGATCTCCAACCTGCAGGAGGTGCGTGCCCGGGGTGCCAAGACCATCGTTTTAGCCGAGGAGGACGACGATGAGGTCAGCCCGTACGCCGATGTCATGATCAGGCTGCCGAAGGTCTCGACGTTGCTGCAGCCCTTGGTGGCCACCGTGCCGTTGCAGATGTTCGCCTGCGAACTTGCCACCAAGAAAGGCCACGATGTCGATCAGCCACGCAACCTGGCTAAGTCTGTCACTGTCGAATAAATGATTGTCGGAGTCGGCATCGACGTCTGTGACGTCGATAGGTTCGCCGCGTCGATTGAGCGCCGACCTGGTCTCGTTCGGCGGATCTTCACTACCGCTGAGGCCGAGCGTCCGATGGCGTCAAAGGCAGCCCGATTCGCTGCAAAGGAGGCATTGGCGAAGGCGCTGGGCGCACCGGACGGGTTGTCCTGGCTGGACGCTGAGGTGATCACCGACGATGACGGCAAGCCGTCATTCAAAATCCAGGGCACGGTCGCTGCCCGCGCCGCGCAACTCGGCATCGGAACGATTCACCTCAGCATGTCCCATGACGCCGGCATCGCCTCTGCCGTCGTAATCTGCGAAGCGTGATGATGCGCGCATACCGGGTCGACAAGATCCGTCGCATCGAGGAGCGCGCCATCGCGGTCGAGGGCGTTGACGCTCTGATGCAGCGGGCCGCGGCCGCCGTGGCGGCTAGCGCAGCCGACCTGCTGGGTTCGCAGAGTGGCGGCCGCTATGGGCGCCACGTGATGATCATGGTTGGTGCGGGCAACAATGGGGGCGACGCTCTGTTCGCCGGCGTACGGCTGGCCCGCCGCGGCGCGCGCGTCACCGCAATCCGCTGTCTGGGCACACCTCATGTGGCCGGCCTTGCGGCCCTGATCGCGGCAGGTGGCCGGCTGGTGGATCTCGATGATCATGATCCGGCTCTGGCGTACGAGCTGGTCATAGACGGGATCCTTGGCATCGGCGGCCGCCCAGGACTTCCGGACCCCGTTGCCCGCCTTGTGCAATCCGTCGAGGCCCGGGGGATCCCGACCATCGCGGTCGACCTCCCCTCCGGGGTGGCCGCCGACACGGGCGCCGCTCCAGGAGCCGCGGTGCGAGCGAGCCGGACGGTCACGTTCGGCGAGCGGAAGCCGTGTCACCTGCTGCAACCGGCGCTGAGCCGTTGCGGCGACATCACGGTGGTCGATATCGGCTTGGGCGCTGATCATGACGAAACAGCCGACCTGGTGGGACTGGACGAGGACGGCCTGGCCTCGGCGTGGCCCTATCCGACAGAGCGCAGCGACAAATACGCGCGCGGGGCGGTCGGCGTGGACACCGGCTCCGATCAGTATCCAGGTGCTGCGGTGATGTCGGTCTACGGCGCGGTTTACGGTGGCGCGGGCTACGTCCGATTCCTCGGCGCCGAGCGACCGGCCGCCACTATCTCGGCGCAGCTGCCGAATGTCGTGTTCTCACCCGGGCGTGTCCAGGCCTATCTTTTCGGCTCCGGCTGGGGCGACCGTGCCGACGGCGCCGAGGTGCTCGCCCGCGTCGCCGAGCAGGAGCTGCCTGCAGTCGTCGACGCCGATGGGCTCAGATATCTGCCCAAACCGGCTCCGGCCAGCTGGCTCTTGACCCCCCATGCCGGCGAGCTGGCCAGGCTGCTGGAGCGTGAGCGCAGCTGGGTCGAGGAGGATCTCGTCCGAGCGGCCACTACCGGCGCCGAGCAGACGGGCGCCACAGTGCTCGTGAAGGGTGCGACGCAACTGGTCGCGGCTCCTAAAGGAGGGCCAGTGCTCGTCGCTGTGCCCGGTCCAGCCTGGACTGCGCAGGCGGGCTCAGGCGATGTGCTCGGTGGTGTGTGCGCGGCTTTGCTGGCGGCTGGCGTGGATGCGCTGCGAGCCGGTCAGCTCGGGGCTTCTGTACAAGCAATAGCTGCGGCTGAACATCCTGGTGTGCTGGCTCCGCAAGAGCTGGCACGCGCCATCGGGCAGACGCTGGGACGGCTCGAGCAGCGCGCGAGGACCCGATGACCAGCCAGCTGCGGTTGCCTAGCAGGGTCGCCGGCATCGACCCGGCTACCGCCTGCGCGGAGATCGATCTGGCCGCGTTCCGTGCCAATGTGGCCAATCTTCAGGCTTTCGCCGGTGTCCCGGCAGTGGTTGTGGTGAAGGCAGACGGCTACGGGCACGGGATTCTGGAGTGCGCTCGGGAGGCGAGGGTTGCTGGCGCCGCGTGGCTCGGAGTCGCCACGCCTGCGGAGGCCTTGATGCTCCGCGAAGCGGGTGATGTTGGCCCAGTCTTGGCGTGGCTGTATGGCGTGGAGGAGGACCTAGCTCCGCTGGTCGCGGCCGATGTTGACGTGTCGGCACAATCGATTGAGCAGATTGGCCGGCTGACCGCGGCGGCTGGCACCGCTGAACGCCGCGCCCGGGTGCACCTCAAGATCGACACCGGACTCTCCCGCAACGGTGCTCCCAGCTATGACTGGCAGCGCGTCTGTGCGGCGGCGGCCGAGGCCGAGCACGCTGGGGCTCTCGAGGTGGTAGGTGTCTGGTCACACCTCGCCGCAGCCGACGAGCCTGGCCATCCGTCGATTCCTGTTCAGCTAGAGGCATTCCAGCGCGCGTACGAGCAAGCCAGGGCCGCCGGGCTCGAGCCCACGTTCCGGCATCTGGCCAACTCGGCTGGCGCGCTCGTGGTACCTGAGTCGCGGTTGGATCTGGTGCGGATCGGCATTGCCGCGTACGGCATCGATCCGGCTCCGGGTATCGCAGCGCTTGCCGGGGTCGCCTTACGACCCGTCATGCGGCTGCGCTCCCAGCTGGTCAATGTCAAGCAGATTCAGGCGGGCGCCGGCGTCTCGTACGGATGGACCTGGACCGCTGACGCCCCCACCACGGTTGGCCTGGTGCCACTCGGCTACGGCGATGGGATACCACGTCACGCCAGTAATCGGGCCTGGGTTGGCTGCTCGGGAGGCCGGGTGCCGGTACGCGGCAGGATCTGCATGGACCAGTTCGTCGTTGAGCTGGGAGCTGGCCGCGTCGCTGAGCCTGGCGAGGAAGTCATCCTGTTCGGCCCTGGTGATCGCGGCGAACCAACTGCCGGCGAGTGGGCGGACTGGTGCGACACCATCGGCTACGAGATCGTGACCCGAATTGGATCGCGGGTGCCGCGACGCTATCTCCACGCCAGTCCGGAGAACCTCTGATGGCGCCACAGCGCAGCGGGCTGGCTGCGGGGTTTGGGCTGGTTGCGAGTGTTGCAGCGCTGGCGGCCGGCGGGATCGCCTTAGGGATCGAACTGGAACGCAGGATCATCGCCAAGCGGATTACGCGCAGCTCCGAGGCAGACCTCGAGGAGTTCTTCTCGCTGCGGTCCTATGGGCCCGACGTCATCACCCCGGACGGCGTCGTGCTCCATACCGAGGTGGATGAGGGTGCCGACGATGATCTCACTCTGCTCTTCGTCCATGGCTATGCGCTGAACCTCGACTGCTGGCACTTCCAGCGCCTGCACTTCCGCGGCCAGTTGCGCCAGGTGTTCTATGACCAGCGTTCCCACGGCAGGTCAACCCGCTCGGAGGCCGAGCGCTGCAGGATTCCCCAGCTCGCCGACGATCTGCATCAGGTACTCGAGGAGGTCGTCGGAACCGGACCAGTGATCCTCATCGGGCACTCGATGGGCGGGATGACCATCCTGCGGCTCGCCCAGTCTCATCCGGAACTCTTTGGCAGTCAGATCCTCGGCGTCGCTTTGTTCTGCACGTCCGCTGGCGAGATGGCGGAATACTCACCCATCCGCGGCATTCCCGGCCGTACCTTTCACCGAATCGCTGAGCCGTTGATGGCGGCCCTGAACCGGGTACCCGAGCTGGTCTCGCCAGGACGCCGCGCCGGAAGCGATCTTGGCTATGTCGTCACCCGCCGGATGGGCTTCGGATCTGACGTGCCGGCACGCTACGTGGACTTTGCCTCCGAGATGCTCGCGGAGATTCCTTTGGAGGTTGTGGCTGACTACTATCCGGCCTTCAATGACGTCGACGAGTTTCAGGCGCTTGAGACTCTGAGCACGGTACCAACTGTCGTGGTCGGCTGCGAGAACGACATGATCACTCCGATCGAGCACACAGCTCGAATCATCGACTTGCTGCCGAAGGCAGAGGCAGTCCGGGTCGAAAAATCCGGGCACCTGGGCATCATCGAGAAGCACGAGATCTTCAACAACGCCCTGGACCGCTTGCTCGCTCGGGTACGGGCCGGGCCCGGGTGAGCATCGCGGACAGAGGATTCGTGACTGATCCCTGCCGCCTGCTAGTCTTCTAGCTCCTCCGGTTGCTGTCCGCATCCGGACCACCAGCGCCGCGCGAGGACGTGGGGCGCAGAGGTTCGTCCTTCCCACCATGACTGATCAGGTCTCGGGCGTTCGACGTGCCTAGACAATCGCCCGCCCCTGCGGGTGAGAACTGAGATGTCATGCCAGCCAAATCCGCCAAGAGCGAACGCGCGCCCAAGAACCGCTGGTCCGCCGCCGAACGCGCCACCCCCGGGGATGCATCCCGCCGGTCCGGTGGCCAGCCCTCGCCGACGCCCGCGCTGCCCGCTCCCTTGCACTTCCCGACCCCGCACACGGCGGCCCGCGGTTTCGCAGATCTGGGCGTCTCGGCGAACCTAGTCGCCACGCTCAGCGCGGATGGCATCAGCGAACCTTTCCCGATCCAGGCCGCGACCATCCCGGACGCGCTCGCGGGCAAGGACGTGCTGGGCCGTGGCCGTACCGGCTCGGGCAAGACTCTGGCCTTCGGCCTGCCCATGATCAGCAGACTCGCCGGGTCGTCCAGCAGCCCCGCGAGGCCACAACCGC